>Ga0170475_127721169_pt1 | contig 13562 bp, 9 predicted proteins | sample Soicark_Litter_5_FD_111474 | JGI IMG/M metagenome (GOLD analysis project Ga0170475, IMG submission 111474) | Avena fatua rhizosphere microbial communities from Hopland, California, USA. Combined Assembly of 48 SPs | reverse complement strand
CCGTCGGCAAATAATCGGGGAAAGAGCCATGCACTCAAAAACCGTCGATCGTGAGGCGCTCCTGGACGTGTTGGGCAAGACGCTGGCAGTGCTCGAAGAACCGTCGCACGAGATCCGCGCCAGACTTGCCGGCCTGGGCGCAGGTGTTGAAGATGCCGCGGGCTCGGAAGCCGCGATGATGGCGGGCGTGCTCGAAGATAGTGTTGAGTACCTGCGGCGTGACACACATCTGGTCACCGGGCCCATGGGCGCGGAGGCGCTGGCCCGCATTCCGTCTTTCCAAAACGAGCCTTACATCCCGAGCCATCGCGCTCTCTCGCTGCTCCAAAGCGCTCTGGACGAGTACTTGGAGACTCACGTGGGCGTCGAGGAGGTCTTCGATCCCTCCGATCCCGGTTGGGTTGAAGTGGCGTGGGAGAAGCTGAAGGCGCTCTTTCGCGGCAAGCACCCGTTCATCCGGCACCAGCAGCTCACTGATTTCGTCGAAGCTGTCGGAGATGATCTACGGATTGCCTTGGTGGCAGACTGGGGTACTGGAACGGAGCACGCTGAACGCGTGATGCAACAGATTGCCGCGGCCAATCCGACACACGTGATTCATCTTGGAGACGTGTATTATTCCGGAACCGAACGGGAAGTGCGCACCCGATTTCTGGACGTGATCGATCGGTTCGGTCCTGCAGGACGTGTATATCGTGCCCTCAACTCCAATCACGAGATGTACAGCGGGGGCTACGCGTATTTCGACGTGACGCTTCCGCGATTCAACCAGGCGGCAAGCTACTTCAATCTACGGTCTGATCGGTGGCAAATCATCGGACTCGACAGTGGACACGAAGACCATGGGTTGCGAGATCCTCAAACCGAATGGCTGCGTGCACAGGTCGACACCGCCGGTGGCCGCCGGACGATTTTGCTGACACACCACCAGCTGTTCTCGGCTTACGACGATCGCCCAAAAGGCAAGAAACTCGGCAAGAAAGTTGCGCCGCTTCTTCCGGGCATTTTCGCCTGGTTCTGGGGACACGAGCATCGCTGCATCGTTTATGGCCGTCATCTGGGGATTCATGGGCGCTGTATTGGACATGGGGCTATCCCATTCACCGTCCCGTTCGGAGTGCCACAAGAGGTTCCGGTTCTGGCGGCTGACGAGCGGCCGGCGACGCCAGGTGGGAGCACAGGTATTCACGGCTTCGCGCTCCTGTCCCTGGCTGGCGATATTGCGACGGTTCAATTCATCGATGAAGCGGGCATCGTTTTCCACGCCGAGCAATTGGCGTAGGTCGCGAGCGAAATCCGCCCGCCGCCTAGGGCAGCGCGATAGGTGGGACGCAGTCGAACACGTGAACGTGGTCTGTCAGTTTGCCGAGGCGTTTGATGGTGATCTGTTCACGGTCGCCGGGCTCCGGCACGAACAGCTCTCGATAATAATGCATGAAATGATGATCGCTGTCTCTCGAGTGCGCGAGATTGCTGATGAATGCATTGGCGCCAGCCCTCAGTATGATCTGAAGAGACTTGTCAGATTGCGAGAACAGTCCGTCAGCCTCCCCTGTCCACACGACTGATAGCCGAGTCGTCTTGCGTGCAACGACGACGTGGCCATCTCGCGATAGCTGATAGTCCTCGGAGTCGCGCCCAGCGGCGATCGTTCCTTCAGACAGCCGCACCATGACCGCGGAGTCTGAGCGCTTCAACTTTGCGCCCGGATGGAAGTCCGCCAGGTCGATGATTCTTTCACGGGCGTCGGCTTGCCACTCGGCATGCTTGTTGCCCCCTTCGATTCGATAGTCGCCCTCTTGGGGTATCCAGACGATAAACTGCACACCCTCGTCATTGTTGAAAATGACCTGGGGCGATGACGAGTTGTCAAGATCGCACATTTCCGCGTTCACGACGATGCTCGCCTGGTGCTCCTCAGCACGTGGCATCGCCGCCTGCATTGCCCCTTCGATGACGCCGATTCCACACAGACCTGAGAACGTGACAGAGATCGCCATACGAGTGTCTCCTTCGAGCGCGTAGTGCCGGTTTCGGCTACGCGCCTCCGCCAAATACCGAATACGCTGCCCAGTTCCGCACCAAACGAAGGGCGGGATCCGCGTCATTCATCATCGCCAGTTGCGCTTGCCGCAGAGCGTCCGCCGCATTCCCGCTCTTCTTGTACTCGCGATGAAACTTCACAAGCAGCTCTTTAGATGGGCGATCCGCCACGAGCCAGTGGCTGGCGACGACTGACTGGGCTCCAGCGGCAAGGAACGCGCGAGCGACGCTGATCGGACCTTCAGTGCGCGTTGATGCCCCACCGGAGCTCGCGCACGCCGCCAACACGACCAAGCGACAGCTGGTGCAGCGTCGACGCCGAATGTCATCGCTGCTGAGAAGTGGATCTGACGGATCGACGATCACGAGTCCGGAGCTACTCGGTCGAAATTCATTCAGAACAGCGTGACCTGCGAAATGTACGATCGGGCTGTCGATCACACTCAGAACTGCAGAACGCGTCACCTGTTTCCCCTTCAAGCGGGTCGCGCCTGGATAGAGTCCCGCGATTTCGTCCGCTTCCTCGTCTGCATAGGGGAGCAACGGCAGATTCGGATACGCCTGGGCAGTTGGGGCGGCGCTCCCGATGACCGCTGCGCCGCCGGCGGAGAATGGCGTTGAAGCGAGCCGATCCGACGCACTCAACCAGCAACCGGCACTGGCAGCGACGATGATTGGGTGTTGCTCTATCAGACGGAATCCGTCAGTCCCCCGCAGGATCCCGAACGGAATGGCGTGCAGTGGACCGTCCGGTACTAGAACGAGAAGCCCCGTGCGCGGAAGGAAGGCGTCAAGGGGGGCGACGAGGACGCGCCCAAGTGTCGCGATTGCGGACTCTTCAAAACGAGGCGGACCGGAGGTTCCGACGAGGTGACGCAATTGGTCGAGTCCCGCGCCAATGGATACCACTGTGGCCGCATGGCGTGTGACGACCCAAGCATGCGAGTGTGCATCACCCACCGCGAATTCCACCACGGTGACATTTGGCGGCAAACGCTGCTGGACCTGCGCCAACGAGACCGAATCGGAATGACAAGGCAAGTCAGGGGCCCGGGACTGTTCCAACACGTCAAAGGCATCCCTCAGATGCCCACGTGCCTCCTGGACTGCGATAGTTTCGTCGACCAGATGGCGGACGATGTCACCGAACCACATCTGATCCGCGCCTTGAGCCAGCCGGCTGCCAACATCGGTGAGCGTACTCACGCCACTCTGCAAGTCTAAGAGGCCCGCGGGGAGGTCCCCGGATTGTCTTCTCAACCGTGCACGCGCCAGCAGCAACTCGGGTAGTCGTTCTACGGCGTTGGCCCGACGAAAGTACGTGAGAGCTGTCGTCGCCGCAGCGATGCCGGATCGTGCATTATTCGGGTCAGCGGTCAACGCCTCGGCGAGGTTCAGTTCCGCCTGTAGACGCTCCCACGCAGATCCGGACTGTCGCTCGACAATCGCGCGAGCGGTACGGAGATCAGTAGAGGCCTCGTCGTGCTCGCCGAGTCGTGCCGCCGTAATGGCGTGCAAGCGAAGAGCGTCCACGAGCGTGGTGGCCCTGCCGCCGGTCCGCGCGGCCACGACCGCACTCGCTTCAAGATCGAGCGCAACCCAGTGCCAGCCGGCGTTCTCCGCTGACAGCGCCGCGCTCAACAGCGTGCCGTCTCGGGTTGGATCGGCCAACAACGCCTGCCCCCAGCTCTCCCATGCGCGCGGTAGATTGCCCAAGCGATCGAACAGACTGGCGAGCAGTCCGAGCACGAAGGCCCGGTTGGAGAGCTCACCTGCGGCGGTGAGGTCTGCGACGGCGGCTTCATAGTGGGTACGCGCGTCTTCAGGACGGCCGAGTACGTCGAATGCTAAGCCCCTGACCCAGGCAGCACGTCCGCTGATTCCCAGGTAGCCGCGTTGGCGGGCAGTCGTCTGCACTGTGCCAAGGTCCGCGAGTGCGGCAGTGTAATCATTGCGTCGATACTCGAGAATGGCGCGGTACAAATTGGTCGCGCAGAGCGCTGGGCTGTTGACGGCAGCGAAGTACTTCGCTGCCGTGTCGAACCTGGGCGACGCGCGCTCATAATCATCGGCGCGGTACGATCGACTGGCGTCGGCGTACTCCAGGAATCCTCGCGCGGCGATCGACGCGTCACCGACGCTCAATCGCTCGACGTGTTGCACGAGATCGGTCGGAAACCGGTCAGATGACAGCGTATGGAGTTTCAGCGCCGCCTGGTGAGCCGCTTGCACGTCGGCAATCCGAAGCGTCGACCCGTCGACTTGCGTCGCCGCCCACCGAGGCCAGACTTCGTCAAGAAAGGCATCCCTGAGCCCTTGTGCGTCCTGTCCAACGCTCGAGGAGACTTGTTTCTGCAAACGCTCGACGTGCTGCCGCGCTTCTGCGGACCACTGGGAACTGCTGTCGATGGTGAGGTACTTCTTCCAGGAGGTCAGCGCTTGATCGCGCACGTTCAGTTGCTCGAGGGCCAGCGCCTTGTTAAACCACGCCAGTGGGGACGATGGGTCGAACTTGAGCGCTGTGTCGGCGGCCTCGAGAGCCTTCGGGGCGGCCATTTTGTCGCCGTTCCCCATCGCACCCGAATAGTAAGCGGCCGAGAGATCGCTCCACAATCGTGGATCCGACGGAGACACGCGCGTTGCCTCCTCCAATGCGCCGATGGCCGCCGCAGGCCTCCCGAGGACAAGCTGGGCCGTCGCAAACGTCTGAAGATTTCGCGCGGTGCGCTGCTGCGAGAGTGTCTGTTCTATGTGAGCCGCGGCGATTTGGATCTCGGGCGATACTTCCTTGGCGGCGCCGGTGCTACGCTCAGCACTGGGCGGAGGGGCCCACAGAAAGGCGGCTGAGAGTCGCGCCGTCGTTGGACGCGATTCGCCTACAGCGCGGACCAGTTCTTCCATGCCGCGGTCCGCGGCGGGGCCTTTCAACGCCCATCGGCCGATGCCGGCGGCCAGGATGATTAGCGCAGCGCTCGCCAAGATGGTCCAAAGCGTGTGCTTTGGCTTTCGCACACGCTCCGGCGCTCGCACGGGCATTGCACCGACGTCGATCGCCTCGAGCGCTTTCATCACGTCGCAGACGGCGTCATAACAATCGGCGCATTGCGCGAGATGGGCTTCCGCGCGCTCCCGTTCCGAGACCACAAGCGTTCCGTCAACAAACGCCGCCACGGTTTCGGCGTCGAGACAGTCAGGATCGCGTAACGGGGCCATTGTTCAGTCTCGCGTCTGGTTTGGTTTCGAGGCCGGGACGCGTTCCAGAGAGGGCCCCGCCCTCGCTGCTCTCGAAGCCACGCTGCTTCAACACCTCGAGAGCCGCCTCCGACGTCATCCCAGCTGCTTCCAAGGACTTCCGCAAGTGCAAAAGCAGTCGCTCGATATGCCGATAAAGAGGTTTCGGTTGGATCTGGAGCGCCGTGGCTATCGCGACGATCGAGCATTCGTCCCAGAATCGCATCGTCAGAATCAGCCGATCACGCGGCGCAAGTCCTTCGAGGCCGCAGGCGAGGCGATCGATCGCGGCTCTGGCATGCGACGCCGCTTCCAACTCGACGACTCCCGAATCCGGCGGGGGCTCCGACGAAGGGCGCTGCTCCAAGACCGCATCCGAAATGAAATGCCGTCGCGTACGAACAGGCAGCCGGTCAGCCACGCGATCGACGTCCGCTCTCGAAACGCTTAGCGCTGTGTTCGTCCGTAGCGTCTCGTAAGCCTCATCGCGGGACAGGCCATCGCGGACCAGCAATCGTTCGAGGTGAACGCCTAATGGGCCGGTCCGCTTCGCTTCTGCCGAAGGTCGCCATTTGCCCCACCGAGCGTTCCGCCAATCCTGGTAGCAGTGCTCCACAACGGCGACCAGATAGGTGCGAATCGAGCTTCGGCCTTTAAACCGGTGCAGAACAGCGCAGTCATCTTTCAATACATGTAGACGGACCGTACCCGCGAAATCCTCGGCATCGGCGCCCGATAGGTGCGCTCGGGTGCAGATGATGCCGATCGCCTGCTCGATTTCGGCGCGATGCGCCAGGTAAGGATTCTGCGGCTCCACAGGAACGACTCTCCCACCGACTCCGCTCGCTCCGTTGACGTTGAATGGGGGATTCTGTCCGGAGGCGGTGGAAGTGTCAACGTCCGTTGGTCCCACATGCCGTGGAACGTCGCTGCCGTGAAACTGCCGTGGACGATGTAGGACAAAAGCTGACGCGGCCGGAATTCGTGGCCGACGTCCGTCTGATTAGTGAGTCGCGCACCACGATCTCCCGCCTAGCGCACGAAGACGATTACCGAAGGTGGCCATGAGCCCTCAGTCCGAAGCCCGCAACCGTATCCGCAACCAATTCGGCAGCGCTGTGGCGCAGAAGGCGACCGACGCCTTTGTAGCCGCTCACGACGAGGCGCTCGCCGGCATCGGTATCGAAGCGGGAGTGCCGGCGAAGTCGGCAACGGTGGTGGAAATCCGCCAGGACGCACCGAGGTACCAGGTCCGCGCTGCGTCAAGAGAGAGCATTCGCGCTCTCGAAAACGCGTCGGTAGCCGTCTTGAAGGAGATGGACCACTACGCTGATGTGTCTGGCATCGGCTTGGCCACGATTCGGCGGCATCTCGTTGGACTCAGCCGCGACGCATTCTTCCAGCAGGCCGGTGGGATTGTCGATGAACTTGCGAAGGCGTCGGGTGGCCCGCTGGGCCCACTCAATGAAAACGTCACGCTCCGCGCGCTGCAGCCGCATCTCGTGGAAACGTGCTGGTTGAACGGCACCATCCGGACCGCAGCGGATCCGCGAACCATCGCAGCAGTCGCCGATGACCCTCGCGTTCAGGTGATCGACGTGCCACGGCGGCTGATGAAGGAAATCAATGCGACCGCGTCGCTCGTCGGCGCTCCGGGATACCGGACCGCTCACGGCGTGAGCGGTAAGAACGTGATCGTCGCCGTAATCGATTCCGAAGTCGGCATACCTCATCCAACGTTGGGTAATCGCGTCATCCACAAGGCGAACTACACCAGGGAACCGTGGGGCCACCCAGATGCCCATGGGACGGCTGTGGCTGGAATTGTCGGTGCTGCTTCCAATACCTTGTCGGGGATGGCACCGGAAGTCACCATTTACAACTACAAGGTCCTCGCCGCTACGGCGCCGGTTCTGAATTCGGACGACTTCGGTGGCGCACTGGCGATTCAGGCCGCGCTCGAGGACGGCGCGCAGGTGGCGAACTGCTCCTGGGGGGCAGGGATGGCATCCGACGGCAGTTCCCGAGAGGCACGTGCCTGCGATGCAGCCTGGGGACTGGGCCTCGTGCTCGTCAAAAGCGCGGGCAACCTCGGCCCCGGTTCTTCGACCTTAACGACTCCGGCGGACGCGAGTGGTGTGATCGTCGTAGGTGCCACAGACCGGCAGGGCCGCGGCGTGCCGGACTACAGCAGCCGCGGTCCCACCGCTACTGGTGAACCGAGGCCGCACCTCGTGGCACCGGGTGGGACTATCGACGATGAAATGACCAGCTGCGTAATCGGCGGAATGTTCGGGTTCTGCAGCTACGGAACCAGTTTCGCGGCCCCGCATGTGACGGGACTCGCGGCGTTGCTCTTAAGCACTCACCCGTCCGCCACTCCCGACGAACTCCGAGAGATGCTGCTGGATTCGTGCACCGCAATTGCGAATGTCGATGCCGATGCGCAGGGTAGGGGCTTGGTGGTCCTGCGTTAATCGCGAGTGATCGCCCGAGGCAGTTCGATGCGGCGTATGCCATCAGCTTTGCGAAGCTCCCGCAGCGTCTCTGGTCGAACGCGGACCTTGAGGGTTGAATTGATCCACGCTTCGTCCCTCACGGATCCACCTGTGCGTTCCACGAGTGCGCGGATTTCTTTTGAGCGATCGAAGAATCGTGCTTTGAGTGCATCGATGCGATCAGCGCGTGACAAAGAGCGATCCACTGGAACCGAATCGAGCTCCAACACCAGGTCGAGAGGTTCGTTCGATCCAGACGTGTCGGCCATTACCGCTTCGAGTTCGGGACTTAGGCGCACGTCCATTTCGACATTATACGGCAGCCGGGAGGTCCTCAGTCACCTCGAATAGGGAGCTTCACCCAACCATGCGTCAAATTACATTTACACTTGATATCGACCAGTGGATGGCCTCGGGAGCGAACCGACCAGCGGTTCCGCTCAGTATCGCCGTCGGAAATCCGATGGCGACTGGCCCGCGAATCGGCGCGGAGGATGCGGGCGTAGGCGTCGAGAGCCTGCCACGCGATCCCAACTGGGCTGACAGGGAAGGATATATTCCAGATTTTCTCGATTTCGAGTTGCCGCTGCCAACGCTGTCTGAAGAGATGCTCCGAGACACAGCAGTCGTGCCCGAGGAATATCGGAAACGTCGGAATGACCCTTATTCGCTCAAGTACCATCACTACACCATCTGGTTCAATCGTTCGAGGCGCATGGCGTGGTTTTCGGCCGCAAACATCGACGGAGACAAGACGCAGCCCCTCCCCAAGCGCCAGGGTGACCACTGGTTGATGGACCCGCGGATCGAGGGCGAAACGCCCATGCAGATGGGCGAGGAGTTGTACGCCACCGCGTCAACTGACCGTGGTCACTTGACGCGCTACCTGGACCTCGCGTGGGGCGATACGCCTGCGATCGCACGTTACGCGGTCGCCGACACCTTTCACTTCAGCAACTGCTCGCTTCAACTGTCAGACTTCAACCAAAGCAAGGAGCGTTGGCAGGGACTCGAGAGATTCCTGCTTGAACAGAAGGCCCGGCCGGAACGCCGCAGGATGACGGTCATCACCGGGCCGGTCTTCCAGAAGACCGATCCGCTGTATCGGAATCCCTTCATGGACTACTCCATCCGCATTCCGCTGCAGTTCTGGAAGGTGTGTGCGCTGGTTCGCCGAGCAGACAATTCACCCGCGGTGACCGGGTTTGTGCTTGGGCAGCAGGATGTAACAGATCTGCCGGGTTTCGAAGCCGTCTTCGACGTGAGCGCCGCGCAAATCACCATTGCGGACCTTGAGCTGTTGACAGGGCTGAGGTTCCCGATTCCCGCGCATAGCGATCATTTCGCGGAACACGGGCCGGGCAGTCTGGAGGCAGTGGCCGGTGAGCACGCCATACGGCTACACCCCTTGCGCCAACTCAACGATGTAGTCATATAGTGCCGCAACGGAGAGGCTGCCCATATGCGTCGCGGACTACAGCTGCTCGCACGGTCGCTGTTCGTTATCCTCGCAGCGTTCGCCGCCACGTTGCCCGTCTACGTGCAAAGCGGGTACGACGATGACCGCGTGATGCTGCAGGGGTTCTACTGGGAGTCGTATCGATACGGGCACACCGAGTTCCCGAACTACGGCTCGAAGCACTGGTACGACGTGGTCCGGGATGACGCCGACGCGATTCGAGAGGCGCACTTCGATCTCGTGTGGCTGCCTCCGCCGTCATTCGCCGGTGCGCTCAGCGCGGGGTACGGCCCGAAGGAGTACTTCAACCTGGCCAACAGCTACGGCACGTTTCCGGAGCATCGCGCGATGCTCGAGACGCTGCTGAACAAGGGCGTCGAGCCGGTTGCCGATCTCGTCCTGAATCACCGCGATGGCAGCACGAGCTGGGCGGACTTCAAGAACCCGGACTGGGGTCTCTGGGCGATTACCCGAGATGACGAGGCCTTCACGAACCACGACTCGCCTGTGGTCGGGACCCCCGTGGATCAGCGCGGCGCGCCGGAAGAACACCCGGATTACGTCAGCCACTCGGGCACGACGTATCAGTACGGCAGCTTCCGCGACATCGATCACTCGAATCCGCAGGTCCGGCGCGACATCCTGAGATCGCTGCTGCAACTGAAATCCGCGGGCTACCGCGGGTGGCGCTACGACATGGTGCACGGATACCATGCGCGCTGGGTAGCCCTCTACAACAAGCGCACGACTCCGACGTTTTCGGTAGGCGAGTACGACTGGGGCCGTCACGCCGACACGCGCGGATGGATCTTCAATACCGCCACGGAACCCGGCGATCTCAAGACCGCGAGCTCCGCGTTCGATTTCACGACTGCGTTCACACTGAAAGACAACAAGGGGCGCTACCTGGTCTGGTACGGCCTGGGCAACGGACTGGGGATGGTGGGCGACACGACGGATGGCCTGCCTTGGAAACAACGCGCGGTCACGTTCCTGGAAAACCACGACACCGGCTACCGAACCAACCCGGACGGCACACCAGAGAAGGGGCACGAGTCAGATAGCTTCCAGAACACCTGGGAGGTGGAGCAGGCTTACGCCTATATCCTGACGCACCCCGGGGTGCCCTGTGTTTACTGGAAGCATTACTTCGAATGGGGCAGCGAGCTGCAGAGCAAGATACGAGCACTGATTAATGCTCGGAAAGTCGCCGGCGTGACGTCTGGGAGCACGTTGCAGTTCCAGCAGAATGCTCGGTCCAAGGGGGTCTACGCGGCCCTGGTCAACGGTACGCAAGGAGATCTCTACGTTCGGATCGGCGGGAACGACGACGACTGGAACCCGTCACAATCGGGCTATAGCGAGTACCGCGAGTATGCGTCGGGGGCGGGGTGGCGGGTCTGGGTCAAGCTGGCGGGGAATCCGGCGGTTCGGAAGGCGCCGCTGAAGCCAGCGTTCAGCGTTCCGGCTTACCGCGACGCGGCGAGCATTTCGATCCCGGATGACTGGGTCCGGTAGTCCATCGTTTGCCCTTGCGCGCACGGCCTCGAGAAGGATCCGCGGACGTCCCTGGCTGCCACCACCGCTGGCAGACCAGTTCGCTTTCGCCGAAGTGAGGGCGTACGGCACCGTTCCTGAGCGCGGGAGAGACTGCTGCGAATTCAACGCGGCAGACACCAATCAGCAGGACTATGTGGCAGCCGTAGGGTTCAGACCCTAACGGGGAGAAGACGTTGGGAGGCACAGTGGGACGAATGAGACGGCTCGCATGGGTGTTTGTCCTCTTGGGTCTCTGCACGGTGACGATCTTCGCTCAACGGCGGGCGGTCAGAGGACGTGTCACCGATTCGTCGGGCGCACCGGTGCCCGGGGTTACAGTCGAACTGACCAAGGACGGTTTGACGCTGCGCACGACAACGACGGGTGCTGACGGCCAGTTCAGCCTGGACATCGTTGATCTGGCGGAGGGCACGTTTGACGTTCGGCTGACCGTTCCGGGATTCGCGGTCCAGGCGGTGCGTCTGTCCGCAGGGACTCCGCGCAGCACCGTGCAATTTGCGGGGTTCACGGCAGAAGTTAGGGCGTCAAGCCTGGCCACCGCGGCTCCCGCTCCACCCCCACCGCCGCCGCCACCGCCACCAGCCCCACCCCAAGGCGGCAGAACGACGCAGCCTTCCGAAGTCCCGGCCGACGCAAACAACCATGCCATTGTCCCGGTCTTCTTTGCCACGGATCGTAGTCGTGTCACGTATGCGCCGCTCGCGTATGGGCCAGACCGCGAACCCTCACAGCAGCTGCATCTGGGGCGGATCGACGTGTCCATTCCCAGAGATCATCAGCCCGGACAGGTGGAACGTCCGACGATCTGGACGTTTTGGCGAGAAGACCCGACGAAGCACTTCATCGTGGTGAAAGCACGAGAACAAGGCTATGACGAGTTCTACCAAGACGTAGCGAGCGTTGTCGCCAAGTCGAGCCGGAAGGAAGCGTTCGTCTTCGTTCACGGCTTCAATGTCGCCTTTGACGCCGCAGTCTATCGGACTGCCCAGATGGCGTACGACCTAGGCTTTGATGGAGCACCCATTCTCTACAGCTGGCCGTCGCTCGGCACTCCGACTGGTTATCCAGTGGACGCCAACAACAGCGAATGGACTATCGATCACCTGCACTGGTTCCTGGAGGACGTGGCCGCGAGATCCGGGGCCGAATTCATTCACGTGATTGCTCACAGTCGTGGAAACTGGCCTCTAATGAACGCGCTCAACGCCATCGCCACCGAACCACACGCTGGTCGGCGTGCGCGGTTCGCCCAAATTATTCTGACCGCCCCGGACGTTGACGCGGACACGTTCAAGGTGCTGGCACGGCGCTTCAGTATGGTTGGAGAGCGGACGACGTTGTATGCCTCGGCCAACGACGAGGCGCTTGCACTGTCCAAGCGATACCAGGGGTATCAACGAGCGGGCGATGTCCGGCCTCACATCGTCACGACGACGGGTGTGGACAGCATTGACGTCTCGACGTTGCAGACGGGCTTTTTGGGGCACTCGTACTACGGCGACAACACGTCCGTCATCAGCGACATCGCTCGTCTGCTGCGTACCGGATGGCCACCAGATCGTCGATGCGGCATTCAGCCGACCGTCGACGCCCTGCTGCACTACTGGACGTTCATTGCCCGCGCGGTGTGCCCTGCAGGGAGCGCCTGAGCGGTCTCCATGGCGCGAAGCCGCAGGGTAGCGGCATTGAAAGCGATCGTCAGGCCACTGCGGTAGTCTCCTTCTGCTCATTTTTTTCGAAATAACCGCAAGGGCACGCTTGTGCGATCATAGCCAGAAGGTTAGCGCGCCGCGCGACCGCTGCCGTCAGCGCGCTCTCCTAAAGTCGCCGTGCTCCCGGTAGAAAAATCGGACGCCAGGTGTTCCATCTGTGGAAGCGTCTCCTTTCAGCCGCTTCGTGCCCCGCGCTGACTGCTCGCAGTTACGCACGATATCTTGCGTAAGATCGTCAGATCCCCGACATCAGTATCGATTCCGCGGAGGAGATCATCGTGGATGTCGGTGCGACTGCGGCCACGTCTCCGTCACCCAAGCATCTCGCCTGCGCGCGCGTCGGTTAGAGATATTGAGCATGAGCGGTCGCTCAGATGTAGGGCAAAACGTGGGCGAACGTGGTTACCCATGGTTACCGAGTCACCGTGATGGATGGCTCCGTCGGGTGAGTGCATTCGGGTGGATTGATAAATACTGCGCGACTACTCGTTACCGACGCCAACCAGAGGTGCTTACGGGTGCGAGCCAGTGTGATGTTCTCAAAGGCCGTCGTCGTCCGGCTCAGGCAGGGCGATCGCGGAATCGTCCACTCTTGGCGTGGGCTTACGCGGCGCGCCGACAGGCGACTTATGGTCATCATCGTCAGGACTGCTTGAACGCGGTTGGTATCGGTCGAAATTCATTGAGTAGGTCGCGCGCCCTAGCGTGCGCGACCGCAGATCGGTCGCGTAGCCGAACATTTCCGACAGCGGTACACGCGCCTGAATGATCTGCGTGCCGCCGCGGTCTTCCTGGCTCTGAATCTGTCCGCGCCGGCTGGAGAGGTTCCCCATCACGTCGCCAATGTATTCCTTCGGGACGAGGACCGCGACGCGCATCACCGGTTCGAGCAGCACCGGCTTGGCTTTCTTCGCGGCATCCTGGAACGCCATCGAGCCGGCGATCTTGAACGCCATTTCCGACGAGTCGACGTGGTGGTACGACCCGTCGTACAGCTCGATCCGCACGTCCTCGATCGGGTAGCCGGCGAGGACGCCGCGTGTGAGCGCTTCCTTGATG
>Ga0170475_123544767_pt1 | contig 13565 bp, 11 predicted proteins | sample Soicark_Litter_5_FD_111474 | JGI IMG/M metagenome (GOLD analysis project Ga0170475, IMG submission 111474) | Avena fatua rhizosphere microbial communities from Hopland, California, USA. Combined Assembly of 48 SPs | reverse complement strand
TGCAAATGGCCTCGCACGACGCATCGGGACGAATTTGCCCACCCTGCGCGTCCGTGTTTAAACTCGCTGTGCGAGGCGAAGGTGTGAGAACCATGCGAAGCAATGCGGTATCCGAGATCGATTTTGAAAAATATCGGCTGCGCCAATTCGTCGAGCGGCTCATCGATATGGGCGAGGTCGAAATTCATAACGAGCCGGTGGCGCTCACGGCACTGAGCGAAGCTATCGAGCGCACGCCAAAGGCGCTGCTGTTCAAGCGGGCGGGCCCCGAGCAGGTCGAAATGGTCGCCAAAACCGCGGGTAACCGAAGGCGCATGGCCGCGGCGTTCGACACCAGCGAGGCCAATCTGGGTGAGGAGTATTTCAAACGCTTGGCCAACCCGCAGCCGCTGGTGGAGGTGCCCTCGGATGAAGCGCCGGTGCACGAAGTCGTCATCACTGGGAAAGACGTCGATCTTACCAAGCTGCCGTTTCACCCCCAGCACGCCTACGACGGCAGCTGCTATCTGAGCTCCGCGATCGACTACACCGTCGATCCGCAAAGCGGGCGGACGAATGTCGGCTGCCGGCGCTTGAGCTTGCGCAACCGATACGAGACCGGCACCAACGTCACGGCCCCGTCGGACCTCAAGCGCATCTACCAGGCCTGCATTGCCCGCGGCCAGCGACTTCCCATCACGTTTACGGTCGGGGCGCATCCGCTGGATTTTTTCGCGGCGACCACCCGGCAGGCGGGCGACGAATTGTCGTTGATCGCCACCTTCCGCGGCGAGCGGGCGCCGGTAGTGAAGAGTGTAACCAGTGAGATCCGGGTGCCCGCCGATGCCGAGATGACGCTCGAAGGCTACCTTGACGAGCGCGGCTATGCGGAGCCCGAGGGGCCCTACGGCGAATACATGGGCTATTACGGATCCATCCACATGGATCCGGTGTTCCATTGCACGGCCGTCACCATGCGCCGGGACGTTCTGCACCACACGCTCCTGCACGGCTCGGCGCGCGTGCTCGATCAGACCGACAGCGCCAATATTTCCGGGCTGCGCGCCGAGGCGCAAGCGATGCGCATACTCAAGGCGACAGTGCGCGAGCCGGTCGCGGTTCTGCTGCGGTCAGCCTCGGGCGGCTGCAACACGCTGCGAGTCGCCATCAAGCAGCGCACCTTCGGCGAGGCGCGCATGGCCATTTCGGCGCTCTTTGGTGGGATCATGCTGCTCAAGCACATCTTCGTTTTCGATGAGGATATCGACATCGCCGACGAGGGGCAGGTGGAATGGGCGCTTGGCACCCGCTTCCAGGCCGACCAGGATCTCGTGATCCTGCAAGGCATCATGGGCATGACCATGGACCCGTCGCTCAACGGCTGCGCACTGGAGCCAAAGCCGGCTTCGACTGCACCAAGCCGTTCGGTCGAGACGGCGAGATTCCACTCATCGCGAGCGCAGCGAAGAGCTTCACAGCCCCCGCGCGTTTTCAAACCGTCGAGCAGGCGCTCGCATCGGGCCCAATGTTCTATGCCGATGTCGTCGAAGGGCTCGGCAGCGACGATGGACGTGAAGTCGCCTGTGCGCTCGATCTGCTGCGCCAGGAGGGTCGCCTCGCGCGCGATCGCGACGGCCGCTATCACCTCGGCGCATCCCGTCCGGGCGTGACGGGGATCGTTGGACCTCTCTACCACGATCCCAACGAGGGGACGTGATGGCAGCAGCTGGCCTGCGCTGCAAACGATCGAGGGTTAGGCTACTCGTGCCCCACTGGCGGCAACACTTGAGCAACGCGCGGCGTGAGGTGGACGCGAGTACACCCTCATCGCAACGAGCAGGGTGCCCCGGCCCTCCTCGTCAGTGAGTTCGGGCGCGCGCCGACCTGGAGAAGGACTGGCGCGCGCTGCGCCACAGCGACCATCTCCGCAAGCCATGACCAGGTCAGCCCGGCCTTGCGAAGCGACTGATCGATCGCATCCACCGCATGTGCCATCTCGAACTGGTCATCTTGCAACGGGCGCAGCTCCAGCTCAGCAGCCGCTTTCCTGTTCGTGCTCATAGTCATGCTCCTTTCTCGCTTCGGTTGCCCTGATGCCACAGCCATTCGCAGGCTGGCCGATCGCCTGTTTTTTGCGACAGCACCCGCACCGATGCTGTGACTGCCATCACGAGATGCTCGATTTTTGAACAAGCGCAGGCAAGCGCGCGCGGCGTCGAGAAGGATGTTGGGGCGCAGCTTGGTGAGGCTGGCAGCCGTCTTCCGACCGCGCCGTCGTTGGCGCCGCCAAAAAACTCGGCCGGGGCTGGATTTGATCGCCGCGTCGGGAGCAATTCTCTTGACGAACGCTCTCAATAGCCGGGTGGCCGCCATCGCTCGTGAGGGCTCGCCACCCCGGAGTGAAGCTAACGGGCTACGATATGCCCACCGCCAGCTAAAGACGAGGTGGGCATGGCGACGGGATGGAGCACGCTATGCCTCCTGCCTGATCATCTGCAATTTGTTGAGCACGTCGGATCGTTTCACCTTGAGCGTGTGCGTGCAAGGGAACTCAGGCTCGGGCCAGATAGTGAAGCCGCGCACCTGCTGGTGTGAAGCGAGTTGTTTGTTAACTTGCTGGACAACTGTTTTGGATTGGCTCGGATCATCCATCAACAGTACCGCGTGCACTTCCGGCCCCTGATCCTTTTCCATCCGTCCGAACACAACGGCATCTTTGACCAACGGGTTCGCACACAGCAGGTTTTCGATATCCTCCGGATACACATTCATGCCGTTGGCGAGCACGATCAGGTTCTTCTTGCGCCCCTTCAAATAGAGATTGTTCCTGGCATCCAGATAACCAAGGTCGCCGGTGCGATACCAACCATTCTCAAAGGCCGCGGCAGTGGCCTCGGGGTTCTTCCAATACCCCAGGGCGATGCTTGGCCCATGTGCCAGAATCTCTTTGTCCTCGGCGATACGAACGTTTACCCCGGGAAGGGGTTTTCCGACGGAATCAAGCAGATGCTCGTTATAAGGAGTGGCAGACACAATCGGCGCGCACTCGGTCGCGCCATAGCCCTGCATGACACGGAACCCCATGTTTTCCCAGCATGTGGCCAGCTTCGGCGGCAAATATGCTCCGCCACTGATGAAGAAACGGAAATGACCGCCGAAACGCTTGTGCACCGTGCCGAATAGGAAGCGTCGCCATGCGAATGGCAGACGCGAGGCGATTCGCTGGAGCACCTCCCATTGTCGTTCTTGCTTCCGCCGCCGCACTTCGCGTTGAATGCCGTTCAGGAACAGTTGCAGAGCCTGGGGCACCACCATCATGCAGGTAACCTGCTGCGTTGCGAGCAGTGCCAGCAAGGTGTCCGGTACCAGCGTACGCGCGTAGACGACGCTTGCCCCGCGATAGAGCACGGCAATCTCAACGGTCATCTCAAACATATGGCTCAGCGGCAGGATAGAAAGCACCCGGTCACTCGCCTGGATGTTGACCACATCGACTGCCGCAGTGGCATTGCTGGTGATATTGCGATGGCTCAACATCACTCCCTTCGGCTGCCCTGTTGTGCCGGAGGTGAAGACCAGCTCCGCCAGGTCGTCGCCGTTGATCTTCGGCAACTTCGTCGTATCCATTGCCCCTTGTGGCAGCGCCTCGACATCAACCAGCGGCAGTGATGGCTGCTTGAGGCCTGCGTATTGTTTCTGTGTGGTGACGAGGAGTTTGGCTTCTGTGGTCTCCGCAACACGTATGAGAAAGTCCTCCTTGGTATTGACATCCAGCGGAACAACCACTGCCCCGGCCAGCAGTGCTCCCAAATAAGCCACCATCCAATTTGAGCAACTAGCCGCCCAGATACAGACGCGGTCCCCCTTCCCGATCTGTTGCTCTTGCAGGTACCCTGCGAAGCAGCATGCCTGCTCCCGCAATGCTTGATATGTCATAACGGACATCTCACCTCCCGCAACGGGCTCGATGAGCGCGGGACGTTCTGCGAATTGCGCAGCAGATGCCTCGAAGAGTTGATAGATGCCACCCATATTGTCCCCCTTCGGTTGCCGAGCGCTCCCAGTGCGCCGAACCTAGGACGATGATTTTTTGCGGTATTCGGCCAGAACCTTTGAGAGCCACTCGCCCGCGGGGCTTTCCTTGCCGTCTTTCAGCCGCACGAGATACAGTTTACCCGAGAGCTCGCTCTTGGTGGCCGCTAAGAGGATGAAATCCTCGGGCGTTTTGATTTTTTTACTGAAGTAGGCCCATTTCTGCCGCATATGCTCGGCCGCTTGCTTTGCGGTGGAGTCCTGGCCGTTTCGGACGAAAGTCAAATCGGACTTGGCCACGTAATCGATCAGATAAGTGACAGTTTTGTTGGTGTCCTCGCCCGCAAGGGCGTTCGGCAACAGCCAAGCGCTAATCGCGAAGATCATTGTCAACAAACACAGAAGTCTGGTTTTCATGGCTTCCCTCTTACTTATCGTGCAGGTGTCGAGGCTTTTGGCTCTTCAGTCAAGAAAGCGCGGTGCAAACGTGGAGCTGGACCGCTGCCCAAACTTGTCATCGGCTATGCGATCTGCTGCGGCCTGTAATTTTCGTATAAGAAATACAAACTCGCAACGGCGACCAGAAGCAAAACCGTGGGGCGGGGATTAGCTGCAGCAAAGCGGGCCCAGGAGAGGATTGCGTGACCGAGCATACGAAACATCTGCGGAAAGCCGTCCCCAGCCCCGTGATCTCTGCTGCCAAGAGCCGGTAAAATCCGGACACATGCGGCAGCACCGCGTCGGTAGGCGGCGCGGTACGCGTCTCGCAGGAGAACTAAGCCCGCCTGCATGGTTGCAATTTCCCGCGCTGGCAGCAGGCGCCCGAAATCCATTCTGAGCTTACGAATGAGCTCGAGCGCTTCCTGATCGATAGGCATGGGTCGCTCCTCCATAAAAGGTGCAGCATCCGGCCCCGAAGCATCCGTGGTTTTCATCGCACAATCGCGGTTCATCGTGGCCGACCATCACTCTTCGATGCTCTCGACCGTAAGAGCTTGATTGGTTCGCCGCCGTGACCGGCATCACACAAAAGCGCATTTCACCCGAAAGTCGCCCAAGGGCAGGGTGGGAACTCATCGAATGCAATTCCAACGGCGAAGCGGCTCAAGCCGTTGCCACAACGGCTGTAGGGGCGCGCCCAGGTCGCGCGCGCTGCATCATGCGATGTCGAAGAACGAAAGCCGCTCGGAGGATGCCGAGCGGCTAATTTAACTCTGGCGCTTTTTTTGGGGCGGACTGTTTAATCCCCCCCGATAGGCCCGGATGGGGAAGGGTGGTCGAGCGCAGCGAGAGCGGCTGGGGGGTGTCGTGCGCTGTCAAACCCATCTCGTTCGCCATAAGTCCCCCAGCCGGCCGCCTTCGACGTCCGCCCTCTCCCTTCGGGGACCTTCGGGGGAGGGATTGGAGTTAGTTACTCAACCCCGGCACAATTTGACCGAATGCCTAAAGTTAACAGTAAAACCGCTGTGTCGAGGCACTCGTTTCTTGGCTGCGCCTGGCGAGTCCGTGCTGCGGCCGAGACCGGCTTACTTGTTTTCGTGCGGCACGTCGCAGTCGCACGAATTGCCCAATATTGACGTTTTCACGTCCTCCACAGCCTTTGTCACTGCGGCGGCTGCGGATGTTTTCATATCTTCCATGGATTTCATCATGGTGCCCAACGATGTTTTCACCTCCTCGGTGGACTTTACCATGGATGCCGCTATGTCCCGCACGGCCTTCGCGGCTGGAGCCGGAATGGCCAGGCAGTTATCGCAGGCGCGCTCCGTGGACGCCGGCGCCTCTTGGGCGATCACCGGGCTCGCTACGATTGCGTAGAGCGATACGAGAGTCGTCAAGACTAAAAGCCGTTTCATCGTTATCTCCATTCGAGGGTTCGCGGATATCGGTGTCCTGTTTTGACATTTTGCTCTCGCTGCCGATGTGATTGTCGTCACAAAATGTCGCCTCGCGTTCCGGTATAAAGCTCGCAGCCGCCAAGGCTCGGCATCAACCTGCGGCGAAACGGCAATCCGGCAGCCGTGCGCAATCGGTAAAAGGGTGATAGAGGTCACAGCTTCTTTTGGGCGCAAGCTGCACTAACGCAGCATCCCCGGCGCAGAGGGGTCCCCAAAAGGGCAAGGACATCGCGATGGATGCGCTATACGAGGCCGCGCAGGAGCAGGGGGGCATTAGTGCGCCATGCTTGCTGCGGCGCAACGGGAACGGCTGCTCATGGCGGCAGAGCGCGACAGGTTTTACCATTGACTGGGGCTTCCCCGGTCCCGCAAAATTACTCACCACGCGGGGGCGAAGAAAAAGGGGTGTTGCGGGTGTCTAGGTCGAAAAAGCTTGTGATAGTTTCGGCTTGTGTGCTGGTACTAATCGGCGCCGCCGCCTATGCAATTCTGTCCGGCTCCCGCACGACCACCAGCTCGAGCCCAGCTACCCAGCGCAATACGGTGGCGGCCATGGGACGCATTGAGCCGAGGAGCGGAATCATCAATCTGGGAGCCGGTTCCCCGCCGGATCGCCTCGAATCGCTGCTGGTCGATCGCGGTGATCTCGTCAAGAGAGGCGATGCTCTGGGCTATCTCGCGGGCTACGCCGAGCAGGTGGCACAGCGGGACCTCGTAAAAGCGCAGGTCGACGAAGCCAGATTGCGGCACGACACGGAGATCAGGCTCAATCAGGCGCGCATCCGCGCGGCGGAGCTACACCGGCGGCGCGTTCTGGAAGCGACTCCATATCGAATAGCCGCACAGGAGCAGACGGTTGCCGCGCTCGAAGACAAAAAGGCCAACTCCAAGGATATTCAGGCGGCGCGCGAGTCGCTTTCGGAGCTGAGACAGCAATTTACAATCGATAAAGAGGACGCCACGGTGCAGGTGCAGGTGGCCTACGCCGCCCTGGAGCGCTCTGTCGCGGAGATTCCCCAGCGCTCTCTGGACCAGCAGCTCGCGCTGGCGGAGACGCGTGCCAACCGGCTGACACTCTTTGCTCCCATCGAGGGCCGCGTTCTCAATGTGCGGGCCAGGCCAGGCGAGGAGGTCGGCAGCGGGCCAATATTGGTCCTCGGGGATACCAGTCGAATGCGAGTGGTGGCCGAGGTGTATGAGACCGACATCGCGCAGGTGAGCGTCGGCCAGAGCGCGACGGTCAGCAGCCGAGCGCTGCCGAAGCCAATCAATGGGCGCGTCGCGCGCATCGGCAACATGGTATTCAAAAATGATGTGCTTAACGTGGATCCAGCGGCACGTGCCGATGCTCGGATCGTTGAAGTATGGATCGATCTCGATCCGCTGCCTCTGGCTGAGCGCCTGACCAACCTGACGGTGGACGTGCTCATCAACGCACCGGCGAGAGATGCGGCCGTAGTTGGCTCGGCCAGATGAAGCCGATGAAGTCATCGGCTTTGCCTGTTGCGCAACGAGCCCAAGCTCCGCGCCCTGCATGTCAGGCCATAGAGATGTTTGGGCGCTGTTAGTTGATGAATGCGTTTGTCGCCTGGCGGATGCTCACGCATGAGAAGGGGCGCAACACGCTCGCAGTCGGCGGCATCTTCATTGCCGTTCTGATGATTTTTCTGCAGCTCGGCTTTTATGACTGCGTCCCCAAAGCCGGCATGCTCACCTACAATGGCATGCGCTTTGACATCCTCCTGACCTCGTCAAGCTACGTCTCGCAGGTGCAGTCCTATGACTTCCCCAGAGCGCGGCTCTACCAGGTCCTGTCGCTGCCCGAAGTTGAATCGGCATCGCCCTTCTATCAGGGCGAAGCATCATGGCTGACCGATGCGTCGGGCGCCCGCCGCGATATTTTCGTAATGGCCTTTAGGCTCGCCGACCGAAGCATGGCGGTGCCGGACATCGAACGGCAACTGGAAGTCTTGCAGCGTCCAGACACTCTGTTGATGGACACGCAGACACTGCCGATATATGGACCCAAGACGCCCGGCCGCATGGTCGAGCTGCAGCAACGCGCCGTAAGACTGGGCGGCCAATATGTGCTCGGCACCGGCTTCCTGGGCAACGGCGCCGTCGTAGTCAGCGACGTGAATTTCATCCGCATCTTTCCGACGAGGTCCCTGGCGGCCGTCACGCTTGGACTTGTGAAGCTCAAGCCGGGCAGCAACCCGGATCAGGTTGCAACGCGCCTGCGTGCATTGCTTCCTGCTGACACTAAGGTCTTCACCCGGGCGGAGATTGGGACAGCCGAGATTTCCTATTGGCAAACCAAAGCTCCGACCGGCATTATCTTCGGCTTTGGCGTCGTCATATCGATCATCGCCGGTGCCATCATTCTCTATGGCACGCTGGCGACGCAGGTCACTCGACAGCTGCCGCAATATGCGACGCTGAAGGCAATGGGTTATAGCGACGGCGCGCTGCGAGGCATCGTCGTTGCGCTCGCCTTGATCACCGCCGGGATCGCTTACCTGCCGGCACTGGCGGGGACGCTGATGATTTACGACCGGCTTCGGATCGCCGCCCGGTTGCCGATCGATATGACCGCCGCGCGCGTTGTTGGGGTGCTGGCGATCATGCTTGCCATGGCGGCGGGCTCGGCACTCCTTGCCGTCGGCAAAGCAACCCGGGCCGATCCAGCGGACCTGTTCTAGCCCATGCAATGCGATTGCAGGCCAGCAGGCATGTTCGGAACTGGAGAATAAGGTGGTGAGCGTTCCCCTGGCCCGACGCAATCTCCTTGCCAACACGCCGCGCCTCATCCGCTCGGTTTCCGGCATTGCATTTGCCGTGCTGCTCATGATCGTCGAGTTGGGCTTCCGGGACGGCTTTCTCGAAAGCATGGTCATGAATCTGCGTGCGCTGGACGGCGATATCATGCTGATAAGCTCGGCCAAGTACCAGGTCGACAGAATCTCGCCATTTTCCCGGCGGCAGCTCTATGAGGCGCGCGCCGTTCCTGGTGTGGCATCGGCGTCTCCCCTCTACATCGAGCGGTTGCGCCCGATCTGGAAGAACCCGCAGGACCAGCGGCTCTACCGGATCACAGCCTACGGCCTCGATCCGGACCACCCGGTGTTTCTGTTCCCGGACCTCGCCGCCAAGCATGAAGCGCTTCGGCAGCCCGATACGGTGATGTTCGACCGCCGCGCGCGCAGCTTTCTCGGCGAAGCGAATGCGGGCACCGAGACCGAGCTCGCACGCCGACACATAACCGTTGTTGGCACGTTCGAGCTCGGTCCCAATTTTTTTTCCGACGGCAACGTGATCATGAGCGATCGCAACTTCTTCAAGTTTTTCGGCGCGCGCGGCGCTGTAAAGGATGCCGATCTGCCGGACATAGAAATAGGGGCAGTGAAGGTGTTGCCTCATTTCAAGGTAGCGGACGTGAAGGCAAGTTTGCGCGCCGCGCTGCCGCCCAATGTTGCCGTATTGACCAAGGCCGAGCTGGTCGATGAGGAAAAAGCATATAACGCCAAAGTTTCACCGGTTGGGCCGATCTTCACGATCGGGACGATTATCGGACTCGCGGTCGGCATGATGATCTCGTATCAGATACTTTTTTCCGAGCTCTCGGATCAACGGTCCCAGTACGCGACCCTCAAGGCCATGGGTTATCGCAACAGCTATCTCGTCAAGGTGGTGCTGCAGCAGGCCGTGTTCTACGCGCTCATCGGTTACGTTCCGGCCTGGATCCTCGGTTTCCTGGCGTTGCGCGGAATAGGGCAGCTCGTGCTGCTGCCGGTCGGCATATCTTTCTCCCTCACCGTAATGTCGCTCGCCATGACGGTAGTCATGTGCACCGTCTCCGCCCTTATCGCAGTACGCCGTGTGATCTCCGCCGATCCTGCCGAGCTTTTCTGATGAGCGCTGCAGCCGCCGCCTTGAATGCCCCCCGCACCGTCCGCGTCGAGCACGTCAATCACCATTACGGCGAGGGGGTCTCCCGCAATCAGGTTCTCTTCGACAATTGTCTTGAGCTTGAGGCGGGACAGCTGGTGATCATGACCGGGCCCTCTGGCTCAGGCAAGACCACTCTCATCAGCTTGATCGGCGCTCTGCGCTCGGTGCAGGAGGGGACGATCCAGATTCTCGATCGCGGTCTCACTGGGCTGCCGCGCCAGGAGCTCGTCGATATGCGCCGAAATCTTGGGTTTATTTTTCAGGCGCACAATCTGTTCGACTCGTTGTCGGCCTACGAGAACGTCAAGATGGCATTGCAGCTCAGCGCCTGCCCTGCTGGCGAGATGCGGCAGAGAGGCGTGCAAATGCTCGAGCGGCTCGGCCTCGGCCATCGGGTCGACTACAAGCCGCGCTCACTCTCCGGAGGTCAGCGCCAGCGGGTCGCGGTTGCTCGCGCGCTGGTCAACCGCCCGAAGCTGGTTCTCGCCGATGAGCCGACCGCCTCGCTGGATAAGGAATCGAGCACGACGGTGGTCAATTTGCTCAAGGAGCTCACTGTCAAGGAAGGCTGCACGGTTATCATGGTCACGCATGATAACCGGATTTTGGAGCTTGCCGACCGTATCGTGAACATGGTCGACGGCAGAATCGTGTCCAATGTCATGCTGGGTACGGCTCTTATCGTTTCCGAGTTCCTCAAAACGGTTGAGCTGTTCAAGCAGCTCACGCCCGCCGAGATTGCCAACGTGGCCGATCGGATGGAGATGCGGAAATACAATAGCGGCGACGTGATCCTTCGCCAGGGAGATCCAGGTGAGGAGTTTTACCTCATCGGTCGGGGCACCGCCGTGGTATCGACGCAGGCTGCGGGCGAGCCGGAACATCGTGTGGCGACGCTGGCTCCCGGCGATGTGTTCGGCGAGATGGCGCTGCTAACCGATGAGCCGCGCAACGCGACCGTGCGGGCTCTCGACGAGATGGAAACTTATTGCCTGAGCAAGCAGGATTTCCGGGCGGCGCTCGAAGGCAGCGCTGGATTCAAGGAGCAGATCCGGCAGATTTATTTTGACCGCTACCCGGCTGTCCGGAAAGCTTCTGCATAGCTCTCTATTCACTCCGGCAGTACAGCGAACGTCCCGGGTTACTTGCCGCCGCTTCGGGTCCGCCGCAAGACCGCCGATGCGGAATGGCTGCTTTGGCAGCGTGTTTGCAGCATCTATCCGCTACGGGGTCACGGGTGCTTCCTGCGCTAGGCTCGAAGTGTAACGACTTTGCTCGTTGCCAGGCAGCGGGGGTTCGAGGCGGCGCCGGTTGTCGGCTTTCGTTGCGCTTATTACCGCCAGAACGCGCGGATCCGCCTGCGCCAGCCCGGCCCGAAGCGCCGCCACTGCGTCGCGATAGGCACACGTCAGCACTTCGGTGTGCCTTTCCCAGCTGAACCAGTGAATATCCGGCGCCAGCTTCGGCTGCATCAGCAAGTCAGTGCCGGTGAGCGGCAAATCTTGCCTACGGTTTGCGGTCATGCTGAGGATGATGACTTGCACTATGCTTGGTATTTGCCGCGGCTTGCGTTTCTTGAACGGATTAAGAGCGGCGATTATGGCCTCTCTTAGCGTGGGAATTGCATGGTAGTCGACGTCATATGTTTTAGGCGTGTCTGTCGGCAGAGCGACGATCACGTTTGGTCCGGCCTTCAGGGCTTTCATCGCGGTGAGCGGCACGGTGTCGACGATTCCGCCATCGACCAGCATCTCGCCTCGATCGCTGAAGAAAGGCGGTAACAGCCCTGGTATGGAGCTCGACGCGCGTATGGCCTCCCACACCGGGCCACGCCGATGCACCATTATGTCTTTCTTGCTGAGGTTCGCGGAAACCGCGAAAAAAGGCTTCCAAAGGTCCTCTATGGCTGTGTCACCGTATTCCGCCTTGAGCGCCCGATCAAACACCTTATGGTTGATAAGGGCGTAATAGGGCAGCGTATAGCGTTTGAATACACGGTGCTTGACGAAAATATTGTGCGTGCCGTTGTCAACGCGGTGGGCGTCCATTCCAGCCGCCAAGGCAGCCGTCATCGCGGCGCCCACACTCGTCCCCCCGAAAATGTCAATGTCGGCCCCAATCTCTCGGAGTGCCTTATAGACCCCGAGGTGGGCGCTGCCGAACGCGCCGCCGCCACCAGCGACGAAACCGACCGCCCGACCGGATAGGAATCGGTAGAGCCGTTCAATATCCGCGGTATCCTGCATGGCGACGTGATGATGCATGAACACGTCGCGCTCACGCAGCCACGAACGCGTGCCTTTGGCAACATCGGTACGTGCTTCGTGAACCAGCACAAGGCGGCGGGCTCCGGGCGGGTGCAGCGAGCAGGCAAGTCGCTCGCATTGATTGATCCCGGTTCCTGCACCGGCTGCGGCAACAAGCAGGAGAAGATCGGCTTGCCTTATGCACTTGCGCGTCCACTCGGTGGGCGTTGGGTCTGCAACGTAAAAGATAAATTCCGCATCGACCTCAAGGGAGTTCAGCCATACGGAAATTTCGGCATCGTCGAGCGAAGAGCCTGGAAACCGCTCCTCGAGTGCGCGTTGCGTAAGAAATAGAGTGCGTGCTCGCGCAATAAAAACCTCGCGCAGTGCCTCCAGAAAATGCGATGACGCAGGGCCTTCGCCGGCGAACACCACGGCTATGGTGCGGGGAATGATCGGCTGTTTCTCGATTCGATTGCTCTCAGCCAGCCGATTCGCAAGTGACCTGATGACAGCGTCTCGGAAGCTCGGGAACGATCTGGTCACGTGCTCGAGCCTGTCTCGCGTAATCTTGAGAACGTGCGAATCGCGCAATGCGCTTACAGTCGCGGTCCGTGGAATGCCGCCGAAAAAACCGATCTCCCCAATGGGTTGCCCCTGCCCAATTTCGGCTACCGGTTCTGCAGCGCGGTCTGTCAATACGGAAAAGCGCCCAGAGGCGACAAAATACAGCGCCTCTGGTAGCTCCCCTTCGCGAATGAGAATCTCACCTCGACGGATTTCCCGCCGCTCAACATTTGCGGCGATCGCTTCCAATTCGCCTGAGGTCAAGGTCGCAAAAGCTGGAATTGCGGATAAAATGCTTGGCGAAAACGGTGTGGTGGACATCTAGTTTCCAGAATTGCCGGTAGTGAACCGAATGTGAGAACGGCAGATCAATCGTGCACTCGATCATCGCCCATTGTCCAGAACGGAAGGCCGTGACGTAACGCCTGCTGTGTCAGAGCACCCCTTGGCAGAGGGAGCTGCGATGATTGCCGGTTTTGGCCTCTCGCAGGCCGCCCCATAGGGTTGTATTTTATGAAGCTATATACCGCAAGGCGAGCGGCGATTTTGTGACACTAATCACATCCGCAGCGAGGCCGAAATGTCAAAACAGGAGCGCACACCTTCGAGCCCCGAATGGAGATAAGCATGAAACGGCTTTTGATCTTGACCACGCTCGCAGCGCGGTACGCGATGGTAAGAAGCCGCATCGGGAGCGCCGCGGCCGCCCTCCTGGCCCGGTTGTATGCGGCATCATTGCCGGTCTGGCTCGACTCGGCGACAACGTAATGGCGTTTGCAGCCATCGCGTACACGACCGCCGGCAAGTCGGTAGAGGTGACTAGGTCAGCGTTTCCTTGGTTCGAATCATATCAGGCGGCCTCGGCGAGCTTGTAGGACCACGTGTGGATGAC
>Ga0170475_128107836_pt1 | contig 13576 bp, 19 predicted proteins | sample Soicark_Litter_5_FD_111474 | JGI IMG/M metagenome (GOLD analysis project Ga0170475, IMG submission 111474) | Avena fatua rhizosphere microbial communities from Hopland, California, USA. Combined Assembly of 48 SPs | reverse complement strand
GCGGACTGGGAAGCGGCGGGCTGAATAGCGGTGGCCTGGGCGCTGGTGGCCTGGGTGGTGGCTTGGGCGGGCAGGGCGGATCGGGGTTCGGGACCGGTGGACCTAACAGCGGTGGCGCTGGAGGTCAGGGCGGCAGCGGGTTCACGGCCGTATCGGGTCCGGGTTTGCGCATCATCGCCGACGACAGCCGCAACGCGCTGATCATTCAGGCGACCCGGCAGCAGTATCGCCGGATGGAAAACGCGCTGCGGCAGTTGGATACTCAGCCGCTTCAAGTGCTGATCGAGGCGACGATTGCCGAAGTAACCCTGAACGATCAGCTTCAGTACGGCCTGCAATGGTTTTTCAAAAGCGGCAATTTCAGGGCGCTGCTGAGCCGAACGGAGAGGGAAGATGTGACACCGACGCTGCCGGGCTTCGCCGGGATCTTCAGCACCACCGATGCGCGCGTGATCCTGAGCGCGCTTCAGACGGTGACCGATGTCCGCGTGATTTCCTCGCCCCAGGTGCTGGCCCTGACCAACCAGCCGGCTCTGCTTCAGGTCGGCGACAGCGTGCCGATTCCGGTCCAGCAGGCGGTCAGCGTCATCAACCCTGATGCACCCATCGTCAACTCGATCCAGTTTGTCGATACCGGAGTTACGCTTCAGGTCACTCCTCGGGTCAACGAAAACGGCATGGTGCGGATGGAGGTCGAGCAGAACGTGTCGGATGCGACGCAGACGACTACGTCCGGTATTGACGCGCCGACCATCCAGCAGCGACGGATCGCCAGCACGGTGGCGGTCAAAAGCGGCGAAACGATCGGGCTGGGCGGGCTGATCCGCGACGTCGCCAACACCGGGCGGGATGGTTTGCCCTATCTGTCCGGACTGCCTGTCGTAGGACCCCTGTTCGGCACCCGGACGACCGATATAAGGCGCACCGAACTGCTGATCCTGCTGCGGCCGCGCATCGTGCAATCGACTCAGGATGCCCGCGACATGACCAACGAATTGCGGTCCAAGATGCAGGGGCTGCTGCCGGTCGTGCACCGGGAACCTTGAAGGACAACGGTGGAGGGAGGCGTCGCATGCGGCGGCCGGGATTCGCCCTGATCGCGGTGTTCTGGATCGTCATGGTGGTCGGTCTGTTCGCCGCGATCGTGGCGTCACGCACCAGTTTCGACCTGGACCGAAGCGGCTGGGCGGTCGGCATGGGCAAGGCGCGGGCGGCGGCCGGCGGCGCCGTGGAGGAGGCGGCGTTCCAGCTTGTCGGGCGCATCAATGCCGGGACGCCGGTGCTGAATCTCGGCGATCTGGCCGAATTCGAGATCCGCATCGACGATGTCCCGGTCCACGTGACGGTCGAGGATGAGGATGGCAAGATCGACCTGAACGGCGCTCAGCCGGAACTGCTGGCGGTGCTGCTTCAGGCGGTGATGCGGGAGAACAAGGGACTGGCGACGGAGGACGCGGTGACGCTTTCCGAGCGTATCGCCGACTTCCGCGATATCGACAACCTGCGCCGGCTGCATGGCGCCGAGGACCCGGAATACCTCGCGGCGGGGATGACGGCGGGGTCCAAGGACTCATCTTTCGACACTGTGGGCGAGTTGGGGCAGGTACTTGGCATGACCCCCGCTCTGGTCGAGGCGGCTACCCCGTTCGTCACGGTCTACAACGGCCGCTCGCAGTTCGACCCCGAGGCGGGGCCGCTGTCGCTGAAGGAGCTGTCGCTCGGTATCGAGGGAGCGGGGCTCGCGATCAGCGTGGCGCCCTCGCGCCACCGCGTGTTCACGGCCCGGGCGGTGGCGTGGCTGCCGAACGGGGTGGCGTTCGAGCGGTGGGCGGCGTTTCGGATCTCCGGCGATGCGCGCCAGCCAGTCATATGGATCGGCTGGCGGCCGGGTGGGTGATGAGGCGCCTAAATCGTCTCCGTCCGTCAGATCACATGTGCTGGCCAGCCGAAAGCCGCGTGGCGTCGGGGTCCACCTTTTCGGCCAGTTCGGCGTCGTGGTGGGTCGTCTCGACGCGTGGTTCTTCTCCGGGCTTGCCGAGATAGGCTCTGGCATGGACGGTCTCGGTGGAGAAGGTGACGCTCTCGCGCTGGATTTCGGTTACGCGCCAGCCGGCGATCTCGCCGCCAAGGGTGACGCGGTGGAGGCGGTGCTTTTCCGCTTCCAGCGCCACGATGACGACCGAGCCTTGGCCGGACAGGGCGATGCCGCGCACGATCGGTACCGGAAGGTCGGCGGTGACTTCCTGCGTTTCGGGGGTTTCGGCGACGGCCACTGCCGCGGGCTGTGGTGGGCGGCGGCCGGGGGTGAAGGGTGGGCGCTCGTTCAAAGTCCGGAGCAGCTCCGTGTCCTCTGTCGTGGAGATCCCGGCGACCTTGAGCGGCTGCGGTGGGGGGGCTGGCGCCACTTCGGCGGTGGTGAGGTCAGGTTGCCAGTTCAATCCCGTAACCAGCATGGCGCCACCGGCGCCGAGTGTCATCAGAGACAGGATGAGTGCGGGAGAAAAGCGCATCACTTGTGATCCTCAACGGCCAGAATCTCAAAATCGATCTGCATGTCAACCTGCGTCGTCGCTTGCTGGCCATAGCCGGTACCGGCACCGGATGCCGCGATATTCAGGTTGCGGACGGCAAGCGCCGGGTCCTGGCGTCGGGCGGTGTCGAGAAGCTTCACCAGCGCCTGTTCGTCGCCATAAGCCCTGACCCGCATGCCGAGTTGCAGGGTGCCGTGCTCGTGCCGGGCGGTCAGAGCCTGCACGCTGCGTGCCTGACTGCCGGACTCGGCCATCACCTTCTGGATCAGTTTCTGGAACTCGGCGGTGCCGAGGGATTCGTTCTCGACCCGGAGGACGCCGCTGCGTTGACCCGCCGCCTTTTCCGCCTCATCCACGGCCTGTTTAAGGACGGGGATGCGCTCGACCGTGGCGGTCAGGCGGGTACGCCAGCCGGCGGCGTCGGCGATCCGGTTCTGTGCCGCGTCCCAGCGGTCGAGCAGCGGGAGCACGGCGAAATTGACGGTGCCGGCGATAACGCCGGCCAGGATGGCGAGCGCCAGAAGGCGGGAGAGCCGGGGGGACAGCCTTGACGATAACTGGGGCGATAGCTGGGGGGACAGGGTGCTCATTTTGCCTCCGGCCGGCGGTATGCGCGCTGGTCCAGCTTTGGGCGCTCGGATGGCATCCGCACCCCTGATTGGGTGGCGGAGGTGGCGGCGCCTTCGATTTCGAAGCCCAGGGAGAACTGCTCGCCACCATCCGCCACCGGCGTGACCGCGGCGCGGAAGGTCGGGTTACGGAACATCGGTGATCCTTCGATCACTTCGGCGAGAGCGGCTGCGGAAGCACCGCGCCCGTCCACGTTGATCGTGCCGCCGTCGAAGCGGAAGGCGGTGAAATAGGTGTCGTCGCCGGCGATTCGCGCCAGTTCGGCCAGCAGGACGACCGGAGCGGTGCCGGACAGGAAGGTGTCCAGAGCGGCTTCGCGGCTGGCGATCCCGGTCAGGCGATTTTCAAGCTGTACCGCCTGGGCCGCCTGGCCGCGCAGGTTGGCGACCTCGGCTTCAAGGCTGTCGGCCATGGACTCCAGCCGGAACAGTGGAAGCAGCAGGCCGGCGACAGCCATGCCAAGCCCCAGCACCCAGCCGAGCGTCACGGCGTGCCCCAATCGGGTCGCGGCCCGCCGGCCGTTTTGCCGGGGATCGCCGTCCTGGCTCAGGTCGATCTTATCGGTGCCGAGATCGACGGCGATACTGTCCAGCGTCGCCCCGGCATCGTGCAGGACCTCGCGCATCGGATCGAGCAGGCGTTTAGGCACGCAGACCAGATCGACCTTGAGCTTGCGGCCCGCCGTATCGCGTTCCCGGACGCGGTATCAGAGATGGACGCCGCCGGGCTTGAACGGAGTGCGGCGATCGACCTCGAACCGGAGAGCGGCCGCGACGGCCCGTTCCGCCGCCAGAGGCAACTCCACCAGGCACACGAGAGCCCGGCCGGCGTCGAACACCACCGCCGCGCGGCGGCGCCGGAGTTGGCGGGTCAGCACTTCACGGTCCTGGCCCGAGAGGGGCAGCGGGAAGCTTGCAGCCGAGCGGGATGAGCGGCGCAGCGTGACGCTGTCGGATGAGATATCCAGGCGCAGGGTCGAAGGAGACATCAGCGTGCGAAGGCGCCGGGGTACGCAGCCGCGAAGCTCGCCGATCCACCATGTCCATCCAGCGGCGGCCGCCGCACTGATGCCTGCCAAATTCATGGGCAAATCCATGTCAATATCCCTGATTGCGCAGTGCCACGAGGATGGGAGGCCATCCCTGGGCGGCACCGCCATCGAAATTCATCTCGATCATGGCTGGCAGGCGCTGACCCGGAGGCCAGGTATCGTGCCAGCCGCGCGCGTCGGTTCCGTCCCAATAGCGGAACGCGACCCGGTTCACCCCGTCCAGCATCAGGCGCTCGCCGACCGGCGCGTCGCCGCTAGGGCGCAGCGGCTGCCAGGATGCCAGCAGACCGCCGGGCGCCTGGGCAAGCATCACGATATGGGGACCGGCCGTGCCGAAGCGTTCCGGCAGGTCAGTCACGAAACGGATGGATGCCGGCTCGCCGGAGAAAATCAGCGGTGCCCGTTCGCGCCGGCTGGAGCGGACGGGCAGGGAGGTTTCCAGCCAGTCCGCGATCTGATGGCGGACCAGGAAGGAGTGTCCGCCGTCGCCGCGTGGGGCGGCGGCGCGGGCGGCCAGTGCGATGGCCTGCTGGCCGGCGACCATGATGAAGGCGAGAAGCGTCATCGCCACCAGCATTTCCAGCAAGGTAAAGCCGGGGGTGAAGCCGGGACGCCGGGTCATTTCACCAATCCCGGAACGGTGCCCGGAACAATGCGGCGGCTGGTCAGGGCGACGCTCTGGACGCCTCTCATGGAAAGCCAGGAAACATCGGCCCGGACATCGGCGATGCCGGCGATGGCTTGGCCGGTGGCGTTGTCGGCATTCCGTACGCAGCAGGTGGAGAGCCGCCAGGAGAGGCCGGCGGGGGACTTGCCTTCGACGGCTTGCCCGGACGGCAGCGGGATGGTGCGGCCGGCTTCGGTCAGAAGCTGTTCGGCCAGCAGCACCGCTTCCTCCGTCCGCGATGCGCGTTCGGCGGCGAGGCTGCCGAGCGAGATTCGGGGCATCATGGCGCCGAGCGCTAAGCCGAGGATGGCGAGGGCCACCAGCACTTCGATCAGGCTGAAGCCTGAGGGATGCTTAGGTGAGTTCGAAGAATCAGTCACGTATTTCGATCCTCCCGCTCAGCCAGTCCGTGGCGATGCGGGTCTGCGGCCGCTGATTTCCCGGCACGTCGAGGACGACGGTGCCGCCCGACGATCCGCCGTCGGCGTAGAACCGGATGACGGAGGTGGAGGCGTCCGGCGTTGTGGCGCCGTCGATGCCCAGCATGCTGATGCCGACATCGGGGAGCCGCCCCTGCGGGCCGGCAGGGCTGGTCCGCCATGTCCGGTTCTTGAGGTCGAACAGGACTTCGACCGGGCTCCGCATAGCCACCGCCATGAAGCGGGCGTGCGACAGTGCGGAGCCCAGTTCCTGAACGGCGGCGCGGTCTTTGGCCCCGGTAGCCCAGGCACCGCCCAGGCGTGGCGCCGCCAGCATCGCCAGCCCGATCACCGTGATGACCACGAGCAGTTCGAGAAGAGTGAAGCCGGCGGGCCGGGACACTTTACCAGCTACCCATTACCAGCTACCCATTACCAGCTACCCAGGTCCTGATTTTCGCCGGTGCCGCCAGTGACGTTGTCGGCACCAAGCGTGAACACCTCGACCTCGGCATGTTCGCCGGGGGTGCGGTACTGGTATTCACGACCCCACGGGTCCTTGATCATGTCGGGCTTGCGCAGGTAAGGACCGTTCCAGCGCTGTGCCGCCGCAGGCCGCTGCACCAGTGCGCGCAGTCCATCCTGCGGGGACGGGTAGCTGCCGGTGTCGAGCCGGTACATGTCCAACGTGGTCGACAGGTTCTGGATCTGGAGCTTGGCCGCGTCGATCTTGGCGCCGCTGAGATAGCGCGCCACCGCCGGAGCCGTAACCGAGGCCAGCAAACCCAGGATGACAAGGACGACCAGCAACTCGAGAAGGGTAAAGCCGGCTGCCGCTGCGGGGCGCTTCCGATCCGCCTGCTTCCGATCAGCTTGGCGGCGTGCCTGTTGGGGAGCGTTCCTCATTGTCTGTTCTCCAGCATTTCGTCTGCAAGATGATGCGCGGCGTCCCTGTTGGAAGGACGGGCCGGGGAACAGCATATTCCAGAATCGAGCGGGTTTGTGCTGAGTTACCACTAAAGAGAAACTACCATTTAAGACAGGTGTCCGACTGTACCGAAGTGATGCCTGACTTGTTCCGTCAGAAGCTCCAATTCTGATTTCTCCAATGCGCCGACGACGATATAAAGGTACCCTCTGTCATCCCAGGAGGCTACCCTGATCCCTTTGCCCGGCTCATATTCAGCGGTTTGGCTCTCGGGCTGGTCCGAATGCGTGATGCACACGGCGATCGGCTGCCGGCCCGGTGCGGTGTAGAGAAGCTGCGCTATCGGCTGGTCGCCTTCCGCCAGCAGCCGGCCACCCTCGAAGGCCCAGCCTTCGGGCGCCAGGTCGGGGACCGACAGCTTCCGTTCCAGCCGGGCGCCAAGCCATTCCTCGATATGGCTCTTGCGGGATGCGGGAACCTCGACCAGATGCTCGGTCTCTTGAGCGTAGACCGAATGGTATGCGGCGACATCAGCCATGAACTCGGCTCGCTCATCGGTCGCGAGAGAGCGCATGAACAGGCCAGTGCCGATCACCAGGACAATCGCCGCCGCAGTGGCGAAGCGGGAGAGCACGGCGTGGTTCCTGAAGCTCCGGCGCAGGGGGGATGGCATCAAAGGGACGACATTGTCCTTGGGTCCGCCTTCCCCGAAGGCGGCACGCAGAAGGGCCGCGGTTTCCCGCATGTCCTTCACCTTGCCCTGAGCCATAGGGTCCTGCGCCACCTGTGCTTGCACGGCTGCGCTTGTTTCCGCTGACAATTCGCCATCCACGTATGCTACGAGCAACTCGTCGGTCAATTCGATCACAGGTATTCCGTGCCGAGCCTGAGCGCCGGATGCGGTATCCGGCGGGCTTTCGGCAGCACCTTTACGTTCGTTGCTGGAGTCCTGTTCATTATCCATGGTCTTCACGATCCATTGGCGCTCCGTCGGGGATCAAGTTGACCCCCAGGAGTTGTACGCGGTCAGGTTGTTAAGGTGGATCAGCCGATATTCTCCAAAAGTTTGGAGATCCCTCCAGCCTGAAGCTGCCTCATCCTTGAAGCGAGCGCCAGACGTGCGCGGGCGAGCCGGCTCATCAGCGTGCCGACGGGGATCGCCAGGACGCTGGCGGCCTCCTGATAGCTCATCCCTTCGACGCAGACGAGCATCAGCACGGCCCGCTGTTCCTCCGGAAGCCGGGCGATTTCCAGGCGTACCTTGGCCAGCGTGGAGCGCACACCTATAGTGTTCTCGCCGTTTTCACCGGCGATCTCCAAGCCGGCGTCGATCGGTTCCGAGAGCTTGTTGCGCATGCTGCGCTTCTCGTCGATCCAGGCATTATGGATCACCCTGTACATCCAGCTCTCCAAGCACAGAATACCGTCGTAAGCTTCCGGCTTTCTCAGCAGGCGTTCACACGCCTGCTGTACCAGATCGTCAGCGGCGTCCCTGGACCCCGTGAGAACGCGCGCGAAACGTTGCAGCTTCGGCAAGATTGTTACGAGTTTTTCTTTCACGGCCTTGCCATTTATTGAGAAAGCCTATCGGCAACATTAATTGGACTCCCATCTGCCGCCGATCCACCGATAAGCCGGCAGTTGATTCTGTAATGACGTTATGACAATTGCCGAGCTTTTCCATGAGCGGATTTCGGATCATGCCTTTAGTTGCTAACAGCATCGAATTTGTGGAGTAGCGAGGTTCCCGAAGTCCATGAAATAAAGCTGTATCTAAAGAGATATCAACCAATCCATTCATGGTCGGAATCATGATTCTGGCCATCGATATAGTTCGATGGCAATCCGGTTTACTCTAAATGGGAATAGCCGGAGCCGTGACCCAATAGCGTTCCTCGTCCGCCTCCATTTTTCCATACCGTCGTGCCAAGACTTGATCTTGGCATCTCCCGGTGTCACCCCCGAAGGGGAATTCGCTCTTTGCCCAATCCTCGGAACCATGGTCCAATCACGTCGCCGGAGCCGCAGGGCTGTTCAGTGCTCTGTGGAAATGCCCTGATCAGGCTCGTGGGCGCTGACATTGCAAGCCCGGACTTGAAAAAGTCCGTCATGCCAGGGCTTGGCCCTGGTATCTCCCGCCGCCCGCGTCCAGGGCGGCCTCAACTCGAAGTTCCAGGACATCCGCCCAGCCGTCGCCAGGAGATGCCAAGATCAAGTCTTGGCATGATGGTATGGGGAAGTGGCGGGACAAATGGAGAGGCTCGGAATCTCCTCCATGCAGAAACTGAACAGCCTTAGCAGAGAACTCAATCAGAGATAAGACCGGCCGATGATAAAACCGGTGGCTGAAAAACAATAGGTAAGAACACTGGTGAAGCGGCTTGCGCTTCCCTGTTATCAAGCCTTTCGCTGCACACGGGTGCGCGTCATGACCTCTCCCGCTTTCGGGCGGCAAAGGCGCGTCTGCTTGATTGCCGGCGAGGCGGCCGGAGAGTCGCGATTTTCCGGTACGTTCATGGTTGGGGTAACCATACCGGCGGTATCCAGTTCCAGATCATCAAGGAAAGCGGATCTCAGAAGTGCTGAGCTTGACCGCATCAGTTCGGCGATTTCCCGCGCTTCGGTGCTTCTTGCCAGAAGATTCTCAACATAGCGCCGGCCTTCCTCATCCAGTTCACCGTCAACATAGGCCATTATGAGACCTTCGTCGGGGAGTTCCGCTCCAACGCTGTATAGATTCCCTCCGATGGTCAACTTCCGCATAAGCCGTCTCCTGGAAAACAGGCATCTCAAGTGAGCGCCGGGAATAATCCCTCGGTCGGCATTTGTGTGACCTTATCGGATAATCAAGTCTGTAATACCCAATTTCAAGCCTTTTCCGGCATTTACGTAATTTTGGCTAAAAAACCTATAACGTTGAAATATAAATGGGCGGGGATGCGGTTAATCATGGCGGTCAAAGCATTTTGTTCAATCGGGGTGCGCTGTCCTGTTGACTACATGGTTTTTACTGTGATTGGCCCGTAGTGTATCTGTTGTCTGAACATCTACGACAAGCCGCCCGAGCGGCCGTTAAATTCCCGCATATGCTTCAGAGGTATGGAAGGGGGTGGAGGCGATCTATTGAATGGGCGGCTGCGTTAGAAATTCGCCGGGCGTCAACCTTTTCCTCCTCCGGACGGCGCCTGATGATATCTATGCGCGGATGCATCATTCCGCATTGCCTGTTCAATCCCGGAGCCGCCCGATAATGTCCGCGTTCATTCGCCGAGTGACCATCCGGAACTACAAGAGCATTGCCGCTTGTCAGGTGGAATGGGTCCGCTGATGTTCCTGGTCGGTCCCAACGGGGCGGGTAAAAGCAATTTCCTGGATGCGTTGCGATTTGTCGCCGATGCCCTGCGCACCTCGATCGATCATGCCCTGCGTGAACGTGGCACAATCGGGGAGGTCCGGCGCCAGTCCGGCGGACATCCGAACCATTTCGCCCTTCGTCTCGACTTCACGCTGCCAAGCGGACAGACTGGGCACTACGCCATCCGGGTGGGCGCCAAATCAGGGGCCGCGTTCGAGGTCCAGGATGAGGAATGCCAGATTTTTCCGGCGGGATCGAACGGACCGGTGCATCACTTCCGCATAAAATCCGGGAGTTTGCATAGCTCATCGGTTGTTGCGATGCCCGCGGCGCTGTCCGACCGCCTGTTCCTTGTGGCGGCATCGGGTGTTCCGGAATTCCGCCCGGTCTTCGATGCCCTGTCGCGGATGGAGGTCTATAATTTGAACCCCAACGCCATCGCCGCACCACAGAGACCCGACCCCGGAGATATTCTCCGCCGTGATGGCGGCAATGCGGCGAGCGTGTATCAGCGGTTTACTCCGGCCGCCCGGAACATAGTTCGTGAAAGCCTGTCACGGATCGTTCCAGCGGTGTCCGATGCCGAAGTGAAGGTGCTTGGCTCGCAGGAGATGATTGAGTTCAGGCAAATCTTCAAAGGGCAGGCGCTTCCCTCTCAGTTCTTGGCGGCGGCCATGTCTGACGGTACCTTGCGGGCTTTCGGCCTTCTGCTGGCGGTGTTTCAGGCGGTTTCGGCGGGGGACGACGGAATTCCGCCGCTGCTGATCGGGCTTGAAGAACCGGAAATCGCTCTCCACCCGGCAGCGGCAAGCGTGCTTCTGTCAGCGTTGCGTCAGGGGGCGGAGCATTGCCAGATACTGGTGACCAGCCATAGCCCTGAGTTACTGGATAATCCTGATATACTCGCTGATGCGGTCCTGGCTGTGGACAATGAGGCCGGATTGACAAGGATCGGGAGGATTGATCAGGCCGGGTTGGATATGCTGCGCGAGAAGTTGTTCACACCCGGCGAACTTCTCCGCCAGAACCAGCTTGTTCCCGAGCCGGCCACGCTGATGGATGTCAGCGATGACGGTGAGCTTAATCTTTTCGATCACGGCGGTTACTGATCATGGTGTTTATCGCCCCGATCGTTGAAGGGCATGGGGAAGTCGAAGCGGTTCCGGTACTGCTGCATCGGATGGCGGTTCACGAAGGTGCTTATGCGCCGCTTCGGGTCAATGCCCCGATTCGCGTCAAATGCGGATCGTTCCTGAACGATGACGCCTATTTTCAGAAGCACGTGGCTCTGGCTGCCGCCAAGGCGGCGCCGCAGGCGGGACATGTTCTGATCCTGCTCGATTGCGATGACGCGAAGCTGTGTCCGGCTACTCTGGGCCCGAAGTTGCTGGCGAAAGCGAAGGAGGTCAGGAGCGACGTCGGCTATCTGGTCGTGCTGGCCTATAGGGAGTTTGAAACCTGTTTCATCGCGGCCGTCACTTCGCTTGGCGGAAGCTATGGTCTTCCCCTGAATATGGCGGCGCCGGAATATCTTGAGGGCATCAGGGATGCTAAGGGGTGGCTGAAGGACCGGATGGATTGCGCCTATGATCCGATCACGCACCAACACAGATTCGCCCGGTCGATAGATCTGGAGCAGGCTCGGGGGGCTCCGTCCTTCGACCGGTTTTATCGTCGCTTCCGCTCGATTGTCGATGCCACTGGCTGAATCAGGGTATGGAGGCGCGGATCTCTACCGCGCCTCGTTCCCGAAGCGGTGCTCGGCTGTGTTCTCCTCGCCGACGCGGGCGCTCGTGGTCGAGAAGGCGTCGTAGGCGGGTTTGCCCAGAAAGGTTGGCATCAGGATGCCTGCGGCGACGGCGATTACGATTGCCGTCAGGGCACCCAGCAGAAACATCTTCATCGGCTCTCCTAATCGTTACCCTTTTCCGGCCCCGGAGCGTGTTGGCGCGCTCCGGAGCATATTGAACAGATTTACTGGCCTTCAGTTTTCTGGCCTTCGGGAGCGCGTCCGGCCTTGTCACGGATCTCGTCGCGTTCACCCATCTCCTCGAACTTGCGTTCCGGGCTCTTGTTGGTGTCGCCCGATGCCTTGCCGGTCTTCTCATCCAGCGCCTTTTCGATCTGGGCGGCGGCGTCGGAACTCTTGCCAGTGCTCATGACTTCCCCCCTCTCAACATTATGGTGGATCGCCTCAGCACTCAGGTCAGGGGAGTGGGGCATCCTGACGGATCAACCCTTCAGCGCGCAGTTCCGCCCACAGGTCGGACGGAATTTTGTGCGCCAGGAGTTCCATGTTCTCGGCGACGCGCTTCGGGCTGCCCATGCCCGGGATGACCGACGCCACTGTCGGGTGGCCAAGCGGGAACTGGAGGGCGGCGGCCTTCAGCGGGACGTTGTGGCGGCGGCAGACCTCTTCGATGCGTCGGGTCTTTTCCAGGATCTCGGGCGAGGCGGGGGCATAGTCGTAGTGCGCGCCCTCGACCGGGCCGGTCGCCAGGATGCCGGAATTGTAGGGGCCGCCCAGCACAATCCCGATGCCGCGCCTCTCGCAGAGAGGAAGGAAGCTGTTCAGGCTCTCCTGATCAAGCAGGGTGTAGCGGCCGGCCAGCAGGAAGCAGTCGAAATCGCCGGCCTCCGCAAAGCGTTGGCAGGCTTCCCACTCGTTAAGCCCTGCCCCGATCGCCTTGATGACTCCTTCCTCCCGGAGCTTCAGCAGGGCGGGGTAGGCGCCTTCCATGGCCTCGGTGAAGCGCTGCTCGAACGCGTCGCCCTGGTTGCGGCGGTCGGCGTCGTGGATGAAGACGATATCGACGCGGTCGGTGCCGAGACGTTGAAGGCTGTCGTCGAACGACCGCATGACACCGTCGTAGCTGTAATCGAGACCCCGGCGGAACGGCGGCACGTCGATGAACAGCCCGGCTTCGGTCGGTTGCCCGCGCGCCGGGAACAGGCGCCAGCCGACCTTGGTGGACAGCACGATATCCTCGCCGCGTACCCGGCGGAGCCAGGCGCCGACACGATGCTCACTGAGGCCGTGGCCGTAGAGTGGGGCCGTGTCCACGTAGCGCACGCCAGCATCGAAGCTGGCATCGAGCGACTCGTTGGCGGCATTGTCGTCGATCGCGTGGTACATGTTGCCAAGCGACGTGCAGCCGAATCCGAAAACGGTCAGCGATACATCCGTACGGCCGAGTTTGCGCCGTTCCAGTTCCATGTCATCCTCCCTGTTTGGTTGTTTAACGCTTCCAAGCAATCGGGCCGCAGAGCCCAGCATCCCAGGGAAGGAATGTCCAGTCATGCTGAAGACCCTTGATCCGCTGCTCAACGGTGCACTGCTTCAGGTCCTTGCCGATATGGGGCATGGCAGCGAAATCGCCATCGTCGATGCGAATTATCCGGCATCGGCCGATGCCAAACGTCTGGTGCGGCTGGATGGCATCACCGCGACGGCGGCGCTCAAGGCTGTTCTGTCCTTGCTGCCGCTGGATGATTTCGTTGAGTCACCGGTCGCCATCATGCCGCCCCCAACCGGGCGTACGCCTTTGCTGGACGAGTTCCAGGCTCTGATCGACAGTGCCGAGGGAAAACCGATCCAGGTTACGGAGATGGATCGCTTCGCCTTCTATGAGCGTGCCCGTGGCGCCTATGCGATGATTGCGACGGGAGAGCGGCGGCTCTACGGCAACATCATCCTGGTGAAAGGTGTGATCAGGCCGGAGGAGTGAGGCCATGCCCATTTCCGGCTCTTTCTGGACAAATAAGCTCATATCTGGGTATGTGGTGCGGTCTCCGGTATCATCGGCCGGCGATCAATAGGCGGTGCGCACATCCGATACTTCTCCAAATGCGCGTTTGTCGTGTTTTCGCCCGGGCGATAGCCTTATCCATCCAAACGGTGCCGTCCGGCGCCGTTCGCTCTTTGGATAATCTCAGAGGACGAGCGCATGCAGGTCATCCTGGCCCAACCCCGAGGCTTCTGCGCCGGCGTCGAG
>Ga0170475_134557167_pt1 | contig 13579 bp, 12 predicted proteins | sample Soicark_Litter_5_FD_111474 | JGI IMG/M metagenome (GOLD analysis project Ga0170475, IMG submission 111474) | Avena fatua rhizosphere microbial communities from Hopland, California, USA. Combined Assembly of 48 SPs | reverse complement strand
CTACAACGCCTCTGGGCGAAGTATTCGCTAACCGCAAAGTCCGAAGTAACGAAGGGGACACTTTGCGGAAAAGGGCGGTAGCATGTTCTGCGCGACCACGGCGTCTCCGCCATTCGATTCCAGTCGTTAATTAGGTCGTAACCATGACTTTTCCAGGTGCCAACGCTTTCGAGCAGTGGTTTGCTGTTCGCACTAAGTCGAATCGCGAAGCTGAAGTTACTCGAGCCCTTACCGGCAAGGGGCTTGATGCATGGTTTCCGCGCTTCAAGGATCACAAGCCGAAGGGCCTGGTCTACGGGCGAGCAGCATTTCCCGGTTACGTTTTTTGCCGACTCGATGTTACGAAGCGTCTACCGGTGCTCACAACTCCTGGCGTGATCGGTCTCGTGAGCAGCGGCAAGACGCCACTCCCAATTGATCCGGAGGAGATGGCCTCTCTTCGGGTGGTTATGGAGAGTCCGTTGCCCGTTGGGCCGCATAGCTACATGCAGGCCGGTGACCGCGTCAGGATTACTACCGGGCCGCTGGCAGGCGCAGATGGATACATCGTTCGAAACCAGGTCGATCACCTTGTCGTTTGCATCACCCTCCTTCAGCGCTCTGTTTGCGTAGCCGTGGAGAACCACTGGCTCGAAATTACCCGCCCCGTTGCTGCCTAGCGAGTCATACCGACTCCAGTCTGAGGTTCATATGAAGCTGCTGATTACTTGTCTCCTGGGCTTAGTGTCGTTTGCCAACGCCCAGACAGCTCCGCGAGTGAACGTTGCGGGTGCCAGCAGTTCCTACGTTCTCGGCCCGGGCGACCAATTCGTCATGGAGATTGCCGATCTCGAGGAGCTTAACGGGAAAACGCACAGGGTTGAGAACGACGGAACCGTAACTCTGCCTTTAGTGGGGCGGATTCAGGCGGCAGGGTTGACCCTGCCGGAATTCGAAGCCTTGCTTGACGAAAAGCTCACCGCCCAACTGAAAGAGCCGAAAATTTCAATCACGGTGACCGAGAGCCTGAGCCAGCCAATAACCGTACTGGGCTGGGTCAATAATCCCGGAATCCAGCGGCTCCATGGTCGTCCGAGTCTCGCAGAGGTTCTATCCCAGGCTGGGGGGCTCAGACCGGATGCTGGCTACCGGGTGACAATTACCCGCTCGATAGCGAGCGGTGACCTCGCCATCCCCGGCGCGAAACGAGATGAAGTGAATCAGGTCATCACCGGCGAAGTCAATCTGGCAGACATTCTGGAAGCGCGCAATGCCGGGGCCAACATCACAATCCAGCCACGCGATGTAATTACGGTTCCGCGGGCGAAGATCGTTTACGTCGTCGGAGAGGTAAAGAAATCCGGAGGATTCACCCTGGAGCAGAAGAGTTCGATCTCCGTCATTCAGGCTCTCGCGCTGGCAGAAGGTACCACGGCAACCGCCAAAAAGAGCAAGGCGTTGATCCTGCGCCAGGTTCCGGGCGCTGGCGCGAGAACCGAAATTGTCGTAGATCTTTCCAAGGTCATGCAGGGTAAAACGGGCGATATCAGTCTTCAGCCGGACGATATCCTCTTCGTGCCGAACGATATGGTTAAGATAATTCGGAACCGAGCGATCGAGACGGCGGTTTCCACTGCGGCCGGCGTGCTCATTTGGCGAGGTATCTGAGGTCAATACATGCAGAGTTTCAACAACAGACTTCCGATACAGCCGGGTTTCCGTGATGCTGTCGATGAGATTCCCGGCGGTCATTCATCGTCCTTCGTGGACATCGTTCTTCGCCGCAAGGGCACCATCGCGTTGTTCGCTGTGGGGTGCGGGTTGTTAGCCTTTGCGTTTACGGCGCCGCGGACGAAGATCTACCGCGCTCATACCTCCATCGAATTCGCTGGCCTAAATGAGAACGTCTTCAACGTCCGTGAGCTGGATCCCTCAGCCACGATGGACAATTCGTCTCAGGCGTACATCAATACACAGGCACGGGTATTACAGAGCACTCCTTTGCTGACCCGCGTGGTTGAGAGGGTAAAGAGATCCCAAAACGGGAAACTAACCGAGAGAAAGCGGAACGCGCTTCAGTATGTGACCGGACGTAGCCTCTCCGGCTATATGGATGTCCGCCCTGGAGAAGCGAGCAGACTCATCGACATCTACATCGAGTCCTCCGATCCCGACGTGGCGGCGGAGCTCGCAAATGCTCTGACCAGCGAGTATATGGCCCTGAATGTTGAGGCTCGTATGGGTGCGCACAAGCAGACGGAGGAATGGCTGGCTCAACAAGTAGCCGACGCCCGCCAGAAGCTCGAAGAGTCGCAGGGTGCGGTCCAGGACTACGCCCACAAGTCCAATCTTGTCTTTACTCACGAGGACGGAAGCGTTGCCGAAGCACGTTTGCGAGACCTGCAGGATGAATACTCCAAGGCTCAGGCCGATCGCGTCGCGCGCCAAGCCGTGTATGAGGGTGTGCTGGCTGAGAAGCCGGACGCCGTCAATGCAGCGCTGAAAGACACTGCGTTACAGGACTATCAAACAAAGCTTAGTGACCTCAACCGTCAGTTGGCGGATTTGTCGACTACGTACCAGCCCGGATATCAGAAGGTACAGCGGGTGAAAGCTCAAATTGAGGAACTCAAGAAAGACTACGCCCGGCAACGCGACGGCGCGCTGACTCGCCTGCGCAACGAGTTTGAGACGGCCAAACGGCGGGAAGAGATGATTCGGACTGCGTATTTCGGCCAACAGGGTGCAGTCACAAAGGAAGCTTCCACAGCTGTCGATTACAACATATTGAAGCGCGAAGCCGAGACGAACCGGTCTATTTATGAAGGCATGCTGCAGAAGATCAAATCGTATCGAATCGCTTCTGCCATGCAGCCGAGTAATACACGGGTAATCGACCCGGCCGATCCCCCGAGTTTTCCCTATAAACCCAACGTTCCTCTAATGACGATATTCGGGCTGATGGGCGGAACGTTCCTTGGACTCGTGTGGGTCGGAGCTCGCGACAAAGGGGAGATCAACGTCGAGTATCCGGGGCAGACGAACACGGTTCTCGAGGCGAACGAACTTGGCGTCATTCCGTCCGCTCGGCTGGACCCATTCCTGAAAGAAGGCGGGAGAAATCGTCAACTGCCTGCTCCTCTCCGGACTGCCGACACAGCTTTAACGCTTCGGAAGCGCATGGAGACGGCGATGTGGTTCTGCAAGTCGTCGCTGACCGCTGAAGCGGTGAGATCGATAAGAACTTCATTACTCGCGAAACAGCAAGACACCATGGCTTCGCAAGTCTTGGTAATCACGAGCCTAAATCCGGGTCACGGCAAGACTTCAATGGTCAGCAACCTGGCCATCGCGTACGCCGAACTCGGTAAGCGCGTTCTGATGATCGACGCAGATGTTCGCAGCCCCGGGCTTCACAGGATTTTCGGTCTGACCAACGACGGTGGCCTCATCAGCGTCCTGCAGGATTCAACGCCGCTCGAGGAATATCGCGAGGCTCCGGTTCAGAACACAGACGTGCCTTACCTCTCTTTGATGAACAGTGGGCGATTTTCGACCGGGATGTCATCTTCTTCACTCTTTCACTCAGAGCGAATGGTTCACTTACTGCGCCTTCTGAGGGACAGCTACGAAGTCATCCTTATAGATACCCCTCCATTGACGCTTGCTGACGCCCGAATTCTTGGGCCTCTCGCCGACGGAGTCGTTCTGGTGCTGCGAGCCGGAGACGTCCGAATGGACAGCGTGCAGGCGGCGGAAGACCGTCTCGTTCAGGACGGATGCCGCATATTCGGCACGGTTCTCAATGACTGGGATCCCCGCTCCAACGGGTACGGGGTATATCCACAGCGCTATCACGAGAGCACATACTTCCAGGCAGCCAACACCAACTGAGCTGCGAAACAACCAACTAAAGACAGGCCACCGAGCCAATGCTAAATAAGAGTCTCGTCTCTTCGAATCGCATTTCCAATTGGCGTCTCTTCGCCCCCGTGCATTTTTCGCTTGACCTGCTTGCGCTCTTCCTGGCATGGCACAGCGCAGTTGAACTGCGCATTCATCTGAACCCCTGGATGCCCCACGAACTGACCTCGCTCGAATTCCGCCGTATGGTTCCGCGGCCAGTCGTCATTCTTCTGTTGTGGACGTTCACTGCCCTGCTGATGGGCCTGTACAAAAGAAAGAAAGTCTGGTCGGCAGCGCACGCCATCCGTCAAGCTATTGAGTCCGACGTTATCGCCTGTGCGCTGGCGCTGCTTGCAACGTTTTACTTCGGGAATGCCTCAGGTGAGATCTCCAGATCCTTCCTCCTGATCTTTGGACCGCTTGGTCTGCTGTTCCTGGTGCTTTCGTTTTACTCGGCGGTGATCGTGACGGCGGCTATCGAGCACGAGGTGTCCGGTCCACAGAGAGTAGCGGTTCTCGGCAGTCATGATGATTTCGCGTCCTTTATGCGGGATGTGGAAACCTCCGCTCCGGGGTCTCTGCAGGTCACAGGAGTTATCATCCCTGACTCCATAACAGCGCGGCCGTCCTCGGTCCGTGTGCTCGGTACGGTGCGGCAACTTGCGGAAGTGATCAACCGCGAGCGGCTCGACCAACTGATCTGCATGAGCAGCGTAAGCTCGCGCGACTTCGAGCTTTGCGGAGCTATATCCCACCGCATGGGAGTGACCTTCAGGCGACCGCTTGCCCCCGTTTTCTCCAGCAACGTGCGATTTGAATTCAGCAACGAGTTCGGACTGGATTTTCTCGACGCGGAACCGGTGCCATTCACGCACGGTCAGGAGATCGTCAAGCGAGTTGTCGACGTCATCGCCTCATCGCTGTTATTGATACTGCTCTCTCCTCTTCTCATTACACTGGCGATTCTGATTCGGATGACCTCGCCCGGTCCGGTGTTTTACAAGTCGGCACGCGTTGGTAAGGGCGGCCGGCACTTCATGTTCTGGAAGTTCCGATCCATGTACGTCAGTGATCCCAGGCGCGAGCACTTGTCGCACAGCAACGAGCGCAGCGGGCACATCTTTAAGATCCGCAACGATCCTCGTGTAACACCACTTGGCCGGATGATGCGTCGCTTCAGCCTCGACGAACTTCCTCAACTCTTCAACGTTTTGCTCGGGGAGATGAGCCTTGTGGGTCCAAGGCCGCTGCCCGCAGAGGATCTTGATCCGGATGGTCTTAGCCGCGAACATGCCACGTGGGCTGAACAGCGCGTGCAAGTCCGGCCCGGGATCACAGGAATGTGGCAAATACGAGGTCGAAGTGATCTCAGTTTCGAACAAATGGTCGAATTCGATCTCGAATATATCCGCAACTGGTCATTAGGTCTGGACGTTCAAATTCTCCTGGAGACGCCCTTGGCTGTCTTCTCAGGTCGGGGAGCTTATTAGCGTGTCTTCTCCTTCGTCAATTGTTCCGGCAAAGCAAGATGTTCTCGGAGTTCGTATCAGTGCGACGAGTTACTCCGAGGTCGCGTCAACCTGCGCGTCCTGGATCTCAACCAGGCATCCTGGTCAGCCTGCCAGATATATATGCGTCACTTCTGTCCATGGAGTGATGGAGGCCCGCAAAGACAAAGGGATACGTTCCATCCTCAACAGGGCTGACATCGCCACGCCGGACGGTATGCCTCTGGTGTGGGCCCTGCGCTCTTTCGGACGCCCCGAGCAGCAGCGCGTGTACGGCCCGAATCTGATGCTGATCCTTTGCGAACAAGCGGCGCGTTTGGGCCACCGCCTATTCCTGTACGGCGGGAGAGAGGAAACCCTCGGAATTCTCCAGGCCAACCTAAGGACGCGTTTCCCTGAGCTCATCATTGCGGGCAGCTATTCACCTCCGTTTCGTGAGCTGACAGAAGCGGAAGAACAAGGCGTTCGGGACATGATCCTGACGGCGCAGCCCGACATCATTTTCGTCGGCATCAGTACGCCCAAGCAGGAGCGCTGGATGGCGGCTCACAGGGATGTGTTTCCTGGGGTCGTAATGGCGGGCGTGGGAGCGGCGTTCGACTTTCATGCCGGTCGCGTGAAACAGGCACCGGCATGGATGCAGAGGAACGGCCTGGAATGGTTTTTCAGGCTCACATCGGAACCCGCGAGGCTATGGAAGCGTTACGTACTCGTAACGCCATGGTTCTTGCCCTTCTGGGCTATGCAGAGGGCAAGTATGACGATGCGCCAGGTTGCGTGTGGCGGGCCGGACGCGGTTGCGAACGGAAACATAAACGGAGACGGAGGGGAAATCAATGCCATTTAAGCAAAAAGTTCTGGTAACCGGAGCTGGCGGTTTTATCGGCCACCATCTCACGAAGTATCTGGTGGACCGTGGGTACTGGGTCAGGGGCGTCGATATCAAGGAGCCCGAGTACGAGAGTTCTGCTGCGCATGAATTTGAACTGCTGGATCTGCGGCGATTCGACAACGCTTTGATCGCCGCGCGCGGCGTCGATCATGTCTACGCTCTCGCCGCGGATATGGGTGGAATTGGGTTTATCGAGCAGAATAAAGGCGTGATCATGCGGAACAACACGCTGATCAATCTCCACACTCTCGAAGCAGCGCGGGTTCACAATGTTGGGCGATTGCTGTACACATCAAGCGCCTGCATCTACCCCGGATATCTGCAGAAAGACGAGAATGTGACGCCTCTGAAGGAATCGGATGCCTACCCTGCGGACGCCGAGGATGGCTATGGGTGGGAAAAGCTTTACACCGAGCGCATGTGCCGTCATTACACCGAGGATTTCGGCATTGACACTCGCGTGGTGCGTTTCCACAACATTTTTGGGCCACTAGGCACATATGAGGGTGGCCGGGAAAAGTCTCCCGCCGCGATGTGCAGAAAAATCGCACTGGTGCGTGATGGCGGGACCGTCGAAGTGTGGGGTGACGGACATCAAACACGTTCTTATTGCTACATAGACGATTGCGTGGAGGGTATCTTCCGCCTGATGCAGTCAGATCACCGGGATCCAATCAATCTCGGTCAGGATCGGATGATTTCTATCAACGAACTGGTGGACATCGTTGCGAACATCGCTGGCAAGCAGGTAAATCGAGTACACAACCTGAACGCGCCGCAAGGTGTTCGGGGGCGTAACAGCGACAACACGCTTCTTCGGGAGACGCTCGGCTGGGAACCGGCCATTTCTCTGGAGACTGGCCTCGCTCGTACCTACGAATGGATCGAGGGGCAACTGCGCACGGCGGGACGTCTCGACGAATCCGCTGTGCTGGCGGCAGCATAAAGTGGCTACTACGAACGAGGAGACCTTCTCTGCTGTTTCGAGGGTCCGGCCGGAACCTCTGAGTCCGGCAGGGAATTCTCACCTCGCAACCTCCGAGACCGTCATCGAGTCGGGGGAACACTGGTTTTCGTTGAAACTCGGCGATCTCTGGACATACCGAGAGCTCTTGTTTTTTTTGGTGTGGCGGGATGTGAAGGTTCGCTACAGCCAGACCGCGCTCGGAGCCGCTTGGGCCGTTCTTCAGCCGCTGCTCGCAATGCTTGTGTTCACGCTGCTTTTTGGACGGCTTGCGAAACTTCCTTCCGACAACATACCGTATCCTCTTTTTGTTTACGTCGCATTGCTTCCCTGGCAACTCTTCGCATTTGCCCTAACCGAGTCCACGAACAGCCTGGTTACAAACCAGCACCTGATCCGCAAAGTGTACTTTCCGCGCCTTATCGTTCCGCTCTCGTCGGTTCTGGTCGGATTGGTTGATTTCGCTCTCTCGCTTGTCGTGCTTGCCGGGATGATGGTCTGGTACGGTTTCCGTCCTGCAGCTACTGCGTTTTTCATCATTCCGTTCCTCGTACTTGCTGTCCTGACCGCATCGGGTATCGGACTCTGGCTCTCAGCCCTCAACATCAAATATCGTGACGTCAAGTACGTCATACCCTTCGTTACCCAATTCTGGTTGTTTGCTACCCCTGTCGCGTACTCCAGCAAGCTTGTCCCCGTCGAGTGGCGAACGCTGTACGGCCTGAATCCTATGGCGGGTGTGGTAGAGGGATTTCGGTGGGCCCTGCTCGGAAACGGGACCGGCACCGGAGCGATGATCCTGATCTCAATTGCCGCCGTTCTGGTCGTGCTGGTGGGCGGCCTTGCTTACTTCAAGCGAATGGAACGAACATTCGCAGACATGGTTTAGCCGATGAGCACACTGGCTATCTCCGCCCAACAGATCGGAAAGCGGTACGAGATCGGGCAAACTGCGCGATATCAGACGTTCCGCGACGCTCTCACCAGTGCAGCGACCAAACCGATCCGGTGGCTTCGGGGAGAGCGCGAATCTCCGACGGAACCGTTTTGGGCTCTACAGGATGTGTCTTTCGAGGTAAATCAGGGAGACGTGGTCGGCATCCTTGGTCGGAACGGAGCCGGCAAGTCGACCCTGTTGAAGATCCTCTCGCGGATAACGGCGCCTACGACGGGGCGTGCAGTGCTCCGCGGCCGAATCGGATCACTGCTGGAAGTAGGCACCGGTTTTCATCCTGAACTCACCGGACGGGACAACATTCAGCTAAACGGGTCGATTCTCGGCATGACCCGTGCGGAGATCCGGCGTCACTTCGACGAAATTGTTGCATTTGCTGAGATTGAGAAATTCCTGGACACGCCCGTTAAGCACTACTCCAGCGGGATGTACATGAGGTTGGCGTTCGCTGTGGCCGCTCATCTGGAACCCGAAATCCTGGTCGTCGACGAGGTCCTCGCGGTAGGTGATACTGCATTCCAGAAAAAATGCCTGAGCAAGATGGACTCGGTGGCGAAGGAAGGGCGTACGGTGCTCTTCGTCAGTCACAACATGGGGGCTATCAGCGCATTGTGCACAAAAGGCATTCTGCTGCAGCGTGGCAGCGTGGTCACGACGGGGCCGATCCAAAGCGTGATTCAGAAGTACGCGTCGATGGGCGAGATGTCATCGAGCACCCGTTGGATCGGAAATTGCGGTGATGAACACGCCTGTGTTCGCGAAACGTGGATCCGTAGCCTCGATCCCGATGGCAGCTTCGATACTGCCGCCGACTTGGAGGTGGGCGTCCGTGTGGATGTTCACAGACCCATCGAAGGACTCATCCTGGGTATCCGGCTGTTCTCCCAATACGAGTACGAATTGGCCTACCTCCTCCAGGACGATCGCGAGCAAACCAGCCCGCCCGTAGTCATGCCTGGCGAACTGATCAAACGATTCATCATCCCGGGCAATACTCTTGCCGCGGGCACTTACAGAATCATGCTCGACCTCGGTATCCATATGGTCAAAAAAACTGGCCGGGGATAAAGACGAGGGGGCTTTGATGTTTGAGCTTGAAAATCTCAGGGGCGTCGGCCGCCGTTTCCCGACTCCAGCCATGCGTGGGTTTACGAGTCTATTCCGTCCCTCGTGGCCGGTTGTTTGACAACGGGGATGACAGGAAATCGGACGTTTCAGGAACGGTGAATGGTTAAAGAAGAAAAGTGCATTGTGTTCGATCTTGATGGGACTCTCTGTCCCGTTAAGGCAGCGCAGCAGGAATACGAGGAACTGGAACCATACAGCGACATGCTCGCCAAGTTGCGAGATTACAAGCAAGCCGGCTATTACATCATCCTGTACACATCGCGAAACATGCGCACGTACGGCGGAAATATGGGGCTGATAACAGCCAACACCGCCAAGACCACCATGGCGTGGCTTGATCGATACCAGATCCCTTATGACGAAATCCACTTCGGTAAGCCGTGGGCAAGCCGCATCGGCTTCTACGTTGATGACCGCGCGGTAAGGCCAGACGAATTTCTGCGCCTGTCCGTGGACGAAATCGACAAGCTGCTCACGCCCGTGAAAAGGACGCCATCAGATGACTAAAGTGCTTCTTATGCCGACGGCAAAGCTGGTCGGCCCCGATCTCCGCAGCGAGTTCGGGCCAATCCCGTCGGCAATGATTCCCCTGGACAGCAGGCCGGCAATGCAGTATGTCGCGGAACCGTACCTCAATCGCGGTTTCGATCTTGTACTGGCAGTCGACGAGCATGCCGAGATGGTGCGGGAGTACGTTGGACGCCATCCACATGCGGGAACGCGTATCGTCCAGGTCCCAGACTCATCCTCCCTGGGTGCAACCATCCTCGGCGCGCTCGATTCGCTGGAAGGAATCCCCGAATTTCTTGTCATTAACTTCGCCGATACATACGTCGGAGACGAGTTGGAGAGTGCGGACGCGGTCTGCTACCGCGAGGCCGACGAAGTGTACCGATGGACGACATTCCAAATTGATTTTGGGAACAGGATCACCAGCCTCGCAGACAAGATTCAGGACAATCCTTACGGCTCACTGCAACCCGTGTTTGTAGGCGTCTTTGCATTTACTCAGGTGGATGTATTTCGCGAAACGCTGCGCGACGCGATGCGCCAGCCGCAGGGCGACGCCGATCCTTTCTATACTGCGCTGGTTACGTACTTCAACAACCTTCCGGTAGAGAACAGGAAACTCCAGAGAGTTTCAGACTGGAGAGACTTCGGCCACCTCGATACCTATTACGAGGCGAAACGGGCCTTTTGTATCAATCGTCGTTTCTTTAACAGCGTTGAGATCGATGATCGTCGCGGCATCGTGCGCAAGTCGAGCACGAACGCGGAGAAGCTCCTGAATGAAATGAAGTGGTACCTGGAGTTGCCGAAAGCTCTCCGGTACATGGCCCCGCGTGTATTTGATTACAGCTTTGCGAAGGCAGAGCCTTTCATGGAGATGGAGTACTACAGTTACCCGGCGCTCAATGACGTCTACTTGTACGGGAACGTCGATCCGGGAGTGTGGAAACGTGTTTTCCAGGCAATCGGCAACGTCGTGCGGCAGATGCACTCGCACCGTTACCAACCCGAAGAGCCGGGGCAACTGGCGCGATGCATGAGAACGATGTACGAGGAAAAGACCAGGACCCGTCTCCAGCCGATTCTCGATGATCCTCGCTTTGCCGGGTTTTGCGAGCCGTGGGTGAACATCAACGGTGAAACGCACATGGGTGTTCGACAGTGTCTTGAGGTGCTGGCCCAAGTGGCTAAGGCGGTCGATATGTACTCGCTGGACTACTTCACGGTTATCCACGGTGACCTTTGCCTCAGCAACATCCTCTATGATCGCCGCAACTCCTTTATCCGGGTCATCGACCCACGGGGCGAATTCGGGGACGTCGGCATCTTCGGCGATATGCGATACGACCTCGCCAAATTGAGCCATAGCCTTGAGGGAGACTACGACTTCATGGTCAACGGCCTCTTCGACGCCGAATGGACCGACAGTGGATTCCACTATCGGCCCCAGTTGGACGAAAGACACGGCGGCGTGAAGAAGTTGTTCCACAGTTGGTTCGTCAGCGAGTTCGGCGCATTTTATCAGCAGATCAAACTGATCGAGTCTCTCCTGTTTCTCAGTATGGTTCCGCTACACGCGGATCGATTTGAATCCCAGCAGGCGTTTCTTGCCCGGGGCCTCGAAACCTTCAATCGAGTCGCTGAGGGAGTGCTCGTAAAACAGGAGTTGGCGATCGCATGACACAGGATGCGCTCCGATCTTCCGTTGTGATTACGATGGCCGGCGAGGGAAGCCGATTCCGCCAGGCTGGGTACAACGTGCCCAAGTACGAGATTGTAGTTCGCGGGCGTACGCTGTTTGCCTGGTCAATGGAGAGCCTTCGAAGCTTCATCAACGAAGGGTGCCCCTTCTGCTTCGTTGCTCGTTCGAACGATAACGTCGGCGATTTTATCGCGCAGGAATGCGACACGCTCGGGATCAGAGATTTCGATGTGGCAACCATCGACAAGCTTACCGACGGTCAGGCCACGACCGCCTTGCTCGCAGGTCCCCTGCTCAAGAGCAGTTCCGACCCGATCGCGATCTACAACATCGACACCTATGTAGATCCGTCCGGCCTGAATATTCGAGACATCCGCGGCGACGGGTGGGTGCCGTGCTTTCCTGGCGAGGGGGACAAGTGGAGCTTCGCCGCTGCGGATGATTCGGGACTAATCTCTGAGCTTCGCGAGAAACGAAGGATCTCGCCAAATGCAACGATCGGGCTGTATTGGTTTGATTCTTTCGCTCGATATGTGCATGCGTACGAGAAGTACTACTCAAACCCGGAGCGGATCGAGGCCAAGGAACGCTACATCGCGCCACTTTACAACCAGTTGATCGAGGATGGCGCGCGTATCTATCTCCATCACGTTCCCATAAGTCTGGTTTATCCGCTTGGCACGCCAGAGGACGTTCAGGCGTTTTCTGAACTGACGACCGGCGTTCAGGTACCTGTTAAAGCCGCATGAACGGAAAGCTCGCGGTCCTAATCCCGGTGTTCGATGGCGGCAATCTGCTGCATCGCACTGTTGCGTCTTGTCTCAATTCGGGCCTGGACCGCTCACGCTTCTCCGTGATTGTTGTTGACAACGCTTCCACCGACGGCAGTCTCGATGGCATCGATGCTGGTGTCTTCGTGCATCGAAATCCAAGCAACCTGGGCCGTACTGGGAACTGGAATCGGGCACTGGAGATCGCAGAAGAAGAGGGATTCACTTACGCCACGTTTCTGTTCGTCGGCGACGAATGGATACCGAGAGGCAGCGTCGGTCGCCTGCTCGACTTCATGGACGCAAACGGAAGCGTGCTTGGAATGGCGGCGCTGCGCATCGTCAACGAACACGGTCGTCTCGTACGCGCAGGATCACGGGTTACCATCCGCGGTACTTCCGCGCAGGTTGCGAGCGGCAGTCTGTTGACGCGCTCAGTCGGGGGTGGACGTCTTCCTTTCGCGCCTCTTCAGGCCAACGTCTACCGTTTATTCACGGATAACCCGCTGCGGTTTAGTTCTAACCCGGACGACGGCTTGAATTGTGATCTGGAAGCGACCGTCCGCTTCCTTCAGCAGCACCCCGGGATCGTCTCAATCGAAGCTGAGCCGTTTCTGTTGTGGAAGGAGCGCCGGGGCCGTTTCTTTACCTCCCAGGACCCGTGGTCGGTCTTCATCCAAACCCGGCGAACGCTTGAGCGCATCTCCGAGGCAACGGGGATACAAGTGGACTGGAAAAACGCCAACGCCGTCGCCATGTTGGCCGCCATCCGGGAGACATCAATGGTGCCGCGGCCAACCCGAATCAGTTTTCAATTGCGGGCTCTCCGATACCTCGTGAAAGACCAGTCAGGCCTCAGCGCCCCAAGGATGCTCGCCTTCATCGCCCGAAAACTCTTCCGGGGACAGAACTATCTCGACCTCTCGTCGGAGCCGGAACCGCGTCGCCCGGAACCCGCACCTCTGCATGCCGTGGTGGATTGATGCGTCTTCTTCTTTCAGTTCCGGATCGATCGATCTCGCGCCAGTTGCGACCGGGGGGAGGCACGGAATGAGCGCGTTCGCGGCCACTATCGCACCGCCTCTTCGACAGCGAGCTCTTGCGCGCCGGATCCCGATCGACTGGTGGCAGCGCACCGCGCTTTTCCTCGTGCTCGGCTATTTCGTGATGGGCCGGACCTTCGCCTACCTCGGGATCCCGCCTCTGAAGTTATTCATCGGCGAAATCGTCCTGTTTAGCTTTCTGGTACTGCATCCACGTGAAGG
>Ga0170475_130041097_pt1 | contig 13585 bp, 17 predicted proteins | sample Soicark_Litter_5_FD_111474 | JGI IMG/M metagenome (GOLD analysis project Ga0170475, IMG submission 111474) | Avena fatua rhizosphere microbial communities from Hopland, California, USA. Combined Assembly of 48 SPs | reverse complement strand
GACGCTGCACAGCCACCGCTCGGCCACCCTCTCCATGCAATGCGGCTAACCGCCCTCCGCACCGGAGTCTGGTCTGAGTATAACAAACACTGGATACACGATCATTTGATTCCTTGGTTTCGGTCTCTTAAGCCCGCTCCTCGCGTCGTTCTGATTCATTCTCTACATGATGTCAGAGCGCTCGACTCGCAAGCTTTAGACCAGAATCGAGTCTCAATCGTACTACCAGACAGGCGTACCATGTTCTCCCGAGCCATGGCACGTCTCAAAACATCAAGAGAGTTGGCAGCCCTGACCGCCAAGAACTACATGGACGTCGAGGCCCTGAGCAAACGCCACCCTACCATTCCGGTCTTCCCATCGATTGGAGCCGCGACGGCAGCCATTTTACCTAATTGAGGGCATATGACACTTGACACGCTAGCGCTCATCACTCTAGCTGTGAACGGCGCTCAAACCGTCGTCATGGAATACCTGCGACGACGCTACCCTCGACCCCCATATGCATATTTTCCACCCCCAACCATTCAATTGAAGGATCCACGTCAATGACATCCACTTTCACAGGCGGTACCAGGTCTGGTTATGAGCTACTCAACCTCGAGCACATGCTCAAAGACGCGGCAGCCCTGCTTCTTCAAGCCAGCCGCGCGACGTCATCTGATGGCATCACCATTCCCGTCATCCAAGCACTTGGCGCCATCGAGAACATCCTGAAGATACTACCCGCGACAGCAGTCGCTCGCGCGGCCAATACTTACGTCGCTGGCCTCACCGCCAAGAGACGGTCCTCACCTCCGTTCACGGCAATGTTGGCTTGTATCGATTCGATCGCTATTAATGCGGGCTCCCAGTTTGATGACTTTAAACGTGCGTTCGCCAATAGACTCCTGGCCGCTCGATTGCGATACACCGCGATCCGCGCGCACAACGGCGATTCCGTTGCATCGGCCTGGGCTCACTCATTGATCATTAAGATCATTCAGCACTCCCTCGCCGACATTCACGCAGCAGCAGAATTTTCGGCCGCTGCCTGTGCGCCGTCCGACCCAGATATTGCCGGGTTCGACGAGCCCGAACACATGCCCGAAGTTGAGCGCGCGGTGACTCAGAACCTGCGTCTACAGTGCCCCCGCGGGCATGACTACTCAACTCTTACCGACGCTTTCTCGGGTGATTGTCCGATCTGCCGGGCGCGGGGATGACATGTGGTTCTATCTCAGATACGCTGCCGCCGACAAATTTAACGATTGGTACGGCCCAGTATACGTAGACGAGGACCGATGGTGGCGTTTCGCCTTCCGTCTAGCGCAGCTGCTCCCACCCTCCGCTCAACCCGAATTCGCCATCTGGGCCAACGGAGGTTGGGTCATCGCTAAAGCTCCTTCCACGCCTACACCGCCCTCTGAAACCGATGGGCAAGGACCACAATATGCGACGACAAAGTAACCCCGGCGCTGGTCTTCCATACGCCAACTTTCTCCGAGAAGCGGGACGACAACACCGTCCCGATCCAGCCGTCGTGAACCCATGGCCGCCAGGGCCAGCTTGGGTAATCAAAGGGCTGGAACAAGTACAAGTTTCCGGCCCACGCGGACCATTCGAATGGGCTCCAATGGCGCAAACAGGAACCACTTACCCTTTCGTCAACTCGGACACAAGCGCCGTCCTTCAGAACGACGAACCATCCATCATCGAACCCGAGGAGACGCTGGTCTATCCATCCACGGATGTATCTCAGATCTTCACCGACTTCGGTCTCGACGAGCAGAAAATTGACACCTTACGAGTATCTTTGGCTGCTACCAACCAGACCCTGGCTGGTGGCGCCCCCCTACTGCTACAGATCACGTTCGCCGAAAGTGAGGGTGACGCATATCAGATCAGTGGCATCGTTACCAGACCACCAGTCATTATGTACCTGTTTAGAGCGTTTCAGCTGGGCGGTCGATCCATGATACTACCGTTTGATATCACTTGTCAAGCGAGCATCACGTTCATAAACCCACCGTTTTATAGCGTCGACGGTCCCATCGTCGATCTTGCCACTCAACTCTGCTCCTTCAACGACCGCATCACAAAGGAGGAGCTGGGACCGTTCCTTCCTGCCCTCTCACGCCTTCCAGAATATCTGTAACCCTCACGAGGTTAAATGGCCATCCTACCAGCGACACACGTCGCCGCCAAAATGGCGGTTGATCTGGCGCTCCCAAATCTCACACCCGCTCAACGATTATTTCTTCGCGCCGTCGCAGCTCATGAAACACAGTACGGTAAAGGATGGACCGGCGATGGCGCCGACTCTCACAATTGGGGGGCCATAACCGGCAATGGCCCGGCGGGATTCTTTAACCATCAAGACTCCCGTCGGACAAGCGCCGGCACCATAGAAAACTACATCACCAAGTTCCAGAAGTACCACTCTGACGCGGAAGGAATCCTCGCCCTCGCCAACCAAGTCTTCAAACCTGGCACGGCTTTAGCCGTTGTCTCTTCAGGGTTACTTGGCGGTGCTACTGCTATGTACGGCCATGGTTACTATACCACGGTCGCTCCCCCGGGAGCACCTGCTGTACTGAACTATCTCACTGGTCTTAAAGCCAGAGTAAAGCAGATCCTCGCAGCCACACAGGAACCATCCACTCTTCCCGACCTGCAACAAAACGCTACTGAAAGCCAAGTACGGGATGAGTGGGCTCGACTCACCGCCCCCCTGGGGATCAGTAGGCCCATTGCCTGGAAGGGTTTCACCATCAACGCCTCCGGCGCAACATCTCCAGTTCAAACACCGGTAAAACCGCCCGTTCCATCTAAAGCATACGCTCTCGTCGAACTTGATCCAGGCAATCTGGACACCGCACTTTCAGATCTCAAACACGCACTGAAAATAGGGGGCACTCCGTATACCGTGCAACACTCCGGGGCTTGGCAGCCCTGGAAGTTAGGATAATCATGTCACATGTCATTCATCTCCCAGAACTCATCATCGCCCCACCCCTATCCGGGTGCACCACGTTACAGCACGACCATCGAACGTCACCGGGGGTGATTGACATTGACTACAGGTTCCCTCGACTGAAAGGCTTGCCTCTTTCAGTCAGACTCACCGCCATCAGAGAGCACTTATTCACTACGGTTGACGAACCCTTCATCTGCGTCCCCTCCCTACCATGGCCTGATCTCATCTCTCGAGTCACCGCCCTGGTTATCATTCCACACGTGTCTTGGGCGAAACGCTTCGCCGACATCGGGGCCGGACACCGTATCGCTGCAATCGCATGGCGTGACGAAGTCATCCGTCATCATGCGCTCATTCCACACATTCCCGTCTTCACCGCACTGGATGCCGTTCCCGTCATTCGCAACATGATCCACATTTCGCAGTCCGCCTAATCCGGAGATTCACATGACTAATCTGAACAACTTGGGCCCTGCCTGGATGATCGAGACCGCTCCCTCGACACCAGCTCCCACTGCAAAGCCTGATGTATCCGAACTTAATAAGCTCGGCCCCGCTTGGATGCTCGGTGGGGCGCTGCCGCCCTCAATTCAGGCTTTACCGACGGCCCCAACCCCGGCATCCCTTCCATCATTACCTCCTCTACCACAATTTCCACCATTGCCGGGTCTGTTATCCACACTTCCGCCTCTACCGTCAGTGATACCAGCGATCCCAATCAGCTTCCCAGCGTCACCGGTTCCCAACGCCCCACCATCTGCGAAGCCGTCGGTCCCTCCCCCAGCGACCCCGATCGCCAAGACACCTCCCATCGTCCCCACCATCGTGGTGTCGCCAGAAATCGTCGCCCCGCCAAAGTCGACGGCCACTGATTGGAAATCCGTCGTCCAACGTTACCTTCAGGCCGTTGCGACCGACAAAGGCTCAACTGCGTTCCAAGCGTGGGCAAACGACCCAGCCGCTATCTTCGCACTGGTATATGGCGAGTCTGGAGGTGACCGCAACGCAGTACATGACGAAGGATACTCGTCCAAGCTCAAGCGCAATTATTTTGCATTCGGCCTGTTCCAAATGAACGAAATATGGGGAGCTGCGTACCAAGCCTCCGCTGTCGCTCGCATCGGGCCCAAACTGGCTCAACAGATGCCAGCCTTCCCAAAGACCACCAGTTGGACTAAGGAGCAAGCAGCAAACGCCCTCTTAGCGTGGCCCGGACAAGTACTGTACGCCATGGTCCTGCTTGCTCAATTCGCGAACTATAAAGCGGCGTACTTCACGTCAATGAAAGGCCAGGTGGCTACACCGGCCCAACACCTGACGTCGAGCGACGAGCAGAAACACGCTACGGACGCCGCGGCCGGAATCAACGCCCTGGCCAAGTCCACTGGCGTACCGGCAGAACTCATCGCTCTCAAAGCCTACTGGTTAGGCTCCTCACCCGCTTACGTCGCAAAAGCAACCCTGGCGAAAGACCCCCGCATCATCGCCACCGCCCGACAGTGGATGAAGAAATAATGAGTGTCGCCCTTCCTCGCATCGTCCACGTCGGCCACGTTCACCCGGACGTGCTCACAGCCGCAAAGTTCATCTCCCAGCATGGCTGGCGCGTCACCTCGATCTATCGCCCTCATGGAGTAACTCATCCTAAGGGGATCGCATTGGACATGGCCCCCATGACTTACGTCATGGGTGGCTTTGGCCCTCTCACCGCGCGACTGATCCATCAGTACCTCAAGGCCGCCGTCCCATCAGCCTACTGGCTAGTGGTCGCCGAGGCCGATCATATTCACGCTAATTTAGCCAAGCGCGACGCCGTTGGAATTAACACCATCCACGGCACCGTAATTCTCTAGCCGCTACTTACCACTTCCATTCCGCGGCCCATTCATCATCCACAGACGATTTCACATCAAGGATGATTTATGAACCAACTTCCCGAATATCCGTACGGCGATCCAGAGTCCGGCGATGCCGTTTCCGTAGGTGAAGTCGATCTCGGCGACCTCGTGATCGAGCAAGGTGACCTAGACGAACAGGGCGCTCCTCGACGGCGCATCATCACTCCAAATCGCATCGCAAATGCCCTCGCCACGCGCACTGCCAAGCCCGCTGACTCTCGGGCCATCCGCGCCATCCAAGTGCAGCGACCGGACATTGCACGGCACATCCAAGCTCGCGCCCACGTCCAGGCACTCTCCCAGAACAAAGGCGTGTTCTATGAACACATCAAGGGCGGGAAGATCATCTCGTCCGATCTGGGCGTCAATGCTCGCCTTACCCCCCAGGAAGTCCAAGCCCTCAAGTCGGCTGTGTACGGCCAGGTGCCATTTTCACCGACCATCTTTCCATTCACGGGATCAGGCACCCTCACCGTCGACGTGATCCAGTCACTCTTCGGAGTGATTGGCGCCACCCCGACCCTCGTTCCCGGGTACCTCATCATTTTGGCTGCTTCGACACTCAACCTGAATCAGGGCGTTCAGATTGGGGCGGTCCGCAAATACGGATCTGTCAACTCATCGCAACAGCAATCGACGAACATCATCGAACTTGACTCCGGAGTCAATGCTGTCAAGATGCTCCTCCTCAGCGCACAGATCTTCGCGGGAACACCCCGTTTCTTCGCGCCCACATTCACAGGTAACGCCTCCGCGGACACGACACGCAATGTCGTCTTCACGGGCGTCCCGACCAACTATTCCGCAACGCTCAGGCCCCTCACGCCCGGCGATGCGGAAGTCAACGAGTTCCTGAACTCGCTGTAACCATCCATCCAACTGCTCGCCACCCGTGGGCCCGTTACAGGGCCCACCTTGCTCCAAAGATATGAGGTACTAATGATCGAAGACACCAAGGGCGCTATGATCCTAGGCGCTTTCTCACCTGACATGCGTCGGTTACTCGTTGGCTTCATCCAACGGAGAGGTGATCTCGCTCTCACCGATGCCGACAAGGTGCAGATGAATGACGTCATGCTAGATCCAGCGTTCGGGTTCCTGTCCCCTCGACTCAATCCTGACATGCTGGCATCCCTGCTTCGCATGCTCAAGCTGTTGCTGACTGACGCCATGCAAACCCAGTGGGACGGTGACAAGTACGCCCTGGCCATCTCCAGGATGACCGGTGCACCCTTGGCATGGGCGAAGAACTCGCGGAGGACCGCATTCTCACGCCTGACGTCGCCGAGCTCGACTTCGCCAGACGTCTGCTTTACAAAATCCCTGATCTACCCACCTCTATCGATGACGGCATTAAATCCGCTCTCGGGTTCATCATCGGCGCATTCGAACGGACAGTCTACGGCTCGGGCAACACCGGCCAGGACGTCCTGGTCGAGTGGAAACGGGGCGGCGACGTGCTCAAGGACTTCGGGGAACGTTCAATTCTTGTCCGCAACCAGGTCACGTACATCAACGCTCCAGTCGAGATGACGCCAGATCAAAGGGACCAGGCCATCGCATTGATCCCAGCCGCACTCAAAGTACTGATCGGGACGCTTGGCCACCGTCTCGAGGGCGGAGATGTCTTCTCTCCCATCGAGCGGGGGGAAATCTACAATCTGCTAACTGAAGGAGGCGACCTCGCTCGAGAGGCTATCGTGGGCTTCTCTTCTCCAGAGCAGGGCGGCCTGTTCGGCAAACGGTTCAAATCGTTTCTCAAAGGAGCCGTTAACGTCGTCCGCAAAGCGGGGTCTACCTTAGCCCCTCTTGCCGGGGCTATAATCCCAGGCGGTGGTATCCTGACCAAAGGCATCACTTCCATGTTGGGTTCTGGCCACGTATCTGACCATGACGACGCAGCCATGCGTGGCGCGGAAAACGTAGCCGCCGGATACCCACGCGCATCCTTGCCCGCGTCCAGCTCATCCAGCCCCAACAGCAGCTGGAGCCTTAACGACCTGTATCGTATGCTTCAGCAGCAACAGGGCTGACACCCCTCACCGGCGCCCCTCTTTACTGAGGGGCGCCTTTTCCACCATTGACAACCTACCACAGACGGATACACATGATAACTGATCAGTTTCTAGACAATACCACGTTCGAAGAAGAGCTGGCCGCGGCCACCCATACTCCTCCCGGAGTTCCAGAAGCACCGGCCAAGCCCAAGACTACGGAGCTAGTCGATCCCAATAAAGTAATCGATGAGCAAGACAACCCCAGCTGGGCCCATTTAGTGCTAACTGGCCGACGCAGTAAACCACTGTCAGCGGCCACTGCCGAGCGCGCCGAAGCCGCCAGCGCCGCATCCGCGGCGCAGCAGACAGCAAATGTCATGGAAGAGATTAACGGCGACGACGCTTGAGCGCAAGGATTCCACATGAAACTAGTATTTCAGCCACTTTCATTTCAACGCACCATCCGTTTCACTGATCTGACCAAAAGGACGTACGACGCACAGATGCAAGCGACTGCGCTGCAGCTACTACGACCCAGAGGAAAGCTCCCCCCATTCACCGCCCGGTTTCGAGTGTTGTCCATGATCAGCCAGCGTCTAGGCACTCAGTCCACTCCAGGACCACTTACCGCTGAGCACCTGCTAAGCACGCTCAATTTAGTAGGAGTTACACTGGGGCGGGTCGCTCGCGCCTTCATCCTTTGGTCAGCTCAAGAAAAGAGCAAATTCCTACGCGGTTGGATCTCAAATGAGGCCGCAGCCGACGCGCTTGCTCTCCTTATGGGTCAGGACGGCCGCGCCCTCATGTCCGATGAGCAGCTATACCAGCTGATCCTCTTCGGTCTATCCGGCGTGGGTCCGGACCGATCACAGCCCCAAGTGGCGGCACTGGGGACCAACCTGCTCAAACAGCTTGATGGTGGCGGCACCTTCCCGGGCGCTCCAACCGATACAGCAACCGCCCAACTTGCGGCTGCCTGCGTCCTAGCCTGGTACACTGATTCGCTCAACCAGCCAGTGACCGACATCTCAGCTGTGGCCGCAGGGAAGCAGGATGAGGCTCTAGACATGCGCGTTTCAGAATTGAAACGGTTGGGAGCGTATTCCCTCGGCGCTGTCGTAGCTCCTACGCACGCGGTTGCTACCCACTTTCTCAAATGGCTCGAAGACCCGTGGGTCAAAGGAGCGACATTCGCAAAAGTTGCCGACGCACTCATGCGCGTCGGCGAAGAATATCGAATGCGCTCCCCCACCACGGGACCATTCAATTTGGGCTCCCTCTTCGCGGGCGGAAACCTGTTCGATACAAAGGTGGTGAACCTTCCCGCATTTCAGGAGACCATCAACGCCGATCAGCCCACCACTCAGATGCCCAATCGGTTCTCTGAGTTCTTCCACCCCCTCGCGGGTGACATGCATTTTCCACTGTCCGTCGAGGAGGTCGATCTCGCACCATGGATCGAGATCGGATGGTCGCTCACTAAAGCGGCCGAAATGGCCGAGTCGGATTTCGTGAAATACGGCGATCCAACAGTGGCAACCATCCAACTCGCTACACTCTCCCCCGAACTACGAGGAGAGGGGGGCATAGCGGGACTGTCCTCAGCCGCTGGCTACCCAATCCTGAGTTCTGTAGATGACACAATCAACTCACCCACTTCCATGTGGTCACTACGCTCTCTCGACCTCGATACCTTCCACATGCTGCAGTCCCGCCAATCCATAGCGGATGCAATGGCCGTGAGGCCTTACATGCCCGTTCGAATCACGGGCACTGCGTCATCACCATTCCCACAGTTGTTCCCGACGTTACAGCCCCTCTTTGAGGACTTTGACGATGTTGCTCCCGTCCTACCGATCACAGGCGTGTCGTTAGGGCAGCTCTGGAATACTACTGCGGACAGGATCAATGAGCAGCTAGCCGCACTACGGGCCCAACCGGACGATATCAACTGGCGCGGCATCGCCCAGTCGCTACGCTTCGTCGGCATCCTGACGATGCGTGGCTCTGTCGTCGAGCCTTACAATAAGCACTGGTTCCACGCGAGGGCGTTCGATTCTGGATGCCTCAGCGCACCAATCGAACTACTCGGCGGTGATAAAGCCGTCAAACTGACGCCTTTCAAGTACATCCCCCTCTCCGCTCGTATTGACCTCATTCACCAGAACCTAATCGGCGTCTCAATAGCTAAAGCCGACGCCGCACTTCCCCTAGTGGCATGGATAGCGCCTTCTGAGGATGGCAAGGCTAAAGCCAACCCGAGTAAGGTCGCAATCAGAGGGTGGTCCATAACGGACAACTCGCTCATCGACATCACACTCATACGGACGGTAAACCCTGTCAGACATGACTATTATCTGACCGGCCCCGAGACCGGGTTTCCAGTCTCAGGTCGGCCTTACAACGCTGCCCTAGCTGGCGGCGAACCGATCTCCGCCGTGCCAGTCCCAACGATGACACTGCCAGACGGCGCTCTCGTCCTGCTTCCGTAATCCCTGGCGTGCTGAAGGGCCCGCTAGCACACAGCGGCAGCACGCCTACCTTTCATTTCACATGACGGAATCTCACAGACCATGGCAAAAGACGTACCTACGACTCTTCAACTGCAAGCCTTCCTAGGCAACCCAAAACTTTGGAAGTTCCATCAGATGACGGCGGCTCCACCCTCTGTCGCTCTCAAAGCACCAGGCGCCGCGATTCACCCTGAACAGCTTCGGCTCACCGTTTCCCACGGTTTTCGACCAGATGGGTGGCAATTTGCCGCTCCGCCCAAGGCCGAGAAGGACCCCCGCTGGCCCACCTTCTCACGCTACTCCCCATCCAGCGCCGTCCTACCATCGGAACAGGCTGTCGATGACGCGCTGAGTGAAGTACGCGACGCCCAACTCCAGGTCGAAGCTCACGCGGAAGAAGACGCCGTGTGGGTCTCCGAGCAAGGCCCGACCCGCAAGTTTACCATTCAGAAAGGCACCACCAGCTCCTGGTTCGTGCAGGCACAAAGCGGGCCCCCTCCTGAACGGCCCCTCCCCCCGATCGTCGGCAGAATTGCCGCACACGTTGCCGCGGTATACGCCAGTCAAATACCAGATCCGGACCACAGACCAGATCCCGATCCGGCCGACACGAACCCCGGGTGGCCTACTTTCATGAGAAGGCCTCATAATCCACTGGGCAAACTGGTCTCCCTTGCCCTAGCAACAGGAAACTGGGCGGCGACGTTCGAACTAGCCTCCACACTCAACACGCGCCTAGGGTTCCCAGCCGAAGCCGTGTTAGGTAACGGCCTATCAGGAAGATCCGGCCCAGTCTACAAAGACCTCCCCTTACTAGCGCATCAGGGAGGCGCCTGGCGTCCCGTTGGTTCATGGAAAGGCTATGCTCAGCGCAATCCCGTCGTGCAGATGACGCCCGCCGTCGTGAATTGGGAACTCAAACCACTGTTCAACTGGTTCCACGAAGCCCGCAAACTCATTCCAGGGTTGTGGCACGCAGGCATCGCTGACGCCGTCCACATCCAGGGACGTCGATTCACATTCGAATCAGACATTTCTGGTTTCGATACGTCCGTATCCAGGCCACTCCAAACTTTACTGGCGTGGGCCGTCGGACGAGTCAGGCCGGACTTCCGGGGCGTATTGAACGCGTGGCAGAAAGCAGAATCCCTACCACTCATTACCCCGCACTGGAACTTAATTCATGGCCTATGCTCAATCGAGACCTTCATAGGTGGGACCCGATCCGGCGTCAAGACCACAGCTGAAGCGGGTACGTTTTACGCACTCGTCGCGACGCTCTTCGCACTCTACCTGCACGGCATGGATCCATTCATGTGGCCATACATGCCGGACGCCAGCGTCCTCATCCAAGGGGACGACGTCCTAGTCGCTGCCGATATTCAGTTGGATGCGGACACGTGGGCAGATGCTCATGAACGCCTTGGTCTCAAAGCAGCTCTCGTCCGAGGCGATCTATTCCTAAGTAAGCACATGTCCCTCGGCATAGGCGCCCCAGTCGGAGGACGAATCGTCCAGCAAACACTATCCAACGAGCATGAACCACTCGGCGACCCGACCATCTCACAGGGACTCCTCGCCCTCGGATTCATGGCCCGCTGCGAGCGATCCGCTTTGCTACCACCCAAACTGCGACAACTCGTGGGCAAGCAATGTCGGCACGCCTTCTGGACACGAAAGTACCCAATACTGCATCACGGACCTCCCGATATCGCTAAGATGGCCACCGATCTCAGCCGCGACGCTACCGCACGTCAAGACATTCACTTTTCGCTCGAGCAATCCGTTGGTACCGAATGGCTCACGCAGCAATGGCGAGACCGTGAGCACTCACCAGCCGCAGCCGCCGTCGTTGCGTGGGCTCTCGCTCGAGGCCTACAACCAGGTCGAGACGCCATCTCACTGGCTCAAACAACGGAACGACTCGCAAAATCGATCCAAGCGTGGCCGATTCCAGATCGCCTAGCATGGGCAACCGATGCAGCAAAGGCCAACCTGACGTCGAAACGGGCAGCCGACGACGTCTTCTCCCGCCTTCTCACGCAACAAGGAATCACATGAAACAGCGCCTCTTCGAAAGCGATCAACACTACAGCTCACGGATGGCCGACCTGCGCTCTCATCTGACAGCACCGCCTCCGACGCCACCAGCCCCTCAACCAACCATCGATCCGGCCGTTCCCCCCACACCGGATCCGATCATCGAAGAGCCAGCTGAGATGGGCACCACCATCTCCGACACGGACCCACCCCTAGCAGACGAGACACTCGAAATGTACACCACCCGCGTCCTCGCTCCGCTGGGAGTCGACGTCACTACATGGCTGTTAGCCACTCTCGATGCCCCGCCAAAGCGTTGGGACGACGCGGCCCTCCTACTACTGGAGAAGTGGCGCCAGGTCGCACTGGAGGACGAGAAGGTATCCGTACCGGATACGGCCGATACCAGCCAGACGGACGACAAGGACGGAGGATCCACAAAATGAAATTAAACATCCAGATGTCATTCACACCGGTCTCGACCAGCATCACGCTGTGCGATATGTCGGCTTTCATTGGCGACAGAGCCATCAACCTGTCTTCGCTTCGGGCGTGCTCCCATGCGCAAGCGGTCACTGCACTAGGACGAGTACTAGCTGAAACCAGACCCGACGGACAGCCTGCATTGCTCGGCATGTTCTTCGACGAACTAGTCGACGTACTCGGCGAAGCCACGAAACTGCCGCCACCCGAACCTCCTTCCTTCCAAAGGACTCTCAACGACGACGGGGACCATGAGGACGCTCAAGCAGATCGAGCCATAACACGCGCCTTTCCACCGCCCTTGGTGGTCGCATCTCTCGAACTTCACACCCACGTTGCGCGGGACACCGAACCGCCCGAGCGACCCGAATCACCAGATCTCGAGACCGAAGAGCCTCCGGTCAAGGACCAGGCAGCTGAACCCCCTCCAGCCGCGCCCCCCTCGCGGCCTCCCGACAGCACTGGCCCTTCGACTCCGCGATCGCGACGATCGCAGGGCCCTCAAGTCTGAGAGCACAAGGGGGGGCGGGCCAAATCAGGCCCGCCCCCCTCTCGTACAAAACCATCCAGTCTACCACCCGAGGCGTCCAGTGGATACTCCTTTTAATAACAACGTTATCATTCCCGGCGCCATCGCGCTGATAGGGTCCAACGTCCTAACCATCGACGCCTCATACGGAATCCACACATCCGTAGGCCTATTCAACTTCCCACCGATTCCACCAATTAACAAAGACATCTTGATCACTGCTCTGAGGTACGAGGTTACCATACTCGGCCCGGGCTTCGATCCGGATAGGACCAGAGTCAGATGCGGGATCACCGACGGGGAGGATAGCGCTCTGGTGCTCCCATCCCCCCCAATTGGCCAGGACTGCATCTACGACCGAGTGTCGGGCTTGACCAGTCCCGTCATTCTGGCACCACAGAACTACCTGTTCATCGCTGAGATCATCGGCGATGATGCTTCAGGTACGCTAATCCAATTATGGGTCCACGTAAATGGGTGGGCGATCGACGCCGGATCCACCGAAGGCGAGACGCGGTGGGCGGCCACTCCCTACGACGTATTTCACACTCCATGGCCTCCTACTCCATCACTTTGAATCGCGGACTCTATCATGGATACTCCCTTCGCAAGCAGTCTAGTTTACCCGGGCTTCCAGGCGCTCCAGGCCAACATCGATATGGTGTTTAATCAGACGCTAGGAAACCACAAACTACTCATAGTCCCAGCGGTCACCGACAAGAAGTTCATCATGACGGCTCTCACCGTCAATGGAACCACATTCGGCACCGCGATGGTCATACAAACCGGCACGATGAATTTCGGATTCACCAACAGCCTTGAGACTGACATGTTCGCGGCCACCAACAACTTTTCAAGCAGCGGATTCGGTTTCAGGTTTGACACCACTTCATCGGTCGCTCTCAATCTAGGAATCGCCGATATCTACCTAGTGGCCGAGGTCGCTGGAACTCCCGCGCCAACGGCCAAGACCTACAGCCGCGCCCAAATCAACGGCTTCTACGTGCACGCTAGCGTCGACGCGAACAATCAGCGCTTCGCCGCGGCGCCACGCCGCGCGTTCGGATTCACATATCCCCCGAACATCAACGCGTAGCAATCACACTAGAGACTCACCACCCTAGTCACCGCCCTCTGTCACCACTCACAAAGTGGTGGCGGAGGAT
>Ga0170475_114396584_pt1 | contig 13585 bp, 12 predicted proteins | sample Soicark_Litter_5_FD_111474 | JGI IMG/M metagenome (GOLD analysis project Ga0170475, IMG submission 111474) | Avena fatua rhizosphere microbial communities from Hopland, California, USA. Combined Assembly of 48 SPs | reverse complement strand
CGATCGAGTAGCGGTCAGTGGGATCGATCACCTCGGTGACCGTGACCTGGTTCATCGTCAGGGTGCCGGTCTTGTCCGAGTTGATCGCCGAGGTCGACCCCAGGGTCTCGACCGAAGCGAGACTCTTCACCACGGCGCCCTGGCTGGCGAGGGTGGTGGACCCCGTCGACAGGATCACCTGCAGCACGGTCGGCATGGCCATCGGCACGGCCGCCAGAGCCAGCGCAATAGCCGTCGTGAAGATGGTCTGGGTTGGCTGGCCACGGGAGATCCCGAGGGCGAACATGATCACGATCGTCAGGCCCGCGGCTCCCGCGATCCACAGCGTCAGCGTGTCCAGCTCCGCGGTCAGCGGCGTCTTCAAGGTTGGCGTCGACGTCAGCATCCCCGAGATGTGGCCCACCTCGGTGTCCGCGCCCGTCCCGGTGACGATCATCACGCCGCTGCCATGCGTGACGGGGGAGTTCATGAACGCCATGTTCTCCTGGTCACCAATGCCCGGCTTCTCACTGGTGAGGGCCCCGGCGCTCTTGGACGCGGGCACGCTCTCACCAGTCAGTCCGGACTCGTCGATCTGCAGCGACGCGGCCTGGATGATCCGCCCGTCGGCGCACACCTCGTCACCAGCCGTGAGCAGCACCACGTCGCCGAAGACCACCTGGTCGGCGTCGATCTTCACCTCCGCCCCGTCGCGACGGACGCGGGCGGAGGTCTTGAGCATCGACTGCAAGGCGTTCATGGCGCTCTCCGCCTTGCCCTGCTGGCGCATCCCACCGACCGCGTTGAGCGCCGTGATCAGCAGGACCGCGACGCCCGTGGCGATCTCGCCGATCAGCATCGAGGCGACCGCGGCCGCGACGAGAATGATCTGCATGTAGCTCTGGTACTGAGCCAGGAACTGCTTCCAGCCCGGCACCGCCGGCTCAGCGGGAAGCGCGTTGGGCCCGTTCGTCTTCAGCAGCTCAGCGGCTTTCGCCGCGGAGAGGCCCCTGGTGGGGTCGACGTCGAGTCGCTTCGCCACCTCCTCCGCCGCCAGCGCGTACCAGGGGGCCGCCGAGGCATCGTCTTTGCCCGGCGCGAGGGTGTTCACGGTCATCGCGATGTCCTTTCGTCCCTCTAGAACGGCGTCGGTATGTTGCCCAGCGACGACGGAGGATCGGAGTACCCGTCGGCGCTCGGCGGTTTGGGCATTTTCACGTCCGGGGCCGCGAGCGATGTGTAGGGGATCTGGCCAAGCAGGTGGGAGATGATGTTTAGCCGTCCGCGCTTCTTGTCGTCGTTGTCGACGATGTGCCACGGCGCCCACTCGGTGCTGGTGGCGGCGAACATCGCGTCCCTGGCCCGCAGGTAGTCATACCGGTGGCGGTACGACTTCAGGTCCGTTGGCGAGAGCTTCCAATACTTCCGTGGGTCGTCGATGCGGCTCGCGAGCCGCTGAGTCTGCTCGTCGAGGCTGACGTTGAGGAAGTACTTGATCAGAAGGATCCCGTCTTCGACTATCGTCTTCTCGACCGGCGGCACCATCCTCAGGAAGCGCTCGGACTCCTCCGGCGTGCAGTAGCCCAGGACCAGCTCGACCCCGGCACGGTTGTACCAGCTACGGTCGAAGATCACCACCTCGCCTGCCGACGGGAAATGCTCCACGTAGCGCTGGATGTACATCTGGGATCGGACCCGCGCGTCCGGAGCGGGCAGAGCGATGTGTTTGAACACTCGAGGGCTCGTCCGCTCGGTAATCCGCTGGATCGTGCCACCCTTGCCGGCGGAGTCGACGCCCTCGAACACGATGAGGACTTTGGCACCCGTGGCCGTGACCCACTCCTGCATGGCCACGAGCTCACCCTGGAGGCGCCGCATCTCGCGTTCGTACTCCTTGGTCTTCATCTTGCCCGGGGGACTCGCCTCGGCATCACCCGGCGCGGCGTGGGCTTGGTCGTGATGTTTCCCGTGCTTCTTCTTACTCTTCTTACTCATCTGACTCACCTCCGATGAACCGGATCAATGAGAACATCGTCCCGGGACGTACCGACGAACTGGTACATCGGCCAGGAGTCATTCTCCATTCTCACGCGAGGCCTTCAGGCGCGCCTCGCGCCAAAGCGCGCTGGCTGGGTTTTTCCGCTTCCGGTGTCGGCTCCCCAGTTTGCGCACCACGTGTCCGCAAGTCACGGCTGCAACACTATCGAGCTAGGCCTCCCATCGGCCGAGATCCAGCGTCACAGGCGATCCTCGACCTGGGCCATCTGCGACTGTAGCGGCGGTCCCGGCAGTGCGCCATCATCGGCGCGAGGCAGCACCATGCGGCATGCGGAAAAAGGGATCAGCTTGCCTCTGCCTCTGCCTCGAGGACGGTGATCGCGAAGCCCAGGGCGTCGGTGATCTTGAGTGCGCAACAGATGGATCAACGAACTTCTAGCAGCCCTCAAATGTGCCTCTAACGCAAAAGCTCGCAGTATGGAAAGCAACGCGAGGTTCAAAACTCACAACCGGCCTCGCGGGACGCGATACATCGTGGAGAGGAGGAAATCATTGTATGGCAGTTGATCTCTGGCGCATCCGCCCGAACACGTCGAGCAGTCCGCTGAGCCAGGTTTTCGAGCGAATGGCGGATCAAGCATTTGCACCGTATTCGAGCGAGAGCACAATCAACGGAGGCACTACTGGTTGCCAGTCATTGCCGGTCAATATCTGGGAGACTGACGACACGTATGGCGCGGCGCTCTTGGCGCCTGGTCTGGACGAGGACAGTATCAATGTGACTGTTCACGACGACACGTTGTCGGTTGAGGGAGAGCTGAGTTTTCAGGCACCGCAGGGCGCTCGCATGGTGTGGCAGGAATTCGCACCAGTCAAGTTCCGCCGTTCTCTCCGGTTGGGTGCGTCGGTAGATCCGCAGCATGTTGAAGCGAGCTACAACAATGGCGTTTTGCTGGTCAGCATGCCGAAAGCGGAACACGCTCGACCGTGGCAGGTTCAGGTGCGTGTGGCAGAGGCCCCCAGCGCACAACCGCTGACATCGGCTTGAGCAACACAATGTCGTGGTAGGTCGGGTGGGCGCGACGACGCTGTGGTCTCCGCGTCTATCCCGTCCATTAACCGGCTCGCCAGGAGGGTGCCGATTCTGTCGCGGCGACCGTGAACCAGTACGGGGTGGCAACAATGCGCGCGTCGGTGAGCGTCAAAAGTCACGCAGTTGAGAGATGCCGACGCGAGTCGGCAGGACATTGACGCGAGATGGTCAATCCATACCGAGCTGGACGTCTCGCCACCAGGCCGGCACCAGTGCTGCTGGGGCCGGAGGAGCTCGTCCGCTTGGGTGCGTTGACCCGCGGAGTGACGGCATTCACGTTACGCGGAATTACGCGACCGCATCCCACGGCAAGCTCGGGCGGATCCCGGTTGCTGTTGGTCCAGAGATATCGATGAGGGGAGGTTTGCTCATGTTCGATAAGCGTGAGTTGCGCGATGTGCCTGAGGACGTGCCCGCGATGTCCGCTGCCCACCGCGCGTTCCCGAGTCGAACGTGCGTCGCCGAGAGGCGCGTGTCGAAGGGCGCAACGCCAACACAACTCTGGAATTCCATGCGACGGCGCCAATCGCGAACCACCGCGCAGCGCGGCCGCGCCGCTGCTGCGTTCGATCTACCATGCGGGTAGTGTCGTGTCAGGTCAGGCACGTCGGCCCGCTGCAAACGTGAACCCCCGGTCCACTCGACAGGGGCAGCGGAGGCGCGCGCGTTGAGCCTCGAGCTTGGCCTTCGTTACCTTACGTGGGCCGTTTATCTGGCCGTCTTTCTGCTGGTACTGCGCCGAGCGTTGCGAACGCCGACGCCTGGCCACCGCGACATCGCCTTGTTCTTCGCCGCGAGCGCGGTGCTCATCGCTTTGGTTTCGGTAACCAGCCTGCTGCCGAGCGGCGCACCGCGCTGGGTCGGCGTAGGCACCGCCGCCACGGCCATGCTGCTGCCCTATTTGCTTCTGAGGGTCGTCGCCGGATTTGCACAGACACCTGGCTGGGTGCTCCGCGCCGCGGAAACCGGACTTGTGGTCACGGGCGGTGCGGCGGCTCTCGCGCCCGACCCGATGCCTGCGAGCGTTGCGCTGTTGTTGGTGCTCTACTTCGTGGTTGTGACCGGCTACGACACTGTCATGCTCGTTCGCAGCGCGGCTGACAGTCAGGGGGTGACACGGCGGAGGATGCAGGCGGCCGCACTCGGGTCAGCGGCGCTCGCGCTGGCGGTGGTGTTCTCGGCGCTCGGGACGATTGATGCGGCACACGCGGAGCCATGGACGATCCTGGGTCGCCTGATGGCTCTCGCTTCGGCGTGCGGCTACTACGTCGGTTTCGTGCCACCTGGCTGGCTCAGGCGTGCCTGGCAAGCCCCCGGCCTGCAGATGTTCCTGGATGAGGCAACTCACCTTCCGTACCTTGCGGACCTTACAGCCGTGCTGACCGATTTGGAAGCGCACGCCGCAGCGATCATTGGTGCTCCCAGCGCCGCCATCGGTTTGTGGCACGACGAGGATCTCGTCCTGCGATTCTGGCGCGGCCTTGGCCCTCGCCCGTCTGCCACGGCGTATCCATCCGATGTGAACACGCGTGGCTTTTCGCCACACGACGCGGTGATCGATATTCAGCCCGAGCGCTTGCTTTCAGGGCAGGCATACCTCGAGCAGCGAACCATATTCTCGGCTGATGTACGTCGTGACGACGCGCAGAACGCGGAGTTGTATGCCCTGTGGAACGTGCGCGCGGTGCTCGCAGCGCCGATCACTATCGGAGAGCAACGTTTGGGCGTGCTCGCGATCTGGTCCCCGAGGGCGCCGGTCTTCGCGGAGAGCGACATGGAACTCGTACAGCTGCTGGCCCGACAGGCCGCGGCCGTACTTGGCAGTCGGTTCCTCATGGAACAGCTGAGCCACGCGCGTGCCAGGGAGGAGGCTGACCGCCTTAAGGACGAATTCCTCGCGTCCATTTCCCACGATCTACGCAACCCGCTGACGGCGGTCGCGGCCGTCGCGCAGCTTCTCGATCGGCGTCTCGATCGAGGCATGAGCATCGAGCCCGAACGCCTGCGCTCGAGTCTGAGTTTGATCAGAAATTCGGCAACCCAGATGAGCAACCTGGTGGACCAGCTCCTGGACTACGCACGGCTACAGCTCGACCGACCGTTGGATCTGAACCGACAACTCACCGATCTCGTCGAGTTGGTCCAGCATGTGGTCGCCTGGCACGAGACGGTGAGCGAGCGCCATAAATTATCGGTTCACGCTATTGAGCCGTCTCTGGTGGGACTCTGGGACCGGGATCGCCTCGAGCGCGTGTTGCAGAACCTTGTGAGCAATGCCATCAAGTACAGCCCGCGAGGCGGCGAAGTCAACGTCAAGGTCTGGCGAGAGTTGGACGGAAGTGCCCAGTGGGCGGTGGTCACGGTGCAGGACTCGGGCATAGGTATCCCTGCCGAGGAGCTGCCCCATTTGTTCGAACAGTTCTTCCGTGCCAGCAACGTCAGCGGACGGATCGCAGGGACGGGCATTGGACTCGCGACAGCACGTCAGGTCGTGGAGCTGCACGCTGGACGCATCGAGGTGGAGAGCGACGAAGCCCGGGGCAGCATCTTCAGCATCCGACTCCCGCTTGGCGACGGGGACGACGGACCGTCAGACGATGACAAGCAAGCCGCGCGAGACGAGACACTGCACGAAGTCAGCGCGCCGCCAGCGCTTCCCGCCCCCCTCGCCTGGGAGCCACGCACAGCGTGAGGTCGCGCATTCTGGTCGTCGACGACGATCGCCGCGTGCGTCAGTCGATCCGCTGGATTCTGGAGGACGAGGGCTATCTTGTCACCGAAGCAGCCGATGGTGGTGAAGCGTTGGGTCTCATCGCGCAAAGCGTGCCCGACCTGGTCGTTCTTGACCTCACGATGCCGAACGTTGACGGCTACGGTTTGGCTGATGCGCTCGAATCGCGTGAAGGGCCTCGCGTACCGATCTTGCTGGTCACGGCCGATGGTCATGCTCGGGCCAAAGCTGAACGACTCCACGCATACGCGTACCTGCGCAAACCGTTCGCGGTGGAGGAGTTGCTCAGGACAATAGGGACGCAATTGCGAAGTCACTGACCGCTGGGATGCGCATGCCCGAGATTGCGGTGTTATCCCGAGCTGCCCCGATCCTCGGACCGCTGGGGATCCAATGGCGCGTAGTGTTGCACCAGAGCAAGCAATGCTTGAAGGTCAAACGGCTTCGCGACGACGGCACGCACACCCTGGGCCGTGAGTTGCTTGAAATGCTTATGCAAGTCGTAGGCAGCGGACATAACCACGATCGGGATCTCACGGCATCGCGGATCAGCGCGGCACGCTGAAAGGAACGCCCAACCGTCCATGACGGGCATCATCAGGTCCAGCAGAATCGCGCTCGCGGACAGCCTTCCGAGGACGTCGAGCGCCTTTTTGCCATCGCCAGCAGCCTCGACCGCGTAGCCCTCGTCCTGAAGAAGCTCGACCAGCGTCGAGCGAATCTCTTGATCGTCTTCAATGACGAGTATTCGCCTGTTTGTCGCGTCGTTGAAGGTGCCCACGGGATATTGGCTGGGTTGATGCAGAGTTTGGGCCGGGGTTAGCCTGGTCAGGCGCACAGGCTGGGTGGCCCAAGTTGGCCGCGTATGTCTCAGCGGCGGCGAAGCACGTCGCGTAAGCACGTTTCCAGTGCAGGCCGGGCGGAGGCGGAAGCTCTGACACCTTCTGTCCCCCGCGATCGGGCACGCACCTGGGAGGCCTTCGCACGTGTCGCCCGGTAGATTCGGACCCCGCTGACTGTCATGCCAAGGCCATCCCAGGGCGTCGACTTGGAGAGGGCTCGTCTGTGAGCCTCGTCTGCGAAACAGCCAGAGGACGAGGGCGACTCACCTTCACGTGCTGCCAGCCCTGTGATGCGAGTTCGGCTCGGTATCGACGGACGGCGCCATGTCGGCCGACGGCGCGGCGTTGGCCAGGTTGCCGCCGAGTGTGGCCAGGTTGCGGATCTGATACGAGCCGACAACGCTGGCGCCTTCCGCAAGAGCGGCAAAGTTGTCGCGGATGACGGGGCTGCGCTCGCTGGTTCAATGCTTGCGCTGTCCGCCCAGTGGACGTCGTCGAGAAGCAGCGCGATTGGCTTTTGCACCGAGAGCTCTCGCAGGTACCTGGAGATGCCCGAAAACAATTCCGTTGAGCTTCGACCGAGCTACCCAGGCGCGCGACCGCAGCGGTCCTGGAGGGTGTCGTGCTAAGCAGCGCGTCGAGCTCTGGCCAGCGAGCAGCGGTCTGTAGTCCAAGCTGGTCCGGCGCCGTACGTAGTGCGGCAGACAGTGCCTCCGCGAATGGGTATAAGGGCAGAGAGGCACGCTCCTCGTAGCAGCGACCCACCAGAACGAAGAACCCACGCTCGTTTGCCCGGACACTCACCTCTTGCGCCAGTCGCGTCTTGCCGACACCAGCTCGGATGGTGTAGACCCGCAGCGCGCGATCATAGTCCGAAAACCGCATCTTCAACACCGCGAAGACTCGGTGCAGCTCACCCTCGTATTCGGCGTACCGCAACAGCAACAGGTTCTCAGCAAATACGAGCAGTGGAGTGCCCGAGAAGGACAACTCCGGACCGACGATGGTCGGCACATCCACAGTCATGTACGTGGTGACACTCCGGCTGCGCATGTACGCCGCCAGAGATGCCATGAACATTGGCGCACGCTCGGGCGAAGTAAGCCCTCCCTCAAGCTCCGTTGCTGAATCGATGACCAACCGCCGAACACCGTGTGCTTTAGGATATCACGCGCACAACAACACGGGCCCGACTTACATGCCACTATTCGCGCCAGGCCGCTCCTCTCGCCGTAGCAAAAGGATCGACTCCCGGCGGCAATGATGCCGAGCTCCCCACGTAAGGAGGGGCGGCGTGGCGGATGCAGGCTGCACGATGCACGCGAAGCCATCGCGCGCAAGTGAAGGCGCTTCATCCGCTTGGCCGGATTATCTGTCGGTCACAACCGCAGCAACCGGTAATACTTACTGTGGGTGTGCGTCGGGAATCATGGACTGCTCTCTGGCTTCTTCCTTCGCCGTGGATTGCACTTCATCCACGACACGACCGACCTTTTGCATGGTGTCTTGGGTCAATTCCCTTGCTGAGCCCATCAAATTGTCGCGTGCGGTGCCCAGCATCTGATCCTCTTGCGGCGTGGAACGCACGGTTCCGGCGAGTACGCCACCGATTGCGACAGCGACCGCGCCGACCAGCAGCGGGTTCTCATCGAGCTGGCGGGATAGGAAGCTCTGCGCTCGTGACGCTTGCTCCTGGACCTGGTCGGCGAGTTGGCCACTGGTTTGTTGCACTTGCTCCATCACTTGATTAGCGGTGCCCTGGATGTTTTGTGCCGCGTGTGTCGCGGTTTGCTGCGCCTGATCGGCAACCCGTCCCACTGATTCCTGAGCGCCACTGACAGCACCAGCGCGACCCGTGTCATACGGGTGTGTCTGATAGCCGTATCTGCCAGCCGGAATGTCGGCAGCCCACGCTTCCGTCCCATTGGCATACGTGGATGCCCCCGTTGAGCCGCTGGGCGATTCAGCAACATCCAACCTACGCCAAGGCCGACGAGGGCCGCTGGCATTGGATTGGCTTTGATTGTCTCGACGACTGATTGCCGCCAGCCGCCGGCAGTGTCACTTGCGGTCCGCGCCATCGTTTCTACCTTTCCTAATGTGGCGTCGCGCAGAGCCGTCTTGGCCTGTCCGGTGATCTCCTGGACAGCTTCTCTGGCCTGCTCGATCGCATGGTCGGTGATTTCGCGTGCCGCTACCTTGGCCTCGCTGATGGCGTAGTCGGTCACGTCATGTGCGGTCTCTTTTGCCTGCTCTGAAAGCACCTCAGGGTCCAGCCGATCCTGAATCGCGTCGATCGTGCTGCTCAGTTCCGCGCGCGTGGATTCGATATCCTCACGCGCTATCAGGGTGCTCTCCGCGAACTCGTCGTTTTCGTCTGTTCCGACCAGGTCGCTGCGGGCTAGGTCATCTGCTCTTTGGCCCACTGGGTGTCCTCCTTCAGGGTTTCGATGGTCTGACGGGGTGCGAGATCGGCATGTTTGAGCGAGTTGATGCCCCGCTGTAGGATCACCCCTCCCACGCCGATCACGATCAGGCCTACGAGAAGTGACGCCAACCACCACGCCAGGCCCGCTGTTGCGAGCCCAATAATGATTGTCGCGATGATCGCCAGCAGACCTGCGTACAGCACGAGGACCCCGGCGGCGACAACGGCGAGATCCTGTCCCAGGCGGCTCGCCTTGTACGTCATCTCGGCCGTCGCAAGTCCGACCTCCTGACGCACCAGGATGCCCATGTCGCGGGCGAGATCTCCGAAGAGCTCGCCAAGCGACCGGTCAGCCGTCCGCCCTTGCATCAGACCTCCAGTCCGCCGCCGACGCCGAGCGTACCGGGGGAAGTTGCAACCTCCGGTGGATCGATAACGGGGTAGCGCGGGGAACCTAAGTGGGGTTGCGTGCGACCCGGATAGCCGCCGTACACCAGGGTATCTGGTGCGCCCGAACCGCCCACCCCTGAGCCGTTGGCGGACGATGCGCGCGGACGCCGTTGTGCCGCGGCGCGTTGGCCGGAGCTCATCAGAAACCGCGCGGCGATGAACCCGAGTGCGAGTGCCCCGGTCAGAAAAAGCGCCGGCTGGCGGCGTGCCAGGTCCTGGGTGTCTTCGACCAGTTCGTGTAGCTCGTGAGCGCGCAGATAGTTGCTCATCGATTCAACGCGCTCGGCCGCTTGCTCGACATACCCGCCGACCGTTTCCTGTTCCTGCTGCTGGAGGGTTAGTCCCGTTTGGCGTAGCGCCTGCGCGACAGTGACAAGACCATCAACGGCGCGATCCTTCTGGGACGCGAGTTGCGACGTCGCCTGCTGTTTGGCCTGCTCGGCTACTTGACCAGCAACACCCTGTGCCTGGTCGACAACCTGCGAAACCTTTTCCTGCGCCTGATCGACGGCGCCCTGGCCTGACGCTGACGGCCCGGTTGCGGGCACGGGGCCGTCGTCGCGTGGAGAAGAACGTGGGGTCTGGGTCATTTCGCTCCTCCGGTACGCTGCACGCCAATCTTGCGGCAGCGGAATGAAACTCAGCGGCGGCAACGGGCGAAACGCACGCTGCCGCCGCCAGATCAGCCGGCCCAAATTTGGCCGGCCCACGTGGCGGAGGCAAGACACATGCCCGGAGCAGCACCGGCCGCCAACAATGTATAGATCCGCACCCACCCCCGCACATTAGGAGCAGCTGTCCTTTCCATCGAGCCCGGGCCAGCAGAGCAAACGACAACTGGGGGTGTTGGACTCTGATGAGACGCGACGTGCGATGATTTCGCAACGTCTCGCGTCGCGCTTTTAGGCTCCTGCGATGGAGGACGATCTTGCTCGTGGACCCTCCACTGAAGCCTTTCTTGAGTGACGGTGTGGAGTTCGTACACCTTGGGTCTGCCGGGCATCCCCCATGCTCGCGCACCGACGGGTCGCCAAGAAGATGCCCTGAACACGAGCAGCCGCCGCAACGTAGTCGTCAGCGGACACCCACCACCTCGTCAACAACGCAGGCCTAATTAGCGTCGGACCGGTGGCGTCCACGGAGTCGTGGAGTCAATTGCCCAGTTGATCCGCCGCAGCGCTCCGAACCGCGGTGCTCCGTGGCCCGGCCCAAAATCGATCGAACAGAAGGCTTAAGGTGTCGCTCCCCAGACAAGGTGCGCCGCGATCATCAGGCACGGCTGGGAGTGGCCGAGCGGTCAGGCAAGAGGCCGACCACCAGTCGCTCCGATCACTTCGCCGGTGATGTAACTGGACTCAGACGAGGCCAGGAATACGTAGACTGGCGCAAGCTCCACCGGCTGACCTGCCCGACCCACTGGCGTGTTTTCGCCGAACTTTTCGACATGGTCAGGCGGCATTGTGCTCGGAATCAGTGGCGTCCAGATCGGCCCAGGCGCAACCGCGTTCACGCGAATGCCATTCTTGATTGCGTCTTGCGCGAGCGCCTTGGTGAAGGTGATGATCGCGCCCTTCGTTGCTGCGTACGGCAGGAGGGTCGGTGACGGCTGGTAGGCCTGAATCGAGCTCGAATTGATGATCGCGCCACCCTCGCGCATGTGCGGCAGTGCCGCTTTGCACAACCAGAACATGGCGTACAGGTTGGTCTTGAGTGTGCGGTCCCATTCGTCAGTCGACACCTCCCCGATGCCCTCGCGCGTCATCTGGTAGGCGGCGTTGTTGACGAGGAGATCAAGTTGCCCGAACTCGGACAGGGCACGCTCAACCAGCGACTGACAATGCTGCTCGCGACTGATGTCGCCAGGCACGGCAACGCACGTTCGGCCACTCTCCCTGACAACGCGCGCCGTCTCGTGGGCGTCGTCGTCTTCGCTCAAGTACGAAATCAGCACGTCGGCGCCCTCACGCGCAAAGGCGACGGCGACAGCCCGCCCGATGCCGCTGTCACCACCGGTGATGAGCGCCTTCTTCCCGACGAGTCGCCCGCTTCCCTGATACGACTGCTCGCCGTAGTCGGGACGTGGCCGCATCTCGGACTCGCGGCCGGGATAGGGTTGCGATTGCCTGGGGTATGGGGGCTTGGGTTCGGACTCAGAAGGGTTCTGAGACAAGTGCCCAATGTCAGGTTTAATCTTTGTCACTTGGTCACGCCTCCAGAAATGCAGTGCGCTGAGAGAAGCACGATGAGTGCCACACGTCACAAAACCGCAAAGTTCCATTGCTTAGGCGTGTAACACGCCGAGGCTGAAGTCACTCGTCTCGCGGGCCCAGTTGACAGCGGGTGGCACTCAAGAGGACGCTAGCGCACTGTCGACTCTTCCAGGACGACGCTGCCACTCCCGACAGTTCACCGCTACCACCGACTGAGGCGCTGGGCGCACCCAACGGGTCGAGGATCAGGAACGGACGACAGCCCAAGCCTCATTTTCTGCTGCAACTTGGGCGTGCTCTTCGGTAGGCATTTGCGCCGTCAACTTGAGGCAGAGGAATGGACGCACACGCTGAGCCCGCCCAAACCCCTGCCACGCTGAACGTGGTTCACAACCGACCAGCGAGCGAGGTCCGATCCGTGGCAGACGGCGCGTAACACTCTACACTTGGCAGCTGCGTGCGCTCCGCAAACTGATGCAAGCAGCTGGACTGTGTGTAGATGCCGCGACGGCGGACTGGACCATGCGCTCTCACACAAGAATGGAGGCCGCTCTACCCCGACGGCAGGGCAGCGGCTGAACCGTTACCGGCGTAAGCGGACTGTGGGCGCGACGCGGTGTGCTTCTCCGGACGGAGGCAATGCACGCTGGGCGAACGCGGCCAACTCCGCCACCAATCGATCGTGGCGCTCGAAAACGGCCATGTGCCCGGCCGGCTCCAGCCGCACCAGCTGCACGTGCCGGATGTGCTCGGACATAACGTGCGCGGTCTCGGGGATAATCAGGCGATCGAGATGCCCCGTGAACACCATCGTTGGTACGCAGATGGCGTTCAGCACCTCCGTCGCGTCGTACCTGAACATCGCCAGTGTCTCGCGCGCCTGGACGCCAGGCCACGCGAGCGGATTGTAGCGCGCGGCGAGATCCAGCTGGCCGCGCGTTTGACTACCTGCAAACCCAGCGAGAATGCCAATCAGGTGCGAGGAGCCGTTAAGGTAGCCCATCCAGCTCATCAGCCACACGAGTGGCGCCAACCATGCTGTGACATGCAGGAGTGGCTCGAGGACCGGCTTCTGAATGGCCCGGACGACGCCAGCGGCGGTCGTGGTGCGCACGGGATTGGTGTAACTCGTGTCGACCAGTGCCAGGCCGCGCACTGCTGTACCGAGGTGCTGCGGAAACAGGCGGCAGAACGTTAGCAAAACCATGCCGCCCATGCTGTGCCCAACCAGCAGCGCCACCTTGCCAGCGGTCACGCCGAGGACAGCCTCAAGGTCCTGCGCGTGCCGCTCCAGACTGTAGTCACCGCGCTTCGGTTTCTTTGAGTGACCCAGCCCCGGCATATCCCACACGATGACCTGGAAACATTCGCTGAGGGATCGGATGGCGTAGTACCACGACGTGCGGTTAGCGCCAGCGCCGTGGGTCAGGACAATTGCTGGTGCATCCGTTCGCCCGTAGCGTTCGACATAGATCGACGTGCCGTCGGGGCGCGTCAGGCGAACGTGTGAGTCAGGTTGAAGCGTATGCGGCTCGTCTGATCCGCGCGGATGGAACGCAAGGACGATCCAGCGGCCGACCAAGGTAAAGAGCGTCATGGCGAGACCAGCGATAACGTAGCCGGTGCCAACAACGGCGCCGACGTACCAGGCCCATATGAGGTAGAGGCCACCACTGAAGACGGCCAACGACAAGATGCCTGCCAGCCATGTGAGCAGGACCGGAAACGGTGCAAAAAAACATTCAGGCACACTGAGGCACGCGTCATGCCCTGACACTCGGCCGCGGCCGCGTGTAGTGCAAAGACATATACAACTGCACATGGTCCCCTGGTTGCTGCTGCCTCGGAGCGATG
>Ga0170475_110270379_pt1 | contig 13598 bp, 18 predicted proteins | sample Soicark_Litter_5_FD_111474 | JGI IMG/M metagenome (GOLD analysis project Ga0170475, IMG submission 111474) | Avena fatua rhizosphere microbial communities from Hopland, California, USA. Combined Assembly of 48 SPs | reverse complement strand
CACTCACTGGCTGGGTTGACGTACGCCAACCTGCATCACGGCAAGTCAAGCAACAATGGCACCTTGCCATCAGTTCGCCTACATGCCCAATGCCAGCGCAAATCAGAATCCCGTACTACAGGCTCGACTTCGCAAGCTTCTTTGCGCTCGAAAAAGTCTGGAAGCTGTTCGACAAGGCAGAGGGTTGTAAGCCGCTCAAGAATCCGCAGGCGGCGATCCTCATGGAGAGAAAGCCGCCGCCGCTGCCCAGCGAGAAAACAGCGCAACCCAAGAAAGCAGAGAAGGCGAAGCCCGATCCCAAATCGGCTGAGAAAGGGTCAGAGGCAAAGAAAGCGGAGCCGTCGCCATCCAACGCTATCGCTGGAAAGAACGAAAAGTCTGCCCAACCGTTCAAGGTCTCAAACGATCAAGTCAAAAGCACGCAGCTCGTTGAGGAGTGCAAAGCCCCGCCGCCGTTTGATATGCTCGATCTACCTGACGCAATGGAGAAGATGGGTTTCACTGTCGCGGCTAAGCTGTCGCGGCGGTGGTTCAATTCAAGAAGGCATGAGATTCCCAACACGGAAGATGGTTTTGAAAAGCCGGTTGACATCCTCAAGGGCATGTTCGGCGAGATGCGCAAACAGGACGTGTACTATTCCGTTCGCAACAGTGATTACCACAAATGGCCGGAGAAATTCGGGCGAGGCGGCGATTTTGCAATTTATACCGAACCCAAGAAGATCAAGCTGCCGAAGCCAATTAAATTCACCTTGGAAGAGATATGCAAACCCGCAAAGCTGGTCTATGGAAAATAGTGCGTAGCCTTTTAATTGCGGCCTTGGCCGCCTACAGCGCTCTTGTACTCCTCTCGGTTTATGTTTTCCCGACGCGATACTCGGGCTGCGAGCGAGACACCAAAGAATTAAATGGCGGAGAAATGGTTTATGCTGGCCGCAAGTTTAAGATCGTCCTTTGTGGTATCGGCGGGGATGAGAATTTTATGAACGACAAGATAAGAATGCAGATTTTCTCGGAGAGCGGAGACTTACTCGCCCAAAGAAAGTTCTATGTAGATTGGGACGGTGCAGAAATGTTCGAATTGTCTTATGGTGATGATCACCTGATCTACATTGACCAAAACCGCCCAAACGACTACAAACGTAAAGTCAGCATGCCGCCGACTTGGCTCGACTGGATTAGAGCCAGACTGCCTTTGGTTGACTAGCTGTTTAGTTTCCGTCAGCTGGTTCGGATGCGCGTCAAACTGCTGCGCGATCTCGGCCAGTGTCTTGTCGCCACGCAGACAGGGGGCGACGCGCAGAGGCAGACGAAGGACGATCGAGAAAAAATCTCCAGCCGGATCAACGCCTTACACCCCAGCCGTCCAATCCCCGCTCTTGCCGCCGTGCTTCTCCAGCACCCGCACATTGGTCATGACCATCCCCCGGTCCACCGCCTTGCACATGTCATAAATCGTCAGCAGGCCAACCTGCACCGCAGTGAGCGCCTCCATCTCGACGCCGGTCTTGCCGATCGTTTCCACCTGAGCGCGGCAATGCACACTGGTCGCGGCCTCGTCCACCTCGAAATCGACGGCAACGCGCGTGACCGGCAGCGGATGGCATAGCGGCACCAGGTCGCTGGTGCGTTTGGCGCCCATGATCGCGGCGATACGCGCAATGCCGAGCACGTCCCCCTTTTTTGCGCTGCCCGAGCGGATCAGCGCGAGCGTCTCCGGCTTCATTCGGATCGTGCCGCTAGCCACGGCGATGCGATGCGTATCGTTCTTTGCGCTCAGGTCGACCATGTGCGCCTGGCCGGTGGCGTCGAAATGGGTGAGCTGGTCTGGCATCGGGGAAGGTGTTGTCATCGAAAGTATCAGGTCGGGTAACAAAGTGTTTCGGTCAGCAGCAGCAAACACGGGGATGCGGGTATCATAGCATCGTGAAATCCGTCACCTCAGCGAAGAGGCGCTTATGGCGCTATGTGCTTGCTGTCCTGCCAGTTTCGGCTGCGGCAGCGCTGGCCTGCGCCGTCACCGCCGCGCCGCTGCAACAGTACGACAACCTGAAGCTGCCCACGCTCGGCGACACCGCGCGCCAGGATCTGTCGCCGGTCGTCGAGCGCAAGCTGGGCGAGGAAATCATGCGCGACATCCGGCGCGACCACGATTACCTCGATGATGACCCGATCCTCGAATACCTGAACAACTTCGGCAACGCGCTGGTGAGCTCGGTGCCCGGCGCGCGCGGCGAGACCAACGCCGATTTCTTCTTCTTCGCCGTGCGTGACCCGACGCTCAACGCGTTCGCGCTGCCGGGCGGCTTCATCGCCGTCCATTCCGGCCTGCTGGTGGCGGCCCAGACCGAATCGGAACTGGCATCCGTGATGTCGCACGAGATCGGCCACGTGACGCAGCGCCATATCGCGCGCATGCTCGGCCAGCAGCGTCAGGACGTGCTGCTGCCGCTCGCTTCGATGATCCTGGCGGCGCTGCCGCCAGGTCCAGTCCGGATGCGGCCATGGGCATGATCATGGGGGGCCAGGGCCTGGCTGTGCAGCGGCAGCTTAACTTCAGCCGCGATTCAGAGCGCGAGGCCGACCGGGTCGGTTTCCAGATCATGGGCGCGGGCGGATACGACACGACCGGCATGGTCGCATTCTTCAAGCGGCTGCAGGGCGCCAACCGTCTGTATGGCGAAATTCCCGCATATCTTAGCAGCCACCCTCTGACCGGCGAACGTATCGCCGATATCCAGGCGCGCATCCGCGAAGCGCCCAAGAAACAGCGAGTCGATAATATCGAATTCCACCTGGCGCGCGCCCGCGCCCGCGTGCTGCAGGATGAGAGCGCGCAGGGCCGCAGCGATATCCAGGCTGCGTTCGAAACGCAGTCGGCTTTGACGAACCGCCAGCAACAGGTCAGCGCGCAATATGGTCTTGCTTTTCTCTCGCTGAGGCAAGGCGATCTCGCCACAGCTCAGCGCTGGCTCGACAAGGCGCAGGCCACCATGCGCCCACGCGAGGGCGCGTTTTCGGCGGCGCGCAGCGGCAGCGACGGCGCCGAGATGTTCGCCGGGCTGGCGCTTGAGATCAAGTTGGCGCCGGGCCAGAGCGCGGCGGTGGTGCAGCAGGCCCTGAAGGAGGCCGATCAGGCGCGTCAGCGTTTCCCGTTGTCGCGCGCCCTGGCGCGCCAGTATGCAACGGCGCTGATCGAGGCAGGCCAGCCGGAAGAAGCGGCGCGCTATCTGCGCGATCAGCTTCAGCAGTACCGGCAAGACCCGAAGTTATACGACCTGCTGGCCAAGGCTTATGCAAGGCAGGGGAAAATCGCGCTGCAACACATGGCGCTGGCCGAGTCGTACGTGCTGGCCGGCGCGTTGCCGGCAGCGGTTGCCCAGCTCGATATCGCGCGCAAGGCGAGCGATGTGTCGTTCTACGACCAAGCGGTGATCGACGCGCGCGAGCGCGAATTGCAAGCGCGCCAGAAGGAAGAAAAGCAAGAGGGAAAGGAACGGTAGCGGACGCGCCTCGCCGGCCACCGGCCTTACAGGACCGGCGTCCTATTGAATCCGAAGCGCTGCTCCACCTTGCCGCTGTCGATGTGCTCGACCGCTATTGCCTGTCCCTTGTAGGGCAGGACGAGTTTGCCGGCGCCGCCTTCCAGCCACGCCATCAAGGCATCGTCCGGTACTGCCTGCCCATCGAGCCGCAGGGTTCCCAGCCATTGCGCCATGTCGCGGTCGTCGAGCTGAGCCACCGCTTCTCTGCCCTGGACGATCGCCTGGCCCGTTTCGGTCAGGAACACGCGTTCGATAGCGGGCATGAGTTGTCCGGTGTGCAGCATCAGTCCTTGCCGGGGATCGGTACGCGCGATGAACGGTGTTGCTTCGAGGTTCACGAACACGCGCTGCGGGCCGTTTTGAAAATACCAGCAGCCGCGCTCATCGCGCTGATAATTGCGGTTGATGAAGCCAACCAGGGCCGGATTGGTCAACCGGTCGCCAGACGCCCCGGCGCGCTGGGCCGCCTCGTCGCGCATGCGCCAATTGCCGCGCGCATCCAGCGCCAGCCAGCCGTAGCAGTGCGGCACGTTCGGCCATTTGGCCATTGCCTGCTTTACAATGTCATCCATTTTTCTTCCGTAGCATCGCATAGTTCAGGCAGCGTTGGCGCGCGCGTCGCCATCGCTTGGTCGAAAAACCGCAGCAGGCGCCGCGGCAGCCAGTCGATCCGGCCAGGCAGGGGGCCGACCGCGAATCCGACGTGCCCGCCCTGTTCCGGGTATTCCAGCGTCACCGCGCGGGATGCGCTTTGCGGCAGGTGAATTCCCGGCAGGAAGGGGTCGTTGCGGGCGTTGAGGACCAGTGTCGGCACCGTGATGTCGCGCAGGACATGGCATGCGCTGGCGCGATGCCAGTAGTCGTCGGTATCGCGGTAGCCGTGCAGCGGCGCGGTCACGACGTTGTCGAATGCGTACAGGTCGCGCGCGCGCAGCATTGCGGCGCGGTCGAACAGGCCGGGAAACTGCCCCAGCTTGGCCAGGCACTTGGGCTTGAGCGTGCGCAGGAACATGCGCGTGTAGAGCATGTTGAAGCCTGACGAGAGCGCTTCCCCGCCACGCGTCAGATCGAGCGGGGCGGACACGGCGCAGGCGGCGTCGACGATCTCGGCCTGATGCTGCGATTCGCCCAGCCAGCGCAGCAAGGCATTGCCGCCGAGCGACACCCCCGCGGCGAACAGCCGGCCATTCGTGCGTTGGCGCAGGCGGCGCACGATCCAGCCGATCTCCTTCGCGTCGCCCGAGTGATAGAAGCGCGGCGCCAGGTTCGGCTCGCCGGAGCAGCCGCGAAAGTGCGGCACTGCCCCCGACCAGCCGCGTGCGGCGAGCGCGGCCATCAGCGCGCGGGCATAATGACTGCCGGACGAGCCTTCCAGTCCATGAAACAGCACCACCATCGGCTGGCCCGGCGCGCCGTCGGCGAAATCGATGTCGATGAAATCGCCGTCGGCGGCCGTCCAGCGCTCGCGCCGGTACGCAACCGGCGGCCTGGTCAGGCAGGTGGCCGGGTAGATGGTTTGCAGATGGCCGCCGGGCAGCCACGCTGGCGCACGGTATTTCATCCCTTTACAGGCGGGCAGAACCCACGCCTGGATCTCAATGGAGCGGGAGCTCGGTGCCCGGGGCCAGCCGGTACCGGGTGCCGCAATAGGGGCACTTCGCTTCGCCGTTATGGTCGAAATCCAGGAAGACGCGCGGGTGTGAGGACCACAACGGCATTGCCGGGTTAGGGCAATAGGCCGGCAAATCCTTGGCCTCCAGTTCCACCACAGGCATCGTCTTTTCGTTCATCTATTTCTCCGTCAAGCAAGTTGGCAAAAATATGATTTTAATGGATTCGCCCGGTTAGCCGAAAATGATCGTAGAATAACGCACCCAATCATTGCCGAGCTCGGTTGTCGAGAGCGGTGATGTGCCGCGCTAATCTCTACATGCGTTTCATGCCCGACCGTTTCAAGTTCCCCGCCGCACCCGTGCGACACCCCTGCCGCAGGATCGCCACATGAGCGTGCCGCGGCGGGGCGCCGGCGCCAGCCAGGGAGGGGCGGCCGACGAGCACGACCCCGATGCCTGGCGCGAAGGAATCCGGGCCGGGCTGCCCACCCTGTTCGGCATCGGCGCCTGGGGCATGGTGGTCGGTATCGCCATGGTCAAGACCGGGCTGACCGTGCTTCAGGCCAGCGGGATGACCTTGCTGGTGTTTGCCGGTTCGGCCCAGCTCGCTTCCCTGCCGCTGATCGCCGCGCACGCGCCGGCCTGGGTCATCTTCGCCACCGCGCTGGTGGTCAACCTGCGCTTCGTCATTTTTTCCGCTCTGCTCGCCCCCCATTTTGCGCATCTGCCGTGGAAGCAGCGCTTTTACCTCGGCTATATCTCGGGCGACATGACGGTCGCCATGTTTCTGCAGCGCTTTCCCTCACCGGCGCCCGAGCGCGGCAAACTCTCTTATCTGAAGGGCTTGATGTACCCGAACTGGGTGGTCTGGCAGGCCGGTTCGTTCGCCGGTATCTTTCTTGGCAGCGCGGTTCCAAGCGAATGGGGATTGGGCTTTGCCGGCACTCTGGCGATCTTGTGCATCCTGATTCCCCTGATTGCCAACAGCGCCGCGCTGTGCGGCGTGCTCGTCTCGGGCGTTGTGGCGGTGCTGGCCTACGGCTTGCCCTATAAGCTGGGCCTGCTGGTGGCGGTCGTGGCCGGCATGCTGACTGCGATGGCGGCCGAGGAATGCCTGGTCAAGCGGAAGAGGGGTCATGGCTGACTGGGAAATCTGGCTCGTGATCGTCGTGCTCGTGGCCGCCACCGCCGCCACCCGCAGCTCGTTCTGGTTGATCGGCCACCGGGTCACGCTCCCGCCGCGGGTGCAGGAAATCTTGCGCTTTGCGCCGCCCTGCGCGTTGGCGGGCATCGTCGGACCCGACCTCGTGCTCAATCTGCGCGGCGAGCTCGACTTGAACTTGTCGAACCCGAGACTGCTGGCCGGCGTGGCTGCGCTCGGTTTCTACCTGCTTCGACGCAATATGCTGCAGACCATCGTGTTCGGCATGCTGGTGTTCACCTTGCTGCGCGTGCTCTACGTTTTCGCCGCGGCGGGCTAAGGTAGAATAGGGCTTTTCACCATTACACTTTCACCATCTTACTGTTAAGCAGCCATGGACGCCGTTCTGAATTTCACTCGCCTGCAAGACCTGATCGATCGTGACGCGCTCAGGAACAAGCGTGTCTTCATCCGCGCCGACCTGAACGTGCCGCAAGATGACGCCGGCAACATTACCGAAGACACCCGTATCCGCGCCTCGGTCCCCGCGATCCGCGCCGCCCTCGGCGCCGGCGCCGCCGTCATGGTCACATCGCATCTGGGCCGTCCGACCGAAGGCGAATTCAAGCCGGAAGACACGCTCGCCCCGGTCGCCGCGCGGCTGTCCGAGTTGTTGGGCCAGCCCGTTGAGCTCAAGCGCGACTGGGTGGACGGCGTCGATGTCGCGCCGGGCCAGGTGGTGCTGCTGGAAAACTGCCGTGTCAACAAGGGTGAAAAGAAGAATTCCGATGAGCTGGCCCAGAAAATGGCCAAGCTATGCGATGTGTACGTCAACGACGCCTTCGGTACCGCTCACCGCGCCGAGGCGACCACCCACGGGATTGCCAAGTTCGCGCCGGCGGTGTGCGCCGGTCCCCTGCTGGCGGCCGAACTGGACGCGTTGGGCAAGGCGCTGGGCGCGCCGCAGCGCCCCTTGCTGGCGATTGTCGCCGGCTCCAAGGTCTCGTCCAAGTTGTCGATCCTGAAGGCGCTGGCCGAAAAGGTCGATCACCTGATCGTCGGCGGCGGCATCGCCAACACCTTCATGCGGGCAGTCGGCTTGAATATCGGTAAGTCGCTGGCCGAAGCCGACCTGGTGGGCGAAGCCAAGGCCATCATCGATATGATGGCCGCGCGCGGCGCCCAAGTGCCGATTCCAGTCGACGTCGTATGCGCCAAGGAGTTCTCGTCCACGGCCGCGGCCACCGTCAAGGACGTGTCCGAAGTGCAGGACGACGACATGATTCTCGACATCGGCCCGAAAACGGCAGCCGCCCTGGCCGGCCAGATCGCGCAGGCGGGTACCATCGTCTGGAACGTCCCGGTCGGCGTGTTCGAGTTCGACCAGTTCGGCGAAGGCACCAGGACCTTGGCCCTGGCCATTGCCGCATCGAAGGGGTTCTCGATCGCTGGCGGCGGCGACACGCTGGCCGCGATTGCCAAATACAACATCGCCGATAGAATCGGCTATATCTCGACCGGCGGTGGCGCGTTCCTCGAATTCCTCGAAGGTAAGACGCTGCCGGCCGTCGAGATCTTGTTACAACGTAGTTCCAAGTGATATCGGCGCAGCCCCGGCTGCCCTTCTAAAAAAGCAGTTCCGAGTGATGGCAGCGCAGCCCCGGCTGCGCTTTTAATTCAAGGGATTACATATGAACCGTGGCACCAAGATCGTTGCAACTATTGGACCGGCTTCGAGCAACTTTGACGTCCTCGTCAAAATGATGCGCGCAGGCGTCGATGTGGTCCGCCTGAACTTCTCGCACGGCAATGCACAGGACCACATCGAGCGCGCCGCGCTGGTCCGCCGCGCCGCCTCCGAATGCGGCAGGGAAGTGGCGATCATGGCTGACATCCAGGGGCCGAAGATCCGCATCGGCAGGTTTGAAGAAGGCAAGATCGAGCTGGCCAACGGCGACAAGTTCATCCTCGACGCCAAATGGGGCGAAAATGGCGAGCTGGGCAACCAGGAGCGCGTCGGCCTCGACTACAAGGACTTGCCGCGCGACGTGCGCCCCGGTGACCGCCTGCTGCTCAACGACGGCTTGATCGTGTTGATCGCCGATAAGGTCGTCGGCCATGAAATCTTCACCACCGTCAAGGTCGGCGGCGAGCTGTCGAACAACAAAGGCATCAACCGCCAGGGCGGCGGCCTGACCGCGCCGGCGCTGACCGCCAAGGATATGGAAGACATCAAGACCGCGATGAGCTTCCAGGCCGACTACCTGGCCATTTCGTTCCCGAAGAGCGCAACCGACATGGAAATGGCGCGCCAGCTGGCCAACATCGCCGGCGAGCCGTATCGCCACAAGCCCATGATGATCGCCAAGATCGAGCGCGCCGAAGCGATTCCCGTGCTGCAGGAGATCCTCGACGCCTCCGACGGCATCATGGTCGCGCGCGGCGACCTGGCGGTGGAGGTGGGCAACGCAGCGGTGCCGGCATTGCAAAAGCGCATGATCGGCATGGCGCGCGCGTCGAACAAGCTGGCCATCACCGCGACCCAGATGATGGAATCGATGATTTTCAACGCCGTGCCGACCCGGGCCGAAGTGTCCGACGTCGCCAACGCGGTGCTCGACGGCACCGACGCGGTCATGACCTCGGCCGAGACTGCATCAGGCAAATACCCGATTGAAACGGTCGAAATGATGGCGGCGATCTGCGCCGAGGCCGAGCAGTCCGAGTACAACAAGCTCGACGCCGATTTTTTGAACGCGCAGTTTACCCGGATCGATCAGTCGATCGCCTACGGCACGTTGTTTACCGCGCACCATCTGCCCGTGAAGGCGATCGTCGCTCACCGAATCCGGTTCGACCGCATTGTGGATGAGCCGATACAGCATCGACACTCCGATCTTCGCACTGACGCCATCACAGACGACGCAGCGCAAGGCGTCGTTATACCGTAACGTGCAAGCTTATCACCTGCTCCAGGAAGGCGGCAGCGACGCGGTCTTGCGCCAGGCCGAGGAGCTGCTGATGAGAAACCGCATCGTCAACAAGGGTGACACCATCGTCGTCACCTGGGGTTCTCCAATGGGGCAGGCCGGGGGCACCAATGCGCTCAAGATCGTGCGAGTCGGGGATTTCGACTAACAAGCTTTTTTATTGTTTGGAGTAAAGCCATGGCACTCGTATCAATGCGTCAATTGCTGGACCACGCCGCCGAAAACGGCTATGGCCTACCTGCGTTTAACGTCAATAATCTCGAACAGGTGCAGGCCATCATGGCTGCCGCCGACGCCACCGGCAGTCCGGTGATCATGCAGGCATCGGCCGGCGCCCGCAAGTATGCGGGCGCGGACTTCCTGCGTCACCTGATCGACGCCGCCGTCGAGTCTTACCCGCACATTCCGGTCGTCATGCATCAGGATCACGGGCAGTCGCCGGCCGTCTGCATGGCCGCGATCCGCTCCGGCTTCACTTCCGTGATGATGGACGGCTCGCTGCAGGCCGACGGCAAGAGCGTGGCCAGCTACGATTACAACGTTGAGGTGTCGAAGGAAGTCGTCAAGTTCGCGCACGTGATCGGGGTGACGGTCGAAGCCGAGCTGGGCGTGCTCGGCTCGCTCGAGACAATGAAGGGAGACAAGGAAGACGGCCACGGCGCCGAAGGCACGATGACCCGCGACCAGTTGCTGACCGACGCCAATCAGGCCGCCGACTTCGTGGCGCGCACCCAGTGCGACGCGCTGGCCATTGCAATTGGCACGTCGCACGGCGCCTACAAGTTCTCCCGCAAGCCGACCGGGGACATCCTGGCCATCGACCGCATCAAGGAAATCCATGCGCGCATCCCGAACACCCATCTGGTGATGCATGGGTCGTCCTCCGTGCCGCAAGAGTTGCTGGCGATCATCCGCGAATTCGGCGGCGACATGAAGGAAACCTATGGCGTGCCGGTCGAGGAAATCCAGGAAGGCATCCGCCACGGCGTTCGCAAGATCAACATCGATACCGACATCCGCCTGGCAATGACGGCCGCGATCCGCAAGTTCTTGTTTCAGAACCCGTCGAAGTTCGACCCGCGCGATTACCTCAAGCCGGCGCGCGAAGCGGCCATGCAGATATGCAAGGACCGTTACATCGCCTTCGGTTGCGAGGGCATGGCGGCCAAGATCAAGCCGGTGCCGCTCGAAAAGATGGCCGAGCGTTACAAGGCAGGTGAACTGGCCCAGATCGTGCAGTAAAATGAGGTTTGGGACAGGCTACCTCTGTCTTTTGACCGGCGGAGCCTCCCGCCGGTATCTGTTTTTCCGGTATCTCTTCTATGAACAGCCTCTACCAGTCCACCATCGCCTCCCTGCCGCTGCTCGGCCGTGGGAAGGTGCGTGACAACTACGCCGTTGGCGACGATAAGCTCTTGATCGTCACCACCGATCGCTTGTCGGCCTTCGACGTCGTCATGCGCGAGCCGATTCCGGGCAAGGGGATGGTGCTCAACCAGATGAGCAATTTCTGGTTTGGGAAACTCGGCCACATCGTGCCGAACCACCTGACTGGCGTGGAGCCCGAGAGCGTGGTGGCGCCTGGAGAAGTGGAGCAGGTACGCGGCCGCGCCGTGGTCGCCAAGCGTCTCACGCCGATCCTGGTTGAAGCGGTGGTGCGCGGCTATCTCATCGGCTCGGGCTGGAAGGATTATCGGGCCACGGGCAGCATCTGCGGCATTGCGCTGCCGGCCGGCCTGCGCCAGGCCGACAAGCTGCCCGAACCGCTGTTCACACCGGCGGCCAAGGCCGACATCGGCGAGCACGACGAGAACATCAGCTTTGCCGACATGGAACAGCGCATCGGCGCCGAGCTCGCGGCCAGGATTCGCGCGGTGAGCCTCGAACTGTACCGCACGGCCGCCGACTATGCCGCCACCCGCGGCATCATCATCGCCGATACCAAGTTCGAATTCGGCCTCGACGACAAGGGCGTGCTGCACCTGATGGACGAAGTGTTGACTGCCGATTCATCGCGCTTCTGGCCGGCGGACTCCTACGCGCCTGGCATGTCGCCACCGTCGTTCGACAAGCAGTTCGTGCGCGATTACCTGGAAACGCTGACCGGCTGGAACAAGACCGCCCCGGCCCCGGCGCTGCCGCCGGACGTCATCGCCAAGACCCAGGCCAAGTATTTCGAGGCGATCGAGCGCCTTACCGGCGAAAAGCTGAAGGTCTGACATGGAGGAACAAGTAAAACCGCTGGTCGGCGTCATCATGGGATCGTCGTCCGACTGGGAGGTAATGCAGCATGCGGTCGCCGTGCTCAGGCAGTTCGGCGTGCCGCATGAGGCGCGGGTGATCTCGGCCCACCGCATGCCCGACGATATGTTCGGCTATGCCGAACAGGCGCGCACGCGTGGCTTACGCGCCATCATCGCCGGCGCCGGCGGCGCCGCCCATTTGCCGGGCATGGTCGCGGCCAAGACCATCGTGCCGGTGCTGGGCGTGCCGGTGCCGTCCAAGTACCTGCGCGGCGAAGACTCCTTGCTGTCGATCGTACAGATGCCCAAGGGCGTGCCGGTGTCGGCCTTCTCCATCGGCGAGGCGGGCGCGGCCAATGCGGCGCTGACCGCGGTGGCGATCCTCGCCACGACCGATGACGCGCTGGCCGCCAGGCTGCAGGAGTTTCGCAGCCAGCAGACCGCCGCCGCCAAGGCCATGACCTTACCCGTCTGAAAGCCACGATGAGCCACACGCCGTCTCTTCCTTTGCTTCCCAACGCGATGCCGCCGACCTGGCTGGGCGTGATGGGCGGCGGCCAGCTCGGGCGTATGTTTGCCCAGGCGGCGCAATCGATGGGTTATAAGGTGGCCGTGCTTGAACCCGGCGAGGACTGCCCGGCAGGGCAGGTGGCTGAACGCCTGCTGGCCGCCGGCTACACCGATCCCCAGGCGCTGGCCGGCCTAGCCGCGCAGTGCGCGGCGATCACCACCGAGTTCGAGAACGTACCTGCCGACAGCATGGCGCGCCTGGCCCAGGCCAGTTTCGTCCTCCGTCCGCCAGTTGCGTGTCGATCGCGCAGGACCGGATTGCCGAGAAGCGCTTCTTGCTTGATTGCGCGCCGCATTCCGGCGTGAGACCGGCGCCGCACCAAGTGATTGCCTCGCCCGCCGACATCGGCACGATTCCCGATGAGCTGCTGCCCGGCATCCTGAAAACGGCACGCATGGGCTACGATGGCAAGGGCCAAGTGCGTGTGCGTACGCGTGAAGACGTGCAGGCGGCCTTTGCGGGCATGAGCGGCGTCACCTGCCTGTTGGAAAAGATGCTGCCGCTCGCCTACGAAATGTCGGTGCTGACGGCGCGCGGCGCCGATGGCGTGTCGGTAGTCTATCCGGCCGCGGAGAACGTGCACCGCGACGGCATCCTGTTCACCACCACCGTGCCCGGCCCCAATGTGTCGGACGCCTGCGCGCGCCTGGCCCAGGACGCGGCACGTGCCATCGCGGCCCGGCTCGGCTATGTGGGCGTGCTGTGCATCGAGTTTTTCGTGCTCGGCGACGGCAGCCTGGTGGTCAACGAAATCGCGCCGCGTCCGCACAACAGCGGCCACTACACGATCGACGCCTGCGTCACCAGCCAATTCGAGCAACAGGTGCGCGCGATGGCGCGCTTGCCGCTGGGCTAGGTGCGCCAGCATTCGCCGGCCGTGATGCTCAATATCCTGGGCGACCTCTGGTTCGAGGGCGATAGCGGCAGCGTGCGCGAACCGGCTTGGGACAAGGTGGCGGCCCTGCCGGGCGCCTGTCTGCATCTGTACGGCAAGGCCCAACCGCGGCGCGGGCGCAAGATGGGTCACGTGACCTTCGTTGCGCCAACCCTGCATGAGGCGCAGGAATGCCTGCGCGCCGCCTGCGCTATTTTGCACATCGCGTCGTGAACATGGAGCCGGCCATTGACCACGCCGCGATCGCGGCCGCGGCGCGTGCGCTTGAGCAGGGCGCGCTGGTTGCCTTTCCGACCGAAACCGTGTACGGGCTCGGCGCCGATGCCGAGAACCCGGCGGCGGTGGCCGCCATCTATGCCGCAAAGGGCCGTCCGCAGGACCACCCGGTGATCGTGCACCTGGCGCCCGGCGCCGCGCTCGAATACTGGGCATGCGACGTCCCGCCCCAGGCGCTGGCGCTGGCGGCGGCGTTCTGGCCCGGCCCCTTGACCATGATCCTCAAGCGCGCGCCCGGCATTCCCGACGCCGTCAGCGGCGGGCAGGACACGGTCGGCTTGCGCTGCCCGTCGCATCCCGTCGCCATCGCGCTGCTGCGCGCGT
>Ga0170475_108530043_pt1 | contig 13598 bp, 4 predicted proteins | sample Soicark_Litter_5_FD_111474 | JGI IMG/M metagenome (GOLD analysis project Ga0170475, IMG submission 111474) | Avena fatua rhizosphere microbial communities from Hopland, California, USA. Combined Assembly of 48 SPs | reverse complement strand
GTCGTGTTTCCGCGGCTATTTTGCGCGTTCCGTTTCCGGGTGTAAATTGAAGAAGAAACGTCAAATAAACCAAAGCCTAGAAATTGCTAGATACCAATTTACTTCGAACCTAAGGCTGCGCAGTCACCTCGATTCGGCGGATTCTAGGATCTAGCGGCGACGACTCCAATGACAAAAAAGAGCGCCGCTTGGAGCACAAAGTAAATAGCAACTGCGGCCATTGAGCGCCCCCACGGTAGTCGAAGAAGAGATCTGGAGACGAGGATGCACGCAATAAGGTAAAAAAGGAGGCGCCAATCGCCGATCAATGAGCTTAGAAAAGCCTTCGAGACGAGATCGAAAAGGCCGAAAAATGCGATGGTCAAAATCGCACGTAGAAAGGAAATCTCGCGCCCAACCGGAGCCATCTGATGGGCAACTATCCACATCACTCCGCCAGCCACGATGAGGGGTATAATACCTAGCATAAGATACGAAACGACTGGTACTGAAACGCATTCATTCTGGAAAAGTTCGTTTCAAATTGGAAGCAAATGCTGCGCTTTATGGCCGAGAGGGTTCAAGCCGAAACTGTGCCAATCGAGTTTGGATTGTGGAATGGAGTCTGCTTGTTTTGGTTAAGCTGGAAAACTCCGGTTCGCCTTTGCACAACAACACGGCGTAATTGAGGCAGATTGCCCCAAAGGTGGGCACATAAGTAATGCTTAATAGAAGACCTTAAATTATGACTCTCAATCGAAGAGAATTGTTCATTGGTGTCACAGTCGTCGTGATGGGGTGGGTATTAAGCACAGCTTGCCAACGCTCAGCGAGAGAATCCCAGTGCGAATTGGGTAAGCGCTATCTACACGGAATTGGCGTTCAAAAAGATGTCCGCCACGCTGCAGAGTTGTTTCGGTTGTCCGCGAACGCAGGTGACTTCCGCGCCCAAGGATATTTGGCGACCATGTACCTCGCGGGAAACGGTGTTCCTAAAAACACCGACGAGGGAATTCGATTGTGGCGCGAAGTCGCCAGACAACCCCAAGGAATTTTTTGTGGAAGGCTGTCGCGGAACAGGGAAATCCTGAAGCAGAGTATTTTGTTGGTGTTGCGCTCTTGTACGGCGGGGCGAACTTTCCTTCAACACCAGTAGAAGGAATCGCTTGGCTGGGAAAAGCTGCTTCGCAGAACTACTTGGCTGCGCAAGACCTTCTTGGCTCTTGCTACGAAAAAGGACTTGGAGTACCACAGGACTACTTCAAAGCAGTATTCTGGTTTCGAAAGGCGGCAGATCAGGGATATTCCGAAGCACAGCACGATCTTGCCATTTGCATTCTCAAGGGTCTAGGAACAAAAAAAGACGAGGCTGAGGCAGTTCAATGGTTCCGTAGGTCGGCCGAGCAAGGCCTTTCCGAAGCACAGTACAATTTAGGGATGGCCTACGAAAAAGGTGTTGGCGTGACCCCGAATATCCAAGAGGCTTTTATCTGGTACAAGAAGGCTGCGGAACAAGAAAACCCGCTAAGCCAAGTATGCCTTGGAAACATGTACGCCTCTGGTCATGGCATCCCGCTAAGCGTAGCGGAGGCCGCTAAATGGTACCAAAGGGCAGCTAAAAATGGCTACCCAGAGGCGGATGCCCTTCTTGCCAATCTCGATTTCCGTGACCACGTTTCAACGCAGCATTGATATATCCTCTCTGCAAGGACTGTGTCGGATTCCTTCTACTTGCCCATGTATATGTAGCCTTTGCACTTCTCCGGTTTTTTGTCGAAAATATCTTCATAGAATTTCTTGACGTTTTCCCACCATCCATACTTTTCTTTAGCCTGTTTGACGATAGCATCTGCTTCTTTACCTGGAGGCGTGTGTTTACCAATTTGCCAAATCAATTTCCCATTGGCGATACTCGCATCGCCAGCGGCGCCCCAAGCATTGCTGATTCTGTCAAAGCGGGTTGATAAATCAAAGTCGTCAGGGCTTCCGCCGATCGGATTATTTTGCGATTGCCAGTTCCTGCTGATCTCGTAGTTGATGATGTTATTGGCTTCGGCCGTTTTGGCGTAGGCATCAGTTGCTGCTTCGCAGATTTCCTTTCCTGCCTCATGTTTCTTTTTGCTCCATTCCCATTTCTCTCTGGCTTTCTCCCAAAGTTCTTGAAGTTCTTTCAGGATATTCGCGGCAGATTTTTTCTCTTCCAACCCTAATGGGTCAATTCCTCTGATAGGATCGCGAAGATATGCGAAGAGATTAACGTCACCAGCTTCGCGCAGAGGATCTCTAGAGAGCCATACGCCGGTGTCTGCGTTATACACTCGAAACCACGCGAGATTCAGAGAGCTTGGACTGTGAAAATAGAAGCCTGTAAATCCGATATCGGCATCCAGAGTCCCCAAAAGTTTTGTCCTTCTACCGTATGGATCATAATCATATCGTGCGCGGACTGTTGCTGAGCTGTCGGTCATTTCACGGACGCTACCCAAGTGGTCCGTTGTGAAGAAGTAGTTTGTGCCGGAAATCTGCTCACCCTGGCCAAAAAACCTTTTTGCTACAGTTCCGCCCGTTCCGGTGCGTACTTCAGATAACTCCATCCCGCACCAAATAAAAAAATTGGTGCTAACCGAAACCCCATTTTGTTTCTCTATAATTTTGGTACGCCTTCCCAGACCGTCGTAACTGAACTCGCTAGTTAGTTGTTGAGGATTATTCGTAGAAGCTTGACTAATTCTAACAAGTTGATCCGCCGCGTCCCAGTCAAAAGTGGTGGTGTAAGTAGCCGTAGTAACATTAGTCAAATTCCCATTGCGATCATATTTCAAGGTCTTCGCAATTCCATTGTTAGTGACAACGATTTGGTAACGATTACTGCGCAAATTGGCACTGTAGTCTGTCGCAACGACTGCAATGATATTGGTTCCGACGTTGACGTTCGCATAACCAACAAAGTTCGTGCTGCGGCTATCGAGGAGTGCGTTAGTGCCGGCTACGGCTACTGTGCCTAATTCGTCCAAGTGCCCCTTGATGCGGATTGTTCCCGTGCCCGTTCCATTTGTAAACTGATTAAGACTGTTGTAGTTAGCCGAACTAAACGTTGGATTCGCGGGCGCGGTTACGATCTCCTCGCTAGTGCGACTCGCGGCTTTGTTGTAACTATACACGAATTGCTTCAAGATAGTACCCGTGATGCTGTTGCTGCGAACGGTTGAATTGAGCAGTTGATCTATGGGATCGTACTCGACACTCTGAATCGTGGGAGAGTTGGTGTCTATTTGGGCCTTCCATGTTGTGATTTGGCCATCGGCATCGTAGGTATAATCGAATCTGGAAATATTGGTTCCGTTATTTTTTTGATTCCAGATGGTTTGCACTCGTTGATCATTTGTGTTGCCAAAGTAAAAGAAGGTTGTTTTCTGACCATTCGGGTAAAAATTCGTGCTCACGCGGCCGCTCGCGCCTGCAAAAGTGTTGGTAAAACTGCCCAAAGCATTTGTGACGTTTGAAACCCGACTGAGGGAGTCGTAAGTGAGCCTTTGAGCTACATTGTTGATAGCGCGATTGGTGATCCGCCCAACTTCATCATAGAAGTAAGTGGCCGTATCGTTCGTTAATGGGCCATCGATTGCGGAAAGTCGACCCGCCCCGAGACTCGGCGAACTTGTGATTAGATTGTAGCTATACGTCGTCACTCCGTTGCCATCCGTCATGGTCAAGAGGCGATTGAAATTAGTGTCGTATGTGAAGGACACACTCGGTGTGCTGACAATCGCATTTGAATAGGTAACTTGCTTGAGGTTACTGTCCGAAAAATAATCGTAGACGGTGCTTTGATTCTTAGCATCAGTAGCGGTTTTCAACCGGCTCGTGTTCGTCTCGTATATATAGCTGTACTGAGTGGTATCGGGGTAAACTTTTGCGGTAACACGGCCTTGGACGTCGCGGAGCCAGCTCGTGACGTTGCCAACTGGGTCGGTGAGAGCCGCCAGTCCACCACAACCACACCAATCGAAGTGAGTTATCCGGTTAAGTGAATCTTGCACATCTGTAACACGACGGAGCGAGTCATAGGTCGTTTGCGTCCAATGGCCACGACGATCCTTGCGCAATACTGGGTCGAGGGCCCGATAGACGATCTGTTCAAAACTGCTATCCGGATACGTAATCTTCGTCGGACGATCCAAGGCATCGTAATCGAATGTAAAAGCATATCCGTCGAAATCCGTCGCTGTGCGGAGACGGCCGTACGCATCATAAGTGAAGCTATTAGTCGCAACCGGAGTGTAAGTCAATGAGTGCCCACTACCGGTTACCTTTCCACGAACAATATTCGTAAGGTAATTCGTCGAGTTGTAATTTAGCGTCAAAGTCTCGTTCAGAGCATTGGTGGCAGAAATAAGCTGGCCGAAACTATTATAGCCGAAGAAATTCGTTTTGCCCGACGCATCAATCGCCGTCAGTGGTAAATGGGCAGTATTGTATGTAAATCGCGCAAGCAGCTGATTGGTTGAGTTGACCTGCTGGTAAGTGGCGGTCAAATCGATGTTATTTGTAGCATAGGCATTGGTCGTTGTGCGCCCTATCGGATCGACGAGTTTCGTCACTTTGCCCAGGGGGTTGTAGCTGAACTGGTAGAGCTGAGTGCTGCCGTCGTCGAGAATCCTAGCAATTTTGCTCGGCGAGCCATTCGTGCCCTCAATGGCGGGACCGGCGCCGCTAGCCGATTGGCCATCGTAATTCCGCCACACGCGACTTTCAAGTGGCCATTTGTCGCTTTCAATGATGCCGGAGGTCGTATTGATATCTGGACGATGAAGGAAATGATAATTATGAGCCTTGGTGTAATCGCCGGGGTAATCGTGCCACGCTTTTTTATCCCAAAAATAGCAATCGCGATAATTCATAAACTGGTTGAAACTGTTGATATTCGTGGGCACCGAAGCTTCGGAAAATGGCATCCCGGGAGCCTCGTCGCGAAATTCAAGATGCTCAGTCTGACCGAGCGGGTCAGTTGCCTCGATCCAGCGAGTATAGTTTGTGCCATATATACCAGGGCCGAAGCTTTCTCCATTGCTGAACGTTGTGGTTCCGTAGGGCGTGGTCAAAGCCTTAATGAAATCGCCACTATACGTGAACTGCGAAGTGATTCCTATACTATCTGTGATTTTGACTAACTCCCAAATGCCACCAATCTGTGCGTAATCCAAAGTCGTGAAACGGCCAAAAGGATCGGTCACTTTGGTGACTTTCAGTGGATCGGCTGCGAGGCCGTAAGTCAGCGTGGTCACTTGGCCAATTGCATCTTTCACAGCGACGATTCGCAAACTGGAATCGTAGGTATACGTGTTTGTGTTACCCGCCCGATCAATTTCCTGCGTCAGGAAAACCTTTCGAGGATAACTGGTTGCGCCATCGGCGCGACTATAAATTTTTTTGGAACCGTCAGGCAGGGTAAGTTGATAGCTGGTTGACGAGGTCTGTTTCAGACCGGCGTGACTTTCAGGGTGCACAGCGAAGACCCCAGCGCCCACGGCCGCGTAGACGTCAGTCCCGCCGCCGGGCATGTAGCCTGAGGTGTCTGCTGAGTTGTTATTGGGATCGTCCGTTATGTAGTTAATCCAATCGCATGACCATCTGCTGCCGAAGTTAGAGTAAGTAAAAATTGACGGTTGATTTGCCTCGCTTGAATTGTAAGTCACTTTGAACTTAATCGAGGAGCCTCTGGGAGGACTGTAGCTCAAAGGAGTATCAACAATATTCAAGTCCACGACCATAGTATGGAATGCGTACCTAGCCATTCCTTCGCAATCATCACAGCCGCAATCCGGGGTTTTCGTGTCAGTGCATTTTGTGCGATTCTTATCTTTATCCTGAGATTGTCCTTTGCCCCATACCTTCGCTCCTTCAGCTTCTTCCACAGCCTGCCAGCCATTCGGTAGCGGGCCAGACGGAGTGAGAAAGTAACCGCTGGCTTCCTCATCAAGTGTCGTTTGGCTGACCCAAAGGTCGTCAGTGAAGGTGGGATCCTGTACGAGGAATCGCCCGTTTACGCGGCGAACAAGCGCAGCAAAATGACCAACTTTCCAGTGAACAACGGCGGGCAGTATGACTTCCGCTGCCGCTGTGCGCGCGGCCATCTGATAATTCATCCCGAGGTCGCGAGCCAAATCGCGGACCTGGACCAGAGATGTGCCATTGGTGGTGGAGCGTGAATTCGCAATTTTGGCATCGTACGCGTCAGGGAGATTTTGAGCAGCCCGGATTCGGCTAAGCGCCAAGGGGCCGCAACGAAAACATTTCTCGGGCCGATTTTGCATCATGAAAACGCCCCGTTTCGCTCCATCAATTTTCTCAGCTGCCGGCCCATAAAACTGGCGCCCTTTGATCTCCTCGAATAGTGGCTGCAATCGTTCAAAGCGGCCGACACGGGCGTTCAATTCCGTCAATTCTGCAATAGCCCGATCGGCCATCAGTTTTGCGTTTTGCATCGTGGAATTTTTGCCGAGACTCCAGGCTTCTTCCCAGGCCGCAAGAGCCTTTGAAAAATGGCCGGTTTTACGGTAAACCATGCCGAGGTCGGTCAGCAATGAAACCCGCCAGGGGGAGGCAGGGAATTCGTCCAGAAAACTCACTAAAGGTGCAACCTCATCGTTACTTGTGCGTTTAAGAAAGGAAGTCAAAGCTGCGGCCAGGGCTTTGTTTTCAGCCGGAGTTGTTTGGCCGTCCGCGATTAGCGGCTCAGCAAAAACCCGAGCGCGGAAGATTTCCTCGTCCGAAGGTGCTTCAGAGAATGTAGCAAAGTCAGGCGGAGGCTGCACGTCAGGCACAGTCCGATTCACGATGACTTGCGGGGTTTCTGCGGAACTATCGCTCTGCGGCCCGGCGATTTGATTCGACACAGCTTCGTTCGCCGCCGCGAAGGACGGATAAGCGAAGTAAGGTGTCACTAAATGCGACAGGATCACGACCCACGCCGTGAAACGGAATGTCCAAGACAGGGGGCAAAACCGGTAAGGGCTAAAGGCGAATTTTTTCATGGAATGGCGATTTAAAAGATTCATAAAAAGCTTCGGAGTTGGTTATGGCAGCAGGGTTGCGCCAAGCGGTTCATCAATGAAGATCGTCGGTGCAGTGTGATCATTTGGATTCGGGCTGGGAATGGACGATCGCGTTGGGTCGAGAGGAAAAGCGTCCTGGCCATCGGGCACGCCGTCTCCATCAGTATCAGGCAGCGTTGGATTTGTGCCATGCGCGATTTCATCGGCGTCGCTGATGCCATCTCCATCTGTGTCGGGACTTACTGTCCCCGTTATTAGGTCGGAGATTCGAAGATTGCCCCCGTTATCCAAAGCCCGGGCGCTCAATGTGAGCAGCCCCGGAAACGGATTTGTAACAGTGAAGGTGTAAGGACTGTTGGTTACGATACCGAGAAATGCAGCCCCCCGATAGAATTGTACTTGCGTAACAGTTCCATCCGAATCGGCAGCGCTCACTCCGATACTGATATTCGCGGAACTCAGGAACGAGGCGCCCGTCGTGGGATTCGTAATCGTGATAGTAGGCGGCGAAACTTCCGCTGACACGGATTGCATATAGTAATTGGCCGCCCTTATCCGGTAATAATAGTTTGTTGTTGATGAGGCCGTCGTATCCACGAAGGAGAAGGTGCCTTGCTGGGCCTGTCCTACTTGAGTGTACGTGCCAGTCGCTCCGATTTTTCGGTCGATGTTGTAGATGAGCCCCACTGAAGATGGCGCGTTGGTCCACGAGATTAGCAACTGCGTTGAAGTGAGCGCAGTAACCAGCAGATTCGTAGGCGTTGGTGCAGTATTCGTGATGAACAAGTACTTGGAGTTCAGATATCGTCCCAGAGTGTCACGCTCCCCGAAGGTGAGATTTCGGTCGAAGATTAGAACTTCCGCCACGTCTCCGCTGAAGAATGCATTATTCGCATAACCCAACTTTGGATCGGACCAGGCCCCGTAGCTATTGTCGGTCGTGGCGAGTTGAAGAGCACCGTTGATCCATGCAGACCACAGCCCATCTTGGCCAGCGACGTTGTAGAGGTGATATCGATCCAGCGGTTGTGCGGGATTAGTGATCGTCTGAATCGTTATACTCGCAAAATCCTCAACTATGTCTCCGCTGGTGTTCGGATATGCCAATCCTCCCGAGCCGCTACCACCCAAGCGCCACAGTTGCGGCGCATCGCTCGGAACGTCCACAGCGGCCTTTAGTACAACCAACGCCTCTGCACCGGTCGTCCCGCTCAGGAAAAACGGCAGAGGAAAATAGTTGCTTCCGTAGAACCTCACTGTTGGCCGTCCATTAATAGCGCCATCTACCCAGTTCGGCTGCTGGTTCAGGTTCAATTGGCTCGCATCGTTATAGTTGCCGGATTGATCAAACCATGTCTCAATGCTGTTGTTAGTGCTCTGCAGCACCATCCCCGTATCCGCCTTCAGCCATAGCTTCAGATCGGGTAGGGGTAAATCCGATCCGCTCGTTAGTGTGGTCGCATTTATCTCACCCGAGTACGAGGAATCTCCCGCAAAATTGCTCGCCTTAATTCGGTAATAATATTGTGTGTTGGCTGTCAGACCCGTGTCCAGCCAACTGGTTGCATCTCGAACAGTCGCCACTTGTCCATAAGTCCCGCCGGCTCCAAGCTTGCGCTCGATTTTAAAGACAGTGGATGCATTGCCCAAACTGAAATTCCACGTCAGGCTTACCTGGCTGGGAGAAATCGCTGTTGCCGCCAAATTAGTTGGAGCAGGCGGAGCCGTTGTCACCAGCGCGTACTTCCCATTCAGGTAGGTGTTGACAACGTCACGCTCTGCGCCATTTAGCACCCGTGTGAAGATCAACACTTCCGCAACGGCTCCATTCAAGTAGGCGAAGCTCCGGTTGTAACCCAAGTGCAGCGGCGACTCGCTCCACACCCCATAAGTGTTATTTGTCGTGCTAAGCTGCACGACACCGTTTATCGCCGCCGACCACTGATTGGCGCCACCAGACACATTATAAATGTGATACTGATCCAGAGACTGCGCGGGATTGCCCACTTGCCGGGCTATTGTGCTTCCGAAGTCCTCCACGATATTCCCGCTGCTATCCGGGTATGCTAATCCTCCAGACCCACTGCCGCCTACCCGCCACAGCCCTTCACCTCCGCCAGGCATGTCTGAACCGGTCTTCAACACCACAAACGCCTCCGCTTGCGTCGTCCCGAAGAGCGGATTTGGAAACGTCAAATCCGCATTGCTCGCTGCGTTGAATCTGACCACTGGTCGGCCGTTTAAAGCGTTGGTTGCAATTGTCGGTTGCTTGGACCAAGTTAATTGACTCGCATCGTTATGATTTCCAGATTGATCGAGCCACGTTTCGATACCGTTGTTCGTATTCTGGAGCGCCAGTCCAGCATCGGCTTTTAACCACACCTTCAGATCCGTCAATGGTAAATCCGAACCGCTCGTCAATGTCGTCGCGTTGGCCTCGCTTGAATACCCCGACTCTTGCGCAAAATTGCTCGCCTTAATCCGATAATAATACTGCGTATTGGCCGTCAGACCGGTGTCCAGCCAACTGGTTGCATCCCGCACGCTGGCTATCTGCGAATAGGTCCCACCGGCTCCAGTCTTACGCTCGATCTTGAAGAGCGTCGAAAACTTCCCCAAACCAAAGGCCCATGTCAGACTAATTTGGCTTGGCGATAATCCTCTCGCGGTTAAATTGCTTGGTGTCGCCGGTAACCCGGTCAACGCGTACTTGCCGTTCAGATAACCGTACATCGAATCTCGCTCCGCGCTGGTCAACACCCTGGTGAAGATCAGAACTTCAGCTATGTCTCCATTCAAATAGGCAAAACTTCGGTTCCAACCCAGGTGCAACGGAGATTCACTCCAGACCCCATACGTGTTGATGGTCGCGCTACTCTGCACGACGCCGTTTATTGATGCCGACCACTGATTCGCGCCACCGGACACATTGTACATGTGATACTGGTCCAGAGGTTGCGCCGGATTACCGACCTGGCGGGCGATGGTGCTTCCAAAGTCGTCAACGATATTTCCACTACTATCCGGATAGGCCAGACCACCTGATCCACTGCCACCTACGCGCCATAAGCCTTCTCCTCCAGCGGGCATATCTGAACCCGTCTTCAATACCACGAACGCCTCGGCCTGCGTTGTTCCAAACAGCGGATTTGGAAACGTCAAATCCACATTGCTCGCTGCGTTGAATCGCACCACGGGCCGACCGTTAATTGCGCCCGCTGCAAGCGTCGGCTGCTTATTTTGGGTGCTCTGAGTCGCGTTATTATTGTTGCCGCTTTGGTCATTCCATGCACTGACCTGACCTGAGGCATTCGTCGTGACGCCTGCGTCCGCTCGCAGCCAAACCGTTGGCCCACTCATAATGGTTGCGAGAAACGTAACCTGCACCGTGTTGGTTCCGCTTTGCGCAGTGGCCGTGATGTAGTTGGTAACGCCAGAGGAAGGTAGAAATACCGCTGCCCGAGCCAAACCATTTGCATCGGTTCGCGTGCTGAGTGATGTTGAAGTTGTTCCGTAGCTTGTCGCGGCCAACTTAGCCGCACCTTGAGTCACAGCAAACGATACCGGGGCATTGGTCAGAATTGCCCCATTGGTAGCATTCAGACCTACGCTCAGTGGTAGCGCCAGGAACGTACCTGCCAGGCCACTCTGGTTGTTCCCGGAGGCAATCGTTAACACTGGCGCAGCACCGTTATAGTAATCGTTTGGGTCACTCGAATAGACAAAGACCTCGTCGCCATCCGTGCGACCATCGCCGTCGGTGTCTGGATTGTTCGGATTTGTGCCGACCCACGCTTCCTGCAGATCAGTTAATCCGTCCGCGTCCGAATCGACCTTGCATTTCCCAGCGCAGCCAGCAGAGTAGATTGCGCTGATTTCCGTGGCTGTGAGCGCGCGATTGTAGATCGCCGGTTCATCAATGAATCCATTTACGAAATAGTCCCAACAGCCATTTGCCGAACCGCCAATGCACAGGGGCTGGGTTGTTGTTATGATCTGACCGCCAACAGGAGTGGTTCCGTCCAGAACGCCATTAACATAGATGGACAGGTTCGTCCCATCATACGTTTCAGCAACGTGATACCAACTCTGGTTCTGCGGTGTGGTTGCACTGTCCACATAATAATAGTTTCCATTGGTGATGCCAATGTGCGCTCGGAAGGTGCCGTAAGGAGAAGCGCTGAGCATGTACTGCCTGTCACTGCATTCCCCGTCCTTCCGGACAATTGCGCTGTTATTATACCCGAAGCCATTAAAGTAACTGTTTAAATAAACCCACGTCTCAATTGTGATGGCGTTTGTTGGATTGAGGTCTGGCCTGTTTCCGATTTGCACATAATCGTCGACGCCATCTAGGCTGAAAGCCAAGCCCACAACTCCAGCCCCGAAGCCTGCCCCATTCTGCAAGATACCGAGGTTGGTATGCGCGATATCGTATACATTTCCGTCTGCCGCCCACCACCCGATTGCATTCGTAGAGGGTGAAACGCAACTGGGATTGACCTTCCCCGCAGCTCCAGCGTTATAGAGAGACTGAATTTCCGTCGCTGATAGAGCCCGATTGAAAATATCCACTTCGTCAATCAACAGTCCTGAGTTGTAGGCTAAATAATAGGGCTGATTGCCAATGAAAACCGGATCGGTCGAGCGTAGTGTCGGACCTGGCACTGTACTACTCGTATCCAACGTGCCATTCACATAAATCGAAAGATTACTGTTGGCCGCGCTGTAAGTCATCGCAACGTGATACCAAGTCAGAGGGTTGAGGACGGTAGTGCTTTCAATAGGATAAACCGCACCGTTGTAAATCCCGATGGCACCGCTGAATGTGCCCTCTGGAGAAACGGACAATAGGTATTGTCGGTTTTCGAATTGATCGTCCTTGCCGACAATCATGTAATTGCCGTTATCCCCATTGAGATAAACCCAAGCATCAATGGTCAGCTCATTCGTAGGATTTAGCGAAGGGGAATCTGGGATTTGGACGTAATCGCTTGAGGCGTTGAAGGTGAATCCTTGCCCAACTTCTCCCCCGCTATAGCTCGCAGACCCGTGCAGTATTCCGTCATTGTGATTGGTCGTCGCGTCCCGAGCATTTCCGCCGGCTGGCCACCAGCTTATGAGGCCACTAGGAACAGGAACAGTATTGATGATCGTAAAATCCAGAACGACGCCAGGAGTCGATGGGACCGAAGCAAACGCGACAAATCCTGAACGTTCCTTAGCGTTATCGCTTGGTTGTGCAATTTTCGCTGTTGGATTTTGCAAATCAAAGTTTTGAGTTCGGCCTGGCCCCAAGGAAGCCTGCTCGTGCTCGCGCCTTTCGCGAATTGCCGCGTGCATCCGCAACAACTCCGATCGACTTGAATTTGGTTTAGCAGACGCTTGCTTGAGCGCGGGAAGGGCATCGAATTTTGGCTTTGCAGCAAGAAGATCCAATGTTTCGATAAGAAACGTCCTCGTCCGACCATTGTCATCCACTTGCGTCCAAATCTTGGAGACAGTCGTCGGGTCTTGCTCTCCGCCGATGCTGAAAGCTCGGCCCCCCGCCACAATCCTCATCGATTCCCAATTGATATTTTGGTCTTCAACTTCAACAAGAGATGCAATTTGTGAACTGGCGCGAAGTTTAGCAGTTTGGCTTTGCACCGAAGCTGGCGGCTCTTGCGGGAAGAATTCTGTCCAGCATTCGATTGTGACGTCCGCCACGTTCCAGTTTTTCGGTAAGTTCTTAACTGGGTTTTCGCGAAAAATAATGTTTTGCTCTAACGTGCCCGTCCAGGAATAGCGATACTCTACGTCTATTTTCGGCCCTGATCGATCAAACGCGTTTGTCCAAAGTACGGTATCAGGCTGAATCACTTGGCCGATTCGGTTTGCGACTTCGGCAATCAGCAAGTTTTCCTCAGTCGCGCGATTTGCGAGGACAATGAATGTTGGTCTGAACGCGACTTTCCTGCCGTCCGGCATCGTGATACTGATTGGCGGTTCAGACGAAGCCAAATCGGGCCTAAATGCGACTTTATGACGACCGGCGGTCGCTTCGCATCCGTCTTCAGTTAACGTTATCTTCTTAGAAACCGTAATCCGATGGACCTGCGTGATCGAATTCACTCGAGTGACTTGCTGAGCACTCGAGCTTGCCGACGGAAAAGCGGAGGTCGCGAGGTTTGTCGTCGGAACCTCGCCAGATGGCGTTCGTCCCGCTCGGAACTGTCGCTGCTCGGCTAGAAGTCGCTATCAAGAATAGCCCAAAGCCAATTGATTTGATGGTTTTCATAGTTTTCAAAAGCGGGAACGATTATCTCCGATTCCTATTGCCGGATACGTCTATGCCGATCTTGCAATTGTCCCCGTCTCATACTCCGATTTAATTTCCAACAGTCCTCTCGATACAGTCCAAGGCGTGACAAGACGCGCTCATGCGCCAAATTTTCCTGGAACGACTTGGAATGTTGCAGTTCTATCACCCGTAAAAGCTTCCGACAACAAATATTTTCAAAAATCGGTACTTTGAAGTTTTTCTAATTCACTTCCTATTCGATTCGCACAAACAAGTTTGAG
>Ga0170475_118039709_pt1 | contig 13600 bp, 12 predicted proteins | sample Soicark_Litter_5_FD_111474 | JGI IMG/M metagenome (GOLD analysis project Ga0170475, IMG submission 111474) | Avena fatua rhizosphere microbial communities from Hopland, California, USA. Combined Assembly of 48 SPs | reverse complement strand
CTTGGTGTACGACTTCAGGCGGCCGAACATGTCGAACTCTGGGCCCGGACTACCCAGGCGAACACCTGAGCGACGCCCGGGAGTTCGGCATGTTCGACAGCTGGAACCCGAAGGTGTTCGACCCGATCGAGATCACGTCGACCATAGTGCAGTCGGTGTGGTTGATCAGGTGGATGCCCACGTCACCAGCGTTGTCCACCAGCACTCGATGGAACGTCCAGGAGAACGGCTGAGAGCCGTTCTCGGTGAAGGTGTAGATTCCCTTGCCGGTCGGCCTGACGACCGCCACGTCGGCCAGCACAGCCCCATGGATGTAGTCGCTAGCCTGGATGCCGTGGATGCCAGCGGGGGAAAGGTCACCGTTGATCGTCAGGTGGTAGATCCGGGAGTCGGCGGACTTGCCGGTGTAGCCACCAGCGGTCTGGCCGAGCATCACGATCGCTGCACCACCGGTGAACCCGGGCTGGATCGCGATCTCCGAGTTGGCCACGAGCTGACCAGGGTTGAAGATCTGATCACCGTGTGTACCCTGAAGGGTGATCGTCGGATGCAGCGTCACAGGGAACGTGGTGTTGAACTTCCCGGTGGACAGCTGAACGATGCCACCGTTCTGAGCAAAGGCTGCGTCGACCGCAGCCTGGATCTCGATCTGATCGGCGATCCCGTCACACACATAGTCAGCCTTAGCCTTGACGGCAGTCGGCGCTGTGGACGAGGCGACCAACAGGTAGAAGTTCTGCCCTGAGGTTTCGCCTTCGATGCTGGTCAGACGGGTGTCGATGTCTGCTAGGTCTGCGTTGAGAGGGACGTCCCAGTCGGGCGTCCCCTTGTCGATTGTGTAGTCAGCCACCGTACTCCCCATCTCCGTAGCCGCCCTCACCGTAGCCAAAAGACTGATCGGGACAGAGGACGAAGTTGCTTGCGTCTGCTGCGCCTGACGCGATGATGTCCGACCTTACCTGGTCGTCGACTCTCCACTCGTACCCGCCACGGAAGTAGTGCAGTCCGGTGCGAGGAGCTGGATAGAAGTCTGGGTCATCAGCGTTAGGGTTCGGGCCGAGGTTGACGGCCCCAAGTTCGTTGGTGTACGCGTCGAAGCGTACCTGTTCGTAGACGTGTGGTGACACCTCTACAACCGAGACTCCCCGGTCGATCCGGAAGCGCTCCATGAGCGCGTTCCAGGCGAAGGGGGCCTCAGAAACCGTAGGTGTCGTGAAGATCCAGCAAGCCACTGAGGCCCTCCTCTTAGATCACTGACTGTTCAGCGTGAACCACTGCGTGCCATCAGACACGATGGACGCGCGGCCGGTGGAACCACCCACGGTGCCAGCGACCAGGGCGAACGTGGCCGCACCGTTGATCGTCTCCGATGCGTTGCCGTCCAGCGTGGCCACACCGGTGTTGGTGCAGATGAACTGGTACACGCGACCCGGCTGGGTCGTGGCAACCGGAGGGAGCGTGACCGTCTTGGTGGCGCTGTTGGTCAGGACGATCACGTAGTCATTGGCCGTAGCCGTATACGTGGTCCCAGCCACCGTGGTGACCGTGTAGCTCGTATTGTCGAAACCGCTCATCTATTCTCCTTAGTGAAAAGGCGGGGCCCGAAGGCCCCGCCGTTAGGATCACGCAGCCGGGCGAGCCGAGCTGGTGGTCTGAGCCACGATCAGCGACTCGGGACGGTACAGAGACCATCCCGCGACACCGTACCAGCCGAGGGGCTGGAATCGGGTCAGCTTGTCGACGACCGGACCGCGAACCGTGTGGAACTCCTCGGCAACGGCCTCGGCAAGAGCCTGCTGGCCGGTGTAGTAGGTGTTGTACACACGAGTCTGAGTTCCGCCAGAGCCGGAACCGGACTGGTCGTTCTGCGTGCGAGGAGTCTCGATGTAGCAGGCACCCTCGTACTCACCGATCTCGCCAGCCCAGATGTTACCGGCCGCCGAGTAGTTGTGCGGGTCACGCCACGCAGCTGCACCGGTCTCCCGACGCAGGTCGTAAGAGACCTGCGGGTGGATGTACGCGGTGTAGTAGTTGTCCTTGTTCGGGTGGACAGCGTTCGTGCGGAGCTGGGTCGGGGCGAACCGAGCCATGTCCGAGGTGAACACGTCAGTCCCGGTGATCGCGGTCTTGGCGATCGGGTTGGTCGGCGTGGTGCCGAAGCCGTAACCGATGGTGCCGCCACCACGCCGCAGGGTCTGAGTACCCCCAGCGAGGACGTTCTGGACCAGGAGGTCGATCGAGTCGACCAGGTTCCACGCCACCTGGTTGACGAGACCAGCGGTCACGTCGGTGAACGAGAACAGGTCCAGCTTGTTGCTGACGAGGATCGCGTTACCGTACTCGTTGAGAGTAACGGACACGGTCGAGGGGTTACCGGCCGCAACGGCGTCCGGGTCGACCAGCTCGTTCAGCGGGGTGATAGCCTGGGCGAGGTCCTGATAGATCTCGAAGACCACGCTGGAACCGGGCATCGCCTGCTGAACCGGTCGCTTGTCGGCGACCTGACGGAACAGCGGCTGCTTACGGAGGGCGAACTCAAGAGCGCGGTCGTACGCGGTCTGGACGAGGTTCGCCAGTGCGGCAGTGCCGGTAAAGGCGTTAGCCATGTCTCACTCCTTTGAGAGGACTACGGGTTGATCACACGCCGTTCATATTCTGGAACGAGTTGATCAGACCCTGAATGTCAGTAGCATCATTGACGGCTGCCTGTGCAGCCTCCACATTGCCGAGCGGAGCACCTTCACTCCCCGCCTGACTCAGCTTCTCGAACTGAGCCTGCATGGACGGGGGAAGAGCAGGCGCTTCGGCCTGTGCGGTCTGCTCAGCGGCAGCCTGCTGGGGCTGCCCACCACCGAAGGTCTGCTTCATGGCGTTAACCCACTCAGCGGCCTTCTGCGGATCATTGGGGCCCTGATACACATCCTGTGCACCCGGAACCCCGAGGGACTCGAAAACAGTAGCCATCTTAGAGCGAGCCTGCTCCTCCAGGAAGCTCGTCAGCTTGGAGTTCAGTTCCTCGTTCTGCTTCTTCAGGCTGTCATACGCGTCACGAAGAGCCTTCGGGCCGTTACCTTCGGTGTTGTTGCCCAGGTCGTTCGCGTTGTCGTTCTCAAAACCCCAGTTGGACATGATGTGTCCCTCCCATAGATGTGTAGGCCAGAGTAGCCAGCCTGGGGAGGCTGGCCGTCGCTCCTACGATTGATGACCGGTCTTACGTACAGTGACTGGTGCCGGTCGATCCGTCACTGGCTGGCTAGGCTGGGATCGAACCAGCGACCTGCGGATTAACAATCCGCTGCTCTGCCATCTGAGCTACTAGCCATAGGCCCGAAGGCCGTTTAGTTATCGTGCAGCCTGAGACTGGCCGAGGCCAGCTCGTGCGTTGCCAGAGGCGCCGCCGAAGGCGCCTCGTTCCTGGCCTATCAGCGAAGCCTTCTGCCCGACCGCGCCTGTGTCGGTGCCGAACACAGCACCCTCAGACTGAGCCTGACTCCACTGCTGACCGTACATGCTGCCGAGGTTCTGCATGGTGCCGAGTTCCGCAGCGACCTGCGAGTAGCCCTGCTGAGCCTGAGCCGCAGTGACGCCCGAAGTGGCGAGCTGCTCGGCGTATGTCTGGTTGAACGTGAGGCCCTGCTGGAGAGCAGCAGCGCCGATCTGAGCTGAAGCCGCAGCCTTCTGGAGCAGCGGGAGCGAACGGTCGGGGTCGAGGAAGTAGGCGGCCATGTGGCCGTCGTCGATACCCATCTGGTTCAGCGCGCTCTTGAAGTACGGGTTGGCCAGCGTGGTGGCCTGCGTAGCCAGGTCGGCTCTGGACTGGATCTCGGTGGGACTGACGTCCTTGCTGATCCAGTCGGTGAAGTCGTCGTTGCTGTCATAGAACCCCTCAGGCAGTCCAGCCTGTCGGAGTGTCTGGCGGTACGCGTTCTCGGTGTTGATGTAATCGGCGGGGGAGAGGACGGGAAGCCCTGCCTTGATCCTCGCGTCGTTCGCAGCGAACCGCTTCTTGTACTCGGGTGTGTCCTGAAGCAGGATCGAGATCGTGTCGGACGAGTAACCGTTCTTCACGTAGTCGTAGATCTTGCCAGCCAGAGACTCTAGGCCGTAGTTCTTGAACACCGTCTCCAGCGCCATGAACGCGTCACGGTTAGCTCCGGTGAGGAGCTTGTCGTACTGACCGGTCGACTCGTAGTACTTGTTCTGCGTGGTGGTCAGCTTGCTGCTGAGCGCGTTCAGCTTGGCCTGCCCAGCCTTGAGCTGAGCGTTAACCCTGGTGAGCTGAGCCTGACTCGACTTGTCCTTCTTGCCTTGCAGAGACTTCTGCTGGGCGGTCAGGGTCTTGATCTGGTTCTGAAGGATCTTCTGCTGGGACTGTAGCATCTTGATCTGAACCTGAGCCGACTTGTCCGAGGCCGCAGAGCCGGGGAGTGTGGCCCACTTGGGCAGTGCGCCCCGAGCGGCCGAGGCTGATGCCTGAAGTTGGATCTGGGCAAGCATGTCTTGCCAGTTGCCGGGAAGTGCCACCGTGCCTCCTTAGTACTTGAAGCCGAAGTCGGACAGCACTTGGTGGCCCACCTGCATCAGCGAGTCCTGAGCGTTCTTCGTCTGCTTCCACCGAGGGTCTGCTCGGAGGTCGTTCTCGAACTGCCAGAGGGGCTTGGCCTCTCCTTGCAGCGTTCCAGGATTCTTGTACTGGAGAGCCTTCTTGACTGTCGGGTCGAACAGGTTGATGCTGCCCTGAGGCAGCTCTAGGATCTGGGCCATCGACTGCATGTACGGTGCGGCGATGTCCGCTACCGTTTGGCCGCCATCGAGCTGCTTGGAGTATTGTGGGAACTGCGCCTTGGCCTGGCGCAGCATGTCATTCTTGAAGTCTGATGCGGTAGCCACACCCTGAAGGATCTTGCGGGTGTTGTCGGTGTACCACTTGTCCGACATCGTCACGCCCATAGAGTAGGCGTAGCTGCGAAGATCGTTGATCGTGTCAGCGCCCTGCCCCTCCATGTCCCCGCCGTCGAAGTAGACGTACTGGCCGAGGAAGTAGCGGAGCTGACCCTCGTTCCAGCCCTTGGCCACCATGTTGTAGGCGGCCTCCTGGATCTTCTTCTTGGTGAAGTCCGTGGTCTTGATGCCGAGCTGCTGGGCTAGCTGGTTGACCGTGACCTGAGCCTGAGACATCGACTGCTTGGCAGTCGCTGGATCTGTGAACAGCTGGGTGAGGTACTGACGCTCCGAGTCGGAGTGCGTCTTGTACCACTTGGTGTCCTTGAGCTTAGCCTGGAACATGTCCTTGCTGTAACCCTTGGACACCATGTCCTTGAACAGCTTCTTCAGCTCAGGGTTGGCGTTCAGGAACCCGGACGTAAAGCCGTACTGCTCGGCTAGCTCCTTCTCGCTGAGCTTCGGCACTACAGGATCACCTCCGATTCCCGAGCCTGAGTATGTTGCGGTCTGGCCCTTGTAGCCAGAGCGGTTGACCACCGAGTCTACGTAGCCCTTGATGCTCGGGCCACCGGGCTGCTTGTTGGTGGACATGTCCAGGTTGTGATTACCGGGACCGGCGTACCAAGCAGCTGCGGCGCCTCGGGCGCCCCACTGGTTGTAGTATCCTCGGAGGATCCCGGAGACAATCTTCTCCTGAAGCTGCGGAGAGTCCCTGAACTTCTGCCAGGAGATCGAGTAGCCCAGTACCTTCTTGGACCAGCCCGGGATGTTCGACTTCAGCACCTGGTACTTGCCGACAGCGCCGTACGAGTTGACGACCGAGTAGTTGCCGCCAGACTCCTGAACACTAATCGACCACATGAGCTGATCGAAGCTGATGTCTGCCACAGCACCTCCTGCGTGTAGGCCAACTACTAATGCGACGCTGGCTAGTAGTTTAGCTGCGTAGGCCCATAGACTTGAGAACGTCGAGACCAACGCTCATCACCTTGTCCTGAGCGCCCTGAGTGGCGCTCCATCGGGGATCGTTCCTGAGTCGGCCCATGAACGTTGTCTGGTCCATGCCGGTCGGCTTGCCGTCTGTGTTCACTCCGTTCAGCGCCTGCTTGATCAGCGGATCCTGTAGGGTGATCGCATCCGGCGTGAGGTCCAGCTCTTGAGCCATGATCTGGATGTACGGGTTAGCGATGTCCTTCATGGTCTGACCGGCCTTGAGCTGCTCGGTGTAGCCAGGGTAGGTCGAGGCTGCTTGCTGCATGATCTGGTTCTGGAAGTCGGTCTCGGTGGCCAGCTTCCTACCTATCAGCGCAGCCTGATTCTTGACTGCGTTGTCGTCGAGCGTGATCCCCTGATCCGCCGCATACTTCTTGATCGAGTTGGAGTAGGCTCCAGCGGCACCCTTGAGGGTGCCCTTCTGGAAGGTCACGTACTTACCAAGCGTGTCCCGGAGGATGTTCTCGTCAGCGTTGGTGGCTAGCACGTTCGCTGCGATCTTGCCCAGCTTGGCGGGGGGAATGGCAGCACCCATCTCCGCAGCGAGCTGCTGGACCTGGATCTTGGCTGCGCTCAGCTGAGCGTTGTACGTGGCCGGGTCGGTAGACTTCAGCTCCTGCGTCTTGCGCATAGAAGCCGAGTTCTCCTGCCACCACTTGGTGTTCCGAAGCTCGGCCTGGAAGGCGTCCTTCGAGAGGTTCTCGTTGACCATCTTGCCGAACAGGGTCTTCAGCTCAGGCACCGAGTTGAGGAACGAGTAAGCGAAGCCGTACTCCGCAGCCAGCTCCTCGGGCGAGAGCTTAGCTTCAGCGCTTCCCCCGCTCGGGTCCCACTGGCCGGAAGGCCCACCACCGTCGATCCCTGAGATCCGACGACCGCCCATGAACGAGTCCTGGTAGTAGCCAGACTTGAGGTCGGCGATCTCCACGCCCTTACCGGGGCGTGGTGCATGGATGAACTTGCCACCACCGATGTAGATCCCGACATGGTCAGGACCACCTGTACCGTGGTCGGTGTCGAAGAAGATCATATCGCCAGGGGCGAGATCCTTCATGCCGACAGCCTTGCCCTGACCGATCTGATCGTACGTAACGCGAGGGACGTTCAGCCCGAAGTTCTTGTACACCTGCTGAACCAGGCCGGAACAGTCCACACCAGATTGCAGACTGTTCCCGCCCCACACGTACGGAGTGCCGATAAACTGTTCAGCGTACTTGACGATGTCCTGTCCACTGACCGCCATCAGCCGCCTCCGATCATCTCCGTGAGCCAGTTCATGCCGTTGGTGGCGGCCTGGTAGGCTCCGTACTCAGGGTTCTTCTTGGCTTCCTCCTGCGCCATCAGCTGCTCTGAGTCAGCTGTGACTCCGCCAGTCGTCTTGCTTGACTGGCTCTGAAGGTCTGAGCCAAGATAGTTCGATGTGGTGGTAGTAGTCGCAGGGTTGGCCTGCTCGTACTTGTTCAGGATGCCCTTGAACCTGGCGATCTCAGCCTTCGTGGGGTCACGCCCCAAGAGGGTCTGAGCCGCACCCTGGAAGAGCGCGTGAGCGTCCTCGGCGGTACTCAGGTTGTACTGCGTGCTGGTCTGTGTGACCGTCCTGGGCTTAGCGATAGCTTCGGACCGCTGTGCGATGTCCTTGCCGATCACTTCCCACGGGCTGACCCACTTGCCAGCTAGCGAGTACTGACCAGCGACCTGCACGTAGCCAGCCCACAGGCTGGCCAGCTGAGCATCCTTCAGTGTTCCGGTGTCGTACCCAGCAAGGCTGAGCTGGCTGAGGAACTTGTTCTTGACCTTAGGATCCCACTTGTAGTACATGCCAGCCGCTTCGTCCTGGCCGATGAACGCGATGCGGTTGTCCACACCCATGTAGATCGTAGGATTCTTCGCGGTGCCATGCCCTGAAGCGACACCCTGGCCACCGCCCGGCCCCTGGCTTGCAGCCGGGGCCGAGGCCGTAGCATTCTTCTTGACAGTAGAGCTGAACGTGTCCTGCTGCTGCTGCTGGTACGGACTGGACATTCCAGTGCCGCCACCGCCTCCACCGGTATCACCTGCTGGAGAACTCACGCCACACCTCCCTGCTGTGCGAGTACATCAAAGATGGACTGATCATCGGTCTGGGTCGTGCTGCCCTGGAACTGCGGCAGGTTTCCGGTCTGCTGCTCCTGAGCTACGGTGTCCTGGTCGAAACCAAGATCACGAGACAGGTAGCGGTTGAACAGGTCACCGAACTTGGTGTCCTGCTCGACCAGGCTGATCACCAGCGAGTTCCACTGCTGCTTGATGTCAGCGTTGGAGGCCGCGTTGATGTCAGCCGAACCGTCAGCTTCGTTCCTCATGATCAGCGCACGCTTCACGTCGTCCCGGTAGCCCAGGTACGTCTTCAGCGTGTAGATGTCGGAACGCATACCGACCGTGCCGTCAGGGTTGACAGCCTTAGACCAGATCTCCGGGTCGTCCACCAGCGTCCGGAGCGACTGCGTCGCCCGGTCGTAGTAGTTCAGGTCGAACGAGTTGTACGCCTTGGACCAAGCCTCGTTGTAGTACTTGTTGTCCTGCATCTCCCCGTTGTCGCCCATCACTCTCGGACTGGACAGCGTCTGGACCAGGGCCTGCTTCTCGCCCTTCAGGTCCTCAGCGCCCTCGTCGTCGAACGTCTTCAGCCCGCGAGAGAACAGCTGCGAGTACAGCCCGTTCATATAGGACTGGTACTGACGCCAGCCTCGCGAGAGGTTGGACTGCTCAAGGGACTCACGAGCTGACATCTTGGACCGCATGGTGGTGCCGGACGCAGGGTCAGTAGCGTGAGTCTTCTCGTAGTAGAACGCACCGTTCGAGTAGGAACCCTCACCCTCGGCCCCGACCACCAGGCCAGCCCACTCGGGACCAACCTTGCTGATCAGATCCTTGTAGTACTGCGAGGCGTAGACCGCCTCGGCGGTAGGCTTCAGACCCGAGTTGTTCTTCGACATCGACTGGCTGAACGTGTAGGCGCTGTCGCCGTACTTGTCGTAGAACTTCTGATCGGCAGTAGAAGGATCAACGTCCTGCATCTGCCGATACTGGTTCCGGAAGAAGTCGTACGGGTCCTTAGCCGACAGGGACACCGGCAGGGTCGCGGAGAACAGCACCTTCATCCAGGACTGCTTGCTCGCCCTGTCTGAGATTTCCTTCCAGGTAGGCTGCGTCTTGCGCAGCCCCTCACGGTACTTGTAGTCCTCGGCCTGCATGATGTACCAGAGGTTCGACTGATACGTGTCAGACAGCGTGTCGCCACCCTCGGCCTTGCGCAGCCAGTTAGGCAGGAACGCCTGAGCGTTCGACTCGGACGCACCGAACGGCAGGATGCCGAGCTTCTGATACATGTCAGCCAGCTTCGGATCACCATTAGCGTCGAGCCCGGAGAACGGGATGTTGTTCGCGGCCATCTGAACGTACGGACCAGCACCAACCGGAATCGGTCCATCACCATGGTTCAGGATGATCTCGGCGGTCGACATCGGGATGTCGAACGTGGCATCCTTATCCAGCCCGAAAGCCTTCTTGAACGCCTTGCCACCGAGGTAGTCGGGGATCTGGATGACGACGTGACGATCGGAGTAGTCAACCAGCCGACGCTCACCGGTCACCGGGTCGATGACCGTACCATCAGCGCTGACCCTGTTGCCATCCTGGTCGGTCACGATGCCCGCACGAGCGGGCGCACCATAGACCTGTGCGACGCGGGGGAGAATGTCAGGCTTGTCGGAGATGATCCGAGCCCAACGGTTCCACGACTCCTGCTGGGCCCCGAAGAACGCGCCGAAGTTCCTCATCATGTGAGACATCTTCGTCTCGTAGTCCATGGTGAAGGTGTTCTTCTTGACGTCGTCGAGCGCACGCTTACGAGCGGCGGACTCCATCCTGGTGCGGAGAGCCTCGGTCATCCGAGTCTCACCACGAGTGCCAGCGGCAGTCATGATGTCACGAAGGTGTACGTTGTAACGCTGAGCGAACAGCGGGTTACGCAGCAGGTAACGCTGCGGAGCCTGAGCCATCACGTTGTAGAAGCCGGACATCGCACGGTCCATGAGTTGGATCGCTTCGTGCGATCCTCTCGCGTACGACAGCGCCTGAGCGTTGACCAGAGGCCGAGCGGCCTCGGGGATCTCGTCCAGCATCTCCTTGGTAGCCCGACCCTCAGCGACAGCCTGACGGATCGCATCAGCGTTCGGGAAGGCAGGGTTGATCCACTCGTCAAGCTGGGTGGTGACTCGCTCGACAAGCTGATCGTTCGGGAGGTGCTGGGCTATCGTGTGACCACGCTTGTACGCGAGACCCTCGGGAGACCTGAGCCAGCTCTCAAGCTGGGCAGGGCTCTTACCCTTCAGGTACTGCACCGACAGCGCGTCGTGTGCGACCTGCTGGTTGAGTACTCGCATCCACGCGTTCATGTGGACATCAGCGCCATGCTTGGCCGGGCTCATCTGAACCCAGTCCATGCGACGCAGCTTGTTCAGGTAGGAGTCGGAAGCCGATCCCATCATGTTGCGGAAGTTCTTGTCGCCCGAAGCTAGGTCCTGGAACAGCGCACCTTCCGTCCCGCCGAACGCAGGTGCGAACACCTGGCGTCCGATCTTCTGGGACTTCATGGCCTGTCCACCCTTGACCAGATCGTCCATGTCAGCATGGTCGGACTTGGCGCTAGCCAGGTCGTCGATGTTGGCATTGAGCTGATCGCGGAAAGCCTGAGCATAAAGCGGACGCTTGTCGATGACAGCCTTGTCGAGCTTGGCCTGGAGCTTGGCCTGAGCCTGAGTCAGATCCTCGATGTGAAGACCAAGGTTCTCACGCGTGACCATCGCAGTCTCCAGCGCGCCCTCGGGCGTCGCTGCACGGCGCATCGCTTCCCAGTTGTACCGACCACCCTTGATGGCGCGGTCGGCCAGCGCGACAGGACCGAACTGGGCGAGCTGACCAAGAGCATCGTCAGCCAGCGCTCTCGGCCCATAACCGAGGCGGAACAGCTGAGAGAACTTCCAGATCGAGTTGACGTAGTCAGCAACGCCGACCGCCTTCTCCCATCCGGTGCCAGTCTGCTGAAGCGCCTTCTGCCAGGTCGAGCCGTTGGCCTTGATCGCGTTCTCGAACAGCTTGAAGTCCATCATGCTGTGACCGTTGGCCATCTGCGAACGCAGCAGCGGAGTCACGACAGTCTTGCCGCCGTCCGGGGTGATCTCGTCCACTCGGATCTGAGTACCAGCCAGGTTTGGGTTGTCCACGCTGGCAGTACCGTAAGCCTCGGACCTCATGCTCTGCTGAGCAGAGGACCGCTTAGATGCGATCTCCCGGTACAGGCCGTTAGCGACCTCGTGAGAGATCTCGTCAGGCGTGCCGGTCAGGCCGTTCTGCAAGTTGTATCGGTCGACAATGTTGTGCGTCACCGCAGTCTCGATATCCGAGAGGGCAGCCGCCCTCAGCGGCTCATCGGCGGTCATGTACTTAGACACGTACATATCCCGAGCCTCACGCGACAGACCCTTGACCTCCATCAGGGAGGCGTTCAGCTGACGCCAGCCATCCTTGTCGGCCACGTCGATGTAGTGTGAAGGCTTGATGTCGTTGTACGTGTGGACCAGCTTGACGACTCCACCCAGCGAGAGGCTGTAGATGTTGTTCGTCTGAGCCTTAATGAAACCACCATCGCTGAAGGGCCTCCAGTCACGGCTCGCCTGGAAGGCGTTCCGCATCTTCAGTCCAGCAGGAGTGGTGATCGCGTTGTAGTTCAGGTTGCCGATCGTGGCGAACGCGTTCATCTTGTCCGTGACGATCTGGCCATCGCGGTCGAGCTTGGCGATGTCGGCAGAGTGCGAGTCCATCAGCGCCTTGACGCGCTGACCGAACGGGCTGATCTTCTGAGCGTCCGACAGTCCGTTGTAGTACGAACCGACCGAGGAGACCCGACTCTCCAGACCCTTGATCTGGTAGGCCAGCTCGGAGTTCTTGAACTCCAGCGTGGACAGCGCGGCCTTGTCGCCCATCGTGACTCGGAGGACGTTGGCCACGTCGTTCTTGTCGGTAGCCTGGGCCAGCAGCTTGGCAGCCGCAGGACCGTTGGCGCTCTTGGCCAGCGTCGGAAGATCACGAGCCATCACAGCAGCCGCAGTGTCTGGGTTGCTGGTCTTGATCTTCATGATCGTGTCGGTCAGGCTCTCGAAGTGACTCTTCTGGGAGAAGTTGTCCCAGGCCACCTTGTTCGCCTCGTCGGCGGTCAGCGCAGCGTTGTCAGCGAGAGCGATCTTAGTCTCGCCTGCGATGCCTCGCTCGATCGGCCGGGTGAACTTGAGGCCCTTGGCAACGCTGGCTCCCTTGCCCGCCAGCACCAGAGGGTCGGCGTACCAGGAGACTGCGAAGTCAGTGGCTCCAGTGACGTACTTAGAAGCTCCGTTGCCGAAGTACTCCTGAGCGCGAGTCTGGATGCCGAAGGGGTCGTTGATCGTCTTGGCGTCCCGGTACTTGCCCTTCTCCTGAAGGGCGAGATCCTGGGAGATCTGATCGGGGCGGATGCCCCGCTCCTTCAGCTCCTTGTCGTTGAAGCCGAGCATCCAGACGGCTTGACCAGGGCTCACCTTGTGAGCGTAGTTCCAGTAGTCCTTGAGTGCGTCCATCTCGCCGTCTTCACCGATGTAGTCGGGACGGCCGTAGACGATGGAGTGGGCGGCCATGGCGCCCGCACTGAACGCGGGGGAAATGGTGGCGGAGTACGCGGCGTACAGCTTCGCACCGGCCCACTCGATCGGCTTGAAGATGGGAGAGTTGAAGATGCCGCCCTGCTGATCCTCGCGCTGCTGCTTGAGGGCGTCGAGCTGGGCCTGCGTCATCGGGTCATCCGGCTTGGTGGCGTCGATACCCATAGAGCCCCAGTACTGGAAGAGCGCGCCCTTCACATTCGTGGGGAGTTGGTCTACCGTGCCTAGCCCGTTGAGGACACCATCGGAGATGATCTCCATGTCCTTCTGGGAAACGTTGCCAGCCATCAGCCCTCCATCTGTGCCCCGTCGTCGTAGTAGGGGCTAAGGCCAGAACCCATCAGGTTCTTGGCAAGTTGATTGGTCTGGATCCTATCCAGAGGGTTGTTGGCCAGGTCGATACCGGCACGCGGCGCGTCCGAGAAGGACAGCGCCAGCGCACCCATGTCATCGAACCACTGGCCACCGTACTGATATTCGAGGTCGCTCACTGCTGTCCCTTCACCTGACGAAGGTAGTTGCGCATCGCCCACGAAGCTCCAGGCTGGTTGGCCATGAACTCCAGGACGGGCATCCAGTCATTGAGCTGCTGAAGATCTTCCTGGGACTGGTTGGCCAGTCCGAGGGCTTCTGTCCCCGGCCCCGCTCCACTGGCTGCGCCAGCAGTCACCGGGACTCCAGGTTGGTTGGTCGGTGCGGAGAACGGTGTCACCCTGGACGCCGCATCACCGAAGAGATCGTTGAAGTTCATGCCCTGAACGTTGACCTCTTGGGGCTGCTGCATGCCCTGCTGGGCAGCTTGATACTGTGCCTGCTCGCCGTAGTCGGCGTTGGGCAGGTCACGGTTCGCGTTAGCTACAGCCTTATCGGTTCGCTCGCTGAACTTGCCCGGACCGGGCGTTGGTGTTCCCATGACCTACCCTCCGCTCACT
>Ga0170475_111484390_pt1 | contig 13606 bp, 1 predicted proteins | sample Soicark_Litter_5_FD_111474 | JGI IMG/M metagenome (GOLD analysis project Ga0170475, IMG submission 111474) | Avena fatua rhizosphere microbial communities from Hopland, California, USA. Combined Assembly of 48 SPs | reverse complement strand
GTTCACACAACCATTTAATCTCTGAGACTTCTGTACTGACAATGTACTGTACAATGCTGGATTAAAAACGAAAGACCACTTGCACGCACCATTGTCTTGTGATTGTATACAATGTTCACTCCAACATGGATTGTAGGCATGAGGGAAGAGTGCCTGTAAGAACAACTTCTATCAGACTAACGTAAAGCGAAAAAGTGTGCAAGCTCCATTTGCACAAAGAAGACAATGGAAACACGAACATCATGAATGAACTAATCCTATAGATAAAGAAATCCAACCGAAGAAAGAAAATTTTATTTGAGCAACGCAACGATAAGAAGATGAAGCAACATTCTTGTGTGTGTTCATGTCGGACGGTTTGTGTATGGGACGTGGGAGTGAGGAGACCAGAAACACACAATTTTACGGTGGATTCAATCTTTACATTTCACGCTTCTTAGGTTTGAAGGCCTGTGGCGCTCCGAATTGCTGTGCGGGAGCCGCTTGCTGCTGTGGAGCTGAATAGTCAGTGGTCATGTCGGTCGAGGCAGTGGCTTCCCATTTGTGGGCTGTGCTTGTAGGAGCATGTTCTTCATGAGTGGTTGCAACAGATGCGCTAGTTTGGGCTTTCAATTGATTCTTCATGATTTCAAGCTCAGAAGCCATCTTTGCGCGTCTCTCACGCATCTCTCTGAGAGCCTCAGTTCTGACAGAAGCCTCGGCATCACGAAGTTCAATCTCAGCTTTCTTGAGGTCAATGTCCTCTTTCTTGACGGCAGCGTCAAGATTCTCAATCTTGGCGGCAAGAGGATTGACTGTCATAGCCACTTCCTTGTCAGTGTAACCAGCCTCAGCACCGAAGTTCTGCATGTTCTCAACTTCCTGTTTGAGGAAGTCGGCCTCCTTCTTCTGTTTGTGATATTTGGCACGATATCTGTACATTCTGAAGGCGCAGTAGAAGAGGGCTCCAAGCAAGAGACCAACACCAATTGTACCGAGGACAATCCACTTGATGTTCTCTTTGATAGGGTCTGTGGTGGGCTTGGGAGGAAGCGTGAATGTTGCCAAGGGAGCGGTGATGAAGGCAAAGACGGTACCAACACGAAGGTTGTTCAGGGTGGTGTAATAGCTGTTCTGAGTGCATCTGTTAATGACAGAGCGAACCTGGTTGTCAGGAGGAAGCGAGTTTGAAGGACGAACGGGGAATGGACCCTCCTTGCATCCTTTTTGTCCTTGGCAGATCAATCTGCGATCAGCAGGATCAGGGAACATGCAGCGCCAGACTCTGAACTCAGCGAACTCTTGCAATCTGGCAAGGCAGACATCTTCCACCCACTGAGTGGTTCCAGTGCGGCGAATGTTATCAACCAAAGAAGTGAAGCTGATGTTGAAGGCGAAAGGTTCCTGGATGCCCTCAGCAACATTGCATTCGAAGGCAGGAGAAACGACAGAGCCAGCAAAGGACAGGTAAGGATTGTAATCAAACTCGTCCTTGTGGACACGAGTGGTGACAACCTTGTTGATGGCATTGCGCATGCGGTTTTCACCGACAGGTCTGAGGTGGACTTCAGCAGAGGTGGCTGGGTTATTAGTATCTGTCCATCTCATGGCACCACTGGGGATGATGAGGGAAGAGATAGGGGTCAGGCCGTTGACAGCAATTGTGATATCTGTGGTCTTTGTGAGATCGATGTTCATCTTGAGATTGGTTGTCTTCTTGGTAGCAAGACAATTGGTGGTGCAAGGCTCTGTGGGATCATAGGTGGGAGTGGCCATCAATCTTCTGTAGTTTCCTGCAGTGGTAGGGTTGGCGTTGGAAGCCTTGACGCAGTTGCTGGGGTTGGTCACGCACTCACGGTTGGCGCATTGGAAGTTCTGATCCAGGTTGCATCCATCGAAGGCCAAGCACTTGGGGCGGCAGAAGCCATCTTCGCAGCGAGTGAGGTTGGTTCCACAGGTACCAGGATTACTTCCTGATGAGCATGGTGTGGCAGAACAAGAACCATCCTTGCAGCGGTAGGTAGCAGATGGGCAGGCAGGAATGATGGGGCAATCACGAGCGTCTTGCATGCAGATACCATTGTAGCACAGGGTAAAGCCATTAGGACAGAGGAGAATGTTAACGTTGCCAGTGGTGAGACCGGTAGTCGAGGTACCGTTGGTTTGGGCTTTCCATGTGGCGCAAGCTTGGTATGTGGCCTTGCATGATCCATCAAAGCAGATCACTCCAGAGCAAGTGGTGGGAGGAGCTGTTCCACCAGTGTTTGATCCACAATCGGTGATCTGGCCACGGCAGGCTCCGTTGGGGCAGAGGACAGGAGTTGTAGAAGGGCAAGAAGCAGTGACATTGGTGCAGTCGGCTCTGCAAGTCCAGTCACCACATTTGAGCAAGCCTTGGCTGGCGCAGGTGATAGTGGGTGCGCAGAACGTAGAACCGGTCTTGCATGATCCATCTGCGCACAAAACATAGCCAGTGCTGCACTGAACAGTGGGTTGGCAGACATCTCCATCAGCCACGCCAGTAGTTCCAGCGGGATACTTAGCACAAGAGCCATCGACGCAACGGAAAGGATCAGTGACGGGGCAATTGTTGAGGGCAGTGCATGTAGTGGGGTTAGCAACACATTGGCCATTTGCGCAGTTCACGCAACCAGCAGGGGGGTTCGTAGGGCAGCCACCATAAGTGGCAGCACAGGATCCATCAGCAGGGCATTTGAAGGGTGTGGCAGCTGTGCAACCGTTGGGAGCGCGGCAATATGTGACGTTGTAGACACATGAACCATCATCACACTTGTATGGAGTGGTGTAGTTGCAACCAGTTGGTTGGGCCATTGAGCATGAAGCTGTGGCCAGAGTGCACGAGCCATCGGGGCATTTCTGAGGGGCACTGTTGGGGCAACCTTGAGGAGTCAATCCAGTGCAAGTGGTGCCGCAGGTACCATCCCAGCATCTCATGCTGCCAGTGGGGCAAGTGTTCAAGAGAGGGCAGTGTCCGATTGTCTTGCAAGTTCCATCACCGCAGCGTTGTTGTGTCAATGGGTCGCAAGTAAAGACCAGAGGGCAAAGAGAGGAGGTTGCAACGCAAGCACCAGTAGCACATTGGATCGGGGCGTTTCCAATGCAGCCGCTGTCAACAAATTGAGGAGGGCAGGCAAGGGAGGAAGTGGCGCAATAGCCGTCATCGCAGCGGAAGGGAGTCAAAGCAGGGCAGATGTTGAAGCTCGTTGAACCGGAAGTGCAATCAGATTGAATCAAAGCACATCTTCCATCAGCGCATCTAAAGTAATCTGCATCAGGGCAGCCGTTGCTGGCATAACAATCTGAAGGATCACGGGCACAAGAACCATCAGAGCATGAGAAGGTGTAAGTTGAAAAGCTTTGAGCACTGGTTCCAGGAGGGAAGCTACTACCAGCAGTCCAGGTTGTGGGAGGGCAGTAGATCACATCGCAATCAGCAATATCGGCAACGCATTCACCAGTACCAGGGTTGGCGCATTTGATGGGTGCGCTTGCAGGGCAGCCATTGACAACAGGGCACTTAGAGGCATCCACAGCACAAGAACCATCATCGCAAGTGTAAGGAGTACCAGGATTGATGGCAAGACAGCTGGGCAATGGGCAGTCATCAGCGCTGGTTCTGCATGATCCATCCTTGCAGTAAACCTTGGGGTAAGGACAAGCGATGCTGGAGCAAACTGCGGGGTCAATTGACGCGCAGAAGGTGAGGTCATAGGGATCAACGCACAAGGTCAAGCTTGCAACGCAGGTTCCATCCAAACACTTGACGGGATTGTTGGTAGGGCAAGGAACAGCGGAAGATGTGCAATCAGTCCAAGGATCTGTGGTGCATCCACCAGTAGGGCATTGGTAGCCGGCCACGGCCTGACCATCAACAAGAAGAGTGCATCCACTGGGCACTGGGCAGTCATCAGGGGTAGCACGGCAAGTTCCATCCCAACACTTGTAGGTGGCAGAAGGTGGGCAGCTGGTAGGGGTAGGGCAGAAGGTGGCAGATGTGGCCCAACTTCCATCAGAGCATGGAATCAAGTTTGTGGGATAGTCCAAGGTGGTGGCTGATGGGCAATTGGCAGTTGTGACAGCACAAGACATATCAATGCAACGGACAGGGCGCTCAGGAGGGCAGACAAAGGATTGAGGGCACTGCTCCAAAGTAGGGGCGCATGTGGGGAGACCAGCACCAGCCTGAGGGCAGGCAAGTTGACCAGTAGGGCAAGAGTTGACCGTCGTGCTAGCGGGGCAGTCGGCGCGGCATGTTCCGTCAAAGCACTTGATAGTTCCAGGAGAACAAGTGACATGAGTAGGGCAGAATGAGGATGTGACGGCACATTCACCTCCAGGGCAACGGATCATGGGAGATGCGCAACTATCAGCAACTGCGCACAATTCAACAGCACCAGCGCAAGAACCATCAGGGCAAGCAACAGGAGTGGCAGCTGGGCACACAACTCTGCTGGGGCAGTCAGTCAAAAGAGCTCTGCAACTTCCATCGGGGCATCGAAGAGGAAGAGAGTTGGGGCAAGATGCAACCGTGGTGCAAGCACCAATGGAAGCAGCACAAGCTCCATCAAGACAAAGGATGGGGTTTGACGAAGGGCAGGTGGTGGCAGTGGAGCAACGCTCTGGGCAGGTTGCATTGCCACTGGGGCAAGAAATGCAGCTTCCATCTGGGCAAGAGAAGGCAGAACAAACGGGGGGAGCAGCGCATTGATAAATGGAAGCAACGCAACTGGATTCGGCACATTTGACAGGCTTGCTGGCGGGACAAGTGGTCAGAGAAGAGCAGAACAACAAATTGTGCTGGCAGCTTCCATCAGGGCAGCGCACGCGGTTGAGGGGGCATGAGACGGCGGTTGAGCAGGCACTGAAGGAGGCTGCACAACGTTCGTTCTCGCACATGACATATCCAGGAGGACATGTGACGGCAGTGGGACACTCAGCAGCAGAGGATCTGCAAGCACCATCTGGGCAGCGGTAGGTGGTGGGAGCATAGCAAGTGTAAATGTTGGGGCAATCGCTTCTGGAGCTCTGGCAGGAACCATCAGAGCAGACATAAGGCTCAGAGGAGCCACAGGACTTGGGAGTGGAGCAATCCGAAATATCACCCACGCAGTTACCGTGAGGGCATCTGACCAGAAATGGCGCAGGGCAAGCAGCAAGCGTGTTGGTAGTGTCAGGGCAGCCACCCAAAGTGGTTGAGCAAGAGATTCCATCCAAGCACAACATGTAACCAGGAGGACAGGCTTGCTTTGAAGGGCAATCGTTGGCAATGTTGGTGCGGCAGATACCAAGATCAGCGGTGTTCCCCGAGTTTCTGCACTGAGATTGACCACTAGGGCAAGTGGTAGAAATAGCACCGCAGGTACCAGTTGGAGCACAGTTTCCGGTGGTGCATCTTGAACTTCCACCAGGGCATGGACACTGATCAGGAGCTGACACCCATGTGCCAGACTGAGCACACCAGGTTTGGGTGGGCTGAGTGTCACCGTTGAGTTGACTAATGGTTTGGCATGCACTGTAGGAAGCCAGACATGTGCGATCAGCACATCGAATAGGAGTCGCCGGAGTCTCATAGGCGCATGTAGCATGATGAACGAACACAGGGAAGGTGTTCTGTTTGACACCACCAGAGCCATCATTGAAGAACATTGTGATGGACAGAACAAAGTCTCCATGCCAGCTGAGAATGAAGTCGACCTTGTGGTTGCCAGGTGTTGTAGCAACAGCGGCGGGGACATTGGAATACAAGGAACCAAGAAGTTGGAACTGCACGTGATAGGTGTGAGTCATGGTTGTGATGGGGTTCAGGTATGCATCCTGGGCTGATAAAGTCAGCTGCGCAGGAATTGCTGCAGTGAAGATCAACTGTGCAGGACCAACACTGAATGTGGCTGCCTTGCCTGGAGTGAAGATCAGGGAGACCAAACCAGCGGGATACTGAACAGTGTTGTTGATGGCCACAAAGGCAGGAGTGGAGGTCTTCAAGAACACTGGGAATCCCCATGTGCCAGACTTCTTCACAATCACGAAGAACACCCAAGAGCTGTTTGAGGCAACAAAGTTACTGCCTGTAATGTCAGTGGTAACAGGAGCAGCGTATTGATTGTCAGTGACCCAATTTGCAGTGGTAGGAGTGATGGTTCCAGTGACTGCAGTGGTGAGGTCCCAAACATTGCCTGGATTGGCAGCAAGATCTTGCCCAATGGTAACCAATGTGGAAGGATCAGTAACCAAGTTATCATAGATATCACGCAAGATGACGACAACAGTGGTGAGGGTACCAACAGGAATTGAGGTTGTGGTGGCATCAATGGTGTAAGTGGTTCTCTTCGGGCTTGCAGTGGCAGCGACAATGAGTTGATAGCTCTCAAGTTCACAGGGGATGCCCTTGGTGTTCACAGTCAGGTTGAATGTGAATTTGCCGGCTAGAGTGGAAGTGAACTTCATTTGGTAGACACCATTTGCTCCCTTGTACTGAGCAGGAACTGTCTGGTTGCCCCAGAGAATGACGACACGAGGAGCAGCATTCCAAGTCAAGCCTTGGGTAGAAGAATCGAAGGGATCAGGGCAGATGACGTAATCCTGCAGAGGCAACACACGAATGATGTCGGTACCAGGGTTCGTGTTACCAGCATAGTCGAGTCTCTGGTTTCCAAAACGATCCCTTGTGATGATGTCGTAGGTGACAACATCACCTGCAACACAGGTGGCAGTGGTGCCGATCTGAGTTTTGAGCTCAGAGGTAGGGCCAGCAACAACTTTGAAGCCTCTTTCTTGACCAAGGAGATCGATGGGGGCACCATTGTATCTGATCTGAAAGTCGTAATCAACCCAAGCGGAAGTGGTCAGCTCATTTCCGGGGGTACCACCGTAAGTGACAAAGTAGCAAGCCGGGCAAGAGGGGTATCCAGTGACGACAGGGGAGAAGTCAATACCACGACTCACAGAGATCAAGCAAGTGGCACCAACGGCGCAAGAATACCAAGGGTTTCCATACATGTCCTTGGCTTGGAAGATGAACTGAATAGCATTACCAGCGACGGTGGGATCAGTCAATTTGGTAATGGTGCTGTTGGCGGCACTGATTTCAGCAGGGTTGACTGTCAAGTTCCATGGTGAACCAAGGATGTCGACTGAAGACCATTGAATTCTGAAAATGTTCATGTGTGTGGCGTTGCGGTAAATGGGGGTGAAGGAGACTTGATATTGGCTTGCAGTGCTACCAACGTAAGGGCTGACGAGGTAGGAAAGGGAGGGGTTGAGAGACAACATCACAGAGAGAGGACCCAGACCACCAGTGACATCAGCAGGATTGTTATACTTGTCCTTCAACAGAAGGATGAAGTTGGACTGAGCTCCAGCAATGGTGGACGTGGGGAATCCTTGAACGAATGAAGACCTCGCGTTGGGAGCCAAAGGATTGACTGTGAGATCGTACAAGCCTGGCACGGCGTCAATTGAGACACGTCCTAAGTAGATGCCAGCAGAGGTAATCGCGATGGAGTGTGTACCAGCAAGGGTGACATTGTAGGTGCAACGGTAGAACCAAGCTGTACTGTTCCAGACACATCCTGAGGCTTGTGTCAATGTGAATTGAGGAAACACGGCGGTAATGGGGGTGGCAGAATCCTTGATGATGTTTCCAAACTGGTCCTTGAGGACGACAGTGAATACACCAGTAGAACCAGCACTAATTGTGGCGGGAAGTCCAGTCACCACGCAAGAAGGACCATCAACAGGTCCAGCAAGCTCATCAAAGCCATAGCCAGGACTGGCACTTTCAACAGTGTCAAATGAGCCATATTTCTTCACGACAGCCTTAAATCTTCCTGCGAAAGGAGTGGTGAAGGTGACAGTGTAATTGGCATTGTTCAGAGGAGTCACTGTTGCAGACATGGCATCAGAGCCATCTAGTCTTGAGAGTGTAACAGTAAAGCAAGGGTTTCCACCGCATGGGCCAGTAGGAGAAACGCAGGTGCCAGATCCAACACAGTCAAGCAGATACCAGGTGTTGGGAATACCCGCTCTGGTAGTCTGCAACTCAATGGGGTTGGAGAACTGGTTCAAGGCAGGGCGCAACTTGGCATAAGAAGCTCCTGGATCATCAACAACAGTGATGGCCAAGAAAGTGGTCCAAGGGCTCCAAGTTCCGGTTTGGTGTTTGACGGTAATGTTGAATTTAATTCCAGCCGTACTGGGGCAAGTGAAATTGACATCAGCTCTTCCAGTGAGACCAGCTTGAACGGTGAGCCCAGTGCCAGCACGAATGGTGGTAAAGACACCAGACACATTCATAGTGACAGAGTATTTGGAAAGATCAGCAGGGAAATCAGCATTGTCATCTTGAATGTTGCCCCATATGTCCTTGGCAATGATGGTGAAGATGGTAGGCTTTCCACTCACACAGCTGGTAGTAGCTCCAGTGAACTGAGTGTTGGGGGGATATGTCTCAGCAGGAACAACGGTGACATTGCGGCTTCCGGTGGTAACAAGCACACCAGCAGGAGTAGTCACTCTGAGCTCATAAAAGCCAGCCAAAGTAGCATTGATAAACCAGTCGTACACACCAGTGATATTGTGTTGGGATGTAGGAGAAATGGTGAACAAGCCATCAGTAGCGGGAGAGAAGAAGCGTCCATAGTAATCATAGCTTTGAGCAACACCAATACGAATGTTTCCATCACCAGCGACAACACCGTTGTAGTTGGGTCCAAAGCCATCCTTGGAGGTCATGTTGACCTTGTTGTTCGTACCAGCAACCACGCTAGTGGGCACAGTCAACAGGAGGGAATTTTGATGAGGAGCACCAGGCATGACAACGAATCTGATAGCACCATTGGCAATCAATGTCTTGGTCACAGGGCCACCAGTAATAGTGACGTTGAGTCTCTCAGCGTTGACAGTCTTCAAATAGGCCTGGAAGGTGGCTTGATAGTTGCCTTCGCCTTGGTAGTCAAGTGTATAGCCATAAACAGCTTGAGGGGTAGCTCCGGGTTGAGCGAAAGTAAAGAGAAATTCTTCACCTGGTAAGTTCTGAACCAAGCGACGGTTGCCATAAGCATCAATGGCTTGCACACGGCAAGTACTGAGGGCACCAGCGTACAAGGGAGCAGCAGGGTTGCAGGTGTGAGAGCTTCTGGCAGGCAAGAGAGGTCCTGCGCTGATCACAGTGCGAGGAGGGTTTCCAGGACTGACAATGGCCGTCTGTCCATTGATGGTGATGGCAATCTGATACTCAACAGGACCAACAAGCTTGGTGGGGTCGGAAGAAACGTTGGTTCTGTAGCTCATTTGACACAAGCAGAGGCCAACGCAGGTACCAGAAGGGTTGGTGACCCAGGTCTTGACCAAGCTGATGTTCTGGGTGACAGTTCCCCTGACGTCGTACAAGACACCAGTGATGACATCATCTGGATTATCGAACTCAATGAGATTTCCACCAGCATCACGCAAGCGAAGAAAGAAGAGGTTTTGGACACCAACAACTCCAGTGGAGAGACCGTCACCATTGACTGTGCTGGACCCAAATGCATTGGACTGAGACAAGACAGCCAAACCAGGAACGACGACCACGGTCAAAGGAGAATTGGAGACTTGGGCAACTGTGCTACCCAGAAGTCTTGCGTACAATTGGTAAGTACCAGCCTTGGGAGTGGAGAACTGAATCTGATAGTGACCAGGAGTGAACATACCAATGGAGACTTGAGTAATGTTTCCACCATCAAGAGCGATATCGGGGCTGAAAGTGTAGTCGAATTGCTGAGGAGCATAAGTATCAAGCAAGTTTCCAAAGCGATCCTTCAATACGACAGTGAACTCGTTCCAAGCAGCAGCAGTAGTGCGAACATCGCCGTAAATGACATTGGTGCGAGCATAGCCACTGCAACCAACGAGAGCCGAAGAAGCCATGATGGTGAAGTTTCTGGTGATACTGGAAGAACTGTTGTCAATGCCAGTTTTAGAAACTGAAGCCAGGCCATTGATACCTTCGCTTTCAGTCAACGAGCCAGCCACATTTTTGCGCTGAAGCAACGCGAAGGCTTGGTTGGAAGCAATGGTGGGAGGCCACAAGACGGAACTGAATCCATTGGATTTGAGAGCAGTGTTAACAGCAGCATCGTTTAGCAAAGCTTGCGTGGCAGTTCCAGCAAGAGCAACGGCAAGCCAATCACCATTCTGGAATGTGTTAACATAGGCAGCGAAGGCAGCAGTTCCTCCATCAGGCCAAATGCCGGTGTTGGGAACGGCATTGACAAAGTCGAACACCTTGGTAGAAATGAGGCCACCAGTGCCAAGAAATCTCGAAGCAATGATACCACTCGTTTGTCCAGTTTGCAAGTTGGAGTACTTGACAGGCAGTTCACCAAACACGATGGAGCTCTGGGCAGGATCGGCAACATCGGGGCTGACTTTGAAGGTGTAGGGAGAGCCAAAGATGGGGGCAGAGCCCAGGTTAATGTTCAGCTTATAAGTTCCCAGAGTCTGCAATGTTCCAAGAATCTGAGTGGGGTTGTAAGAAAACTTGTATGTTCCATCGTTGTTATCAACAAGGGCAGCTCCAGAGATGTTGGTTCTGGAGGAAGGTTGGGCGCATGTGTCCAGATCATACCAAGCATTGAAGTTGGTTCTCTCACCACCAGCAGGGATGATGTTGTTGCAGCTGTCTCTGGCCTGAACAACCAAAATTCCCGTTTGACCAGCGATGATATTTTGGACAGTGGTTCCAGTCTTGGGTCCGGTGTAGGCGGCAGACACAGGGACGGTAATCAATCTCCAGCTGATGATATCAATGGTGGAGAGGGACTGATCAACGTTACCAGCAGTCAATCCGACATATGCAGCTCCATTCATCATGTTGTTCAGGGAGGGGCCATTAACAACAGTTTCAGCAATTGGGGCAATATTGTCGCCCAAGAACACACGCATGTACGCGGGTGAGGTGGTCAGTCCGGTCAGAGGATCAACTTTACCAGTGATGTAGTCAATTCTGACACGGTGGTCAGATCCGTTTCTGAAGTTCAGCAAAGGATCGCTGTCTGAACTGTCAGTAGAGTACAGCTCGTTGGCTGAGTTGCCTTCGTAGGTCACTCCATCAGCCAGCTTGTTGTAGTTGACGTGATACGAAATCTGACCATATCTGGTAGCCCAACCACTGGTGTTGAAGTAAGGGTCGTTCAAGGAAGGAGTGTACTGGCCATCGAATTCAACAGCAAATGAGCGAGGAATCAAACCATAACCAATCTGAGAAGCAGAGCCGAGGGTGGAAGAGGGAGAGTTGTGAAGCACAAACGCAAAGCCCTCAGATTTGTTGTTGACAGTTGAGTTGATGCGGAACGTGAACTCAGCGCGGAAACCATACAACAATTTGACAAGAGCCTTTTCTGTGACGTTGGTGGCAGGATCCTTCACACCCCACCAAGCAGCGGAAGCTCCTAGGTTAGCAGCTCCAGTAGAGGTGAAGGCAGAAATGAGTCTCAGACCCTTGGTTGTTGTACCATTGACAACGACGTTCACAATGGCAGAGTTCAGAAGCTGCAGGCTTCCACTGGCGTTGTTGAAGTTAGGCCAGTTGAACAATTCAAGAGGAGTAACCAAACCGTTGCACAAGGCAAATTCGGGCATTTGGATAAAGATCAAAGGATTGGTAGTGGTGTCGTTGACACGATTGGCCCAGAAGATATCAGTACGGTATGTCTCGTTCGCAGTGAATGTCTTGCCGTTCTGTCTGAAGTAAGGACCAGCGGAGAACTGGTTCATGGAGAGAGTGTACATGGGATAATTGGGATATCCTTGAGGATTGGTGGTGATGGCGTTCTTGATACCACCAAGGTTCCATCCATCAGGCAAGATACCTTCAATGAAGAGGAACATATCATCACTGCTTGAGAAGGTGTAGTTGGCTCCAGGAAGGTATGTGAGATAGGTGTTGATCTCATAGGTGAAGAAACGGTTGTGGTCCATGCCTTCGTTGCCGAACAAGATACCATCGATGGGGTAGAAGGAGCTACCAAAGAAGGTGAAGACAGTGTTGATGCTTCCAAAGGCATTACTCAAGATGATGGACTTGGTCAAAGCAGTGTTGCGAAGTTCAAGCGGGTCAGTGTTGAACCAGTCATAGAAACCCGGGGCAGTGTTAGTAGCGACCAATCCACTGTTACGAGTGCTTGCATACGTGCGTGAGGTGTTGAGGACAGGCTTGTTATCACTACCCAGCAAGTAGTTCACCATTTGAAGTCCAGCATCCTTGGGTCCAACGAGGTTGAAGTCGGTGTGGTTGAAATGGAAGTCGCGAATGACACCACTGATGTAGATGAGTCTGGAGTCTCCAATGGTGTGCAAGATGCAGTAACCACCAATGGAGTTCGCACCACGACTGTCTTTAGCAGCATAGCACATGAGATCACTATTGGCATCCAAAGCAGGATTCCATTCCACAGTGATGCAGTAAGGATTGGCTCCAGCAAGTCTTGTGACCAAAGTTCCAGCAGGAGGAGAAGTCCAGTCAATGTTGACGGAGTCGGAGGCATCAAGATCTCTGGAGCAGACATAGTACTTGGTGGACAGACCTCTGTAGAACATGATGCGTCTGGAATTGTCTTGGACCAAGCAGCCAGTTTTCTCTGCAGGTGGGATGGTGGGTGTGTAATCACAGGCCAGGCTTGTCAGATATGCATTTCCATCAGGATAACAGTGCTCGGGGCGACTGGCGTAAGGGCAGACAAAGTAGGGAGGGTGATTGCAGGTAGTCTGGTTGTCAAAGCAGGGATCCACGACAGCAAGAATCATGTCAACAGGAATGTAAGTGGAGGTAGTGTTGTCGTAGACAGAGAATTGAATAGCAAACAATCCGTTTGTGTTGGGAATCCATGAGACATAACCTGAGAACTGATCGAGACTGAAAGCACCAAAGCTGGCAGAGGGTATGATGTTATTCAGCTGACTGATATTAGCAGGAGAGATCCTGTATCTCAGAGTGGCACGAGAAAATCCGGCAACAGGCTGAGCAACAACCGAGAATCTGCTGGGTTGGCCTCTTTCCATGTAAGAACGAGGAATGTTTGTTGACACAGGAGAACTGCCCAGATCAGGGTGCATGTTGCCCGTGATTCTCCAGTTGATATCATTGTTGTTGTTAGCGATTGTACTCAATCTTGCATTGCTGAGGTAGGAATAGAACACGACACCGCCAGTGTTAAACTCAACAATCTGTGCGTTAATCCATTGTGTTTCACCAATCCACCAGTCATCAGCAGCAAAGATGGAGGTGGGTAAGAGGTTGATGGTCCTCGAGAACCCTGTTCCACCTTGCCATGAGAAATCCATGGTACCAACGTTGTAAGTGACTGCGGAAGGTACTGAAGGCGTCGAGCCCCAGGGATAACTTCGGCGGAAACCAAACTGCATAAAGAGTTCATACTGACGAGGTACGGCACCGAAATCTGAGACACGGCGCCATTTCACAGTACCGTAGGCCCAGTGGGTCGCGCTGACAACTGACAGCAAACAAGCTAGCACCAGTAGAGGAAGATTGATCCACTGCATGTTTCGATCAATTCATACCACCAGAACCGGCTTGTGTGAGGTAAACAGTCGGTAGATAATAATCCAC
>Ga0170475_107514422_pt1 | contig 13609 bp, 19 predicted proteins | sample Soicark_Litter_5_FD_111474 | JGI IMG/M metagenome (GOLD analysis project Ga0170475, IMG submission 111474) | Avena fatua rhizosphere microbial communities from Hopland, California, USA. Combined Assembly of 48 SPs | reverse complement strand
GTGTGAAGATGGTCGCCGAGACCGTCGATGCACTGCATCGGATCGACAGCTTCGTCAGCGAGATCGATGTGAAAGTGGAGGCAATTACCACTGCCGCGAATGAGCAGTCAGTCGGTCTTGTCGAGATCAGCGCAGCCGTGTACTCCGTCGACCAGATGACACAGCAGAATGCCTCCATGGTCGAAGAGACGACGGCTATAAGCCATGCCTTGGCGTCCGACTCCGAGCAGCTCGCGGGCCTGGTGGGCCGCTTCAAGCTGAACCGTCGCAAGACCATCCGCGAGCCTGGTGTTGAAGTGACTCGTCCTGCCGAGCAGCATATCCGGCTCGTGAGCGGCAATTCGAGAAGCAGGCAGGCTTGAGATGAGCGCTTCCCCTATGTCACGGAGCGAAATCCTCCTTGATGGGCGCCTGGCCTTTCTCCTGGACAGCCTATCACGCAGATCCTTCAAGTCATTACCACACGGGGTCGGATTGAAGACGGCGGTCAAAGCGCGCGAACTTGGCTTTGTCGAATGGTCGGGTGACCTGCGAGAATTCACTCTCAAGCTCACACTGCTTGGGTATCGCTCACGCTCAGCCAGGCCCCCGATTTAGAATCCTAAAGTATCCGCGCAAAAGATGCAGCGGTTTTTGCGGCACCGACATGCGACAGAACAAAACCTTAAAGCGTGACGAGCGAACCCGAAGGATCGCGACACGCTTGTCTTATGACTATCCCTGCTTCATGTAAGTAGAAGAAGCGCCGGCTCGGGTAGCCGCCCTTGCCGGCGATGGGGGATGGATCGAAGACACGCTCCCTAAATCACGCATGATGGTTTCGACGTTTCCCGGCCGCTGCGCAGTGTTTATACGATCTCTTACCGTCATTTGCCCGCTGACGGTATCAGATATGATCCGTTGTTCCGAGATGACGTAGGCCATCATCCGCGCCCTGCTCGGCTTCTCCTTGTTCTTCCGCTTGTTGTTCCTCCACCACCCGGGGCAGTCGCTTCATGGGTCGGTTGTTTAGATAGTCGTCCACTCGCTCGGCGAGGAACTCCTCGGATAAGCCGCTGTCCGCGAGCTTCTCCGCGAACCTTCGGCCAGGATGCAGTACGTCCCAGGGAGACTTGTACTGCGTGGCGCGACGACGTCCCGGATCCTTGTTGCCAAAACCATCCAAGGCCCGGTTCCAAACTGGCTTGTAGGTCTCGATGAGCATGTTTTCGCCCAGCGGGATCCAGATGTCGTCCACCACCAGGTGCCGAACCGCGAAGTCGGCGATGGAAAGATTTGTCGCCTGGTCGATCGAGGAAGCATGCTGTCCCAAGCGGTCGAGAAGCGGCTTCCCAGCCAGCGAGTCAGCCGAGATTCCGCCTTTTCGACCGCCCTTGGGAATGGCCTTGCCAACATAGATCGGCTGCGCGAACTTACCGTCCAGGTTCCTCGCCGCGATCGTCGCGTAAGCGGGGAAATGACCGAAATAATAGATCGCGTAGACACCCGCCCCACGAACATCACTGAGTTGGTCGAAGCCCACCGCCTGTCGCGATAGCAACTCCGTCTCGATGCTTCGGGCAAGATTGATTTTGTCTAGCGGATTGTAGGGTCCGCCATTCATGCGGCGGCCTTTAAATGCGCCGCCACGGAACCACCGACCACTTTCGCCAGGTTCACCGGAACGGCGTTGCCCAGTTGCCGCATGGTTTCGCCCCACGATCCGTGGAACACATAATCGTCGGGGAACGTCTGAAGACGAGCGCTCTCGCGCACCGTGAAGTATCGCACGGTCCCATCTGGTCTCAACAGCATGTTCTCGCCGCCAGGAACCCCGTGCACACCGGCCTTCAACGTCTTGGCGGGCTCGTGCAGCGGACTACCGGTGTGTCCAGGATACGAGCGGGCCCCATGCTGGGCCTTATGGTTGTGGATCGGCATGTCCGAATGGCCGCGTCCTGGTTCCGGCAGTGATGATATCGCCTCATGCACGGTCATCCAAGCAAGCTCCCCGGGTGCGCGGTCGGGATCAAGGCGGGAGGTATCGATACCGAGGGGAGGGCGATCCTTTTTCGCGATCCGGGCTCGATCCCAATAAGCTCCGGAGGCCTTGTCCCAGATGAGCGCCTCGCGCGAGTGCGTCGGTCGCGGGAAACTCCAGGAAATGCCAAGGTCTTCCCGGAAACCAACGAAGAAGACGCGTTCGCGTCGCTGCGGCACCCCAAAGTCGGCGGCGTTCAACAGTTGCGTCACAACCCGGTAGTTCAGCCCATCGTGGCTGCCGCTGCTGTGATGTTGTTCCAGTCTCGCGAAGTGGTCCGGCCAAGGCTCGTCGACCCTCTTGACGATCTCCGGATGTTCAAGCTGCAGTCGGATATATTCAAAGTAATTGCTGAAGGTCGCCCGTGTCAGCCCCTTGACGTTCTCGAACACGAACGCACTGGGCCGCGCTTCGCGCACCGCCCTGATTGCCTGGGGAAACATGTCACGGGCATCATCATAGGCGGCGTGCTTTCCGCCCATGGAAAACGGTTGGCAGGGTGGACCTCCGGAAACAAGACTGATCTTGCCCTCGAACCGCGAGAAATCGGACTGGCGGACGTCGCCTTCAACCACTTTCCAGCCCTTGACCGCGTTCACGCCACGCGCCTGGTTTTCCCGGATGGTGTCGCAGCAATAGCGGTCCCACTCGAAGACGTTCGCTGGACGAAACCCAGCCGAGTGCAGGCCCAGCCCAAGGCCTCCGGCTCCGGCGAACAATTCAATCGACTTCATCGCAGAGAAACCCCACCACTTTTTGCTCGACCGCGACCATGTCACGCAGCTCACATTCCCATATCACCAGGCTGTCCCATCCAGCCCGACGAAGCAGTTCCATAGTCTCGCCATCACGCTCGGCGTTGCGTTCAAGCTTTGGTTTCCAGAAATCGAGCCTCGATTTAGGCATGCGCGCCAGGGCGCAGTCCGAATCGGCGTGGCGATGCCAGAAACAGCCGTGAATGAATATCACCTTCCGCCGACCAGAAAAGACCATATCCGGCCTGCCCGGAATGTTCTTCCCATGAAGACGGTACCGGAACCCGAGGGAATGAACGAGCCCTCGAACCTTCATCTCGGGTTTCGTGTTCTTGTTCTTGATCCGCGCCATTCGAGCGGAGCGGGCGGCCGGGGTCAGTGTATCAGTCATCCCGGCGATATTCGTTCCTCTTGGCGATATACACGGTCACTTCGGAGAGGGCGTCGTTCCAACCTTGTTGGTCGACGCCGGATCGTAAGCGCAGACAGCCTCGAGAAGCTTGATCGTGATCGCGCGACCTTGGCTTGGGATGTGGGAGAAATTCTCACGAAAAAGAAGACTGCCCATCAGCGTTTTTGCAAGCCGGTGGTCCATCTTTTCCGCGACTTCCAGAGCAACGGCAGCGCGTTCCTTTAACGGCGCGAGCGCGTCGAGAAGGCACTGCTCGCCAAACGCCTCTACGATACAGGCTATGTCGAACATGTCGCGCGGTTGCATAGATGAACCGCGATGGTAGATTTTCTTCGCAACGATTTCGGCGGGGGTTTCGAGAGCCACCGACACGCCCCGCACAGGGACCATTGTCGTCGGATAGTCAGTCAATGCGGGAGCACAGATGAAATCGATCTCGCCTACGCCCGCAAATACTATCTTGAGTGCCTTCGTCCCGTCTGTTTCGTAATCGTCGGGGTTCAGGTCCAATGTGTAGCCTTGGACCTGTGGATTGAGGTAAGGAAGGAGTTGAGGATCGTCGATAAATATATCCACGTCGAAACTTTCCCGTTGATCGATCTGGAGCATCAAGGCGGTTCCTCCGCCAAAGCTCCAATCGTCAACGAGCTTAAATTCGCGATTGGCTTGATTTATGATCGCTACTGCCTGATCAAACAGGCTTTCCCACTGACTTTTAGACGGCGAGACCACTAAGCGGCCAACGCCATCGAGTATCCTGCGAGAGCAGAGAATTTCCGCGCAATCTCAGCCGCTTCGGAACGATCAATATGCATTTCGTTCAGAAACGAATTCTGAAGGCCTTCATCGACCTCGGAGTAGAAGGAAAATGCTGACGGATCGAAATTTTCGACGCTTGCTGGATCGGAAATCTTTGCAGCCAATTGCTCGGCCGAAAGGTTCGTCCCATAGGGAGCGTTCACCGTCGACAGAACCTTGATTGCCACACTGGACATCGTTTTCACCGCGATCTTTCAATATTCCTATATAATACATAGGCCTGCACGACGCAAGGATCTATTGAGATGGCAACATCCGACCCCATAGAAGCTCAACCTTTACATGGGTAGCGGCTATTCAAAAGCAACAACGCTGGGTCCTGCTATATCAGATGTCGCTGCGGAAGTAGAAGATATCGAACTTCCGCTCAATCGTCGGCGTGAATGGCTCGTCGCCTGCCAGCACGTCTTCGATAGGTTCCTTCGGCTTGGCCGAGGCTCGTTCTTGCTGTTGTCTTTTCGCGCGATGCCTGAAGCAACACTGCGCTTGATCGACTGCGCTATTTCGGTCTTGCTGACCCGAGTAGTGCCTCTAGGTTCCGAACAGAATATGGGTCTCACCCACGGATTCCGATCGCAACTGATCAATGCCCTTGGTGAGTTCCTGGTCTTGTAGGCTTACCAGCTTTAGCAGGACGAGGATATCTTGGCTCGTCATGAACACTGTCCTCTGTCCTAGGACTGAGGACAAGTCCATCTGATATAACTTGGGAACCGATTGATGTACGAAGAACATCCGATATACGAGCGGCGAAGATAAGGTCAATCAATCTGTCGGGATTAGGGGCAACTTCGCCCCGACGCTCGCACCGGTCGCACAGATACAGCAAGTTCATATAGATGTACCCGGCCGCCACCTCTGCCATTTTCTTGTTCGCCAGACGCTCTCGAAACAGCATACAAAGAGCGGCGGAGGAAAAGTCATCGACGGTTTGTTCAACCCAGATTTCAAGATCGCCTCGCAAACTGCCCGTATCTGGAGGAACTGATCGGAACAAACCGTTCGCCAGCGACATCATTCAGCAGTTGTGAGAGACTTGACCAACGCCTGTAGATCGTCGACGGGGTCACGTCCGCACGCGCGGCAATCATGGCGATCGTGAGTTCTTCCTCGGGCCGCTCGGCCATCAGATCCTTTACTGCTTTATGACGCGATTTGTATACGCTCGCTGCGTCCACCGGGTCGGATCAGAGTTCTAGCCATATGCAATATCCTTGAGCATCAGCTTCACCTAGCACAAGCACCTGCGCATACGAAGAGATCACGGCAATTGGTGAAACCTCATGGCCGCACGGAAGCGACCGGCTCGGGAAGCTCGAGCACGCGTCGTCAAGGTGTGAGGAAAGCACCACCTCGCTGACGTCGCGCCCTGACTTGCATGTTTTTTTGCTTAATGAGGTAAGAATTTTTTAAGCGACTTTCGGCGATAAAATTCATCTCAAAGATGCGTGAAGCATCATCATCCCTACTCGCGATTTCCATGTTAATCTGAGATTCGGATGTCGTCCATCAATTCCAACAGTTCCGCCGATATTGCCCTCCAGATACTCCGAGCAGTTGCCTCGGACCTTACGGAGACACAACGCAAAGTTTCAACCGGGTTTCGCGTCGAGCGAGCTTCCGACAATGCCGCTTATTGGTCGATCGCCACGACGATGCGCTCCGACAACGAAGCACTCTCAGCCGTCAGCGACGCGTTGGGCCTCGGCGCCGCCATGGTCGACACCGCATATGCGGGCATGAGCCAGGCGATCGATGTCATGTCGGAGATCAAGGCGAGGTTCGTTGCCGCCACCGAGAACGGCGTTGACAAGACGAAGGTCAACGACGAGCTGAGCCAACTCAAGAATCAACTACGCGCCATCGCCGTCTCCACATCCTTTTCAGGACAGAACTGGCTTTATATCAATTCAACGGCAGACAACGTGGACCGTTCCATCGCCGCTGGCATTGCCCGCGACACGAGCGGAGCGGTTTCGGTCCAAACGATGACTTACGATCTCAACTCCGACTGGGATACGCCCGACGTCTCCTTTCTAATCGATGATGAGAATGGAGATTCCGGGATCATCACGAATTCCGCCTTCGCCGATAGGCTGGGGACCGCGAGCGATTGGGTCCTGTTCAATGGCGCGCGCCATCAATCGCATCGTGAGATGGAGTTGTCCGAGGACACGACAAACGACGAGATCCAGGAAATGTTGGTCGTTACCGAAGCCATGGTGTCGAAGATGACCGAGGTGGCCTCGCGCCTAGGGTCGTTGTCATCACGCATCGGCATTCAGGAGAGATTCATCCGCGATCTACGGGACTCGCTGTCGTCTGGCATTGGGCAATTGGTTGATGCGGATATGGAAGAAGAATCGTCAAAACTAGCCGCGAAGCAGACGCAGCGGAAACTAGCGATACAATGTCTCTCGATCGCCAACAGCGCGCCAGGAAACCTGCTCAATTTGTTTAGCGCATAAGCCCGCCCAAATTTTCTCATTCATCCGAAGCGTTGGGAGCCACCACGTTCCCGGTTTGGACAACTGTTTCCTCGAAAGCATGGCCCCTTTGGCTTTTGGAAAGTTGCCAAACCATCGAGATATATCGCGTTCGTCATAGGTACGATCGCCTAAAGCCTCGAAATTTCCGGTTCTGGAGAACCCTGCCATTCGAGCCTCCATGTTCCACCTTGGCGTAGGTTTTGGATTAAGGAAGGATGGAACGCCACGAGGCATGTCCCACCCGGTGATCTGACGGAAGGATAGATTAGACCTGGGCTGTCCTTTTCCACGCGCAGCCATCTGGCCAGCGCCTGCCCCGCGGGATATGCGATGGCGGGGTCGGCCGTTAAACTGTTATCTGTTGAAAAAGCATCACCGCGAAGGTCGTGGAATTGCCCGATGAAATCAGCTAGCAGCTCCGCGTAGTCCGTGACGTTCTCAAACCGGTCGATCGCCGCAAGTTCTTTTGTGAGGTGAAAAGTGACCTCGGCTAAGGCCGTTTCCGCTTGAAAGGCACAATACCATGCGCCGCGTTCGTCATCGTTGAACCGGTTGCCGCCAGGCCGAGTGTACGTGAAGGCGGCATTGATGAACGTATGGCCTGGGCGGCCAAACACAAGTTCTTTCCGATCGAGATCCAGCAAACCACCTTCCTGAGCCTGGAGGCGGCTGCTGGTGGCCCCCTCCAGCTCGGCCAAATCCTCCATGGCATCATGATTGGGCGCCAGTGCCAGCAACACTGGCTCCTTGAGCCTAGCTGTCGGTATCAGGCGTACGGTATCTCGCTGAACGATGTCCGTGCGAGCAGGCTCGATCACAGACCACCCCGCAATGCATCAACATGGCGTCGCACCAGAAGCAGCTTCGGGATGCCACCTTCAATCATGACGTCAATCGGCCGGCGCCCTTCGAAAAGCGGTCCCTTGTTTGGAAGTCTGATCCATTCGTCGGCAAGGGTTTCAGAGAAAAGCAGTCGTAGCGCCTTGAAAATACCAATCAGGGCACTAACCCTCGTCAATGTGTCTTGCGAAAGACTTCCGCTCCACTCACCTTTCTTCATTCTGAACCACGTGCGCTCTGAAACATCACCCATCAGTGCGCAAACCTCGACGCTGGTTAAGCGCCAGATCTTGGCCAATCGAACGACGCCAGATACCGCTGCCGGGGTCAGCCGTCCACGCGTCCCTTGGTCGCCGAGGTTTACAGGTGACTGTGGAACCCCATTATCATGAATTGCTTGCGCTACGACCATGTCAGCCTCCGTTGACAATCAATATACTGCCAATTGGCAGGATTTCAAGGCTCACGATCGGTCGCGGAGGACGCGCGGCTGTCACGCCGCTCGTCGACATTCGAGGCAACCGGCGTCCTTACCGGTCACGCCCGTCGCCCTAAACGTTCCCGAACGGTCGGTGATGCGCGTTGGTCCGACGACCGACGAGACCGGCGCGACATGGGCCGCTAAATGGCCGAGGCCGTGGCGGTTGCGGGAAGAACCGGAACGGATCGGCCTGACCGCTCTACTTCCAGACTAGCGGCCTGCCGTCTTCACCTGGCGCGGCAAGCGCCGTCGGTAACGCGGGCAGGCGGCCAGGACTACCAGGTTCTGGATGTCGGGGCCCGAAAAGATCAGCAGGTTGCGGCAGGACACCATATCCATGCGCGAGAACAGCGGGGCTCGGATCGGGCTTTACGGCGAGAAGATGGACAGCTCCCGCACATCGGCATAGAGGATGTAGCTTGGCCATCTTTTCGGAAGAAAAGATCACGCCGATCCTCCGAGACGCCCTCCAGGAGATGCTCGCAATAACGAGCCTGACGTGCGAAGGGCAGGGCCAGCTCGTCAATATTCTTGGCGAGACTCTGAACCTTTGGGTTGATCGAAACATCGCGCCCATCTCGCATATCGCCACTGGCGCTCAGTGAGGGTTGCCTCGCGCTGGAGCCTCCTCGCACCTTGATTATCATCTCCTAAAGCACAAGTAACGCCGTGCAGCTCTTGTATATGGAGGAGAGAAAGTGGCGCAAGCCTCTACGGCCGACGATCCTGAGACCCGCCTGGCGCTTTTTGATTTTGCCTTCGAGAACGCTCCAATCGGGATCGCTCTCGTGGATCTCGGGGGGCGCATCATTCGCGGCAACGCCGCTTTCGCCAAGCTTCTATCGCTTCCTATCGACAAGGTGCTCGGGACACATTTCAAGGACTTCACCCACCCAGACGATATCGAGGCAGACCTAATCCTGTTCTAGCAGGTCCTGCGGGGAAAACGGGACGGATACACGATCGAGAAGCGCTATCTAAGACCCTTCGGCGAACTCGTTCACGTCCTGATCCACGTGGCCGCGATGCGCAATGCCGATGGTGAGGTTGTACGCTTTATATCCCAGATCGAAGACATCACGCGCCACAAGGAGCATGAGCGTCAGCTTGCCGAGCGGGCAGCGCAGCTTGAACTGGCGCTTGAGGCCGTCCGTGGTGGCTTCTGGCAGATGGACATCCTCACGGGCAAGTTTGAGACGTCCGATCGACTGGCTCAATTTATCGGCGGGCCGACCGCCGCGCGGCTCGACCTCGAGCGCTACGTCAACAGGGTCAACGTCAATGATGGCGCCCAGGCGGATCTGACGCCGCTGATCACAGGTAAGCTCGATCAGAATGTCGCGGAGTATCGTCTGGAGACCGTTCAGGGCGAACGCTGGATGCGCTGTGATCGCCGACTTTTACGCGATAGCGACGGTCGGCCAGTGAAAATTGTCGGAATGGCCATCGATTTCACCGAGGAGCGACGCCGGATCGAGATGCTGGAGGAGACGGCGCGAACGGATGCGTTGACAGGGTTGCTAAACCGGCGTGGGCTGTCGATCGAATTCGCGGCCTTGCAATCCGCCGCTGGCGTCGCTGTCCTTGCCCTCGACCTCGATGGCTTCAAGGAGGTCAACGATGCGCATGGTCATGCCATGGGAGATGTTGTCCTGAAGACCACCGCGTCGCGCCTGACGTCATCTGTCAGAGTCCAAGATCTCGTGGCACGTACCGGGGGCGATGAGTTCGTGGTGGTTATCGCGGGCGATCAACCAGCGGGGGAGGCGGCAGCTAAACGGATCCTCGCGCGGATGAGGGAACCTATCGCGATCGCCAATCATATCGCTGACGTCCGCGTGAGCATCGGCGGTATCTGGACGCCCGACAAGCGCGACGTTTCGGAACTGCTAAACGAGGCCGACGCGCTTCTTTACAATGCGAAGGCGGCCGGCAAGGACGCCGTGAGATTTCAGTCGGCGTCCAGCAGGGATGACCGCGAATATCCGAGATGAGTGCTACTTCCGCGATGTGCGTTGGATCTGTTCGATCGCTGTTGCCGGAGCGAACTAATCGCAAGGCTTTCCCAGCGTGACCACATCCACCATCAGCTCGTTACCTTCCACCCGGGGGATGCCGGTGGCGCCCACATCGACGGGCGGTTCTTGCAAGATCGCAAGCGCCTCCTCCGCGTTAGCTGCACTTTCTGTCCTACCGTGTCCAATATGTCCTGGAACAGTCTTTAGGCATCGTCGGATCCATTTGTCACGATCCTCGCTCCTCAGCTATCTATCCGCCGCTGCCGCCAGTCTTTATATGGCGCCAATAGCTGTCCAGGAAATCGCTCCTCGATCGCGGTTTCGACCATCGCGATCCTGACAAAGACCTCGCTGCTGTCACGGTCTTCGGAGGGTATGTTTTCGCTTTCGTCTTCGAGTTTCCGCATCAGCGCGAACAGTTCCTCATCGGGCATCGCGGAAAGTTGGTCCTCGAACCCCGCGGCATCAAGATCTTGTTCCTCTGCCATTGTCTCGTGGCTCCTCTGTCCTCGTTTGATTTATCGACAACGGTCTGGCCGTCAACGAGTTCAATCAAGATTGGGATATGGTGGCTGGTGTATGGCGGATTGAGGCAGATGACGATAGCGTCGATGGCCGGGACACGACTACGGTTCGTTGGCCGCAACACCCCTGCCGTGGTTGGCATTGGCGCGCCGCGTTTGGGTTTGGTGTCGGCGGCCGCACCAGCCTTGAGAAGTCCGGCACTCTCGCGGAGGGCCGCGAGCAGATCGTTTGGCTTCGAGACCTCGACCTTCTTCGCCATCGATGGTCACCGCCGGGCCTGGGCGCGTGCGGTCTGTGCGATCGCTGCAAACCGGTTTGTCCAGTCATGGCCACCGCTCGTCAGGTGCCGCCCGTATCAGTCTCCTTAACAGGCGCGCAGCGAGTGGAGAGAGGGCGAGTACGTGGGAACGCCACAAAGGTCCTGATTCTTCTCGACTTCAAGATGTTGACATTACGGTCAAGCATTCCACATCGCTCACTTTAGCTTCTGTCCTCGGACTGCATGGAGAATTGATGAATGGCCGAACTAAGAGTTTATATTGGATGGGATTCCCGCGAGGATATTGCCTACCAGGTTGCCAAGGCCACGTTGCTCAAGAACGCATCAATCGACGTCGAGGTTCACCCCATCAAGCTGCAGGAGCTGGTCGATCGTGGTGTTTACACCCGTGAAGTCGATCCTCTGGCTTCGACCGAGTTCACCTATTCCCGTTTCTTCACGCCCTGGCTCGCCGGTTACAAGGGCTGGGCGCTGTTTTGCGACTGCGACTTCCTGTTCTTCGGCGATGTCGCCGACCTCCTGCGCTACAAGGACGACAGCAAGGCCGTCGCCTGCGTTCATCACGACTATACGCCCAAGGAGGGCGTGAAGATGGATGGCAAGGTGCAGACCAATTACCCTCGCAAGAACTGGTCCTCGTTCATGCTGTTCAATTGCGAGCATCCTTCCACCCGCCAGCTGACACCCGAGCTCGTCAATGCACAGACCGGTGCCTATCTTCATCGTTTGCAATGGGCAAAGGACAGCGAGATCGGCGAGATACCGGAAGAATGGAACTGGCTGGAGGGGTGGAGCACCAAGCCGAGCCAAGGCCTTCCGAAGGCCGTCCACTACACCAATGGCGGCCCGTGGTTCCACAATTGGCAGGACGTCGAATACGCGGATGTCTGGCTGGAAACGGCACGCGCGCTCGACCCCCGTTTCGCGCCTGTGTGACCCGTGAACCTCGGATTTCTGGTCCGCCTCCGCGCCGCTTTGTCGGGCGGATCGCTGCGGATCGGGACGAGACCGAACATGCGGTATCTGCCAAAGCTTCGCTATCGGCACGGCAAGATCGAAATCGGTGACCGGCTCTTCACTCAAAGTGGCGTGGTCCTCGATGCGCAGAGCGGTAAGATCGAGATCGGAAACAATGTCTCGATCAACGATTACTCGATCGTGCTGGGACATGGCGGCGTCAGGATCGGCGACGGTACCAGGATCGCGGCGCATGTCGTCATTATCTCGTTCGAGCACGGCTACGAGGATGCCACGGTTCTCATCAAGGATCAGCCGATCAAAAAGGGCAGGGTGGTGATCGGCGGGGATGTCTGGATCGGCGCCGGCGCCAAGGTGCTTGCCGGCAGCAACATCGCCGACGGCTGCGTCATTGGCGCGAATAGCGTCGTCAAGGGAGCGACGGAGCCGTTTGGCGTCTATGTGGGTTCCCCCGCGCGTTTGGTCAAAAAGCGTTCATTGCCCGACGCGACAGGGCCCCAAGCGATGCGGCCCGAGCTACCGAACACAAGACGCTAAGGAGAGAAGAATGATCGACAGAGACGCTCGCTTCGAGAAGGCCGGCTCCGCTGCTATTGTCGCCGCGGCGGCCGATGAGTGGAGGTCGCTGCTGGCGGACTATGGCGATGTCGTTCTGGTCGCAAACAGCGATGAAGTGGATATCGAGGAGTTGAAAAGGCGCTTTCCCGACACCACGCTCTTCATCTTCTTCAACAAGGTCTTCAAGGTTCTGAGCGAGCCCTTCACCCGCCATTCCATGCTCTTCTCAAGAAGCGGAACGCTGGGCGCCAATCTCGTCAAGAGCGGCAAGGTCGATAAGGTTCTGCCCTATTTCGACACCCGCACTTTTCATGGAGTGGTGAACATCAAGGCCGGACCCAACGAGCAGCTCAGCCCGGCGTCCGACTTTGGCGATGTTCATGTCAGGCACCTCGATCTGACTGATGTCTTCACGCCTTTCTATCCCCGTTCAAGTGTGCCGACGACGGGATTTGCGCTCTGCTTCTGGCTGACGACGCTCAATCTTCGCACCAGGATAACGCTGGCCGGCTTCTCTTCGAAGCGCAGCGAGCGCTATAAGGTTCTCGATGTTCACGACTGGACGTTCGAGCAGGTGCTGCTGCGACTGATGTTTCGCAAGGGCAAGATCGACATTGTCGGCCGCGATGCGTCCAACCCCTATGCCGATCTCTGCGCGCACTTTCCCGAGTATGGACCCGCCGAAGTCGCGCTGACCGCCAATGAGATTATCAACGAACGGCTCGGCAACCTGAGCTCGGTCGTCGATCGCCTGATGGACGTCACCCGCTTCCTTCGCTTCCTGGATCGGACCTGGAAGAGCTTGAAACCAAGGTCACGCAAGCAACGCCAGTGGGATTCCATGGAAAACAAGCGCCGGTGAACGGCCGGCTTGGAGGTCGGCGGTCGTTCGCGGCGCGGTTCCAGTTGGACCCGAGAGCCGACGAGGCACCTCGGACACGAACAACGCGCCAAAGTCGGCGTGCGACACCATCTACTTCGCCGGAGTTCGTCGCGCTGAACTTAGAAATGACTGCTGTGTTCCGGCCTTGCCGGCAATCCTGGTAAAGGCAGCGGCGATACCACGCCAAGCGGAGACAAGCGCGTCGCGCGCGCCACGAGACTACCGATGATCCTCCAACGTGGTACGCACCCTCACGGCGCGGCCCATTTCGAACGGCTGCCGAGGGGCGACAATCTCTGAAGGAGCATTCTTGGTGGTCGGCTGATGTCCTGATCGGGGCGCGCGCCGATTGTTCCAGGAGACCGGGCGCCGTCGCGAGACGTCCCGCGGCTTTCGGCACCTCCCCGTGCAAAGGGACCAAGCATCGGCAAGGCGGGGTTCGTTCGCCTTCACATCGACTTGAGCACCTTTTCCCCGAAGACTGATTGCCTCTCGCGCATGGGTGCGGGCCTTGATGCGGCGGAGTTTGAAGCATCACGATATTAACTCAG
>Ga0170475_104079255_pt1 | contig 13611 bp, 9 predicted proteins | sample Soicark_Litter_5_FD_111474 | JGI IMG/M metagenome (GOLD analysis project Ga0170475, IMG submission 111474) | Avena fatua rhizosphere microbial communities from Hopland, California, USA. Combined Assembly of 48 SPs | reverse complement strand
GCCATAGCCGCCTTCGTCGCCGACGAGATAGCCTTCGTAGCCGGCGTCGTTCAATAGCTGGCCCAGCCGCCGATAGACGCGGACGATCCACTCAAGCTGCGTGGGATAATCACTAGCGCCCGCGGGAATGATCAGGACGTCCTGAATGTCCAGATTCCCGCCCGCGTGCTTGCCGCCGGAGATCATATTAGTCATCGGCCGCGGCAAGCCAGGCTCGCCGCCGCATAACTTGGCAATGTGGCGAAAGAGAGGAACGCGCTGCGCTTCGGCAGCGGCACGGGCGGTTGCGAGCGAGACGGCGAGAATCGCGTTGGCGCCCAGGCGGGATTTCGTGGGCGTGCCGTCGAGGTCGATCATCCGCTGATCGATGGCTTCTTGATCGGCCGGATCACAACCGGCAATCGCTGGGCCGATTTGCTCCAGGATGTTTGTAACTGCTCGGCGGACTCCCGCGCCATCGTATCGAGCCATGTCGCCATCACGCAGCTCGCACGCTTCAGCCGTTCCCGTGCTCGCGCCGCTGGGAACGCTTGCCCGGCCGACAATGCCACCGTCAAGATGCACTTCCGCCTCGACCGTCGGTTTGCCGCGGCTATCGAGAATTTCACGGGCATGTAGCTTCACGACTTTGGGCATGGGACGACTAACAAAACGCGCTGTCGGATGAGGGCTCGGCCTGCGCCACGCTCAATATAGCCAAGCTCGACGGCTTGGAGACGAGACTAAGCGATGGCTGGGTCCCGCGGAGCATGCTGCGGATGGGCCAAGAGGCACGTGACAATCGTGCCGTGCGGCTCCGCACCCGAGATGGAAAGCGTCGCACCAATGAGCTCGGCCCGATAACGCATGATCCGCCGCCCGCTGCCGGCGGTGAGCGGATCGCGCTTGCTCGGGAAGCCGCGACCGTCGTCGGAGACCGTCAGCGTGACGAATTCTCCGTTATCAGAAAGGGAAATGAGGATATGGCGGCCGCGGCCATGCTTGACGGCGTTATTAACCGCTTCCTGACTAAGACGATAGAGGTGCATCGCCGTCTGGTTGTCGAGAATGCAGACTGGCTCGTCGCACTCAAAGTTGCAATTCACGCCGTGCAGTTCACTGGTCCGCGATGCCAGCTCCGACAAGGCGATCATCAAGCCTTCGGCATCGACTTCCACGGGAACAAGACCTTTGGACAATGCGCGGACATGACTCAGCGATTCTTCCAGCCCATCGACAATGTTCGCGGCCATTCGCGATTCGGGCAGATTCTTGATGGCCAGCTCACCGGCGAGCCTTTCAGCCATCATTGCCAGGCCAGTCAACTCCTGACCTGTGCCGTCGTGCAAGTCTTGGCCGATGCGACGCTGCTCCGCCGCAGCGACCTCTAACACCTCCCGCTGCAGGCGCATTTTCTCGGTCACGTCGCGGGCAATCGCCGCAGCGCCGATGACAGTGCCTTGCGCATCCTTGATTGGGGAGATGCTGAGCGAGACCTCGATTCGCTCGCCATCCTTGCGAATACGCGACGTTTCGAAATGCTCGATGGGAATGCCCTCACGCACGCGATCCAGCTGGTGAAAGGCTTCGTCATATCGTTCGGGCGGACAAAGAATGGTTATTTTGCGGCCGACTGCTTCTGCCGCGGTATAGCCATACAATCGCTCGGCGCCGGCGTTCCAGCTCACGATGATGCCGTCGAGCGTCTTGCGGAGAATGGCGTCGTCTGAGCACTCGACAATCGCTGCCAGCCGACGCGTCGCTTCCTCGACTCGCTGTCGGTTGGCCAGATCACGGCCGAACAAGATGAACGCCAGGCCAACCATGCCGATTCCGAAAATGGCGCCGACAACGTCCGTCGCGTGCGCTACGAACGCGCTCTGCTTCGATTCTTCGGCACGCAGCCGCAGCGATTCCTGCTGTTGCTCTTGCATTTTATGGACGAGAGCCCGCATCTCGTTCATGAGCTGCCGACCTTTATTCGTTGACACAGACAACTTCGCAGCACCGAATCCTTCCGTCTGCTGCGCCGCAATCGCGCGCCGCAGCTCGTCAAAGCGGGCCGCCACGCGCTGTCGCAGTGCTGCGATGCGGTCTCGATTATGAGGATCGCTGCCGATTAACTGGCTAAGACTGTCCAGCGTTTTTCCAGTCCGGTCGATCGCTTCTTGATAGGTCTTCAGGTAGTCCGAGTTGTCCGTAATCAAAAAGCCGCGCTCGGCCGTCTCGGCCTGCGTCACGCTGGAAAGGACCGTCTCCAGCGTCGTCAGCACGCGTTGCGTCTCCGTGACCCGACTGCCGTTTCTGGCAATTCGGTCCACATTCCATTCGGAAATGATCGCATTAAAAAAAACCAGCAAGGCGATGAGCACCAGCCCAATCGTCGTGGCCCGAGGCAGCAGCCGTGGCGATATCAATTTCATAGACCTACTCGCAGAGAGCAGTCGCGCGGCTAATGGTTCTCGAGCACCCACTGCACGGCGTGCTTCGTCAATTCTGTCACGTTTTTCAGCTCGAGGCGCTGCTTGATCCGTTCGCGATGGGCATCAACCGTCTTGGGGCTCAGGCCCAACTTGCCCGCGATTTGCCGCGTGGTGAGCCCCTGGCCAATCATTTGGAAGACCTCGATTTCGCGATCGGTGAGTCGCTCGACGGGCGACTTTCCGGCGTGAGCCTTTGATCCGACGGCGAGCTGCACCATTCGCTCGGTGGCGCGCTGACTGAGATACATCTTGCCGTTTAAGATCTCGCGAATCGCGCGAACGATGCTGCGGCTGACTTCCTGCTTGTTAACATAGCCGACGGCGCCGGCGCGGAGCGCTCGCTCGGCAAACACCAGCTCGTCATGCATGCTCAGCACGAGCAGCTTCATCTGGGGAAACGAAGTGTGAAAATCCTTGATCAGCTCAATGCCGCTGCCGTCCTCGAGAGTAATATCAATGATGGCGACGTCCGGGTGTTCGGCATCGGCGACTTGCTGTGCCTCGGCAATGCCGCTTGCCTCGCCACAAACGGAAAAATCATCCTGCGTCGAAAGCAAGCCGATGAGGCCCTGACGCACGAGCGGATGGTCATCGACGATCAGAATTTTTGTTGCCACTGGGAGAAACTACTAAGAGGTCGGATGGATTTACGGTTCCTGGAAAGACGCAGCAGAGCAGGGTCGTCCACCGAATTATAGGCGAGCGCGACAGCCCTCCAATCTTTTGCGAAACAGAACATCCGGCATGCATTGGTGAAAGCTTTCGCGATCGTAAGCCAGGCACCGGGTCCGAATGCTGAAATCATTGATGATCTGAGAAATGTCTAGGTAAATCACCTAGTCAGTGATAGGTGAAAGCTTCATCAACCGGTAGCATTTTTGCCTATCGATCTCACCTCATTTTGCTCGTCTGTGCCTAGTAAACGGCTCTATTTTCCTACCGGTGATAATCCGGCACACTTGCAGGTGCTTTCTCAATCGTCCCGCCGATGTGGCGAGAACGTCGAGAAATGGCGCCTCGCCGACGAGCGTTGGTTTTAGCCGCCGGCGAGTCCCTTTATGAGGACCGCCCATGCAAGCCACGTCAACTGCAGCTCTGGTTGGTCAGCCTACAACGGTTACGCTTGAGAAGCCACAAAACGGCATTAAGGGACTAAAGCATTTTCGGCACGATATTCTGGCGGGGTTGGTCGTCTCGCTGATCTCATTGCCTTTCTCGCTGGGCATTGCGGTAGCTTCGGGTGCTCCACCGATCACGGGCATTATTTCGGCGATCATCGCGGGCTTCGTCCTGCCGTTTCTCGGCGGATCATATGTGACTGTTAGCGGTCCGGCCGCGGGCCTGGCCCCCATTCTGCTAGCGTCGATGATGGTTTTGGGTCATGGCGATACCGCCAAGGGATATCCGCTGCTCTTGGTCGCGATTTGCTTTGCGGGCTGCGTGCAGCTTGTTTTGGCGCGCTTCAAATTCGCCCGCCTCTGTGCGATGTTTCCTGCCGCCGTGGTGGAGGGCATGCTCTGCTCGATCGGGCTGCTGATCATCGTGAAGCAGTTTCCAGCGCTGATGGGCGTTAAGTTTCACGCGCACGAGTTTTATCAATACGTCACGGAGGTCCCCAGCCATATCGCCGAAATGAAGCCGACCGTATTTCTCATCGGAATTGCTTCATTGGCGTTGATGTTCGCCCTGTCGGCGGGCAAGGCAAAATGGCTGAAGGTCGTGCCGCCGCAAGTCATCGCCGTCGTGGTCGGCTCGGGATTGGGCCTGCTCTTCGGTCTCAAAGGCGATGCCTTGATCAATATTCCCCCAAACCCGCTAAGCGGCATTCATTTGCCGCATTTTCAGGAGGTCTGGAGTGATATGAGCCTCTGGCCGGCCATCGTAACGACCGTCGTTACATTGACCTTAATCGACGGCATTGAATCGCTGGCAACCGTCATGGCGATCGACAAAATCGACCCGTTTCATCGCAAGTCCAATCCCGATCGCACGCTTTCGGCGATGGGCATCTCGAATCTGGTTTCCAGCCTGGCGGGCGGCCTGACCATCATTCCCTGCGGCGTGAAGAGCACCGCCTGCATCATGAGCGGCGGACGCACGCAGTGGGCAAATTTCTACAACGCCTGCTTCTTGCTCGTCTATCTGCTTCTGGCCCGACCGATCATCAACTTGATGCCTTACGGCGTGTTGGCGGCAATGCTGATTTTCACCGGCTACAAGCTCTGCCGGCCAAAGGTTTGGAAGCATGTCGCACATATCGGCTGGGAGCAGCTCGCCGTTTTCACGATTACCGTGGTCGCCACGCTTTCGACCGACCTGCTGTGGGGAATTGTCACCGGCATCGTCGCCAAGCTGGCCTTCACCTTGTGGGTGCATTCCACGACGCCGCAGCCGGCTGTTCTGGCCGGGGCGAATGGGCACGCTGCTGCTTCACGTGGCTGGCTGTCGCGCTTGACGCAAGCGTTTCGCAGCCCCGTAGCACACTCCGAATCGATTGATGACGAGCATCATGTCTATTTCGGAGGTCCGCTGGTCTCCTTCAATCTGATGCATGTAACTCACGAGCTATCCCAAGCCGCGAAAGCCAAAAAAATCTATCTGCATGTGACGGACCAGGTTACGGTCGTCGATCACACGTCGTGCGAGAGCTTGATGCATTTTGCCGAGGAATGCCATCGCAGCGGCACCGCACAAGTCGAATTACTGGGGCTCGATGCGATGACGCCTCGCTCAGATTTTCCTAGCTGCATGCGGACCCGCAGCGCGCATCGGCGTGGCGCCAGCCGCCGCCATACCACCGATGATTTGCTGACAACGGTTGTCGGCCGCGAAACAAGCAGCGCGGCCAGCGAAGGCATCGTCACCTGCTCCGCCAGCACCGGCGCGGCGGCGACCGACGGCGACGATGCGATGACCTGGCTTAGCTTGAGCACCCCCGCAGCGAGCGCGGGTGGATGCGTCAATGAATCGTGCGACCGCGATGCGGCCGAGCGGGCGCGGGCCGAGATGGATTGGATCGACCTGAAAGTCGCCAACGGCGACTCGCCTGTTCCCCAAAGCCGGAAGGCCGAGGCCCGCCGCGATATGGATTGGCTCAGCTTAAGAAGTGCCATCGGCGGGCCTCTTAACGCCCTGAATGCCTGGTTTCCCCGCTAACTCTGCCCCTGCCACCGACGTGCACCATGCCCATCGTCCTACGCCTCCAGGCACTTGCTGAATCGCAGCTTGCAGGGCTCGGCCCGACCGAGCTCGTGAGCTTCCTCGCTGAGCTGTTGGTGGCAGCCTGCCTTTTTGGTCCGGTGATCGCGATCGCTGCGATCGCAAGCTGGCTCGTGCGCAAAAGCGGCGACTATAGAGCACCGCAGCTTCACCGCCGGCCAGTGCGCTAGGAAAAAGTCGCGCTAGGACCCCGCGCTGGCAAGAATTGACTTCTGGCGCGATTCCGTGGCCGACTTGCCCCGCGGCAGCTCGACCCGAAACATGGATCCCTGGCCAGGCTGGCTCTCCACGCTCACGTTGCCGCCCAGGGCCTGCGCCAGATGCTTGACGATTGAAAGACCAAGGCCGGTGCCGCCGAGCTGGCGAGAATGCGCTTTATCGACGCAATAAAATCGCTCAAAGATCCGTGCCAGGTCCTTTTCCGCGATACCAATGCCGGTATCTGCGACTTCGAATGTGACCGCGCCGGCCACCGCGCTGGCGCGGATCGTTACACGACCGCCGACCGGCGTGTATTTGATCGCATTGTCCAGCAAGTTGCTTAAAATCGTTCGTGCGCCTTCTTCGTCCGCGTAAGCGGCGAGCGGACCTGTCGGCAGCTCGGTATAGAGCTCAACTCTTTTTGCCGCGGCTGCCTCGGCAAACTGCTCCGCGGACTCCCGGATTAGCTCGGCGACCGAAAAGTCCACAAACTCAAACGACTGCTCTCCTGATTCGACGCGGGCGATCTGCAGGATGTCCAGGATCAATTGATGCAGCCGGTCCGTTTGCTCTTCGATCCGCCGGATGAAGTGCAGATTGTGCTCCGGATCATTAATAGCGCCCAGCCGCAGCGTCTCGGCATATCCCTTGATCGCCGCCAGCGGCGTCTTCAACTCGTGCGACACGTTCGCCACCAGCTCTCGCCGAAGGCTTTCCAGCCGCCGCAGCTCCGTCATGTCGTGCAGGACCATCACGACACCGGCACACGGTTCGCCTGGTAATCGGGTCGCTCGCAGCGACAACGTTCGCCGAACTGCGCCGGGCGCCTCAAATTCCCGGACGACTGGAGCTTGACTCGCCAGCGCGCGGGCCAGCGCGTCATACACGGGCCTGGCCCGCGTCACTTCAAGCAGGGATCGGCCTTGAGGCTGGGGAGTAGCAAAATCCAGAAGCTGACGGGCGGCTTCGTTCGCCAGCAGAATGGTGTTGTCGGGACCAACCGCCAAAACACCCTCCGCCATGCTACTAAGACGGTCTGCAGCCGCTCGTGATTATCCTCGATCTGCTCCAGTCGCCGCGCCAAATCCCGCTGCATCTGGTCAAAAGCGCCCGACAGCGCCCCAACTTCGTCCCACGGGCAAGGCCGATGCGGCTGAGCCGCTGACTGGCCCGACGCCGAACGCACCTGCCGTGATAGCTCGCTTAGCGGCTGCACGATCCTGCGGACGCAATACCACACGGCGATAGCGCCAGTGGTAATCGTCACCGCCGCGGTCACCCAAAGCTCAGCCGGGGCAATTGCCGGCGCGGCCAATCCCGCGTGGCGTGCCGCGAGCAGACTAACGACGAGCACATGGGCCACAATGAGCCCGCTGAAGACGAGAAACAATCGCCAAAACCACTGGCTAAAACCCATCGACGCCTTTCCGATCGCTAGCTCGACGGCAGAGCACAAAGTGCGCTGCAATGCTCGAGCGCTAGCGCCAGCCTAAGGCGAAAAATAGGGAATGCAAAGGGGATGCGCTCCCCGACTATGCTTCGAGCGAAAGCTTGCCCGAAGCACTGCTGCGGCCGTGCGGCGTTGCGGGTGAATAGCCGGGGCTCCAGGCGTCGGTAACTCGCTGCGGCGCCAGCTCCTCAATGGCTTGGGCTGCGGGAGCCGCGGCGGTACGCTCGGGCATTTGCGCACAAACGGCTTGCCAGGTTTGTCGCTCCTCTTCGAGCACGCGGAGGATGTCGCTAAGGCGCTGCGCATCCTGTGCGAACTGTGCTTCGACGAGCGTGGTTAGCAAAAACATGTAGATGCCGAGCGTATTCTCCACGACCGGTGACTTCTCGGGTGAAATCCCTGCGATCAGCTCCGTGATAATGTCCCGACAGTGCCCGGCAGCCGCTTTTCCTTCCTCGCTGCGCCCTGCTATCCAGGCATCCTGCGCAGCGCGTGCCGTCCGCATTGCGCCCTCGATAAGCATGAGCCGCAGGCGCTGCGGCGTGGCGGTAATGATTTGCGTTTCGAGATAGGCATCGCGGGCATAGGCCTGCATGGAATCATTCCTGCGCTGGGAGGACAACGCACTAAAGTCAATTATTTACCGCTGCTACTGCTGCTGCTCGTGTTGCTGCTGGAGCTGCTGGAATTGCCAAACAGCGAAATGTATTGAATCTGGTTGATGTAATTCAAATTGTTGCGGATCGAGCCGACGATGTTTTCCAGCGTGAAAAACTGGTTCAGCAGCCGCTCTTTTTCCTTATCCAATCGTGTATTCCAGTCGGTAATTCGCTGACCCGCATCATCGATTTGTTTTTGCAGCGCGGAAGCCCGGCTCACGAGCAGCGAATTATTCTCACCGACGAGCGATTCCAGCACTTTATCGAGCTTGCCTGCCACGCCCTTGTCGGTATCTGTGAAGAATTCTGTTACCCCGTCGGCATCGGCGTTGTATTTATCCTGGAACTTCGCCTTGTCGAAGGAAAGGTGCCCCTGATCATCGGCGGTGATTCCCAGCTCAGCCAGCGAATGGATCGAAGCGGAGCTGAAATAGGTCCCGGTCAGCGCCTGCGATAGATCGCTGTCCACATGCAGGGCCTCGGCTGAGCCGAACAAAGTACCGGTGGTGAAATCCTTGGCGTTGAACGTCGTGTACGAATCGAGCTTGTCGCGCAACTTGTTGTACTGATCGACGAACGTTTGCAGCGTCGATGCGGCGTTGTCTGACGTTTGGGACACCGTGACGGTCACCGGATCGGTGGAAGTCCCGCTTAGCGTCACGTCGATCCCCGGCAGAGCCGAGGTGAATCTGTTCTTCGTGGACGACACGAGAATGCCGGTGCTCGCGCTGCCGCCGATCTGCAACAGCGCATCCTGACCCGTCGTCAGATCCGTGAACGAAAGCCCCAGGGACGTTCCATCAATTAGCAGCTCGCCGGCCTTCCCACTGACGCTACTGAGCAGCGAAAGATGATCGGGAAGCGAGCCGGCGCCTTCCGAAAGGACGTTTGCGCTGGCGCCGACGCTAAGATCGTTGATTTTCGTTACCAGGTCGCTCAGCGTATCGGTGGCGGCTAGTTGGATCGTAAACGTCGTTCTGCCATCAATGATTTGGGCGGGTTGACTATTGATCGTGGTCGCCACGCCACTTCCCGCGATATGCAAATTGGCGGCACTCTTGCCACTGCCTACATCCGCCACGGTTAGCGTCCCCGCGCCGGCAGCCGTATCGACCAGCGAAATGCCGTCGCCGGCGTCGTTGATTTGCGCCGTAACGCCCAGTGCGTGGGCGTTGATTTCGTCGATCAGATCGCCGACGGTCTTCGGATCGAAAGCGGCCAAATTCAGCGTCGATGTCTGGCCTGCCGAGTTGGTAATCGTGATCGAGCCGAGAGAAACTCCCTGGCCGCCGTTGTAGCTGGCCAGCAATGTGCTCAAGCTGACAACCTGGCGCTCCAGATTACCGGAGTTGATCGACGTGCCCGCGACGCTGGCTGTCAGGCCGAGCTTCGTCGCTGTATTCGTCGCGTCGCCATCAGCCGCGATCAGATTGCTGAATGTCACGCCGCTCGTGTCGGTGAGCACAATTCCGTTTTTGGCAGCATTGTACGAGGCCGTAATGTCGAGCCCCGCGCCATTAATGGTGGCGATCACGTCATCGAGCGTCTCGGCCGAGGCCAGACTTACCGTCGTTGAATTGCCATTGCGATCAGTCAGAGCAAGGTCGCCGAGCGATCCCAAGCCCTTTCCCCCGTCCAGCGAGCTGAGCAGCGTCGTTTTCAGCCCCGAGATCAATCGCTGCCCGGTGATCGTGTCGCCCACGGCCGTTCCGGTCAGGCCCAGCTCCTCGGCTACCGCGCCGCTCAGGGGACTGGTCACGGCAAACGTGCCGCCGCCAACGGTCAGGTCTTTCAGCTCAATCCGTTTGCCGTCGGCGCTGATTTGCGCTTGCAAGCGGGTTGGATCGGCCGCGTTAATGCGGCTGACGATATCGCCCAATGTCTTTGGCGCGGCCTGACCGGTCGGATCTAGATCGATCGACAAGGCATTGGAGCCATCGCGAAAGGTCACCTGCAGGTCCGCCAGCCCCGAACGCAGGCTCAGGCCGTTGCCGTCGCGAAGCTGATCGAGCCGCAGCCCGGAAAACAGCCGGACGACGTTCTGTCCATTCGCGTCGTCGGCTCCAGCGTTAATCGTGGACAAGCCAAGACCGGCCGCCGTCGTGCCGCCACTGACTTCCTGCACGCGCAGATTGCCGTTGCCGCCGGAATGGTCGTGAAGGACCAGGTGATCGCCGACCGCCTCAGCCTTGACCGCAATGCCATCGGCGCTATTAATGGCGGCCAACACATCGTCAACGGTTTGGACGTACCGCAGATCGACGACGGACGATTCGCCGCTGCGATCGGTAATGCGGATCTGACCGCGCGCCACGCCAGCGCCGCCATTCAGATCGTCCAAGCTGAGTGCGGTATCAATCTGCCCGCCAAACCGGAACGAGAATGAACCGCCGCCGAGCGCCTGGTCGCTGGCCGCCACGCCGCTGCTCAGCGCCAGATTCGACTGAGCCAGCCGGGCGGGGACAAACTGATACTGCCCCGGTGCAGCCGGCGAAGAGGCCGTGGCGGTGAGCACAGCGGTGTTGCTCGACGTCGTTTGCAAGCCGGCAAAGAGATCGGATTTTGCCAGTCGCTTGGCCACGATCTGGACACCGAGTGTCAGAGCCGTGAGCTGCGTCACGGCCGCCTGCTGCGCCTGCAGATCTTTTTGCCGGGCAGTGAGCGTATCACGCGGCTGGGCCTGAATGGCCATGAGCTTATCGACGGTGTCCTGGATCGGGATTCCAGTCACCAAGCCGACGCTGGATTGAATGCGGCCCATAGCCCAGGAGTCGAGGGGTCAGGAGTCAGGCGCGAACCGGTAGCGCAACAAGGTCTCACTAATCGTCATCGGCAGCAGAAAGGGCTAGTGGGTAGGGCTAGGGCTAGAAATTCGTCTGCAACGTTTACATAACCGGAACAGCTTGCCACGTTTTTGCGAGCTCGGCGGGCGAGGCCACTTCGAGTTCTACCTACCAGCCCCACCCATTAACGAAAAAAACCGCCGGTCGGTTGTCACCTTCCGGCGGTTCGCTATCCGAAATCCGGCGAGGCATCAGGCCGTTGTGCAACCTGCTCGCCGGAGGGTTTGACTGCTTAATTAGCCCTACCCACTAGCCCTAGCTCTTTTTAAGCGTTTCGTAGCAAGGCCAGCACGTTTTGCGGGCTCTGATTGGCGATCGACAAGACCTGCGTGCCCGATTGCACGAGCACTTGGGCTCGGGTCAGCGCCGCAGTTTCCTTCGCGAAGTCGGCATCGCGGATTTGGCTTTGAGCCTGAGTCAGGTTGGTTACTGTGTCATTGAGCGACGCGATGTTCGTCTCCAATGTCGTCCGCTGAAAGGCGCCGAGGCGACCGCGGAGGCTGGTGACCTTGTTGATCGCTTCATCGACGATGGCCGCGGCTCCGGTCGGATCGGCTGTCAAATCCTTGCCATTGCCCGACCGCAGCTCATAGAGCCGTCCATCGGCGCCACCGAGGGTGGCCGTATTGACGCTGTCGATGCCGATGCGGGCCTGCTGATTGGTGACGACATTCGGGCCGAGTTGGAACACCGCACCGCCACCCGTGATCGTGAACGAAACAGCCGTCGTGCTGCCGTCGGTGACCGTGATGGCCAGATCGAGCGACGACGTGTTGATCGACAGCGTATTAGCCTTGCCGCTGGCCGTGGTGCCGTTAATCGTTCCGACGATATCGGTGCCGGCGGCGTGCGTTCCGCTCAGATTCGTCGCAAAGGTCCCGTTGGTGCCTTCGCTGAGCACTTCGACATCCACCGTGCCCGCGCTGCCGTAGGCCGTGGACTTCAGATTCAGAACTCCAGCATTGTTGGTGGCTTCCAAGCCCGTGCCGTCGCTGACCAGGTTGATCGCGTTGACGACCTGGGTCACCGTGGCGCCGGCCTTGAAGTTGAAGACTTCGGAACCCCTCGAGCCCGCCAGGCGAATGACGAGATCATCACCCAGGCCCGCGCTCAAGCCGCCGCTCAGCGGATCGGTGTGCGTGCTGAAATCCGACGTGCTGAACGTGTTCGTGCCGCCCGAGTTGACGGAAGCGGTGAACGCGGTCAAACCATCGATTGCCGAGGTAACCGTGTTGACGGTCGCATTCAGGCCCACATTCACCGTAATCAGGTTCGCCGTGGCATCATAGGTGGCCGTCGTCGTGCCGTTGCTGCCGCCCGTCAGCGGATCGACGTTCGCGCCATTATCTGCATTCGTGAAGGCAAGGCTGCCGCCGGCTGTCGCCGACGCCGCAAAATCGGCCGTGTTATTGATTACTGTGGCCACGCTCGAAAGGGTCGCGCCCACGCCGACATTCACCAGCAGCGTATTCGTTCCCGAGTTATATCCAGCGGCCGTGGTGCCATTGGCACCACCGGTCAGCGGGGCGCTGATTGTACCGTCGTCTGCGTTGTTATATGCGGTCGCGGCGTTGCTGATTGCTGACACGGCAAACGTACCGTCCGCGGTGATGGCAGTGGTGATATCCCCGACCGTGTCGCCGGCTGCGACCGTGACGGTCAGCGTGTTGGTGTTGGCCGTATAAACGGCTCCGGTGGTTCCACCGGTCTGAAACACAACGTTGGTGGAATTTCCCGCCGCCCCGTCGGCCGCGCCGCCCACAACCGCCGTCAAATCAAACGTCTCGCCAGTATTCGTCAAGTTGATCGTTCCGGTAGCAGCGGCCGCATCCGTAGCTCGCTGGAAGTTCACGTCGGCCGTGTTGCCAACCGCACCATCGGCAGCTCCGCCTGCTTGCGCCGCAACGTGAAGCGTGCCATTCGTAAACGTAAAGTCGCCGGCAGACTGTGCAATATTTGCTGCCGCCTGGAACTTGATATCGGTCGAATTGCCAACCGTGCCGTCGGCTGCCTGGCCGGCCGCTGCGGAAACCGTCACGAACGCGCCCGAGTTGGTCAAAGCCAACGTGCCGGTCGCCTGCGCCGGTGTGCCCGAGCCAAAGCCGCTGTCGGTCAACGTCGCCTGAGTGGCCGCCGCGCTGATATTGACATCCACAGCCAGCGAGCCGGCCGTGCCCAGGTTGGCCTGGTTGATTTGCAGATCGCTGACCGTGTTGGCGCCGGCCGTGTACGCTTTCGTGAAGTCGAGCGAGCCGTCGAGAATCTTGCGGCCCTGGAACGTCGTGACCTTGGCGATCCGGTCGATGGCTTCCAGCGACGAATCGACCTGCAGCTGGTTGGCCGCGAGCTGATCATCGCTGAGCACGCCTTTGTTCGCCGCTTCGACCACCAGGCCGCGAATGTCGTTCAGCAGGTTGCTGATCTGGCCCAGGGCGCTATCCGATGTGGCGATGAGCTGGTCGGCTTGCTGCGTGTTCTTGATTGCCGTGTTGATGCTCGTAATGTCACGGCGGAGATTTTCGCTGGCAATCAAGCCGGCCGGATCGTCCTTGCCTGAGTTGATGCGCAAACCCGTGCTCAAGCGGGTTAGCGACTGCTGCAGCTGCTCGTTCGAGCGAGCCAGGTTTTGCTGCGCGATCAGCGAGCTGACGTTTGTGTTAATGCGACTCATGTGCCGGGGACCCTTTCGTTAGCTGGTTGAACGGAGGCGTTGGCTCGATTGGTGCTGTCTCGCCGTTGCCGTTCGCTCCGTTAGCGGGGAATGCGGGAATGTTGTC
>Ga0170475_100160149_pt1 | contig 13612 bp, 12 predicted proteins | sample Soicark_Litter_5_FD_111474 | JGI IMG/M metagenome (GOLD analysis project Ga0170475, IMG submission 111474) | Avena fatua rhizosphere microbial communities from Hopland, California, USA. Combined Assembly of 48 SPs | reverse complement strand
TGTGGATCGCGCTCGATCCGCAGAGCGCCGACAAAGCGCCGCAAGAGGGCATTCTCGCGATCCGCGATTTCAGTGTGCGCGGAGAAGCCGCGCTGGAGCGCGTCGCCGCAATGCCGCAGCATCCCGGCGCCCCATCACCGGGGGTCGAGTTCTCACGTTTGCATGTCGATTTCAGCCGGTCGCTCGGACGCTTCACGATCCGAGACGGTGTTGTAAAAGGCCCGGCGATCGGCGCCACGGTCGACGGGTATATCGATTACATGCGCAACGACGTGCGCATGCGCGGCACCTTCGTTCCGCTCTATGGCCTCAACAACATGTTCGGCCAAATTCCGATCGTCGGATTGTTCCTCGGAGGCAGCAACGAGGGTCTGATCGGGTTGACCTACGAAGTTGTCGGTCCGCCGAGCGCGCCGGTGTTGCGGGTCAATCCCATATCCGCGGTCGCGCCGGGTCTATTGCGCAAATTCTTCGAATTCCCGAGCGGGAACGGCATCGGCGCGCAGATGCCGCAGAGCTACGCCGAGCCGAGGTAGCAGACGACAGTGGACAGACGACAGACGACAGAGGACAGACGACAACGCACAGTGAAGGTTATCGTCCTTCGTCAACCGGCTTGAGCAGAACATGTCGTTTTTTCCCGAACGAGAGCTTGATCACGTCTTGTGGCGTGACGTCCTCGGGAGTGAGCACCATCTTCTCGTCGGTGACCGTGAGATCGTTGACCTTGAGTCCACCGCCCTTGATCTGGCGCCGTGCCTCTCCTTTCGAGCCTACCAGCCCCGCTTCCACGAAGGCTGCGAGCACGCCCACGCCGGCCTCGATCCTGGCACGCGAAATTGCAACAGTCGGAAGGGTATCGGTCAGCGCGCCTTCCTCGAAGGTGCGACGCGCAGTTTGCGCGGCTCGCTCCGAAGCCTCGGGGCCGTGCAACAGGGCGGTCGCCTCGGTTGCCAGGATCTTCTTCGCCTCATTGAGCTCCTGCCCGCGCAGGGCGGCGAGGCGATCGATCTCGTCCAGCGGCAATTGCGTGAATAGCTTGAGCAGCCGGCCGACGTCTCCATCCTCGCAGTTGCGCCAGAACTGCCAATAATCGTACGGGCTCATCATGGCGGCGTTGAGCCAGACCGCCCCGGTCTCGGTCTTGCCCATCTTGGCGCCGGACGACGTAGTCAACAGCGGCGTAGTCAACGCGAACAGCTCGGCATTGAGCAGACGGCGTCCGAGGTCAATGCCGCTGATTATGTTGCCCCACTGATCGGAGCCGCCCATCTGCAAAATGCAGCCGTACCGCTTGTGCAGCTCCACGAAGTCGTAGGCTTGCAGAATCATGTAGTTGAACTCGAGAAATGTGAGCGGCTGCTCGCGATCCAGCCGGAGCTTCACGGAATCGAACGTCAGCATCTTGTTGATGGTGAAGTGACGGCCGACGTCGCGCAGGAAGGCAATGTAGTGCAATTGGTCGAGCCAATCTGCGTTATTGGCAATGATCGCGCCGGCGCCGAAATCGAGAAAGCGCGAGAACACGCTGCGGATCGAGGCAATATTGGCATCGATCTGCCCGCCGGTAAGCAGGTTGCGACTCGTATCCTTGCCCGACGGGTCGCCGATCTTGCTCGTGCCGCCGCCCATGAGCGCGATCGGTCGGTGGCCGGTCTGCTGCAGCCACCGCAACATCATGATGGTAAGGAGGTTGCCGATGTGGAGGCTCGGCGCCGTGGCATCGAAGCCGACATAGGCGGTGATCGGGCCGGCGGCGGCCCTGGCGTCGAGCCCCTCGGCGTCCGAGACTTGATGCATGAATCCGCGCGCGGCGAGGACCTGCAGAAATTCGGACTTGTAGGCGCTCATGAGCTATCGTGTAACAGGTCCGTCGCTGGATTTAAACCGAGGGCGCCTCAATGGCTTCGCTGACCGCCATCGGCCTGATGAGCGGCACCTCATACGATGGTATCGATATCGCCCTCCTGGAGACGGATGGTGAAACGATCGGTCGTCTTGGTCCGACCGGCTATCGTCCTTACAGCGAAGTGGAACGAGAACAGATCCGCCGCGCCATCGCGGACGCCTCCAAACTTGGCGACCGCGGCGAGCGATCGAAGATTCTGCACGAGGTGGAGGAGGCTGTGACCGACATGCACGCGCAGGCGGTCGAAGCTTTCCTGGCCGCGAACGAGCTCGCGCCCGCTGCGGTGGCGGTGGTCGGTTTCCACGGCCAAACCGTTGTGCATCGGCCGGAGCGTGGACTGAGCGTTCAGCTCGGGCACGGCAGGGCGCTTGCGGCCCGGCTTGGGATTGCGGTGGTCTATGACTTTCGCGGCGCCGACATCGCAGCAGGAGGCCAGGGCGCCCCCATGGTGCCGATATTTCATCGCGCCATGGTGCGCATGCTGAAGCGGTCGCATCCGGTGGCAGTGCTCAATGTGGGGGGTGTCGCCAATGTGACGTTCATCGACGGTGACCAGCTTGCTGCGTTCGATGTGGGCCCGGGCAATGCGCTCATCGACGATTTTGTGCGGCTGCGCACCGGTCAACCGCAGGACCACGACGGACGATGCGCGGCGGCCGGACGCGTCGACGAGGACGTGGTCGAACGCGTTCTCGCGCATCCGTTTTTTGCGCGGCCGTCGCCCAAATCCCTCGACCGCAACGCGTTTCGACAATGGGTGGCCGAAGAGGGACGCATTGCGGACAAGGGTACCGAGGATGGCGCCGCAACGCTCACCGCCATCACGGCAGCGGCAGTCGCCCGCGCGGTGAAGGCTTTGCCGCGCGTGCCGAGTAGCTGGATTGTGGCCGGTGGCGGCACGCGCAATGCGACCTTGATGCGCATGCTCGCGGAGCGATTGTCGCCGGCGCCGGTAGACACCGCCGCGATGGTCGGATGGTCGGCCGATTCCCTCGAGGCGCAGGCCTTCGCGTATTTGGCGGTGCGCACGCTGAAGGGGCTGCCCATCACTTTTCCGAGCACGACCGGAGTTGCACGGCCGCTCACCGGCGGTGTCCTCGTACAGTAATTTTCGCCAGCTCACGCAGCGCTGTGCTTGCGCTCGATCTTGAGCCGTTTGTCAAGATAAACGCCAATGGCCTGAAGCAGCGGATCGATTTTGCCGTCAAAGAAATGGTTCGCGCCGGCAATGACCTTCTGCTCGATCACGATGCCCTTTTGTGTCTTGAGCTTCTCGACCAGCGCGTTGACATCCTTGTGCGGTACGACCGCATCCTTGTCGCCGTGGACGATCATGCCGGAGGAGGGGCATGGCGCGAGAAAAGAGAAGTCGTAAAGGTTTGCAGGCGGCGCAATGGAAATGAAGCCCTCGATCTCGGGCCGCCGCATCAAAAGTTGCATTCCGATCCAGGCACCAAAGGAAAAACCGGCGATCCAGCAGCTGCGGGCTTCCGGATTGATCGACTGCGCCCAATCGAGCGCGGATGCCGCATCGGAAAGCTCGCCCTGGCCGTGGTCGAAGGCGCCCTGGCTCCTGCCGACGCCGCGGAAATTGAAGCGCAGGACGGAAAAGTTTCGATGCACGAAGGCATAATACACCTGGTAGATGATCTGATGGTTCATGGTGCCGCCGAACTGCGGATGCGGATGCAGCACAATGCCGATGGGTGCATTCTTTTGGCGGGCCGGATGGTACCTGCCTTCGATGCGGCCCGCCGCGCCGGTGAAAATAACTTCGGGCATGAAACCTCGATGGATGGGCGATAAGAGTAAGGCCGGCAATGTGTCGGCCTGGCAAGCGCGCTTGACCCCGACGCAGCGTGCACGTAAGTATCTAGAGCAGCTCTAGATTTTGCTGAGAGGCAGCGCCGTGCGACCAGCGGTCGGCGTTTTTTAGCATGGGTCGAGGGGCAAAATGCAAGCGTTTTGGAAACATGGTTCCTGCGCAGGGACGCGATCGTCTGTATGACCGACCGGCTCTATCTTGACTGGAACGCGACCGCTCCGCTTCGGCCGCAAGCGCGCGCTGCGGTGCTTGCCGCGCTCGAGGTCGACGGCAATCCGTCCTCGATCCATGCCGAAGGCAGGTCCGCGCGCCACCTTGTCGAGCAAGCGCGTGAGAATGTCGCCGCGCTTGTTGGCACTGAGCCACGCAATGTTGCATTCACCTCCGGCGGCACGGAAGCAAACATGTTCGCACTGGTGCCGCGGTCCGGTGCAGCCGGGAGCGGCAAGCTCCTGATCTCGGCCGTCGAGCACGCCTCGGTCCTGACGGGCGGCAGGTTCCCTGCTGCTTCAGTCGAGCACCTGCCAGTCGATACCAATGGTCAGGTCGATCTTGCGGCGCTGGAGAAGCGCCTCGCAGTGCTGGGCAAGAACGTTCTCGTTTCGGTGATGCTGGCCAATAACGAGACTGGGGTAGTTCAACCCATTCCTCGCGTGGCAGCCCTCGTGCACGCGGCCGGCGCTACGCTGCACGTCGATGCCGTTCAGTCACCCGGGAGAATGGACTGCGAGATCAATGCGCTTGGCGCCGATCTGCTCACGCTTTCCGGGCATAAGATCGGGGGGCCGAAAGGCGTTGGAGCACTGGTCAGGCGCGATGCGGCCACGCCCTTCCCGATGGCGCTCATCACCGGGGGTGGGCAGGAACGCCGCGCGCGAGGGGGCACTGAGAATCTCTTGGGGATTGCCGGGTTCGGCGCCGCCGCGGCAGCGACCTTGCGCGACTGGAACACGGAACGCCCGCGGTTGCTGGCCTTGCGGCAGCGCCTGGAAACCGCCCTCAAGGCCCATTCGCCTGGCGCGGTCATCTTCGGGGAGGCCGTGGAGCGACTCCCGAATACCACCCTCTTTGCGGTTGCCGGCCTCAAGGCGGAAACCGCGGTGATTGCCTTCGATCTCGAAGGCATTGCGGTATCGTCGGGCGCGGCTTGTTCCTCGGGCAAGGTACAAGCCTCGCATGTGCTTGCCGCCATGGGGGTCGCGCCGGCGCTTGCGCGCGGTGCGGTAAGGGTGAGCTTGGGGCGAAGTACGACCGAATTCGACGTCGATCGGTTCATTCAAGCTTGGATTAGGCTCGCCGGGACATTACTTAAGGAGCGAGCAGCGGTTGCCGCCTGAAGGGATCATCGCCTAGCGAGACCAGCGAAGCCGACCATAACCGACTGATCCAACCCGCGGTCCTTGAAACCGCAGCGGAGGGAAGAATGCCGGCCGTGCAAGAGACCGTCGATAAGGTTCGCCGTATCGACGTCGACCAGTACAAGTACGGGTTCGTGACGGATGTCGAATCCGAAAAGGCCCCCAAGGGCCTCTCTGAGGATACCGTCCGTTTCATCTCCGCCAAGAAGAACGAGCCGGAGTGGATGCTCCGGTGGCGGCTCGATGCGTATCGCCGCTGGCTCACCATGCGCGAGCCGACGTGGTCGCGTGTGACCTTCGGCCCGATCAATTATCAGGATATCTACTATTACTCCGCCCCTAAGAAGAAGCCGGGGCTGAAGTCGTTGGACGAGGTCGATCCGGAGATTCTGGCGACATACGAGAAGCTCGGGATTCCCTTGCGCGAGCGGGAGGCTCTGCTTGGGGTGGAGAGGCCGCAGGGTGAGAACGGCTATGGCCGGGTCGCCGTGGACGCGGTCTTCGACTCCGTGTCGGTAGCCACCACGTTCAAGGAGGAGCTCGCCAAGGCCGGCGTCCTGTTCATGCCGATCTCCGAGGCGCTGGCGAAGCATCCTGACCTGGTGAAGAAATACCTCGGCACCGTGGTGCCGGTCTCGGACAATTTCTTCGCCACCCTCAACGCGGCGGTGTTCTCCGACGGGTCGTTCGTTTATGTGCCGCCGGGCGTGCGTTGCCCGATGGAGCTCTCGACCTATTTTCGCATAAATGAGCGCAACACCGGACAGTTCGAGCGCACCCTCATCATCGCGGACAAGGGCTCCTATGTGAGCTATCTCGAAGGCTGCACGGCCCCCTCTCGCGACGAGAACCAGCTGCATGCCGCGGTGGTCGAGCTCATCGCGCTCGACGACGCCGAGATCAAGTATTCAACGATCCAGAACTGGTATCCAGGGGACCAGAGCGGCCGTGGCGGCGTGTACAATTTCGTCACCAAGCGCGGCGATTGCCGCGGTGCGGGCTCGAAAATTTCCTGGACCCAGCTCGAGACCGGCTCGGCTATCACCTGGAAATACCCCAGCTGTATCCTGCGCGGCGACAACTCGCGCGGCGAGTTCTACTCGATCGCGATCTCGAACGGTCATCAGCAGGTGGATTCAGGCACCAAGATGCTGCATCTCGGCAAGAACACCACCAGCCGCATTATCTCGAAGGGGATTGCCGCCGGCAAATCGCAGAATACCTATCGCGGCCTCGTAACTTCCCATCGCAGAGCAAAGGGCGCGCGCAATTTCACCAATTGCGACTCGCTCCTGATTGGCGACAAGTGCGGAGCGCATACTATTCCCTATATTGAGGCCAAGAACTCCTCGACCGTATTCGAGCATGAGGCGACGACGTCGAAAATCTCGGAGGAGACGCTGTTCTATTGCCGGCAACGCGGTCTCTCGGCTGAGGATGCGGTCGCCCTGGTGGTCAATGGTTTCGTCAAGGACGTGTTGCAGCAGCTCCCCATGGAGTTTGCGGTCGAGGCCCAGAAGCTGATCTCGATCAGCCTAGAAGGGAGCGTAGGGTGACGCGCGGGTATCTCCGGCTTAATGCCCGGACCCTCGGCGCAAGCCCTAGGACAGGGTCGTCCCGGCATCCACATCTGGGATGACGCAAAGACGTGGATGGCCGCGGCCAGCGCGGCCATGGCGCTCGGACCTGTGTGACATAGCTCAAAGAAAGCGGAAACGAGAATGCATCTGCTCGAAGTAAAAAGCCTGCATGTCGAGGTCGAGGGCAAGAAGATCCTTAATGGTCTCGAGCTTTCGGTCGGCGGCGGAGCCGTGCACGCCATCATGGGTCCGAACGGCTCGGGCAAGTCCACGCTGGCCCACGTGCTCGCCGGCAAACCCGAATATGTCGTGACCGCGGGCCAGGTCTTGCTCGATGGTGAGGATATTCTGGGTCTTGCGCCGGAAGAGCGCGCCGCGAAGGGACTGTTCCTTGCTTTCCAGTACCCGCTGGAGATTCCCGGCGTCGCGACAATGACCTTTCTGCGCACCGCGCTGAACGCGCAACGAAAGCTGCGCGGGGAGGGCGAGATCTCCACGCCCGACTTCCTACGCCGCGTGCGCGAGGTCGCAGGCAAGCTCGGCATCGAGCAGGACATGATGCGCCGCGCCGTGAATGTGGGTTTCTCCGGCGGCGAGAAGAAGCGCAACGAGATTCTGCAAATGACGGTTCTGGAGCCGCAACTCTGCGTGCTGGACGAGACGGACTCCGGCCTTGACATCGACGCGCTCAAGATCGTGGCCGATGGGGTCAACCGGCTGCGAGGGCCCACGCGCAGCTTTGTCGTGATCACCCATTACCAGCGCCTCCTCAATTACATTGTCCCCGACGTGGTGCACGTGTTGTCCAAGGGGCGCATCGTGAAGACCGGCGGCAAGGAGCTGGCGCTGGAGCTCGAAGCCACCGGCTACGTGCAATACCGCGACGAGGCCGCGTGAGACTGCAATGAACGTCGACGTCCGGCCGATCAGGACCGCAGCCGAGTCTGCGCTGGCGCTGAATTTCGCTGCCGCGAAAAGCAAGCTGCCTGGCGCGGATGAGATCGCGGCATTGCGCGATGCTGCCTTTCGCCGCTTCGAGGCTGAGGGCCTGCCCAGCCGGCGCGTCGAGGAGTGGAAATATACCGACCTGCGCGCGCTCATGGCCGAGGCAAAGCCGCTCGCCTGCTTGCCGGATGCCGCAGCGAAGCGCCGCGCGCTGGAGCAAAGCACGCTGCTGGTCGAGGCGCGCCGCATTGTCCTGGTGGATGGAAGCTTCGTCCCCGAGCTCTCGGATCTGGAGCGGCTCGAGCCGGGTCTCGCCATTCGCTCCATGTCAGCGGCGCTCGCGCAGGCCGAGCGGGGCTTGGTCAGCGAGCTTGGAAATGTCGCGCCGAATACGGACCTCGCCATGGCGCTCAATACGGCGTTCATGCGGGACGGCGTTATCATCGAGGTTGCTCCCGGCGCTGCGCTCGCGCGTCCCATTCATCTCCTGTTCGTCAATGCCGGCTCGGAGCCCGGGGCGGTGTTCATGCGCTCGTTCGTAGCCGTCGGTAAAGGCGCGCGCGTGATGCTGGTCGAAAGCCATGAGGGCTCGGACGAGTTCCAGGTGAATACCGCTCTCGAGCTCAAGATCGCCGACAATGCTCACGTCGATCACATCAAGATCACCCGCGCGGGGGCCCTGCACATCTCCACGCTCATGGCGGCGGTGGGCGCCCATAGTCGCTTCAACGAATTCCTGTTCACGACCGGTGGAGAGGTTGTCCGCAACCAGCTGTTCGTGCGGTTCACGGGCGAAGAGACCATCGCGGGTATCCGCGGCGCCTGCCTGCTTAAGGGCAAGCAGCATGCCGACACGACGCTGGTCGCCGAGCATGTAGCCCAGGCCTGCACCAGCCGCGAGACATTCAAGTCCGTGCTCGATGGGCAAGCCCATAGCGTGTTCCAGGGCAAGATCATCGTGCGGCCGCATGCGCAGAAGACCGACGCCAAGATGGCCACGCATGCGCTCCTGCTTTCCGACACTGCGGAGGCCGACAACAAGCCTGAGCTGGAAATCTTTGCCGACGACGTGCAATGCGGGCACGGCGCCACCGCGGGTGCTCTCGATGACGATCTGCTGTTCTATCTCAAGGCGCGCGGGATTCCGGAGAAGCAGGCGCAATCGCTTCTGATCCAAGCTTTCGTCGGCGAGGCGGTGGAAGGAATCGAGCATGCGGGGCTGCGCGATACGTTGATGCAGGACGTTGCCGCCTGGCTGGCGGCCCGGGGATGATCGACATGCATCCGGCGGTGAGCAACGGCGCTTATGATGTGGCCGCCATCCGCAAGGACTTTCCCATCCTTGCGCTGCAGGTCTATGGCAAGCCGCTCATCTACCTCGACAACGCAGCCTCGGCGCAGAAGCCGAAGGTGGTCCTCGATCGGCTCGAGCGGGCATACACGGCCGAATATGCCAACGTGCATCGCGGGTTGCATTACCTCGCCAATGCCGCGACCGAAGCCTACGAGGATGCGCGCGAGAAGGTGCGCGGGTTCATCAACGCGCAGCGCAAGGAGGAGATCGTCTTCACGCGCAACGCCACCGAAGCGATCAATCTTGTCGCCTACACCTTCGGCGGCGAGCGCATCGGCGCTGGCGACGAGATCGTGCTCTCGATCATGGAGCACCATTCCAACATCGTGCCCTGGCACTTCCTGCGCGAGCGCCACGGCGCCGTGATCAAATGGGCCCCGGTGGATGATGAGGGGAACTTCCTTATCGAGGAGTTCGATCGCCTGCTCACGCCGAGAACCCGGATGGTGGCGATCACGCATATGTCGAACATGCTTGGCAGCGTGGTGCCGGTGAAAGAGGTGGTCCGGCGCGCGCACGCCCGCGGCATCCCCGTCCTGCTCGACGGCGCGCAAGCCGGCGTTCACCTCGACATCGACGTGCAGGATATCGGTTGCGACTTCTACGTTCTGACCGGGCACAAGCTCTATGGTCCGACGGGCGTGGGCGTGCTCTACGGCAAATACGAGCATCTCGAGGCCATGCCGCCGTTCAATGGCGGCGGCGAGATGATCCGGGAGGTCTTCGAGGACCGCATCACCTATGGCGACCCGCCGCACAAGTTCGAGGCAGGCACGCCCCCGATCGTGCAGGCGATCGGGCTTGCCGCTGCCATCGACTACGTCGACTCGATCGGCAAGGCGCGGATCAGGTCGCATGAAGGGGCGCTGCTCAAATATGCGACCGAACGGCTACGCGAGATCAATTCGCTGCGCATCTTCGGGACCGCGCGGGAGAAGGGGCCGATTGTCTCGTTCGAGGTCAAAGGCGCGCATCCGCACGATGTGGCGACCATTATCGACCGTGCCGGCGTCGCCGTGCGGGCAGGCACTCATTGCGTTATGCCGCTGCTTGCCCGCTTCGGCGTGAGCGCCACCTGCCGCGCCTCGCTCGCGCTCTACAATACACGCGAGGAGGTGGACGGTCTTGCGCAGGCGTTGATCAAGGCGCAAGGTTTCTTCGCATGACGAATGACGATGGTTCAAAGCCTCAGGCCGAGACGGCGCCGGAGCAGCAACCGCCGGCCGTGCGGGCGGCGCCGCTGGCTCCTGCGCAGTCATCGGGCTTGCCGGAAGGCGAGCTGGCGCGCCTCACCGATGAGATTATCGCGGCGCTCAAGACCGTGTACGACCCGGAAATCCCCTCCGATATTTATGAGCTGGGGCTCATCTATAAGGTCGATATTGCGGATGATCGCGCGGTGAGCATCGACATGACGCTCACGACTCCCAATTGCCCTTCCGCGCAGGAATTGCCCAGCATGGTGGAGAACGCGGTTGCAAGCGTTCCCGGCGTGGGCCCGGTGAAGGTGGATATCGTCTGGGACCCGCCATGGGATCCGAGCCGCATGTCTGATGAGGCGCGCGCGGTACTGAATATGTGGTAGCGGTAGGGGCGACGCATGCGTCGCCCCCCTGCAAAACGATATGCCCAAGCTCGATCGCGTGTTGGAGACGTGCCTCTATGTCGACGATCTCGATCGTGCGGCGCGTTTCTACGAGCATGTGCTGCGGCTCGATCCGCTCACCGATGATGCGCGCTTTCGCGCCTACGATGTCGGCGGCCAAAGCGTGCTGCTGCTGTTTCGGCGGGGCGCGACGTTGCACACCGTTCACATGCCGGGCGGGACCATCCCGCCGCATGACGGCCATGGACCGCTGCACCTCGCGTTCGCAATCACCGCGGATGCGGTGCGGGAGTGGGAGGAGCGGCTGAGCGAGCATGGTGTCGCCATTGAGGGCCGCACGAATTGGTCCCGCGGGGGACACAGCATCTATTTCCGCGACCCCGATGGGCATCTCGTCGAGCTCGCGACCCCAGGTCTGTGGGCGACGTACTGAGTACGCAACAAGCACCTTCAAAAGGCCGAATTCGTTGTTATTTAAGCGGTATGATGGTTGCGCTCGCGTGGCCTCATGCGCGCAGGAGGAGATCGAACCCAATGGCCAATCCGCGGCCGAGACCGCAAGTGATCCGGCTCACTGACGCTGCCGCCGAACGCATCAAATATGTGATGGCGAATGCGGTTGAGCCGGTTCTGGGCGTGCGCGTCGGCGTGAAGAACGGCGGCTGCGCCGGCATGTCCTACACCATGGAATACGCCGATCGGATCGAGAAGGCCGACGAGGTCGTCGAGGACAAGGGCGTACGCGTGCTTATCGACCCTAAAGCGGTCCTGTTCCTGCTCGGCACCGAGATGGACTACAAGACGAACAAGCTCTCCGCCCAATTCGTCTTCAACAACCCCAATCAGACTTCGGCTTGTGGCTGCGGTGAATCGGTACAGCTCAAGCCGGCATCCGAAGCGCAGCACTAAGTTTCTACGCATGCGAGCGCGTGAGCCTGCGGATGCCGAGCGCGACCGCAAGGCCGCCGCAGCCGATGGCGGCGAACAGCGCCGGTGAGCTCGACCAGCCCAACCGTTCGACCCAGGCACCCAGCATCGAGGGGCCGACGACGTGGCCCAAGTGGCTCGCCTGCACCACAATGCCAACGGTGAGTGCAAGCAGTGCAGGCTGGGGCGCAAAGCGCGGGGCGGCGGCGTAGATCGACGCCGGCAACATGCCGGTAATCCCGAGACTTGCAGTCGCGAGCACAGCCACGCCGGCAACTGTCATCGACGCGCTGAAAATGCCGAACGCCGCAGCCGCCATGAATGCAAAGGCGGCTGCGAACAGAGCCCAAAGGCGAAACCCTCGCCGCAGCATGAATCCAGCCGATACGCCGCCGATCCCATTGGCGATGATGGCAATGGCGCTTATGAGTCCCGCGCTCGCGAGCGTGAGACCAAGCCGCTCGACCAGCAACGTCGGCAGCAAGCCCGTGAGCGCGTGGTACTGAATGGAATAAAAACCGAAGGCAAGCGCGAGCAGGATGGGGCCAGGCATACGTATGATACGCCGTATGTCGCCAAGTCCCTGTCCGCTCGCCGGCGCTGCCGCAGGCGGAGCCGGAGCAATCCACCAGACCACCAGAGCGTAGGCGAGCGCGAGCAGACCGGTCGAGAACCACAGGCTGCGCCAGCCAAACACCGCGAGCAGCGGCCCCGCCAGCATGACGATGACCGAGCCGGCGGCGAAATAGACCGCCCAACAGCCGAACACGACGTCGCGGTCCTTGGCCGCCGTGACCAGCCCGAGGAGAATCGGGGTGGCGACCGCGACCATGAGGAAACCCGCCCCTTCGAGAACGCGTGTGACCAAGAGCGCGGTACCGGTCGTTACGAATGCGCCGGAGCACGAGGCCGCTCCGATGACGAGCAAGCCGATAGTGACGCATCGGCGCGCGCCGATGAAGTTGATGGCTGCCCCCGCCGGCAGCCCCGCAAGCGCGCCGACCATGGCATAGACGCCGATTATCCAGGCCGCGAATGTGAGGCTCAATCCAAGCTCCTGCCGGATGAGCGGGATCGCAATCGGCGCCTTGCCGATCTGGAAGGCCGCCACTACGCCGGCGAAGATCAACGCCCAGACCAGGAGCCAACGCGTGTGCGCGCCGTTCATTCGGTGACACCATTGCTGGGCAAAAACTGCTTGGATAAGCTTGCGCGCATCAAACCGACATCGAGACCATGATTGTAGGACGAGCGATGAGGGCGTTCACGCGCATCTTTCCGCGGGTAGGGCACTCCGGAAGCAATGCAGGAGCTTATTGCCACGTCTTGCTTTCTTCCACTGACGTGGATGCGCGGGGACACCAGCGCGTCTACGCGCGTCTTCGACGCGCTTCTGCCCGCGCATGAGGGCGAATTCGCCGCCGCCTCCGAAAGGCAGTACGGAAGCTAATGCACGATCTTGAATTCGAGCACCTCCATGTCAGCCCGGGCGACGCAGCCGTCAACGAGGTCGCGTGGGCGGCAGATAACGTCGAGCTCACCACCATCGGCATCGACATCGGCTCCTCGACCTCGCACCTGATGTTCGCGCGCGTGCACCTGCAGCGGCTTTCTGCGGCGCTGTCGAGCCGGTTCGTCGTGGTGGAGCGCAAGATCCTGTGGCAGTCGCCCATCCTGCTCACGCCCTACCGCGACGATTACACCATCGACGTGGATGAGCTCGCGGGCTTCATCGGCGGTTGCTACGCCTTTGCCGGCATCGCGCGCGAGCAGGTCGACAGCGGCGCCGTCATTCTCACCGGCGAAGCCCTCAAGCGGCGCAATGCTCGCGTAATCGCGGACCTCTTCTCGGAAGAAGCCGGCAAATTCGTCTGCGCCTCTGCCGGCCATCACATGGAGTGCCAGATGGCGGCGCATGGTTCGGGCGCCGTCGCGCTCCCGCGGGGGCATAACGCAAGGCTGCTCAACGTGGATATCGGCGGGGGCACCACCAAGCTGGCCTTGGCCAACAAGGGTCGCATCGTGGCGACCTGCGCCGTCGCGGTCGGCGGACGTCTTATCGTGCAAGAGGAGGGAAAGGGTCTCACCCGCATCGAGGCGCCGGCGCA
>Ga0170475_115141662_pt1 | contig 13616 bp, 6 predicted proteins | sample Soicark_Litter_5_FD_111474 | JGI IMG/M metagenome (GOLD analysis project Ga0170475, IMG submission 111474) | Avena fatua rhizosphere microbial communities from Hopland, California, USA. Combined Assembly of 48 SPs | reverse complement strand
CGCTGGAGCGGCGGGCGACACCTTCGTCCAACCAGCGTTGGTCACGTCGGCAGACGGCGCATACTGGGTCACCAACGGAGCGCTGACAGAGAGCCCCAGTGGGACGGCCGACGTCACCGTCAACGACACCGCGACTTCGCAAACCTGGCAGGGATTCGGCGGGTCATTCAACGAGAAGGGCTGGGCGTACCTGTCGATGCTCAGTGAGGCGGACAGGACCAAAGCCCTCACGCTGCTCTTCGGCAAGGATGGCTGCAATCTCACTTGGGGTCGCATCCCGATGGGTTCGAGCGACTACTCGCTCGAGCGTTATACGCTGGACGAGGTGGCCGCCGGGCAGACCGACACGACCATGGCGAGCTTCACCATGACGCGGGACCAGCAGAACCTCATCCCGTTCGTCAAGGCCGCGCAGGCCATCAAGAGCAGCATCCGCTTTTGGGCGAGCCCATGGTCGCCGCCGACCTGGATGAAGGACGGCCCTTTCAACGACAGCTTCCCGTTCGATGGCGGCTCGATGAAGAAGGACGACGCGACGCTCGAAGCGCTCGCGCTCTACTTCGTCAAGTTCATTCAGGGCTATGGGCAATCGGGCATCAACGTCGAGGTCGTCTCGCCTCAGAACGAGCCGGGCTACAGCGGAACGTACCCGACCTGCGCGTGGGCGCCCGCGACCTACGCGACCTTCGTGGGCAAGCATCTGGCCCCCGCGCTGAGTCAGGCGGGGCTGACGACCAAGATCATGCTCGGCACCTTCAATGCTGGCACCGGCGACACGTCGATCGTCAGCACCGTGATGGGCGATGCCACCGCGAGCGCTGCTATCTCGGTCCTAGGCTACCAGTGGGGCATGCTGGGCAACGTCAAGGCTGATCTCAAGTACAAGCTCCCCATTTGGCAGACGGAGCACAAGTGCGGAAACTACCCGTTCGGGGGCGGTCCGTTCAACATGACCATGGCACCCAACGACTATGCCTATGCGGTCGAGAGTTGGGGACTGTTTCGAGACTGGATTAAGGCGGGTGTCTCGGCGTACGCGGTCTGGAACATGGTGCTCGACACCGGCGGCAATGGCATCGACTCGTCGCGCGTCTGGCCTCAGGACGCGCTCTTGGCCATCGACACCGCGCAGAAGAAGCTGATCATCACCCCGACGTATTACGTCTACCGGCATTTCACCCAGTTCGTGCAGCCGGGCGCCGTGGTGGTTGGAACTACCGGCGGCGACGCGCTGGCGTTCAAGAACCCGGACGGAACCATCGTCACCGTGATGTACAACTCCGGCGCCGCCAAGAACTACGTAGTGGCGGTCGGCGGGAAGAAGCTGGCATTCCAGATGCCGAGCGCCGGCTGGGCGACAATCACCCACTGAGCAAATTGAAGACTGACGGTCCGAACCGAGCAGCTTAGCTACCGATCGCCAACCAGGAAACTTCGACCAACCAAATGCGGGTGTTGAACCACGTCTCGACGTGAACGGTGAAGCCATCGGGCGTCACGTCGAGCGCGCGCACTCGCACGCGCAGGTTGTCGTCTTTGCTGACGTCGAGCCCGACCAACCCGACCTGCACCAACGGACCTATCCCGAACGGTTGCTCGAACGTGACCGCACGGCGATACGAGCGCGGCAACTCTCCGTCACCTTCGAGCAAGGTCCAGCCGTCGAGCGTGCTGTCCAGCACGGTTACCGCAGAGAGCATCTTGAATGGTACGAGGTTCGACATCGCGCTTGGCCTAGTCCTTGGCGCCCCCTTTGCGAGCGCGCCAGCGCTATCGTCCATGCGCTTCTGTTTCGAGATCGCGTCGACTGCGGCACAATGTCTTGGCGTTCGACTGGAACTCGCCCATCTTGGCGCCAGCCGGCAGTTCACGCGCGCGCGAGACGCTTCGTCGAGCGGTCCAACCCATTCATCACAGACGGCAGAGGGCGCTCACTATTCGTGAACGCCCTCATTGCCGCTGTCTTTGCAGGGTGCTCAGGGCTTCGTGGCCAGCAATAGCGGAGCCGGCGCCGGCGCCTCGAGCGTGCGGATATCTCGAAAGCCAGCCGCGCCCAGCCACTCTTTCAGTTCAGCGAACGTGTGCGTATTCCCCTCTTCCGTTCGCAGCAGCATGTTCACGGCGAAGATCAGCGCGCCAGGTGGGCCGGTGCGCTCATCGTTGGGAACGAGATCGGCGACGGCCACGGTTCCCCCACGCTGCAGCGCATTGAACACCTTGCTCAACAGCGCCTTGCAACCCGCTACACCCTCGTTGTGCAGACAATGGCCGAGCAGAGCGACGTCGTAGCCCTGCCCGAAATCGTCACGCCGCAGATCTCCCCCGACGAATGTGTAGCGATCACTGACGCCATTGCGCTCGACGATACGACGCGTGACCTGGACGACGTCGGGCCAGTCGAGCGCGGTCACGCGCAAATCGCGAGACTGCTGCGCGAACGGGATGCCCCAAACGCCCGAGCCCGCCGCAACATCGAGGACCTTGCCGATGCGAGGCTCGCGTTCGAGCAGAGTCTTCGCCAGCGTGGCCGCGGCTGGATAGTTCAGCACGAATAGCGATTCGACGAAGTCGCTAAAGAAGCCAGCTCCGTCTTGTTCCTTGGTGATCGGGGCGACTGGCTTCCCGCTTACGACTGCTTCGGTCAATTTCAACCACGGCAACACCATGCGCGTCGTGTGCGTGAAGTAGCGTCCGAGGTAGGCCGGCTTGGTGCTGACGAGGAAGGTGCGAGTCACGTCCGTGAGGGTGAATAGCTCCCCTTGGCGGCCCAACACCTTGAAGCAGCCGAGCCCGTCCGCCAGCGCCCGCATGCCGCGCGTGGAAGTCTTGGTTTTCGCCGCCAGCGCAGCGACGTCGAGTGGCTTTTCGTCGAGTGCGTCGAATAACCCCACCCGGACGGCTGTCTCGATCATGAGCGGCGCCGCGTACCCGGACGCCAGCTCCAGGACGCTGCTCGGTGAAGTGACGCCGCTCGGTGATGTATCGGTGTTCATATCGATGTTCCTTCGTTGCAGTACGTGTTGTAGTGAGTTCGTCGAGAGCTCGAAGCTCAATTGGTGGTCGGCAAGCCAGCAGTGGCTGGCGGCGGCTCCGAAATCATCGGCGCCAATCTCTTGCGAAATTGAGCCTGCAACAGCACGACGCTGCTGAGCGCCTGGATCGCCAGCGAGGCGACCGAGACGTACCAGATGTCTTTCAGTTGCCGGTTGGGTTGCGCGGACAACCAACACACCGGCAGAACGAAGGTCACCAGACGCAGCGCGGCGCTCGCCAAGGCCGGCCATGTATTGCCAATGCCTTGAAATACGCTGGAGCAGCTGAAGATCACCGCGCTCGCCACGAAGCTCCACGAAACGACCCGCAGGTACGTCACGCCGACGGCGATCACGCCCTTCTCATGCGTGAACGCGGAGACGAAGAGCTCTGGCAACGATTGGCACAGTGCGGTAGCCAGCAGCATGAAGCCCGCGCTCAGTAGTGTCGTCGTACGAAAGGTCTCGCGCACGCGCGCGGCATCGCGAGCACCGAAGTTCTGCCCCACTACCGGCGCGGAGCCCAAGGCTATCGCGAGCACCGGCAAGAAGATGGCTTGCATCACGCGATAGGAGACACCGAAGCCGGCCTGAGCGACTGACCCGAAGTCGCGGATGCCCCACAGGATCGTGGCCATGATCACGAACAGCATGAAGAACTCGCCACCGGCAGGGAGCCCGATATTGAGCAGACTCTTGAGCGTGGGCAGGTGCGGACGCCACTGCTCGGGCTCGAGCGTCAGCTGGTGCTCGCGCTTTGCGAAGTAGAGCCACAACAGCACGACACCTGCCGCAATGGCGATCGTACTCGCCAGCCCCGCCCCGGCAACGCCGAGCGGCGCGTGGGTAACCCAGCCAGCGATCAACACCGGAGCAAGCACGGTGTTCAGGATCACGGTCAACATCTGAATCAGCATGACCGGCTGCACGATGCCGGTGCCGCGCAACGCGGCGCCCATCGCGATGGTGGCGAATTGCAGCGCTAGCCCTGGCGCGTACCAATGAAGATAGGTAGTCCCTGCAATCGCGGCGGGACCAGCGGCCACGACGTGCATGAATGGACCCGCCAGCGCGTAACTGCAGATCAGAGTCATGAACCCGCAGAAGACCGAAAGCACCATCGCCTGATTGAAGGCCAGATTGGTCGCCGATCGGTCGTTGCGGCCCAGTGCCTGCGATACGAGCGCCACGGTGCCAGCAGCGAGGACCTGGGTGAGGGCGAGCATCACGAACGCCACCGGCCCAGCGGCGCTGACACCAGCAAGCGCAACGTCTCCATTCAGGCCGACGAAGTAGAGGTCAACGAGGTAGTAGAGCGTCTGAAACACCATGCCGATGGCGATGGGGACGGCCATCGCCACGAGGTGCTTCGCAATCCGGCCCTTGGTCAGATCTTTCATCTGAAACCTTCCTTGAGTTCCCGGGAAGTGATCCGAAAGCTGCGTGAGTTATACGTGATTGATACGTGAGTAGTCAATCTATTTCAGCTTCGGAGTCGAGCTGCGGGTTCGATGCGTCCTAGCGTTTCGCCGGAAGCGCGAAGGCCGCAAGTTTCGCGGGGTTACCAGCGCCGCCGACGGGAACCACGATGTACTGACGGCCGCGCGCCATGTACGTGATCGGTGCTCCCGAGGCGTTACCGACCGGCATCGGCAGCTCGGCGATCAGCTTGCCGTGGTCGAGATCGTAGGCCGCGATACTCGCTTCGGAGTTTGCGACCTCGAACAAGCTCGTGAGCTGTGACAGCTGCTCCGCGCGCGGGCGCACGTCTCCCTCTTGAACGACAAACAGCAGTTCCTTGGTCGCCAGTACGAAGCTGCGGCGCGACCAGCCGAGGCGCGGAAGGTGCAAGTCTTTCAGCGCGGCATGATCCACCGGCCCGCGACCAATCGGCGTCATCCAGACGTGGTTACCGGTTTTGAGGTCGATTGCCGTAACTCGCCCGTAGGGTGGTTTGGTGATCGGCAAACCATTGGGGAGCGTCAACGGCTGCGTCGAGCCGGCAAACGTCGCTGGCGGAAAGGCGAACAGCGATGCGACCGCCGGGCGAGTCACCGACGGAACGTACAGCACGCCCTTCTCGGGATTGAACGCCGCGCCGGTCCAGCTGCTGCCACCCAGATTGCCCGGCACCAGGATCGTGCCCAACTTGCCGCCAGACGCCGATTGGTCGAGTGTCGGTGGTGTATAGAGCGGGCCATACTCGTACTGTTTGACGAGATCGAGCGCCTGCTGCCGCAGCTCCGGCGTAAAGTCGATCAGGTCGTCGTCGCTGAGCCCCTGACGATCGTAGGGAGCGGGCTTGGTCGGGATCGGCTGGGTTGGAGACGTCTCTTCCCCGGAGACCTGCGACTGCGGAACCGGCCGCTCCTCGATCGGCCAGACCGGCTCGCCCGTGACGCGATCGAGCACGAACAACATGCCCTGCTTCGTCACCTGCGCGAGCGCCTTGATTGGGCGCCCGTGCACGCTGATGTCGACCAGATTCGGCGCCGCAGGCGGATCGTAATCCCAAAGGCCGTGATGGGTGATCTGATAGTGCCAAACGTATTTGCCGGTCTTGGCGTTCACGGCGACGACGCTATCGCCGAACAGGCCATCTCCCGGGCGACGTCCGCCGTAAAGATCGTTTACTGGCGTGCTCACCGGCAGGTACACGTTGCCGAGCTCTGGATCGCAGCTCATCGGCGCCCAGACGTTCGCGCCGCCCGTGGTCCGCCATGCCTCGTCTTTCCAGGTCTCGTTGCCGACTTCTCCGCTCTGAGCCACGGTGTGAAACGTCCAAAGCAACTCGCCGGTGCGCGCATCGAACCCGCGCACGTCGCCTGGCGGCATTTGAGGGGTCAGCGGGAAATCCAGCACGCACGAGCCTACGATCACGGTGTCGCCGCACACGATGGGCGGTGAGGTCACCGAATAGAACGGCTGTGGCGCGGGAGCGCGCAAACCTTGCTTCAAATCGATTCTGCCGCCCGCGCCGAAGCCCGAAACGAGCTTGCCGTCCAGGTCGAGCGCGATGAGCTCACCCGCGCCGGTGCCAAAGAAGATCCGCGCCTCTGCCGCTGCCTGCCAATACGCTACTCCACGCGCGACGAAGCCGATGTTCGGCGGAAATGCCACCGTGGTGCCGTCGCTCGCAAGATAGCTCTTAGTGTCGAACACCCAACGCGTCTTGCCCTCGGCAGCGTCGATCGCTGTCACCTGTCCGAGCGATGTGCTGGCGTAGAGGACGCCGTTGACCATCAGCGGGCTGGTCTCGTACGCGTGCGGCCAGATCTTCACGCCGTTTTGGTTCAGATTTTCGACGATGTCGTTGTCCGGCGATTCCCAGACCCACGCCGGCGCGAGTCGCTTCACGTTTTCACGCGTTATCTGCGTCAGGCGCGAATACTTACTATTCGCGGGGTCTGCTCCATAATAGGGCCACTCGCCCTTCGCCGCCCGCCCCTCGCCTTCCGCACACAGCTCGGCCGTGCTGGACGTGCCCTCGACTGACGAAGAGCGCTCGCCGCTACAGGACAACCCGAGCGCCACGCTGGTCAGGACGCTTGCTGCCGCTGCAATGTTTCTCGACTTCATGACACAATACTCCAGTCCTTCCAGCCGCGAAGGCCCTCGCTCACATCACGTCTTGCCCAACCTTGGTCCGGATATCGCGGCCGTTGAGAATATCGTCCGCGACCTCCCCCAGAAACTTGATGTTCTCGCGCAACGTGGCGATCAGCTGGTCGTCGTCCTGCGCCTTGATCGACAAACGCCGATTCAAGTCCACGCCCTTGCAGTCCTGCTTGGTGAGATCCAAGAATCCGGGCCCGATCTCGCGGCCATCGCTCTTGAAGCCATTCTTGAAATAGTGATTCACCTTGAAGATCAAGCGATTGTAGGCGGCGAGCTCGGGCGCGACGCGAGCCATGAACTCGAGATCGGTCCATTTCCGGTTGAAGAACAGCTGGCAGGTCACGCCGAGGTAAATGGCGCTGTCCCACAAGATCTTTTGGATCATGAGTTGCGTGTTTCCGAAATGTGGATAGAGGCCTTCATAGATCATGAGTACGATTTCGAAGAAGCTCAGCATCATGCGGTTGTAGGTGGTCGCGCGTTCGGCCACGTCCTCCCGCTGCAGATCGCGCAGCACTAGGTCAGTGATGAAGCTGTTGCTGATCGCGATGAAATCGCTGCCCGGAGAGTAGAACGGATCGGTGAACACGCCGGCTTCGCCGGTGAGCGCCCAGCGGTCCGGCGAGTAGACCTGCTTGCAGCCATGTGCGTAGTGACGGAGCACCAGGAAATCCATCACCTGATCCTTTTGTGCAGCCACGACCTTGGCAGCTTGTGGCTCGTGCTTGCGTAACCACTCGAGGGCGAGCTCGAATTTGTTGATCTCGGTGTGCGGGTGCAGCTCACTGTCCACGACGATGCCGACGCTGGTGTTTCCGGACGAGAGTGGGATGAACCAGACCCAATAGCCTTTGCCCATGAGATGATTGGTGCTTAGCCAGCGGCGGTCGTGCACCCGCCCGTGCCAGCGCGGGTCATCACTCCAGCTGTCGAGCTTCAACTCCGTGCTGATGCGGAACCAGGCAGCGTTGCACTTGTGTCCGACGTCGTTCTTCAAGTGCAGTTTGCGCTTCAGAATGCAGCCTCGCCCGGAGGCGTCGACCACCCAGCGCGCGCGAAACTTCAGCGTTTGGCCGGCTCTGTTGGCCGTCACCTCGTGGAGCCCATCACTGCTGCCGGTCTCCTTCGCGAAGGCGACGCTCTGCACCGCGCAGCCGTCAAGCACGCTGGCGCCCGCCTCTTTCACCATGGCGGCCAGATCGTTCTCCATGCGTCCACGGTCCAGCTGGTAGCTCGGTGTCACGGGGAAGCGGCTGTTACCGATCTCGTAGCGCTGCGTGATATCGCTGTTGTCACCGCTCGGAAAGAAGTAGCGCAAGCCGAACTTCGGAAGCTGCGCCCGCTGCAAATACGGTTTCAAGCGCAGCACTTCACCGAAATAGTGCGAGGCGATCTCGACCGTGGACTCCCCGACCTTGAAACCCGCCTCTGGCGCGGGCAGCTCGTTCTTTTCCAGCACGGTTAGCTTGAGGTCAGGGCGGTTGAGCAAAAGCTGCCGCGCCAACGAGAGTCCCGCGAGACCGCCGCCTAGAATGACCACGTCGTTATTCACTTTAGTTTCCTTCCACGGCTTGATGACTGGCATTGGCAAGAGCGTGTGCGAGCGGCCTATCCCCTGCCCCTTGATACTTGGGCGTGGCAACCGTCAGCATGGACGCCTTGTCGAATATTCGATCTTCGATCACGAGCAGATCGAGCCCGCTGGTGAAGAACACCGCCACCGCGTCCTCGACCGAGTGCACGATGGGCTTGCCCATCACGTTGAAGCTCGTGTTGAGCAGGATGGGCACGTCGGTGAGCTTGTGAAATTCGGAGATGAGCCGGTGGTAGCGCGGGTTCCACTCCTTTCGGACCGTCTGTAGTCGACCCGTTCCGTCCACGTGCACCACGCCTGGCACGCGATCGCGAACGGCTGCGCGGAACTTGAGCGCGCGCTCCATATAGGGGGTATCGCAATAATTTTCGAAATACTCGGCCCCGTATTCGCCCAAGATCGACGGCGCGAACGGGCGGTATTCCTCTCGAAACTTCACGCGCGAATTGATTACCTCCTTGATGTCGTGCCGCCGGGGATCAGCCAATATCGAGCGGTTGCCGAGCGCGCGCGGGCCGAACTCGGCGCGCCCCTGGAACCAACCCACTATCTTGCCGTCACTCAGGCTCCTGGCTACATAGCGGTAGAACTCGTCCTCGCTGTCGCTAGAAACCGGCGTCAAGTTACCGAAGCGCGTCAAGAAGTCCAGGCGCTCGGGATCCGCAGAGCTCCCTAGATACGGGCTTTGAACGTGCGGCGTCCAGCGCGCGGCAGGGTGGTCTTCGTAGTAGGCAAGCAGCGCGGCACCCACTGAGTTGCCATCGTCTGCGGGCGCGCAAAAGACGTAACTCTGATTGAACTTCGAGAGCTGCGCGAGCGAGCCGACGAAGGCCGAGTTGAGCGCGCAGCCGCCTGACAGCAGCAGGTTGTCTGAGAGCCCGAGCGCGTAGGCGTTGCTCAGGAGCCTGCTCAAGACCTCGGAAAAGACGAGCTGCCCGGTAAAAGCGAGATCCGCGTAGTCTCTCGCCGAATCCCGCTCGCGACGCCCGAGCTTAGCCAATTTTGCTTTGGCTTCGACAGCATTCTTACCCACGTCGATGCTCAGACCATTGACGATGACGAGCTCGCGCAGCAATCCGTAATAGCGAGCGTCGAACTTGCCGTAGGGAGCGAGGCCCATGACCTTCCACTCTTCGCCCTTGATCGGGTCGAAGCCGCACAGCTCGCAGACGAAGCTATAAAAATCACCCAGGCTGCCAAGCGAGCGTCGATTCGAGAGCAGCCGGTGCCGTCCCTTGTCGAAGTGGAACACCGAGCTCGACGTGCGCTCGCCCACGCCGTCGATGACGACGCTGATGGCGTTCTCGAACGGGCTGGAAAAGGCGGTCGCCGCCGAGTGCGTGAGGTGGTGATCGAATTCACGATTGCGCACGCGACGGTGCCCGAATAGCCGCGTGGCTTGACACAGCGTATTCGCGCCGTGATTCACGTTCACGTACGCGGCGATGCACTGGAACAGATCGAACGTCTCCTCACCGAGCCGACGCCGGATCAGATGCCGCAACGGGCCGAACGCCGCGAATTGAAAGTGCTTGAAGAACTTCTTGTGCCAGCTCGAAGCAATCACCAGCTCCGCGTCGGGATCGCAGTACTCTTCGAGGAGCTTCGAGATGCGGATGAAGTCGTCTGGAGGGCTACCCCAGGCCCGCTTGTTCTGGAGGTAGCGTTCGGCGCCTTCGGCGAAGACGACGGTGCCTTTGTCGTCGACGATGGCGATGGAGGGATCGTGCGGGGAAGTAGCCAGACCGATGTAGTTTCTCTTCATGGCTGTGTCCGAGTCGGTGAGCCGCTGTGGCTCAATCGTTGTCCAAGAAGCGTCGAGTTTTCTCGACTAGGGTGTCGATGGTCGCGTCGTCGAGGATGTCCGGAATGCCCAGCTCGAGGCCGCAGAAATTCTGCACCTGCTGGCGCAACTCCAGCGCCATCACGGAATCGAGTCCGAATCGACTCATCGAGTCGTTCGTCGAAATCATGTCCACGTCGAGTTGGCACACGCGCGCGACCGTCTCGCGGTAGAACGTCTTCAACCACTCTGTCCGCGCTTCGCGACTCGCGTTATCCCACTTCTTGCGCGTAAAAAAGCTGGGGTCCGAGCCGCACAAAAAGTCGGTGGTGGTCTCCACCAGCCCCGCGATGCTGGCATTGTCGAGAATATCGGGGATCGACAGCTCGAGCCCGCAGAACTCCTGGACTCGCTGTCGAATCTCCACCGCCATGACGGAGTCGAGACCGAAGCGATTCATGGATTCGGTCGCCGAGATCATGCTCTCATCGAGCTGACACGTCCGCGCGATCAACCGCACGTAGAAGTCGGTTAACCAAGTGACTTTTTGTGCGGAGGGCAGCGCCTTCCACTCGGCCAGCGACGAATCATCGCTTTCAGCCTTTGCTTCAGCGGCCGTGGATTCAGCGCCCCCGCCCTCGGGCTCGACGCCAGCGCCCGGCTTGCGGAATGCTGCCAACCAATCGTGCTCCCCCGCGGCCGGCGCGTTGGCGAGGAGCCTCGGCCAGTCGAAACGAGCCGCGACGACGCTCGGGAGATTCGTCTGAAATACATGTTCGAAGAGCTCGCTGCCCTGCTCGTTGGTAGTGCCGAGAACCCCTGCTTGCTCGAACCGTTCTTTTTCTTCTGCGGATAGCGCAGCGAACATGCCAACTTCCGACCAGGCGCCGAAGCTGATGCAGCGGAACCCGGGCCTGTTCGCGCCGAGCGACTGCGTGTAGGCGTCGAGGAAAGCGTTCGCCGCGGCGTAACCCGAAGCGCCACGCGTACCGAAGAGCGCCGCAATCGACGAAGTCGTCAGTGCGAAGTCGAGTTTGCTCGGTTCGATGAGCTCGAGCAGTGTGATTAAGCCGAGCACCTTCGTATCGATCTCCGGCGATGCCGAGGCGGGCTCGAAGCTGCTGATGAGCTGAGCGTGCTGCAACCCCGCCGCGTGGACGATCCCCTTCACGTCGTCCGCTTTTCGCAAGTAGGGCCCGAGCACGCTGCGCACGCGCTCGGGTTTGGACAGGTCCGCGGCCGCGAACTCGATGGCCACGTTGTCGCCCAAGGCGCTCCGCACGGCACTTTCGACCGCGCCATCGATGCTGCGAGCCACCACAATCAACCGGCGGGCTCCGTGCGCGCAGAGCCAGTGGCAGACCTGCAGACCGAGCCCGCGCGTCCCGCCGGTCACCAAATAGCGCGCTTCACCATCGAGCTGCAGGGGGGTTCGCGGCAGCGACACCGCGGCAAGCCGGGGTCGATACAGCGCACCGCCGCGCAGCGCGATCTCGCGCGGTGCGCCAGCCACGCTTTTCATCTGCACGACCGCGTCCAGCGACGCTTTGGGCCGCGCATCGATCGTGCGGAATTCCACCTTTGGGTATTCGTTGCGGGCAGTGCGCGCGAGCGCCCACAACATCGCAGCGAACGGATTTTCGAGCGTATCCCCCGGCACGACGCGTTGCGCTCCGCTCGTGACGATGAAGAACTCCTTTACGTGCGAACCCCAGCGCCCGATCCGGCGGATCAGTTCGAGCGGGAAATAGAAATTCTCGCTGACTCGCCGCGCGTAGTCGCCGTGCGGGTCGCGTGGCGAGTCGTACACGACGGCGTCGACGCCCGCGAAATCCTGCGAGATCGCCACGTCCAGCGCGTCCATGTCCTGTACGCCACCAATGTCGTACGTCAGGCGATCGCGCTTCTGCATACGATCGCTCAAGTTGATGACGATGATTTCCCGCGCCAAGGGCGCGAGCCGCGCGCGCACTGTGGCAGGGTCGGCCGTGGAATAGATCGCGATGGTGCCGAGCACTGCGGCAGGCTCCACACGCGGCGTGAAGGACTCCCAGCGCAGTTCGTAGTAAGGCTCTTGTGAAATCGCGGCGCCTAGCCGTTCCAGCTCGATCTGGCGATACTCGATGCGATCCCAGCTCGCGATGACCTCGCCGCTATCGTCGAAGACGGTGACGTCCGCCTCGCGGCTCAGGGCCGTTCCATTCGCGTTGTGATGCGTGCGGGTATGCACCCAGTGCGATCGCCTGAGCTCTGGGTTCTTGTATAGTGTGAGCGCGCGAGTGAGTAGTGGCACATAGATGTGTCCCTCGCGGGTGTTCATCGTGCTTTCGATTCCGCTGCTCTCGACCGACTGCATTGCGGAGTCCAGGAATCCCGGATGAATGTGCGTCAACGCCGGCTCGATGCCGGCCGGCTTCTCGAGCTTGCGAATGATCTCCGCATCTCGATACCAGCCGTCACCCAGCCACTGGTAAGACTTGCCGAGGTGATATCCCATTTCGTGGATGCCGGCATAGAGCTCCTGCGCGGATACCGTGCGCGTCCAAGAGCGCGCGATGGCGTCGAGCTCGTGCGACGCGCGCGCTGTCGTTTCGCGGGACAACAGCTCCACGCTGGAATTGCAGATTTCCTGCCAATTCTCCTGAGTTAGCGTGCGAGCGAACACCTTGGTCTCGAAGCGCTCGTTCTTGGGCACGATGCGCACGTGCAGCACGAGCTCGTCCTCGACTCCGATGCTCACTGGCTTCAGCAGAATCAAATCGTGCAGGCGAATCGGGCGCCCCGGGTGCTCCGCAGCGAATACCTCGAAGAGCAACGCCATCACTGTCGAGCCAGCGAGCACGCACTGCCCACCGAGCTGATGTTCCTTGACGAATTGCTCCCGCGCGGCGCTCAACGTCAGCTCGTAGCGGCGCTCTGCACCGTCTGGCAAAGAGAGCCGTTGCAGCCCGCCTCGGCTGCTGCGCGCAAACGGCGCCGCGAAGCTCCAGCGCGAGTTGCTGCCCGTCGGAACCCAATATGGCCTTCGTTGAAATGGATAAGACGGGACCGGCACCTTGCGATGCTGGTTCTGTCGGTAGTGCGAGCTCCAGCGGATCGGAAAACCACGCTCGAACAGCCCCGCCAGAGCGCGCCCCCAGCGCGTCGAAGCGTCCCCTGCTCCCTCGAACACCACCAAGCGCTCGATCGTGGTTGGCTCTCGATGGTTCGTCGTGGACGGCGCGCTCCCCGCACAGATCTGCAGCACGAGCGCGGGCTCTCCGTTTTCGAGCGCCTTGATGCTGCTCGCGGGTCGTTCCGTGCCCAACAGGCGCGAGAGCCAGAACTGCTTGGGGCTCGCGTCCGTTCCGAGGTACTCGCCCGTGCCAGGATGGATCAACGGGACGTCAGGCTGCTTGAACTCGACGTTTCTCAAATCCCTTTCGATCAGCGCGATCGCCTCGCTGAGCGATGTCTCGGGCGCGATCCGCGCGAGGCTCGCCGCGACGCGCAGGCCCACCCCCACGTCGAACACGCCAGCGAGCACCGCCGCCAAGCTCTGTCCTGCACCATAACCGAGCAAGGCATCGGGCTCGACCCCCAAGGCCTG
>Ga0170475_103221775_pt1 | contig 13616 bp, 24 predicted proteins | sample Soicark_Litter_5_FD_111474 | JGI IMG/M metagenome (GOLD analysis project Ga0170475, IMG submission 111474) | Avena fatua rhizosphere microbial communities from Hopland, California, USA. Combined Assembly of 48 SPs | reverse complement strand
GGACGGCGAATTGAAAGTCGTTCGCGCTTTCGACATGAACGACCATAAGACCAAGTCGCTGGTCGAGACACTGCGAATGCTCGAGGCGGCCAGTAAGGTTCTTCTGGTCGATGTCATCGCATACCACCAGGACGGAGAATTGACCGGAGCGGAACGCAATCTGACGCTCGCCTCGCGGAATCTGCAGGGTGTGAAGCTCGTGCCGTCCCGCGAAGTTACGGTTTACGACCTGCTTGCGCACAAGCAGGTTCTAATTTCGGAAGCGGCAGCCCGGAAGCTCTCGGAGGCGCTAGCTGTATGAACGTATATGAAGTGATCCGCCGTCCGATCGTGACGGAAAAAGCGGTGCTACGGAAAGACGAAGCAGGCACTCTGTGCTTCGAAGTTTCTCCGGATGCGAATAAGACGCAAATCAAGGCCGCTGTTCAAAAAGTATTCGGAGTCAAAGTTGCCGATGTAAAAACGGTCAACAACCTCGGCAAACTCCGCCGTCGCGGTCGCTTCTCCGGATACCGTCCGGACTGGAAAAAAGCATATGTCCGCCTGGCGGCGGGCCAGAAGATGCCGGAGTACACGGAGATTTAAGCCATGCCGGTAAAAACATATCGTCCAACGACCCCGACACGCCGCTTCACCACGAGCGTCTCGCGCGAGGACATCACCAAGGAAACGCCGGAAAAATCGCTGATCGTCGGCAAGCGGAAGTCCGGTGGCCGCAACAGCAAAGGCCGGATTACCAGCCGGTTTATCGGCGGCGGTCATAAGCAGAAGCTTCGTGACGTCGATTTCAAACGCGATAAGGCCGGTGTTCCGGCCAAGGTCGCAGCCATCGAGTACGATCCGAATCGCTCGGCCCGGCTCGCGCTGCTGCATTATGCCGATGGCGAGAAGCGATATATTCTGGCGCCGGTTGGCCTGGAAGTGGGCAGCACTGTCTCTTCCGGTCCTGATGCCGACATTCTGGTTGGAAATGCGCTCCCGTTGCGTAACATCCCGCCCGGCACTGTGGTTCACAACGTCGAATTGAAGCCTGGCAAGGGTGGACAGATGGCTCGGTCAGCGGGCTCGCAGGCGCAGTTGATATCGCGCGAAGCCGAGTATGCGCTGCTAAAGCTACCTTCGGGTGAGATTCGGCGTGTACGCGTCGAATGCATGGCTACCGTGGGGCAGGTTGGCAACGTCGAGCACGAAAACGTATCGATTGGGAAGGCCGGCCGCACTCGCTGGCTCGGCAAGCGCCCGCACAATCGCGGTGTAACGATGAACCCGGTCGATCACCCGCACGGCGGTGGTGAAGGAAAGACGTCAGGCGGTCGTCACCCGGTGACTCCGTGGGGCCAGCCGACACGCGGCTTCAAAACGCGCAATAACAAGCGGACCGACAAGCTCATCGTGACGCGCAAGGCGAAGAAGAGGTAAGGGAATTATGGGCCGCTCTTTGTGGAAGGGACCGTTCGTGGATGATCACCTGAAGGTCAAGATCACTGCCATGAACGAGAAGAACGAGAAGAAAGTACTCCGCACCTGGTCGCGTCGTTCGACGATCGTGCCCGATTTCATCGGTCATACAATCGCGGTGCACAACGGCAGGAAGTTTATCCCCGTGTACGTCACGGAGAACATGGTTGGCCATAAACTCGGCGAGTTCTCACCGACGCGTACATTCAAGGGGCACGCCGCGAAGACGGAGGCGAAGAAGTAGATGGCACAAGCAGTGAAAGCGGTCGAGCCGGCCGCCAGAGCCGAAGCCCGCTACATCCGGATGTCCGCGCAAAAGGCGCGACTCGTGGTTGATCTGATTCGGGGTCAGCAGGCGGGCAAAGCGATCACGATTCTGCGTTCGACGAATAAGCGGATCGCTCCGATGGTCGAGAAAGTGTTGCGGTCGGCGATCGCGAATGCCGAAAACAAGAACAATGATATCGATGTCGATCGCCTGTTTGTAAGTGAAGCCTACGTGAATGAAGGCCCGCGTATGAAGCGGATCAGACCGGCTCCGATGGGTCGCGCGTACCGGTATCAACGGCGCATTTCCCACATCGTAGTGGCGGTTAGCGAGAAGGGTTAACTGATGGGTCAGAAAGTACATCCGTACGGATTTCGGCTGGGCGTCACAAAGACGTGGCGGTCGCGATGGTTCGCCAAGCAGGACTATGCGAAGCTCTTGATGGAAGATATCGAGCTGAAGGCTGGTCTCACGTCGCGCTTGAAGAGTGCCGGCGTCAGCTCAATCGAAGTCGACCGTCCTGGGAACAAGCTGCGAATCACCATTCGCACCTCCCGCCCCGGTATCGTCATCGGTCGCAAAGGCGCTGAGATCGAGAAACTGAAGCAGGACTTGGCGAAGAAGACAAAGCGCGAGGTCTTCATCGACATCCAGGAAGTGCACAAGCCGGAACTGGATGCGCAATTGGTCGCCGAGTCGATCGCGCTCCAGCTGGAAAAACGAGTCGCTTTCCGCCGTGCGATGCGCAAGGCTGTCGATAGCGCGCTTCGTTTCGGATGCAAGGGAATTAAAGTTCGCGTCTCCGGCCGTTTGAACGGCGCCGAGATTGCGCGCTCGGAGTGGTATCTCCAGGGTCAGTTGCCGCTGCACACGCTTCGTGCGGATGTCGATTATGGGTTCGCGGAAGCCCACACAACGTACGGCATTATCGGTGTGAAGACTTGGATTTACAAGGGCGAAATCCTGGGTGACCAGGCTCGCCGCCAGGTGCTTGGCAGTGAGCCGGAACCGCGCCGTCCGCGGATGGATCGTCGTGGTCCCGGAGGAGATCGCGATCGTGATCGTGGAGACCGTCGAGGTCCCCGCGGCAGCGAGCGTGGTGGTTTCGGAGATCGCGGTCCTCGTCCCGGTGGTTTCGGTGGTGGACGCCCCGCGCAGCAGACAGAAGCCCAGGCGCCTCCCGCTCAGACCCAGCAGAACACTCCCATCATGCCGCCCTTGGCCAACCCGCAAACCGGGTGGAAACCAGAAGGTGGAAGCGGGTCGGAAGGCGACAAGGGTAACGAGTAATTGCAGTAGAGGAGAACAAACGCCATGTTGATGCCGAAAAAAGTTAAATTCCGAAAACAACAGCGCGGCCGCATGACGGGAAAAGCCTGGCGCGGTTCGTCGCTGGCGTTCGGCGACTACGGCCTGAAGGCGGTGGAGTGCGGCTGGATCACCGCCCGGCAGATCGAGGCTGCCCGTATCGCGATGACCCGTTTCATCAAGCGCGGCGGCAAAGTCTGGATCCGGATGTTCCCCGATAAGCCCATCACCAAGAAGCCGGCAGAAACCCGTATGGGTAAAGGAAAGGGCGCGCCCGAAGAGTGGGTAGCGGTCATCAAGCCGGGCAAAATCTTATTCGAGATGGAAGGCGTTCCGCTCGATGTCGCGACCGAGGCAATGCGGCTCGCCGCGATGAAGCTGGCGATTCCGACCAAACTGGTCCGCCGCGAATTCGAGGGGATGTAGAGAATGAGACCCAACAAGTTTCGTGAAGTGGATTCGGCCGACCTCAGCAACCAGGCGCAGGAAGCGCAGGAACAGTTGTTCCGCCTCCGTTTTCAAATCGGTATGGGGCAGTCGGATGGTGTAAAGCGGTATCGCGAACTTCGCAAGGACCGTGCCCGGATGCTGGGCGTCTTGCGGGAGCGCGAACTGGATCCCGAAAAGGCGAAGGCTGCGGAAGCCGCCGCGAAAGCCGCTAAGAAGTCGAGCGGAAAGAAAAAGGGTAAGTAAAAGCGATGGCTGAGCAGCAGACCGCAAACGTCAGGAAAAACGAGAAGGTCGGTACGGTAGTTTCGACGAAGATGGCCAAGACCATCGTCGTCGAAGTGAGCCGTCGAGTACCGCACCCGATTTACAAGCGCATCGTCACCAGACGCAAGAAGTTCTACGCGCATGACGAGGATTCGAATGCTCGCATCGGCGACACGGTTCGCATCATCGAGCACCGGCCGCTCAGTAAGCTGAAGCGCTGGGCTTTGGGGGATGTCATCCGTCGCGCCGTGCAGGTCGGTGTTGAGCCGGAGCAGGTGGATCCGGTAGCGGAAGCCATCACCGGGGCTCGCGGCAAGGGTAAGAAGTAATTACGGCAAGTTTTGAGCAAAACGAACCGGGACTGAAACGGACTCGAGATTAAGGGGATTACGTCATGATCGGAATGCGGACAATTCTGGAGGTCGCCGATAACAGCGGCGCCCGTCGGCTCCAGGCCATATTGCCGCGCGGCGGCGACAAGGGGCTGCGAGCGGGGCTGGGCGACATTGTCACAGCATCGGTGAAGGAAGCCGCTCCGGATTCCAACATCAAAAAGGGCAAAGTCGTGAAGTGCGTCATCGTGCGGATGCGGAAAGAAACGCGCCGCAAGGATGGTACATACATCCGCTTCGATACGAATGCAGCAGTGCTGGTGAACGACTTGGGCGAGCCGGTCGGTACGCGTGTGTTCGGACCCGTGGCGCGCGAGTTACGCGACAAGCGCTTCATGAAGATCGTTTCGCTCGCCCCGGAGGTTATCTAACATGGCAGAGCGCAAGAATGCTGGTCGTTACAAGAAAAAGACGACGGAGCCGGTCCGAATCCGGATCAAAAAGAACGATGTGGTAAAGGTCATCTCCGGCCGGGATAAGGGCAAGACCGGACGCGTGCTGGAGGTCGATAGCGGAACGGGCCGCCTGCTTGTCGAAGGTGTTCAAATGATCAAACGGCATACCCGTCCGAACCCGGCCAAACAGATCAAAGGCGGTATCGCCGAGAAGGAAAGCACGATTCACGCTTCCAACGTCATGGTTTTGACAGCGGGTGGTGTCGCTACGCGCATCGGCTACAAAGTTGAGAAAGAAGGAGGCGTCACCCGCCGGACCCGCATTGCGCGGAAAACTGGCGAGGCGCTGAAGTAAGACCCTATGGCGACCACGAAGGCGAGACTGAGAGAACATTACACGTCGGTAGTCGTGCCGGCATTGGTGAAAGAGTTCGGCTATAAGAACGTCATGGCCGTACCGAAGATCGAAAAAATCTCGATCAACCTTGGTATGGGCGAGGCTACATCAAATTCAAAGGTGATCGATGGAGCGGTTGCGGAACTGACCTCTATCGCGGGCCAGAAGCCGATCATCACGAAAGCCAAGAAGTCGATCGCGGCTTTCAAGCTGCGTGAGGGCATGCCGATCGGCGTCGCCGTAACGCTTCGGGGCGATCGCATGTTCGAGTTCCTCGATCGCCTGGTCACCGTAGCGCTTCCGCGTGTGCGCGACTTCCGGGGTGTCTCGGCGAAATCGTTTGATGGCCGGGGTAACTATACCCTGGGCATTAAGGATCAATTGATCTTCCCTGAGATCGACTACAACAAGGTCGACAAAGCCCGGGGCATGAACATCAATATCACGACGTCGGCGAAGAGCGACGCCGAGGGTCTCGCGCTGCTTCGGCATATGGGCATGCCGTTCTCCGGCGCAGGTGGCGCTCGTCAATAGAAAAGGTTTAGGACAAGGATAAGAGCGAATGGCAACAACCGCGAAAATCGCGAGAGACGAAAAACTGGCGGCCGCCAAAGCGGCCAAAACGCCGAAACTCGGCGTTCGCCATCGCAATCGCTGCAAACAGTGCGGAAGGCCTCGCGGCTACATCCGCAAGTTCACGCTTTGCCGCATTTGCTTCCGTAAGCTCGCTCTCGCCGGCGAAATTCCCGGCGTAACGAAGTCGAGCTGGTAGGAAGTTTGGATACGAGGGAAAGAATTCTAGGGGAAGAAAAGTAGCATGACATCATCCGATCCCATCGCCGACATGCTGACCCGAGTGCGCAATGCGCTCAAGGCCAGGCATCAGAAGGTTGACGTCCCTGCGTCCAAGCTGAAGATGGAAATTGCCCGCATCCTCAAAGAGGAGGGCTATATCATCAACTTCAAATTGGCAGAAGACGGCACGCAGCGATCCATTCGCCTTTATCTCAAATACACCCCGACCAACGAATCCGCAATCGCGAATATCGAGAGAGTCTCGCGTCCGGGCTGTCGCGTCTACGTCGGCAGCAGCGACATCCCTCGTGTTCTCGGCGGTCTTGGTGTGAATATCCTCACGACTCCGCGTGGGGTGATGACCGGCCGCGATGCTCGTAAGCAGGGCGTCGGCGGCGAACTCTTGTGTCAGGTCTGGTAAGAAGGATTTCTCATGTCTCGAGTTGGTAAGAAGCCCATTCCGCTGCCGTCCGGTGTCAAAATCAACATCGGTGACCAGTTGCAGGTAGAAGGACCGAAAGGTAAGTTGACGGTTCCGATTCCAGCGGGCGTTCGTGTCGAGCAGAACAACGGCACGTTGAACATCCTCCGTGAAAACGACTCCTATGCGGCCGCCCACGGTTTGACCCGGGCCCTGGCTGCCAACGCTGTAACCGGTGTCAGCACGACCTGGAAGCGCGAACTCGACATCGTCGGTATCGGTTATCGCGTTGATCTTAAGGGGCGCGTTGCCGTCTTCACGCTCGGCTACTCGCATTCGATCGAGTTCCTGCTGCCTAATGGAGTCGATATGACGGTCGATAAGCAGACGCACATCGTGCTGACGAGCCACGATCGCCAATTGCTGGGTCAGACCGCGGCAAACATGCGCGCTCTCCGTCCGCCGGATCCATACAAGAATAAGGGCGTCCGGTATACCAATGAGCCGTTGCGCAAGAAGGTCGGCAAGACCGGGTCGGGAGGTAAGTAATCGATGCCTAAAGCAGATAAGAACGAAGTCAGGCTTCGCGTTCACAACCGGATTCGACGAAGGCTCACAGGTACGCCCGAGCGTCCGCGCCTGACCGTTTACCGCTCTCTCTCCCATATTTATGCGCAAATCATCGACGATCGCGCCGGTCGAACACTCGTATCGGCATCGTCGAACGACAAAGGCGCATCCGTCAATGGCGGCAACATCGCCGGCGCGAAGGAAATCGGTCGTCTGGTGGCCGAGCGAGCCAAAGAAAAAGGCTTTACAAAGGTTGTCTTTGACCGCGGCGGATACCTGTACCACGGGCGCATCAAAGCGCTTGCTGACGCCGCTCGTGAAGCAGGACTGGAGTTCTAGGAAAACATGCCCGCTATTCCCGTTAAGAGAATCGACCCGTCGCAGTTCAACTTGAAAGAACAGGTAGTCTCGATCAACCGGGTTACCAAGGTTGTCAAGGGCGGCAAAAACATGAGCTTCTCGGCTCTCGTGGTCGTAGGCGATCCCACCGCGAAGGTGGTTGGCTACGGTACAGGAAAGGCGAAGGAAGTTCCCGCCGCGATCAAAAAAGGGATCGAATCGGCGAAGAAGAACCTGAAGAAGATCAATCTTCTCGACACGACAATTAAGCATCAGGTGCTCGGACGTTTTGGTTCGGGCCAGGTGCTGCTGAAGCCGGCCCCGGCCGGTAAGGGTGTCATTGCGGGTGGACCGGTACGCGCGGTCATCCAGGCCGTCGGAATTCCGAATGTACTGACGAAATCGATCGGCTCCCGCAATCCGCACAACGTAGTGAAAGCCACCATTAATGCGCTCGAACAGCTCCGCGATCAGAGCGCAGTCGGCGACGTTCGCGGCGTCGGCACGGAGAAGCTGTAGTTTGGCGGGAAGCCTGGTATGGCCGGTATGATTAAGATTAAACTGGTAAAGAGCCCGATTTGCACGCCTGAGAAGCACAAGGTGATTGTTCGCAGCCTTGGTCTGAAGAAGATCAATCAAGTTGTCGAACGGCCCGACACTCCTTCTTTCCGAGGAATGGTAGCGAAGGTGCCGCATCTGCTGGCAATCGTTGAATAGGATTTGGCCGATTAAGGGTAACGAGCGATGAATTTAAGTGATCTCAAAGCGCCGGAGGGGCAGAATCGGCCGCAGAAGCGGATCGGTCGCGGTATGGGAAGCCGCCGCGGCAAAACGTCCGGGCGCGGCCACAAGGGGGCGAAGTCGGTTTCCGGTTACTCGAAGATGCGCGGCTTTGAAGGCGGCCAGATGCCGATGCACCGCCGCCTGCCGAAGCGCGGATTCACCAACATCTTCCGCAAGGAATATACCGTCATCAATTTGGACCGGCTGAATGAACTCGAAGGCGATAGCTTCGACTTCGATTCGCTCAAACAGCTTGGCGTGTTGAAAAAGCTCAAGGGTGGTCTGAAGGTCCTCGGCACGGGCGAACTGACGCGCGCGTTGACGATAACAGCCCACAATTTCTCCGGCTCTGCGAAAGAAAAGATCGAAGCTGCCTGAGGCAAGGCTGTCATTGTCGGCGAGTCCCAGGAAGCCTAGCACTCTATGAATAAGTTCCTCGAAGCCATCGCCAATGTCTTCCGTGTTCCGGATCTCCGGAACCGCATTCTGTTCACGCTCGGAATGCTGGCGATCTACCGCCTGGGTGGTCATATTCCGACACCCGGTGTGGACGCTCTTCGATTCGAAGAGTTTGTCCGTTCCAACGCGGGTTCGTTTCTAGGCTTCATCGACCTGTTCTCCGGCGGTACGTTCCGTCGCTTGACTATCTTTGCGCTCGGCATCATGCCGTACATTACGGCATCGATCATTCTGCAGCTACTCACAGTAGTCGTTCCGACACTTGAAAAGTTGCAGAAAGAAGGTGAACTCGGTCGCCGGAAGATCACCCAGTGGACCCGTTATCTCACCGTGGGTCTGGCGCTGATGCAGTCAATGGGCATTGCAACCATGCTGCAGGCTTCGGAAGGCAACTTCGTCCTGAACCCCGGAATTGGGTTCGTTTTGATGACGATCCTCAGTCTGACGACGGGCACGGCTTTTATTATGTGGTTGGGCGAACAGATTACGGAGAGAGGTATCGGCAATGGCATGTCGCTGATCATCTTTGCCGGTATCGTTGTCGGCCTGCCGAGCGCCATCAATCAGATCTACCAAAACGTGTTTGTTACACGGCAGTGGACCGCCCTTCACCTGATCATCATTTTGGCGATGATGCTTGCCGTCGTGGCGTTTATCATCCTGGTCGAACGAGGTGAGCGGCGGATTCCGGTCCAGTACGCGAAACGCGTCGTAGGCCGGCGGATGATGGGCGGACAATCGACCCACCTCCCTCTGAAGGTCAATGCGGGCGGTGTGATCCCGGTAATCTTCGCGAGTTCGTTTCTCGCTTTTCCGCAAACGCTGAATCAGGTGGCATTTGTCCGCAACAGTCCGTACCTGTCCGGGATGCTGGCCGCGATTCAAGGCTCGTCTCCCTTGTATTTCGTGCTGTTTACGGCGCTGATTATCTTCTTCTGCTTCTTCTACGTATCGATCATTTTCAACCCGAACGAAGCAGCGGATAACATGCGGAAGTACGGCGGCTTTATTCCCGGTATTCGTCCTGGAAAGAACACGGCCGAGTACATGAACAAGATTCTGACCCGCATTACTGTGGTCGGCGGTCTGTATCTGGCAGTCCTGTCATTGATCCCGCAGATCATGATTTCGGGTATCAAACTGCAGCGTTTGCCGCTGGTTGGAAACTGGATCGATCAGTATTTTCCCCGCTGGCTCCTGGACGGTTTAGGTGTCAACTTTTACTTTGGCGGAACTTCGTTGCTGATCGTCGTCGGTGTGGCAATGGATACCGTCAACCAGATTGAGGCGCAGTTGATCATGCGCCACTACGAGGGCTTTACGCCGCGTTCGGGCCGTATCCGCGGACGCCGCAGCAGCGTGTAATCGAATGATCGTACGCAAGAGTCCTGCCGAGCTCGAAAAAATGCGGCGGAGCGGACTTCTCGTTCACCAGATTCTGCAGAAGCTCGCCAGTATGGTTGAGGTGGGAGTTTCCACTCTCGATCTGGAGGCTGAAGCCGAGCGAATGATCCGAGACGCGGGCGCCCGACCGGCTTTCAAGGGGTACTTCACGCCATCGGCGGGCACGAAATACCCGTTTGTGCTGTGTACTTCGGTGAACAGCGAGATCGTTCACGGAATGCCGTCCGCGAAGCGAACCCTCAAGTCGGGAGACATCGTCTCGATCGACACCGGAGTCGAACTAAACGGCTATTTCGGTGATTCGGCAATCACGGTACCGGTGGGAGAAATCAACGACAGCGCCCGGAGATTGCTGAAGATCACCGAGGAATCGCTCGAATTGGCCATCGATAAGGTCCGAGCGGGCAACAGGTTATTTGATATTTGCGGTACGGTGGAGCAACATGTGGTCGCCCACGGCTTTTCGATCGTTCGGGAATTCGTAGGGCACGGAATCGGTACGTCTCTCCATGAAGAACCGCAGGTACCGAATTATATCGACCGGAAGAACGAGAATCCAAGGCTGAAAGAAGGCATGTGCCTAGCGATCGAGCCTATGGTGAACGAGGGTAAGGCCGATTCGAAGGTTTTGGCGGATAAGTGGACCGCTGTAACGGTGGACGGCTCGTATTCGGCTCATTTTGAGCATGTTGTGGCGGTAACGGCCAATGGTCCCTGGGTCTTGACCCGGCCATGACCGAGGACGGTAGAAAGGGAATGGCAGTTCCTGCTACAATAGTAGAGCTTTTGCCCTCCGCGACTTACCGTGTCAAATTGGAAAATGAGCAGGAAGTCACGGCGCATACAGCCGGTCCTGTGATAACGAATTTTGTAAGGCTCCGGCCGGGCGATCGAGTCGAAGTGGAATTATCCCCGTACGACCGCGGCCGAGGTCGAATCGTCAGACTATTGACGAAGGAATAGGCGATAAACATGAAAGTAAGGGCATCCGTCAAGAAGATGTGCGACAAATGCAAAGTAATCCACCGCGAGGGCGTTGTCCGGGTTATTTGCGTAAATCCAAAGCACAAGCAGCGGCAGGGATAGGTTAGGAGTAAGGGGAATATGGCGCGTATTGCAGGCGTTGATCTGCCGCCGAGAAAGCGGTCGGAAATCGGTCTTACCTATATCTACGGGATTGGGCGTACTCGCGCGAAGTCGATCCTCCACCGCGTAGGGGTGGATCCCGACCGGAAGATCCAGGATCTCACCGAAGAGGAAGTAAACAACATTCGTACCCTCCTCGAAAACGAGGGCGCAGTCGAAGGCGATCTCCGCAAGGAGATCTCGATGAACGTGAAGCGGCTCATCGAAATGGGTTCGTATCGCGGCTTGCGGCACCGCCGGGGTCTTCCGGTCCGGGGCCAGCGCACGCACACGAACGCTCGAACACGGAAGGGTCCGCGCCGCGGCACTGTGGCCAACAAGAAGAAAGCCGGTATCAAGTAAAACATGGCGAAAGCACCTGCAAAGAGTACGAAAAAGAAAGCTTTCAAGAAGAAAGAGAAGAAGCACATACCGGTCGGGGTGGTACATGTGCAGGCGACGTTTAACAACACGATCGTCACCTTCACTGACCCGATCGGCAATGTTGTTTCATGGTCGAGTTCGGGTTCGCTTGGTTTCCGCGGTTCACGTAAGGGTACCCCGTTCGCAGCGCAGCAGGCGTCTCTGACGGCTGCCAACAAAGCAAAGGAAGCAGGGATGCGAGCGGTAGAGGTTAAGGTCGCGGGCCCCGGTTCCGGCCGCGAATCGGCTGTGCGCGCGCTATCCACCGTTGGCATCGAGGTCCGCGCAATTCGCGATGTCACCCCGATTCCGCACAACGGATGCCGCCCGCCGAAACGTCGCCGCGTCTGATTTGAGTTGGTCTAGCCCGGTTGGAGACAACCGGGCATTGGTGTGTCAATACATATGTGCAGGAGGAAGACCGCTCCGGTCGTAAACTGCACTGGAATCCGCCGCCGATTAGGGAGCGGAATTAGCTTTAGGAGAAAGAATGGCTCGTTATAGTGGTCCCGTGTGCCGTCTTTGCCGGCGCGAGGGCATGAAGCTCTTCCTAAAAGGAGAGCGTTGTCACACAGAAAAGTGCGCCATTGAGCGCCGCAATTTCGTACCCGGTCAGCATGGCAAGGACCGAAAGCCGAAAATCGTCGGCTACGGCCTGCAGCTTCGTGAAAAGCAGAAAACACGCCGCTACTATCGGCTGCTCGAAACGCAGTTCCGCAACCTGTTTGAGAAGGCCAGCACAATGCCGGGCATTACTGGCGACAACTTGCTTGGCATGCTGGAAAAGCGCCTCGACAACGTTGTCTATCGAATGGGCCTCGGCACCAGCCGTGCGCAGGCTCGACAAATGGTGCGCCATGGCCACTTCCAGGTCAACGGTCGCAAAACGAATATCCCATCTTTCCAGGTGAAGCCGAACGATGTTATCGAGGTGCGAGAGAAGAGCCGTAACAACCCAGCGATTCTCTCTGCTCGGGACACTACGGCGCATTCACCGACACCCAACTGGATGGAAGTTGAAAAAGATAATCTGCGGGCGCGAGTGCTTGCTCAACCCAAGCGCGAAGAGTTGGTTCAAATCCAGATCAATGAACAGCTCATCGTTGAACTCTACTCGAAGTAGTCACAACCGGCAGTCCAGGTAACGACCAGAGGAGAGAATTCATGTTTAAAGGTTTTCAGAAGCCGAAAAGGCTGGTAGCTAATACCGAGACGCTCACCGAACGATTTGGCCAGTTCACGGCTCAGCCGTTCGAGCGTGGATTCGGGTCCACCATTGGCAACGGGCTGCGCCGCGTGCTCTTGAGTTCGATCGAGGGCGCTGCGATCACGGCCGTGCGCATCGAAGGTGTTGCGCACGAATTCAGCCCGATTCCCGGAGTGGCTGAGGATGCCACGGATATCATTCTCAACCTGAAGCAAGTACCGTTCAAGATGATGGGCGAGGGTGCACGTACAGTTCGCCTGCGCGTGGAACAGCCGGGAGAAGTCAGCTCGGGCCAGATCGAAACCGATCAGGACGTCGAAGTCCTCGATCGCAACATGCACATCGCCACCGTGGGCGAAGGCGGCAAGCTGAACATCGAAATGCGCCTGAAATCCGGCCGTGGATATGTCAGCGCGGACCGAAACTTCGACGAGGATCTCCCTCTCGGCTATATACCGATCGACTCGATCCATTCGCCCGTTCGTAAAGTGAACTACACGGTTGAAGCAGCTCGTCTGGGTCAAATGACCGACTATGACAAGCTCACGATCGAAGTCTGGACCAACGGCGCCATATCGCCGCCCGACTCGATCGGCCAGGCCGCGAAGCTGCTGAAGGATCATATGTCGATCTTCATCAACTTCGAAGAGTTGCCGGAGTCCGTGGAAGAGCCGGCCGAGCGGGGCACGGGCCAGATGAACGAGGTGCTGAACCGTTCCGTCGAAGAGCTGGAGCTTTCGGTTCGTTCCTACAACTGCCTGAAGAATGCCAATATTCAGTCCATTGGCGATCTGGTGCAGAAGACGGAAGCCGAGATGCTCCGCACGAAGAATTTCGGTCGCAAATCGCTCAATGAGATCAAAGAAATCCTGGGCAATCTCGGCCTTGGATTCGGAATGAAAATCGACGCGCAGGGCCGCCTTGTGATGCCGCCACCGGGATCGAACCTGGGAGCTGCCGATCTTGAAGGCGTGGGAGATGTAAACGAATGAGACACCGCAGAGCCGGATTTAAACTCAAGCGCGATACGGATCAGCGAGTCGGGCTGCTCCGAACGATGGTGACCAATGTCATCGAACAGGAGCGCATCATCACGACGACCCCAAAGGCGAAAGCCATCAAGCCTCTTGTCGACAAGATGATCACGCTCGCCAAACG
>Ga0170475_115891653_pt1 | contig 13624 bp, 12 predicted proteins | sample Soicark_Litter_5_FD_111474 | JGI IMG/M metagenome (GOLD analysis project Ga0170475, IMG submission 111474) | Avena fatua rhizosphere microbial communities from Hopland, California, USA. Combined Assembly of 48 SPs | reverse complement strand
TGCAGTTCCCCGACGCGCCCGCCTCCCGCGAGGATGGCCGGAACAAAGCCGCTATCGGGATTGAGCACGACGACGCGGTGCGCGGCGGGATCGGCGATATACAGGTAACCTCGCCGGTCGAGCGCGAGGCCGGCGGGCTGCGCAAGGATCCCGGGCTCGCAAGGAATCGGAACGCTGGCGCCGTCGCAGCGGACCGCCACCAGGACGCCGTTCTCATCGACCCGGTAGACATCGCCATCCACATCGACAGCGACTCCGGGCGGCGGATCGGCGGCGACCGGCGAGGCTTCGGGCTGCAACTCCACGACGCCGCGAAGGGCGTCATACAGCAGCGTGGACTCCAGGAATGGGAACGACGGCTGCCCGAATGGCGCCGCTGCATCGTGCGGCGCGCCCGCGGGGGCGGTAAAGTCCTCCGGGTACCGGAGCACGTACCAGGTCGCGTTATTGGAGTCGTGCACGGGCATGGGTTACACGGTGTCTAGCGTAAACGTTGACAGGTCGATGCTCGTGGTCTCTTCGGGAGAGAGATCGACGTGGTCGTAATCGTCGGGCGCGGCCGGACAGAGCACCAGGTTGCCTTCGCGGAAGGGCGCGTTGCTCTTGGTTCGGACGAAGTGCGCGCGCAGGTCGTCGACGCGCTCCACGCCTTGGGTGCGAAACACGCGCGCCATCAACTCCGCAATGTGGACCTGTGCGCCGAACGGGGCGCCTTGGCCGTCGTCGCCGCCCAGCAGCACGTCGAGCCAGGTGGCCAGAGACGTCGCAACGAGGTCGCGAACCTGCAATCGGGTAAAGCCCACCTGCGCCTTCACGCGGCAATAGACTCGGCACAGGCGCATGTATTGAGGGGGCACGACGTGCACTTCCGTCGTTACCAGCCGATGGCGGTCAAGCTCCGCGCAGACGGCGCGAAGGAACGATGGCGTCGGCGTCAGTTCCACAAGCGACGGCCTGACGAGCGGGGGCGGTTGGGAGCCATCGGGCACTACTACGACAGTCACGGCGCCCGGCGCCTCGAAGTTGTCATCCACTCCGGCGGGCGGTATGGGCAGCGGCGGTCCGCAATCCGACGTGGACGTCGACAGGGAGTACTTCATCGCTACGCCCCTATTTGAAAACGAGACCGGCGTGCTGCAACCGGACAGAACGCCGGGCGGCGCACAGGGGCCGTTCGGTCCGGTGCTGACCGGCGGCGGAGGAGTCGCCGGCGGACACGATTGCGGCCGGGAATTGAGCGGACCCATCTTTAGAGACAGCGGCCGCCGGCGCGGAATGATGATCGCGCGCCTCACCCGCACCGTGGGGGTCTGGAGGGCGATCCATTCGAAATCGCCGGCCGTCACCGCGCGGCTGCGGGTGGAGAGCTCTTTACGGGCGCGGAGCTTCGCCTGGTCGAGGGTCTCGGTATCGCGGCCGCCGCGCGCGGCCACGAAGTTGACCACCGCGAGAATCCCGTTCACCTGGGCCGCGCTGATGGTGATCGTGCCCGCGTCAGTCTCGCCCGAAACGCCGCCGCCCCACCGATAGGCCAAGGCGATGACGGTTCCAGCCGTAACCACCAGCGGCGGAATCCGGCCGTGATTGCCATCACCGAACGTAAGCACACCGGCTTCCGCGTCCAACTCGAACACGCGATCGTTCGGACCGGCGGCATCGAGGCTCGGAACTTCGCTCCACGTAGTCAACAGCGCGTCGGGATCGGCGCTTTCCAGGATTCCGACCTCGAGCGACCCGGCCAGGATATTGCCGTGCGCCAATCGAAACGTCTGGCCGGGCCGGCCGTCGGAGTACCCCAGCAACTCGCTCGAGACGCTCACGGCATTCGCCACGGGAACCACGTTGAAGCCGATATAGCGCAGCTTCGGCGATGCCGCCGTGGTATCGAGCGGCCCGATCCGCAGCCAGCAGAGAAACTTGGCTGGATCGTGAAGAGCGGGATCGAGCGGATGCCCGACCGCGGGCTTGCCCGTGGCCGCGGCGGCCTGCGCTACCGTCAGCGCATTCGTGAGCAGAGTCTGGAGTTGCGCGGTGTCGACGCTGCTTCCGCTCGCCGAGAGCGAATCCCTGAGGTTCTTGCCGAATCCCGAACAGGCGTCTACGGGCGATGGCGTCACCGCGTCGCGGAGGTTCGCGAACATGGCGGAGGGAATCGGGCCCACCGAAAACGGGATACTGAAGCGAATCGTCCCCGAGCGCGTCAGCTTGTTGGTCGAGTCGTCGATGCGCCCGGGCGGCTGCGCCATGGCGTTCTGGTTGGCGTCGAAATAAGCGAGCCAATCGATCGGCGGAGGCTGGACCTCACCGGCCGCATTCACGGGCTGGCAGAGAATGTCGGCGCGCGGGTCGGGCTGCTCGTCGTCATCGAGCTGGACGGTCAGCGTAACGCTGACGCCGGCGAACCCCGCTTCGCGGTCCAGGTTGCATTTCAGGCCCGCCCAAACGTAGGGATGCGGCGCCCCGGTCGCGGAAACCGGCAACAGCGGAATTGGCGTGACGGGCAAATCCTTGTTGGCTGGTTTCTTGCCGTCCCACACCACGGTGAGCCAGCGGCAGTCCGGGGTCGGAACCTGTTTGGGAAGCTGCGAGTCCGGCGGCGCCGGCTCCCGGTTGCCGCTATCGTCCAGCCGCAGCAGGTCCCACAGGAACGGATTCCTGGTAGCCAGCAGCGCCGCCGGCTCGGCCGGAACGATATCGACATCGACATCGCTTTCGAAGATAGCGGGCGCATTCCCCTTGCCCATGAAGCGCGAACGCGCCTCCACGGTGAAACCTTCGAGTGTCGCCGGATCGCTCAGGAACAAGGCCATTCGCGTAGTCGCGGCCAGCGCCGGCCTGAGTTGGACGCCGAGCAGCTTGAGCAGCTCGATGTAATTCTTCTCCGGGACCTGATTCAGTCGGTAACCCACCTGCTCGGCGAGATAGGAGAAGAGCTGAATCAGGGTGATGCCGGGGTCGCTGTCGTTCCAGTCCGTCCATTCCGGCGAGTAGACCGGAATGCGGCGCATCAGTTGCTGAACGACGGCATCGAAGCGCAGATCGTCGAGCTGCGGTGATTGGATCGGCATGCCTAAGGCCTCGACTCCAGCAGGAAGAACGGATAGACGCGGTTGTAAAAGCTATTCGTGGCGCGCACGACGTAGTCCACATGGATCAGCAGCAGGTTTGGCTCGAGGTTGTCGGGAGTGACTTCGACGCGGTCCACGTCGATCCGCGGCTCCCAGTCGAGCAGCGCCGTGCGCACCACCTTCTCGATGGCGCGATGAGTGGCGGGCGAATTCGGCTCGAACAGAAAGCTGCGCAGCCCGCCGCCGAAATCCGGCAGCATCGGCCGTTCTCCCCGCTCGGTCAGGAGGATGATCTGGATGGCTTGCTCCACATCGTCCTCGTAGGCGGCAAATTGCAGCTTCCCACCCACGGGCTTCACGGGAAAGCCCCAACCGACTCCCAGAAACGCCTTCGAAAAACCGCTCGAGCTGTTTGAATTCGCCATTTGAGTCACCTGGAAGGTAGCCGAACGGGGGTCAGCCGCCGAGGGGAGACGAGCCTGAGACCGCTGAGAGCGAACTGCCCCGTTCTCAATCGGAGTTTCTCGGCGTTCATCGGCGGCTACCTCCTTTTCTGAACTACCCGGCGCCCGCTACGGGCCTTGCACGGGTGGTGTGACCGGGGGCGACGGCAGGGGCGGACCGTGCACGTGCAGCCCGAAAACTTTGCCGTCGATCAGCACCAGACCGGGCATCACGCCCGTGGTGGTCAGGGTGATTCCGGCCTGCGCGGTCTGGGAAATGAATGCGCCCTGAATGCTTACGCCCGCGGCGGCATTCAGGGAAATCGTCGGGCTCTCCAGCTTGATCTCGAGCGGCGCCTTGAGGCTCAACGAGCCCGTCGCGTCATCCAACTCGATCGATATTCCGCTCGGAGACTCCAGCGTGATTTTGCCGGACGCCGTGTCGTCCAGCGTCAGCGTGCGGCCGCCGCTGGTTTTGACCGTGACTTTCCCCGCGCCTGGAGAGTCGTCGAGCGTGACCTCGTGACCGCTCCGGGAGACGATCGTGCGGACGTTGTTATCGTTGGACGGCTGGGCCTGGTTGGGCGTCGGCGACTGGTTGTTGAAGCACGCGCCCAGGATGATCGGCGAGTTGGAATCGGCGCCTTCGAACGCCACCACCACTTCATCTCCGACTTCCGGCATCCAGTACATGCCGCGCTGCTTGCCGGCGTTGGGCATCATCATCCGCGCGGGAGCGGAAGGGGCGTCGCCGCCCATGCCGAGATACTGCAGCGTATACGTGCCATCGCCCATGCGGGCCGTGACGATAGCCATGGCAACCCCGTGCACGGGTCGCTCCCGGCGCTGCCGGTCCTGGTCGGCGAAAACGCTATCGAAGAAGTCCATGGTCAGGTTCCGTTCACAGGCCGAAATGGCATTCCCGGCCGGCGCGAAGTGAAGTGGGTGCGCAGGCCGTCGTCACCATACGTATGCTCCGACTTCTCGACGTAGTAAAAGCCGTCGAAGGGCGGGCGCATGCCCTGGTACTCGACGTGCCGTCCTGCGCGGAGCCGCGGCAACCCGATGGTTACCGTGTCCACCTTCAGAAACTCCCGGGCGCGCTGCCGGTACTTGGCGTCGGCCATCACCTGCGCGCGCTCGGCGTCGATACCGCGCTGGTTGCAGATGGTCTGCGGGTTCAGCCCGAACTTCCGGCGCCGCCACTCGGGTCCCGAGGTGAGCGGTTCATCCCCGCGAGACGCATCGATGTGCAGTTCATCCTGAAGCGGGTCGGGATTGGCGCCCGGCGCCGGCGCGGGCGGAAGCGGGTTCGGATTCTTCGGCGAGGTCGCGCAGCTCATCGCCGGGTTCATGAAGCTGTGGTCGTGACCGCACAACGTCACGCTGGTCCATTGATCCACCACGCGCAGGTTGGGATTGAACTCGATCAGATTCTTGCCGCGCTCCACGAGATAGACGTCGGTCAAAGTCTGGTTGGGCGGCGTGCGGCAGCGCGACGGCTCGAAATGAAGTTTTAGGCCGGAATTGGGATCGTCCAGAGAAACGTACTCCAAAAACAGTTCGAAATCCCAGCGTTCCGCGAACTTCATGAGGTACTCGAGATAGCTCTGGCCCTCGAAATGGGCTTCCGCAAGCGCCTTCCCGGTGCTCTCGGTGAAGGTCGGCCAGGGTATCGCGGGATCCGCCAGAGGCAGTGGGAACTTGGCGCGCCGCAGCACGTCGTCGACGATCTCCTTTTCCGGCCGGGCCCAATAGTCCACCTTCTTCGGATTCTTGTTCTTCAGAATGCACAGGTCGTCCTCGCCGCACACTTCCAGGCGCGCGCCGTCCCGATCGGAGAACGTAAAGCGCATGTCCGAGATCGGCCCGGAGACCATCGGAACCCAGCGCTGCGCCTGCTGGTCGGTCGTCGATAACGAAGGGTCGGGATCCGGGAAGTAGCGCATATCGATGCGCAGGCGCTTGCCGAAATCGAGCACTTTGAAGTCGTTGTACTTGAAACGCGGCCAGACCGGCTGCCCGTTGGGAGTGATTTCCTCCCTCGGTCCGACGCTTTTCGCCCGATCGCGCGGCAGCGAGTCGAACCAGTTGTTCAGGGTGATGCAGTACTGCGCGGCGCCGGTGCAAGGGCGCGTCACGCTGACCGATAGAATGTCCTGCCGCAACTCGACGATCTCCATCGCCTCGACGTCGGGTCCGGGGTGGGGCATCGGGCTGAGCAGCATGACTCGCGCGCCGGGCGCGAAATAAGTCTGGCCGGGGCGCGCCGATACGGTCGTGACCAGCGGGGTGGTGCTCATGGCGACCCGACCTTTCGATGAATGCGCGTCAATTCATCGTTCAGGATCTCCATCACGATCGGCCGCAGTTTCTCGCGCAGCGCGGCTCGCCCGCGCACCGTCTCCAGGGTGTCCGTTCCGCCGCCGCTTCCAGGAGCCGCGGAAGACTCCTCCTTGCGGAGGATTTCGATTTCCGTATCCACGCGATCGATTCTCAAAGGCATAGGACGCTCGTCTACATGGATGGAATCCACAGCGGTGTGCCGGGCTGGATAAAACGCGGCCGGTCGATGTTGTTGGCCAGCGCAATGGTCCGCCACATGCGCGGATCGCCATAAACCTCATTGGCGATGTGGGCGAGCGTCTCGCCCTCGCGCAGCACGCGCGCATGCGAGCGGTCGGCGCTCGAAAGCTTCAGGTCGCGCAATTGGACTTCGGCGGCCTTGTACGACTTCAACGTCAATGCGAGGCGCGCCCGCAGCACGCGGCCGTCTTCCGCGAATAGCGAAAGCCGTTCCCGCACCGACATGACCACGCCGGTAAACGAAAATTTGGCCCAGTCGAACTGCACGACGGGCGGCGCATGCAGCGTGCCGTCGATCTGCGTCAGGCCTTCGAGGAATGCGATGTCGGACGTGACGTCACTGCCCTCGTCGGTGCGATCGAGAAAAAGGTCCAGGCTCAGCACGTCGGATTCGCCGCGGATGTATTGCAGGATCGGCATCGCAAGCCCCGGCACCGGCATCGACGCATAGTGCGAGCTGCGGTCCACCGAGAGATCGGTCGGATTGAACAGCACCCGGATCGGCTTCGGTCCGGCATGGGAGACGTCCGTGATGGTGGCTTTTTGAAGCGGCATTTCCTCAGACTCCCGGAGGCAGATTCGTCAGCCGGAGGAGCCCCTCATGCGAGAGCTCCAGGGTTTCGATCGCGATCTCGCTCGCACGCGCGTTCAGGGACGGCCCGACCAGGCGCTCGGGCAACGCGTTGGAGAAGAACCACGCCGCCACTACTCGATGGTCGGACCCGTCGAGCAGGATCAGGCCGCTGCGGCGGAAGAGCCGCTGCGGAGCGCCCTGCGCGAGGGTGTAGCTGTGGGTGATCACGTCCGACCACCAGTCCCACAAAGCGGTGTCGGTGGTGATCCCGCGCCGCAGCACGAGATTCGGGTAACGTCCCCAGCGCGGGAGGCGATGCGCCGCGAGGTTCCGCCCTCCCTCCCGGTATTCCTCCATCTCGACTTCGGACTGCAGCCCGTTTACTTCGGCGAATCCGGCGCTAATCGTCGACGCCGCCGCCGAAGGCACGATCTGGTTCGCCTGCGCCGCCGCCGCGGAAAGGGCATCGCCGGAGTCGAGCGATGTCTGCTCCTGCGCAGGCGCAGAGAACAGCACCCGGAAATTGAAGGCGGCGACCGGCGCGATATTGACCGACGAACCCATCCCTACTCCAAGACCTCGACCACGCCTTCGCGCCGGCCGACCCGGAAGACGATGAATTCCGCCGGCGCCGCGATGGCGACTCCGACTTCGCACAGCACCTGCCCGGCGGCGATCGATTCCGGAGGATTATTGCTGTCGTCGCATCTGACGTAATACGACTGTTCCGGCGTGTTCCCGCGGAGCGCGCCCGCGTTGAAGACCGGGACCAGGATGGCGAGCACCGCCTGCGTAATTTGGAACCAGAGGAGCGGCGTATTCGCCTCGAACACCAGCGGACGAAGCGCCGCCAGCGCCTTGCGTTCGATCGCCGAAAGACAGCGCCGCACCGAGAGGAAACGCATCCACGGATCGCCCGAGAGCGTGCGCGCGCCCCATAATTGGATCCCCAACCCGGCGAATGGGCGCAGGGGATTTATGTTCAGCGGTGTTTCGTAGATCGCGGCATTGGTCGCGTCGTCCACCGTCGGGCTGAGTCCGACGACGCCCACCAGCCGCTCGTTGGCGGGCGCGATGTGCGGCCCGCGCGCAATGTCGCGGCGGGCGATGATCCCGGCGGCAAAGGCGGTGGGCGGAACCTCGAAGATCGGCGCGCCGAGTTTGTCCTGCGTCAGCGCCCAGGGATGGTAGAACGCGCCCACCGACGCCGAGAGATCGTCAACAGCGCCATTGAGTTGTTGCCGCCATGCCACCGCGCGATCGGCATTCGGTCCGCGGAACACTCCGGTGAGCGGATCGAGCGCTACCGGAGCGGCGAGCAGGAGAAGCACGCGCCAGCGTTCCGGAGCGCACCGCAGAAGCATGGCTCGCTGCGCGGTGAGAACGGCGGCATCGGAGAAGATCGGTCCACCGGCGGCGTGGTCGCCGGCCGCGCTCACGGCCAGGTCGTCGACGCAAAGCGTGTCCTCGCAGGGGCTGAAGCACGCGGCCTTGTCGACCGGCGGGACAGGAGCGGTGCGCGTCTGCGGGTCGACCCGGCGCGCGTAAAGGTCGGGAGCGTCCACCACCGCGACCTCGAAAATACACAGCAGCCGCTCGAGGCCCGTGGCTGTGGCCTCGCTCGAGCCCGCCACGCCGACGAGGTCGGCGATCGCGGCGTCCAGACCTTCGGTGTCGTCGAAGCGCGGCCGGCGGATGGTCCCGATGTAACAGCGAGCGCCGCCATTGGCGAAATAGGCCCGCACCGACCGCGCCAGCAGGGTTCCATCGTCAATCGCCGGCAACCCTCCGAACCGCAGGTCGAAATCGTTCCAGTCGTTGCACCGCGCGGGAGGCAGCGCCGGAATCACCGCCGGAAATACGGCCGTGCCATCGGGCGATCGGCGCACCTGGACGTCGGCGGTCCGCAACCACCTCCGCCCCCCGGCAGCGGCCGTAATGCTGTCATCGGTGGCTGCTGCCGATGTCGCCGTGAACGACGGCGGCCCCGCCACCACCAGCCATTCCACACTCCCGGTGGTGTCAAACGCCGCCGCCACGGCGTACAGAATCGAGCCGCCTGCCGGGATGGGGATGGATGTTGCGCTCTCCGATAGGACCAAGTCTGTTACAGCAGGCGTTGTGACGCGCGCCCCGTTGAGCAGTTCGGGCGGCAACAGGAAGCTGCGGACGTCGACACGGAACGAGTGCCCCACCGGCGGGGAGCCCAGCAGTTGCGTCGCCATCGTGCCGTCCACGATGCGCATCTCGAAGCCGATGAACCCCACGACGTCCGTGCGCGGCAGCGGGCGAGGCTCGGTCCGCGGACGCGGCTCGTAGTAGACCCCCGGCACGGCGTAGGAGCTGGTCATCGGCATCCTCTTGCGGCTAGCTCAGCTCGATTCGATCGCAGACCACTTCAACAGCCTCGATCGCAATCTCGTTCCCTTTGGCGTTCAGCGATGGACCGCTTAGCTTTGAAACCCAGGCGTTCTGCAGCGTCCACGATTGCACTACCGTGTGCGCCTCGTTCTGCAGGTCCACCTTGAGCGAGGGCGATGCCTGCCCCGGATTCCCGAGTTCCGGGCCTATGTCGGCGTCGCGAATCTTCTTCCGCAGGTCGTTCCACAGGGACAGATCGCCCGCGATACCACGCCGGAACGTCACGTTGGGATACCGCTCCATTCCGGGCAGTTTGCGGACAAATGCGCCGGAGGTTTGGTCGTCGCCTTCGCGGTACTCGATGACGGCGTTCTCGACGTCGAGTCCCGTGACTTCCATGAAGCCGCCGATATCCGAGCCGTCGAGGGTGACGACGAAATTAAAAGCTGCGTATGGATTCTTCCGCGCTACGGCCATTTTGAGATCTCCGTTCTTGAATCAAGCCGCTACTGGGCGGCGCCGAAATTGGTAATCTGCTCGATGCGGAAGATCACGAACTCGGCGGGGCGCACGATCGCCACTCCGATGTTGCAGATCAGCCGCCCGTTGAGAATATCGTCGGCCGTCATGGTGGTCTCGTCGCACCGGACGAAGAATGCCTGTTCCGGCTTACGCCCGAAGAGCGCGCCGGAGCGCCATTGGGTGAGCAGAAACGCGCTCACACTGTCGGTGACGCGCGCCCACGTCGTGGGGTCATTCGGCTCGAACACGACCCACTGCGTGCCCCGATCGATCGAAGCCTCCAGGAAAATCAGCGTGCGGCGCACATTGATGTACTTGACGTCGGGATCGCTCGAAAGCGTTCGCGCGCCCCACACCCGGATGCCCTCGGTTTCGAACTTCCGGATGAGGTTTACGCCGACGGGGTTCAGCACGTCCTGCTCGCCGGTCGTGAAGTTCGTCTTCAGGCCGATCACGTTGAGCACGACCTCGTTCGCCGGCGCCTTCCAGACGCCGCGCGCGTTGTCGACCCGCGCGTAGACTCCCGCGAGGTAGCCCGAGGGCGGCAGATATTGGTTCTGGCCGTCCACCGTGACGGTCACGAACGGCTGGTAGTATGCGGCGAACGAAGTGTCGTAGAGGCTGCGGTGGTTCAGGATCGAGGTGACCGAACCGCCGGCGGGGTCGCGCTGGCCGTCGAGGATGGCAAACCGGTAGCGCAATAACTCGCACTGATCGATGAGCGCAAGCTGAATCGCCGGAGAGGTCTTACCCGGCGCGGCGATGATGCTCACATCCCTCAGGTCCCCGAGCGATTGAATCCCGCTCCTCGCGCCAGGGCCATTGTCGACGCCCACCCACGTGTCATCGAGGTCGACCCTCGTCTCGGCGCCGATCACGTTGGGGCTCATCGGAAATCCATCGGGTGTGGCCGGGTGCGTCGTGAGGTTGAAATCCTCGCTGCCCGGGAGCCCGCCGATTCCCGGAGGCTGAACCCAGACCAGCCTCGACGCGGCATTGATCGTCCATGCATAGTGCCGCTGCAAGTCGGCGACTCCCGGCGTCTGGTTCCACGACATTCCGCGGTATGTTTCTATGGGCGAAGCGCCGGTGGTATCGATGATCGTCACATCGATTTCGAGGGTTCGAACGAAAGGCGTTATGGCCGCGGCCGGGTTGATCGGATTCGCCGTCGGCGGCTCGATCGTGAGCTGGCGCGTGCCGGAATCGATCTTCTTCACCTGGTGGGTCGACCGGGCCGTTCCGCTGTAATCGATCTCGACCACCGCTCCGACATAAAACCCGGAGACATTCTGAACCTTCAGTTGCGTGGCGCCGGCAGGGATGGTGGCGCCGCCCAGAACCGGCGAAGGCTGGCGGTCCGAGTTCGCAATCAGCACCTGTAGTCCGGCGCTCCAACTGCCCGGCGTGCGGGCGAAGAACTGGGGGCCGGCGTTGGGGGCCGGGTTGGTGGCGGCGGCGGTGACCACACCGTAGACATCATTCGGGTCGAGCGCGGCGTTTACCGCCGAGCCGAAGGAAATGCTATTGCTCTGCGAGTCGTACGAAGCAATCGTGATCGAGGGCGAAACACCGTTCGCGCCGTTTGCGGTGATCGTCGCGAAGGCGCCATAACCCAGCCGGTTCAATGCGCCGCTTCCGCCCGGCTGTTCGTCGAGCGTGACGCTGGCTGCGGACCCCGTCGCGACACTGGCGATCCGAAGCGCGCCCGCGCCGTTGTCTCCTACCGTGATCTTGCCGGGCAGGATCAGTTGCGCCGCGATCTCGGCGATCGTCACGCGAGAGATATCGGCCACATTGCCGCCGCCAGGCGCGACGGGGAGCAGCGTCAGCGGCGCGACCGCGGAGCCCCCGACGGTGAGTTGCGCGCCCGTTCCGGCAAGCTCGGTTTCGACGACCAGTTGGTTGGCGCCCGCATCGAAGAACACGTTGGCGCCCTGAACCCGGCGGGACAGGAAGTCGCTCACCTCGGCAAGTGTGGGCGGACTCGATAGCGGCGTGATCGCGTCGCCGGTAAACGTAATCGTCTGCTGCGGAGACGAGGGGCCGCCCACGCGAAGTTGCAGCGTGGTCCCGAGCAGGCCCGGGAAGGTCGCGGTCCCCGCTGTCGATTTCACCGATGCCGCGGTTCCCGTCCACGTCCCCGTGACGGAACTGCCGGCCGAGGTCACTTTGATCGAGTCGCCGCTCTCGAGCGCCAACGGCGCGTTGCCGCCGTCGGCAATCGCCGCCAGATCCGGCGTGCCCAGCGCGTTCTGGCCGTCGGAGTGGCGGATAAACGTGATCGCATCGCCGGTATTCAGACCGCGCGTGGAGGTGAGGAACAGCGTCGTATCCGTCTTTGCCGCCGCGCGCAGGAGCCGGTAGGCAATTCCTTGGGCCGTCCGCAACGTGCTGGGCGAGTCCGTCTTGTCCACGATCCGCGCAACGTAGACCCGCTTGCCTCCATTGTCGAAAAACGCCTTCACCGCCCAGCCCAGGTATCCATAGTCGTTGGAGTCGCTGGGCGTCGGAATCGTCAGCGGCCGACCGAACTGCCGCTGGAACTCGGCGAAACTGGTCACCAGAACCGGAGACGGATCCTCGGTGAGCACGAATCCGCCGGTCGGCGTGAACGGCAGGGACGTGCCGGAGGGCCATTCGTACCCGGGGACCGTCCCCCGATCCGCGCGACCCACGAAAGCCGCGGTGCTGGTGCTGACGCCTTCGATGGCTTTAAGGCTGCTGGGGAGTTCTTCGATGTATACGCCGGGCGATAAGTATTCGGCCATGTGCGGTGGTCCTCACGTTCGTTGAAAGAGGATGACTTGCGTCGCGCCGAGAGTCATCGTAAGCGACGCCGGGGAAACGGCGATGGCGCCGTTGTTGAGGCGGATACCGAAAAACCCCGGCGAGCCTGCCGGACCCTTCAGCAGCGGAAAGCGGAACAGAAACTCGCCTTTCGAATCTGAAATCGTGAACGGCGTTCCCGGAGGCGGCGTGGCCGCTCCGCCAGCCCACATCTCGACCTTGAAGCCGGAGACGGGCTGCGCCGTCGGACTCTGGAGCTGGCCGCGAACCGCGGTCTCGCCGAACGGAGGGCGCAGCGCAACCGTGGGCCACAGCGGCGTCGGGATCAGAAAGTCCGAACGTTTCGGCGGAACCGAGATCGCCCGGGGCAAGCTCAATTGGATCGGCTGAAAGGTGACGTAATCTCCGTCCGGCGCATTTACTTCGACATCCAGGTTCACGCCGGAGGGCGCGGCCTGAGTGAGCGTAAGTGCGCTGAAACGATAGGTAAAATCGCCCGTCGCGCAGTAGGCGCTCCAACTCAGTTCCGGAATAGAGACCTTCAGGGGCGAAGTGATAGGAGGCGTCGTGTCGTCGATCGGAAAGAAGAAGACGTCATAGAACCGGTAGACGGCGCCAAGCGTCCTTTCGAGCAGCGTTGACACGAATAGCGCGCTCATGAAACCGCCTTGGGAAAACGCGCCACGGCGATCGGCGGTCCGCCGGCAGACACTGTCGAGTCAATCCCGATGATACGGGCCAGGTAAGTCAACGATAGCTTGTAGGGTATATCTGTAGGATCCCAGATATTGAACAGCTGTTCGACGGGGACCATCTCCATCATGATCTCGACGGTGTCGTCGGGCGCCCAGATACTGTCGCCAAGGAGATCGCCGAACCCGAGCACGGCGCGGTCGTAAAACAATAGCGAAATAGCCCCGATGATACGATAAGCGTCTCGCGTGGCCTTCGTCCAGGGGGTCAGGAGGAAATGCAGGTCCAGGGGAAGTGGAGGCCGCTTGCCGTTGCCGGAAGGGCGCGCCGGACCGTTGCGCAGATCGCCATTGATCCCCACATGGTACAGAAACACGGTTACGGAAGGATTCCGCGGGGCAAAGTCTTTGAACTCATCCGGCGTAGATAGCACTATGTCTGCCGGCGCAACCAGACCGTTTAGTCCATTTTGCAGCAGCGAAACGACGGTATCTCCGAGAAATGCTACTGCATCAGTCGTTGCCAACGGTTATACCCAGCAGCCCTAAGCACATGAATCGGCGTATCGCTCTGGTTACGCGCACCAG
>Ga0170475_114642187_pt1 | contig 13624 bp, 16 predicted proteins | sample Soicark_Litter_5_FD_111474 | JGI IMG/M metagenome (GOLD analysis project Ga0170475, IMG submission 111474) | Avena fatua rhizosphere microbial communities from Hopland, California, USA. Combined Assembly of 48 SPs | reverse complement strand
GGATAGAGCCGCTCGAAGCCGGTCAGACCGACCTGAGCGATATATCGCCGTGACGTTTCGCGTCGCTGCGCTGTGGGGATTCCCCGCGAGCCGCAGGCCGAACTCCACGTTGTCCTGTACGGTCAGCCAGGGGAACAGTGTGTAGGACTGGAACACCATCCCGCGGTCCTTGCCGGGTCCGCTGATGCTGACGTTGTCGAGCGAGATCGAACCTTCGGTCGGTTCGATCAGCCCGGCAACAAGGCGCAGCAGGCTGGACTTGCCGCAGCCGGACGGCCCGACGATGACCGAGAATTCCTTGTCCTCTACATTGAGCGAAATGTTCTCGAGCGCCGTGATGGCGTCTCCGGTCCGCGACTTGAACCGTAGCACGACGTTGTCGATGCGGAGTTTTGCGGCTGCCACCTAAACCGCCCAGGGCAGTAGCCAGCTGCGCAGCAACTTGAACACCTGATCGCTGATCAGGCCTAACAGCCCGATCACCATGATTCCCAAGAATATCTGGTCGGTGAACAGACCGCGCATCGAGTTCAGAATGAAATAGCCAAGTCCCTTGTTGGCCGCGACCAGTTCGGCGACGACAAGATACGTCCAGGCCCAGCCAAGCGTAACACGCAGGGTATCCACCACCCCAGGCAACGTCGCCGGAACCAGTACGCGCCAGATAACGGCACGACGGCCCGCGCCGAGTGTATATGAAACGTCCAGCAGATCCTGTGATACGCCGCGCGAGACGTCAGCAATCATGATCAGTTGTTGGAAGAAGGTGCCAATGAAGATGACCGAGATTTTCTCCTCGATGTCGATACCGACCCATAGGATCAGTAGCGGGATCAGCGCCGAGACCGGCAGATAGCGGACAAAGTTGGTGATTGGTTCCAAGGCTGCTTCAACGATCTTGAAGCTGCCCATCAGGATGCCCAGCGGCACGGCGAAGATCGACGCGATGATGAACCCCGACATGATCTCGGTGACGCTGACGCCGGTGTTGACCAGCAACGAACCATCGCTCAGGCCACTGGTCGCTGCCATCGCGACGTCGTGCGGGGTCGGCAGAAAGTCGCTGCGTACATAGCCGCCATAGGACAGCACGCACCACAGGGCGATGATGATCGCCACCGTAAGTGTGCTCACCGCTAAATAAGCTTGCCGCGGAATCTCCTTCTTGGGTGTGACGCACGCATCCAGGAACGATGCCATCAACCGCCGACGTAGCTGTAACTGATCAGATCCGCCGGTGTGGTCTTGACCTGCAACCTGCCATGGCTCGACCAGATGTCGATCGCCTCCTGGACCGTATGAGCGAGCGGCCCCGGTTTTGCTTTGGTGCCGAAGAACGCCTTGTTGTCATCGGCACCATAGAATTTGATGCCGGCGAGAGTAGCCTTGAACTCCTTCGGGTCCTTCAGCCAACCCCCCACACTTTCGCCATGATGTCGATCGATTCATCGGGGTGATCGCGATAGTACGCGACCGCCTCGTCCCACGACCTGACGACGGCCTCGACATCCTTCTTGTGCGCGTTTGCCCAGTCTGTCTTGACGATGAGCACGTCGGTGATGAGGCCGGGTGTGGTCGCACTGTTTGCCAGCAGATGGCCGAAGTCGGTCGTCTTGCCGCGGGTCAGCCACGGTTCCCATGTCACGGCAGCATCGACGCGCTTGGCAACAAAGGCGCTCCCGGCATCCGCGGCGGTCATGTTTACCGTCTTGAGGTCCGACTCCTTCAGCCCGGCCTTGCCTAACAGAACGTTAAGGTAGAATTCCGAGACGGAGCCCTCGTTGACGGCAACCTTTCTTCCCTTGAGATCGGCGATGGACTTGATGTCCTTGAGTGCGACGATGCCGTCACCGCCATTGGAATCGTCGATCGCCACCACATATTGGAAATCGGTCGGCCTTTTCAGATAGAGCAGGGCGGTATCCACCGTACTGGCAATCATCTGGATCTTGTCAGCCATTAAGGTGGGAAAGCGCTCCTTTGGGTCCTCCATGACGATCAGGTCGACGTTCACACCGTGCTGCTTGAAGAATCGCTTGGCCTGCGCGATGTAGAGCGGACCGTAACCTACCCAGGTGGAGTGCGCGATCTTTACCGTATCATCGGCACGGGCAGATACGTTCTCCACCAACGGCGACAGGAATAGGCCCAAGAACACAACCACTGCGTGCCGAAAGATATGGTTCATGGAGTTGCCCCCGTAACGAGCTGGTGATTATCAGCCTACGTCAGGCAGGAGGCGATCGCAATTTGCCAGAGAACGGTGGCGATCGCGGTCTTCGAGAGAGGGTTCATGGCGCCGCGGCGAGATATGCACGTTGGTTTCACGAGTAATTAAGGGGACGGGGCTGGTAGCATGCGTTTGTCAATGCTATGACTAGGCGAATAATTGCCGCTGCAATCAGCGGCAGCGTCCGGTTTGTCAGGTAGACATGACTGAATCTTCGAACGACGATTCGCGCCTCCGCGCCGCAGAGGAGCAGATGCGTCGCGCGCTTGGTCTGCGAGATTCGGCGCCAGCATCGCAAGCGCCTCCAGCCGCCCGCCCGATCCAGAACCCGAACGGGGTGCCGCGGCCGCATCGGCGCTTCGTCCGCGATGGCGAAGTGCCAGTCGAGGTGGTGCACCACGAAGGGGCCGGCAGCAATCAGCTTGAAGCCGCACGTCAGGCGGTCCGCACGCTGACAACTGCACGAGAGCAGGCGGAACGGCAGCTAGCCGAGGCGCAGGCAATCATCCGGGATCTTCAGACGAAGCTGGCGCATGAGAGGATGGCCAGGGATGAAGCTGTTCAGCGCGCCGCTGTCGAAGGAGACGACACCGAGAAGGCGCTGCAATTGGCCAGGGCGGACCTGGACGCTGAACGCGCCGCCCGACATGCGACCGAAGAGCGCCTCGCGGCCGCACTGCTGCGCTGCGCTGCGGCAGAGCGGCGTGCCGAAGAGCTAACTCGGCCGGCACTTGCTCTGGAAACCGCCGAATTGGATGCCGAACGCGAGAACGTCGAGGCGCCTGCGCGAACTGAAAAGCCAGCCCGCCGACGCGGGCGTCCTCCGAAAGCAAAGGCCCCTGAGCCGGACCCAGAATTTGTGGAATGGTGGAAGCCAGGCTGGCAGGAGCAATTCCGCTAGCGTCGCGCGTCTACATGTCTACCACCGAGCCATCGACGTGCGGCCGCATCCGAATCGGCCGCGGCCGATAGGGGAACCGCCGCTCAACGTCTTCGGCCAACTCCACTCCGATGCCCGGCCCGCTTGGAATGGCGATGAAGCCATCGACCTGTTCTTCCAGTCCTATGGCCAGATCGTTGCCCAATAGTTCCTTGCCGCCATCCAGGTCGGGCGTACGCGACGGGTATTCCTGGATCGCGAAGTTCGGGATACGAGGCCGCGATCTGAAGACAGGCGGCGGTGGAGATCGGCGAAAGCGGATTGTGCGGCACGACCCATGCATCATGCGCTTCGGCGATCGCCGCCACTTTCTTCGCCCCGGTGATTCCGCCGACCAGACAGACGTCCGGCCGTAAGTACTGCACCGCGTTACGCGTCAGCAGTGTCTGGAATTGGTACATCGAGGTGAAGCGCTCGCCGGTGGCTATCGGAATGTCGATGTGCCGCGCAACGTCGGCCATGGCATCGAAGCTGTTCGGCCGCAACGGATCCTCATAGAACATCGGCGTGTATTTCTCGATCCCGCGCGCCAGGGCGATGGCCTCGGGTGGCGTGAGGCGACGGTGGATCTCGATGCACAGGTCCACCTTCGGCCCAACTGCCTCGCGCAGTCGGCGTACATTGTCGATCGCCTCCTCGATCCGCGCAGCGTGTGGCTTGTAGAATGGCTCTTCTTCGCTCTCATCCAGCAACGGGTTCAGGTGCCCGAGCGCTGTGAAGCCTGTCTGCTTCAGTCGCACGGCTTCTTCGACCAGCTTCTCGATGCTGCGTCCCTTCACATGGCCGTAGAGCCGCGCCTTGTGGCGCATCCGACCGCCGAGCAGTTCATAAACCGGCACGCCCAGCGCCTTTCCCTTGATGTCCCACAGAGCGATATCGATCGCCGAGACCGCGCCGGTGATCGCACCGCCGGTAAAATGGTTGGCGCGCAGCATGACATTCCAGTGGTGCTCGACCGGAAATGGATCTTTGCCCACGAGATACTCGCCATATTTTGTGATCGAGGCGGCAGAGGCCTCAAGCTGCCCCCAGGTGCCAGATTCGCCGATTCCCGTGATGCCGGCATCGGTGTGGACCCGCACGTAAAGAAACCGATCCAGCAGCAGCGGTTCGACCTTGGTGATCTTCATGGTCTTCTTCTCCTCCCGGGGCTATGCAGCTTCAGCCACGGGCCTCTGCTCGTCCAGCCGCCGGAATAATTGCCACGCAGCCGCGTCCAAGCCCTAGAGCGGAGGAGCAGACACCACCGATGCGCAGCGCCTATCCTACAGGGACGTGACCAACTCAGGCGTGCTGACCCGTATCGAAGACTGTATCCCGGCGCTGCGACGCTACGCCGCTGCGCTGTTGCGCAACCGTGAGGACGCTGACGACTTGGTGCATGACTGCCTGGTACGCGCGCTCGACAAGCTGCACACGCGCAGAGATGACGCCGACGTGAGGGCCTGGCTGTTTGCAATCATGCACAACGTATTCATCAGCCAGTTGCGCCGATCGAAGGCGCGACCGTCTGGCGAGCCGCTCGCCGAGACACATGAATCGATCGGTACGCGACCGGAGCAGGAGAGCAGTCTGCACTGGCGCGACCTGATCAAGGCATTGAACCAACTTCCGGTCGAGCAGCGGACCGTAATTCTGCTCGTATCGGTCGAGGATCTTTCCTACGCGGAGACCGCACAGGTTCTTGGCATTCCGATCGGGACTGTGATGTCACGCCTTGCGCGGGGGCGCGAAAGGCTTCGCCAGATGACCGAGGAAGGCGACATTCGCCCGGCGTTGCGGAGGGTCAAGTGAGCGACCCGGGCCGCCCGATCGCCGAAGAGGATCTGCACGCGTGGATTGATGGACAGTTAGATGCAGACCGCCAGCTTGCGGTGTCACGCTACCTCCAGGACCATCCGGACGTTGCCCGACGGGTTGCTGCCTGGCGCAATCAAAAGGACGCGCTGCGCGCCGCATTCACCGCAGTGCTCGCGGAGCCGATCCCGTCGCGGCTTCAACTAGATCGGCTGATCCGACACCGGCTCGCGCGGCGCAGCGTGATCTGGCGTATGGCTGCCAGCGCCCTGCTCGCCTTCGGTCTTGGTGGCGCCGCCGGCTGGTTCCTGCACAACGGACTGCAGCGACCGGGCACTGCCGCCATTACTTTGCTGGCGCAGCAGGCGGTATCGAATCATGTCGTCTATACGGCCGACCGTCGCCGCCCGACTGAACTGGGCGCACAGCAGCGGGATGATCTGGCGCGCTGGGTGTCAAACCGGCTGAACCACCAGGTGGCGCCGCCGGATCTTTCGGCCGATGGCTTCAGCTATATCGGGGGCAGGCTGGCCGCGACGCCGGACGGTGCGGCGGGACTGTTCATGTATGATGGCCCCCAGTCGGTTCGGCTGACCGTCTTCGTGCTGCCATTGAAGACGGCATCGGAAATGCCCATCCAGCCGGTCGACTTCGCACACGTCGATGGCTGCGCCTGGATCGACAAGGGCATCGGCTACACCGTGGTTGGCAAGTTGCCGCCATCGGAGTTGCGGCGCATCGCCGAACAAGTACGCCAGCAACTAAGCGGCACGACCTGAGGCGCGTGGTCAGGTCGTCCAGTCTCGCGCGCGGAGCATCGATTACAAAGAGGCCTGGTTTCCGACGAGGGCTCGTCCCAGCGCAGTCTCTGTGTCCTGAAGGTGTGAACCGCGCGACGATCGCCATCGACATCTCCAAGCGTACGTTGACCATTACAATCAAAGACGGCAAACGCAGTTGAGCAGCAGAAAAGATCGTGGTGACGGCCGCCGGTTGAAGGTCGGTGCAGCTCTTCCCGTAAAAAGCCCAGGGGACGCCGGGCTGTATCGCGCGGACGTGAACGTGACTGCGCGTGGGTCCGTCGGATATTTCTTTAGTGAAGCGACAAGGGAGCACCTAATGTTGCGTTTCGTCTCGACTTTCTCGGTCGTCGTGGCGCTCGCAAGTTCGCCGGCATTCTCACAGGCCACCAAGCCGCCATCGCCGGCTCAGTCCGCGCAGCAGCAGCGAATGGCCACCTGCAACGAGGAAGCCGGTCAACGTAACCTGAGCGGCGATGCCCGGAAGAGCTATATGAGCGCCTGTCTCGGTGGGAAGATGAACCAGACGACGCTGATGAAGGTCTGCAACAACCAGGCGACCCAGGACAAGCTCACCAGCGACGCACGCAAGACATACCTCGGAGCCTGCCTAAAGAAGTCGACGTAACGCATCGATGCTGGCAAGGACGGCACTGTATCTTGTTGTGCTGGCTGCGATACTGGTGCCGGCACCGCTTGGTGAGAGCACCAGTGCTTTCGCCGACAGTGGCGGATATCGTCGGCCACAGGTTTCGGCGCCTCGCTCGTCTGGCTGGAGCTCCGGACCATCGACGTCCTCCAGCAGCGGTTATCGGCGTCCTTCTACTTCTGGTAGTGGATATGCGCCGCGCTCGGGAGGAGATCTCTCGGTCTCACGTTCAAACTCGGCGCAGGCGCTGCAACAATACCGTGCTACGCAACAGCAGCAGAGGCAGCAGCGGCGCCCGCCAGTGAGCGGACCAGAGTATGGTTGGGCAGGCGGCGGCTATGCGTCGCGCCGGCCGCCCGCCTATGCGCAGTCGATGAACATGGCCGGCGGCTTCGGTTCACCGAGCTTCTGGGCTGTGCTGGCGGCGTTATCGCTTGCTGATCGTGCCGCATATTTTCGGCAATCCCAGAACGATCCGGCCTACCAGCAGTGGCGACAGCAAGCCGTGCGTGATCCGGGCACTGCGTCGCGGCTGGCGCAACTGGGTGACGAGGCGGCTCGGCAGCCGGTCGGCACCGCTGGGGCTGCCCCAAGCACATCGAGCGGGTCCGGCATCGTGTGGGTCGTGCTGTTCATTGGCGGCGCAGTGTTCGTGCTGCTTTGGGTCGCCCGGAGGCGTGCGGCACCCGGTCGGGCCGCCGGTGTTCCCGCCGGCCTGTCCGGCACCGGTGCGACACGGTTTCGGGTAGGCCAGACCATACCGCTTGACCCCGCACCGTTTTTGCTCGCCGCAGGTGCGACCAAGGTGCAGCCGCCAACAGAAACCGGCATGATCAGCGTCGAAGCGGTTGGCCTGCTCGAGGACGCGGGAGCGCAACTGAATCGCCTGTATCTGCCGGGGCGCACGGCGTTCTTTCAATTGCATCTCGGCAGCGATGGGGCGCCGGATGAATGCCGGTATTTTTCCCGGCTCGATGAAGTGCAGCCCGCCACTCAGTCCGATTGGGGCGAGTGGCTGGATCCGGCGCAGGGCATGATCGGCTGGCCGGCGTTCCAGACCAAGGATGGCCAGACCTATGATCGAGCATGGGCGCCGGGGCAGACAAGGATCCCCCCGCGTCAGCAGACCGAGACGATCCAGGCGCTGGGCGGTGTGACGCGACGTCAGTTGCAGACGATGTTGTATGCGCGGGCAACGGGTGCGGCGTCGCCCGCGCCATCGACGGAGTATGCCCTGGTCTCGGCCGTCCAGGATGGGGGCCAGGCCTGGGTGGAGATCCTTGCCGGCATCGACGTCAATCCTGCCTCCCTCAACTTGCCATCGGTATCACCCTAAGCGATTGCGGAGCGCCTGATGAACGACAACCTGTCCGAGAACATCGCCGACGCGCTTGGAACCGGGCTGCCCGTGCTGCTGCTGCAATTCGCGATCTGCATCGTGCTGTTGATCGTCGGTGTCGCGATCTACACGCTGGTCACACCGTTTCGGGAGCGAGAGCTGCTGCGGCATGGTAATGTCGCGGCGGCGACCGTGCTCAGCGGTGCCGCGGTCGCGCTGGCGATTCCGTTGGCCGCTCTGCTCGCAACGACGCGGACCGCGCTCGATATCCTCGTATGGGGCATAGTGGCGATCCTGCTGCAACTGGTGACCGTGCTGATTGCCTCCCATGTGATTAAACGGCTGCAACTCCGGGTCGATGACGGCAACCTTGCAGCGGCACTGCCGATCGCCGCGGCGCAGCTCTCGATCGCCTTGCTCAACGCAGCCGCCATGGTTCCCGTCTGACGATAGTCTCCAACAACAGGAAAGGACCGAACATGCTTCAGTTCATGCGCAACCTGGTCGGGGTGAAGGCCGACAAGGCGGTACAGGCCGGCGTCGAGGCCCTGGTCCGCTGGGACCCGCAATCAGCTAGCGAGGCTGAACTGCGGACAATGGAACAGCATCTCGACGAACTGGGCCAGCAGGTGGCGCGCGCACGGCAGAGCTACGACAAGGAAATGCGCGAAGCGAATGCCATCCAGGCGCTTTCGTCACAGCGGATGGCAGCGGCGGAGCACCTGCAAAGCCAGCTCAGTGGCGAGTCCGATCCGGCGAAGAAATCGGGTCTGGAACGAAGCCTGACGACGCTGGTGACGATGCTGGAGCAGATGGCGCCCGAGGTGGACCGCGAAAAGAAGGACGTCGTCGACGCCAAGGACTTTCTCGAGATGCTCGAGAAGACCTATGCCGAGGCAGGCGGCAAGCTGCGCGCGGGACGCTCGCAACTTGAACGCGCGCAACGTGACATGTCACGCGCCGGCCAGCAACGGCAAATGGCCGAACAGCAGGCCGATGCGGCACGTCGTGCGGCGGGGTTGACCACGACGACCAGCAGCCTGAACGTCGCGCTGAAGGCGATGCAGGATAGCGCGGCGCGTGATCTTGCCAACGCCGAGGCGGCAAACATGAAGGCGAAACTGCTGAAGCCGACGCAGCCAGAACAGGACGATGCCAACATCGCGCGGGCAATGGATTACGCGTCGGGCAAGCCCACAGCGCCGACCAACCTTACCGATCGATTGGCGGCGCTGCGTTCGCGTTCGTAGTCGCTATTTCGCCGCCAGGTCTGCCAGTTCCGGCGTGAACCCGCCGGACTGACGGCGCCATAGCCGCGCGTACGTGCCGTTATGTGCGAGCAATTGGCTATGGCTGCCCATCTCCACGATGCGTCCGTGGTCAAGCACCACGAGGCGATCCATGCGCGCAATCGTCGAGAGGCGGTGCGCGATGGCGATCACGGTGCGCCCGCGCATCAGCCCGTCAAGCTGGCCCTGGATTGCCGCCTCCACCTCGGAATCCAACGCCGACGTCGCCTCGTCCAGCACCAAAATGGGCGCATCCTTCAGGACCACCCGCGCCAGTGCAACACGTTGTCGCTGGCCACCAGACAGTTTCACGCCGCGCTCGCCGACATGCGCGTCGTAGCCACGCCGGCCGTGCCAATCCTCCAGCGTCAGAATGAACTCGTGCGCCTCGGCGCGCTTCGCAGCATCCTCGATCATCGCCTGCGTTGCACCTGGTCGGCCGTAGCGAATATTGTCGCTGATCGAGCGATGCAGCAGCGATGTGTCCTGCGTCACCATGGCGATTCGCGTGCGCAGACTTTCCTGCGTCACAGTGGCGATGTCCTGGCCATCGATCATGATGCGCCCACGCTCGGGGTCATAAAAATGCAGCAGCAGATTCACCAGCGTGGACTTGCCGGCGCCCGAAGGACCGACCAACCCGACGCGCTCGCCGGGCGCTATGCGCAGGTCGATGCCATGCAGCACACCGCCGCGCTCGGGCCGCCTCTGGCGACCGTAGTCGAAGTGCACATCCTCGAAGCTGATCTCGCCGCGCGTGACCTGCAGTTCCTGCGCGTCGGGCGCATCCGGCATCTGTCTCTCGACCGCGATCGAGCGCATGCCATCCTGCACCGTGCCGATGTTCTCGAAGATCGCGGTGACGCTCCGCGCCACCCAGCCGGCCATGTTGGTAATCTGCCAGGTCAGTGGCAGCACCATTGCCACGGAGCCTACCGAGATCCGGCCGACGCTCCATTGTCAGATCGCGAGCAACGACGTGCCGACGATCAGCGCTGCGTTCATCACCGCCAGCAGCACGACATAGCCAGTGATCATCCGCGTCTGATCCCTGAAAGAACCAGTGTGCAGATCGATTGCCTCACGCACGAATGCATCCTCATCGCGGGCACGTGCAAACAGTTTGACGGTAAGGATATTGGTATAGCTGTCCACCACGCGCCCGGTTAGCAGCGATCGCATCTCCGACACGGCGCGCGAGCGCTCGCGCAGACGCGGGACGAAATATCGCAGAATGCCGGCATAGCAGGCGAACCACAGCAGGATCGGCGGCGTCAGGCGCCAGTCGGTCGAGGCCAACAGCAACAGCGCACTGCTGCCATAGACGACGATGTACCATGCGGCGTCGAACGACATCACCACGCTCTCGCGCAGGGCCGGTCCGGTCTGAATCACGCGATTGGCGATGCGGCCAGCGAAGTCGTTCTGGAAGAACGTCCAGCTCTGCCGCACGACATGCCAGTGGTTCTGCCACCGGATCATATTCGACAGGCCAGGGTTGACGATCTGGTTGATCAGCACGACGTGGCCGAGGAAAACCAAAGGGCGAACCAAGAGCAGAACCGCAGCCATCAAGGCAAGCTGCGGCCAGGCCTCCGATAGCAGGGACTGCGGCGTATGGTCGGTGACCAGCCCAATAATGCGCCCGATGAAGGCGGGGATCGTGACGTCCAGAACACCAATCAGACCGCCAAACAGGAACAGGGCACCCAGAACCCAGCGCTCCTGGCGGAGATAGTGCCAGTAGAACCGCAGCATCCCGGTATCGGCATCCGGACCCGATCCTGGGGTCGGCGGAGCCTCAGGCGGCCGTGCGGTCGGGTGTAGCAGGGCTTCGGCGCGACGCAGCATCTCGCTGAGGAACTCCGTCAACTGCCCACGTCAGGCATGGCCGCGCGGGGCGGGATGGGTAATGCTCGGACGTGTAACAGTCAACGAAGGGGAGGGACGCGAATGAAGGCCAGTCATGACCACATCTTGACCAGCCATGTCGGCAGCCTGCCGCGTCCGGACGGGCTGATCGCGGCGCACCATGCGCATGAAAGCAGAGAACCCTTTGAAGAGGCGCGCTTTCGGCGAACGCTGAGCGAGGCGGTGACCGAGGTGGTGAGCCGGCAGCACGCCATTGGCATCGACGTCCCAGGCGATGGCGAATTCGGCAAGCCTATGGCCACCCGCGTCCAGTATGGCTCATGGTGGCGCTATTCCTGGGGCCGTCTTGGCGGCCTCGATTTCCCGGGAACGCCAAGCCCATTCGACACGACCCCTCGGCGGTCTCGCCCCGGCGAGGTGGTGCTGACCAGCTTCGCCGACCGGCGGGACCGCAGCCGATTCGCCGCCGCCTATGCCGACCCCGAATGCGGCATTACCACCGGCCCGCGTCCGCCAGCGCCGGTGTGCGTGGGGCCGATCACCTATATCGGCCAGGACGCCATCGCCACCGACATTGCCAACTTCAAGGCCGCGATGCAGGCAACCGGGGTGCAGGAAGGTTTCATGAGCGCGGTCGCGCCCGGCAGCCTCACGTATCGCCAACATTTACTACAAGACCGAGGAGGAACTGCTTTGCGCCTGTGCCGATGCGATGCGCGAGGAGTATCGGGCCATTGTCGAGGCCGGGCTGATCCTTCAGCTGGACGATCCGGCGATCGCCGAGAACTGGGACATGATCAATCCCGCGCCGACCGTGGAAGAGTATCGCCGATTCTCGATGGCGCGAGTCGAGGCACTGAACCATGCAATCCGCGGACTGCCGCAAGATCGTATCAGGTTCCATCTTTGCTGGGGCAGTTGGCACGGCCCGCACACCACGGACATCCCGATGCAGGACATTGTCGGTGTGATGCTGGCTATCAACGCCGGCGCCTATTCCTTCGAGGCCGGCAATGTGCGGCACGAGCATGAATGGAAGGTGTGGCAGGACGTGAAGCTGCCGGACGACCGCTTGATGCTCCCTGGCGTCGTCTCGCACGCGACGAACGTGGTGGAGCATCCCGAGTTGGTCGCGGAGCGGGTCCTGCGCTTTGCGAATTTGGTCGGGCGGGAGCGGGTGATCGCTTCCACCGACTGCGGTCTCGGCGGACGGATACACCCGGACATCGCCTGGGCGAAATTGGAGGCGCTGGTGCAGGGAGCAACGCTGGCAAGCCGGCGGCTTTGGTCCTGACCCAGCGAAGCGATCTGGTGGTCGACGCCGAGACGCCTGATTCCACGAGCCTCGTTTGCAACCTCTATGCGCGGTCGCTGTTCAAGTGGCTGTTGAGGGAATCAACAGATGCCGACGTACTTTACCATAGGATATGGCGATCAAGCAGGCTATGAGCGAACTTCGTCCAAGGTCCGCGACGCTGCCCATGCTCAGGATGATGAGCTCAAACGCAACGGGGTTATGATGGGCATTGCGGGCTCACCAGTTCAAGTTCGCAATCCGGAAGCAGCGGGCGTGCAGACCGAAGATGGGGCCTTCATGTCATCACCGCTTCCGATCGCGCGCTTCGCCGTGATCGTGGCAGCGAATTTAGCCGAGGCTATCGCACTGGTGTCGAAATCTCCCTGCGCCGTCGCTCATGGTGTCGTGGAAGTTTGGCCTTTGGAGAGATCATAGAGGTTCTCTCCGTCCGGGAACCCAGTGTGAGATTTTGACCAGCAGCTAGTTTGCCGCTGCCACTGGCTGCTGTGCACGAAGGAACCGGCGCACGTGGATGACCGCCTGTTCGATCTGCTCCTTGGTCTCCTTCCACGGATAGAGGCTCACTTCGGCATTCGGTGCCAGGTGCACCGTTTCCATCGCGACGGCGTAGGGATGCGCCGGGACATCGTCCGGCAGCACCAGGATTGGCGTCTGGCAGTTGCGAACAAAATCCCGGGTCACGGTAAACACAAAGTCGGGGTTGGTGCCGTACATCCGCTTCAGGAAGGCGTCCACCATGTCCATCGTGACGTCGGGTCGGCGGGCACAAAGCGGCGGGCCCCAGCCTTTGATGTTGTTCTGATAGAACAGGTCGGGCAGTTCAGGCCGGTATCCGCTGGGCTGCGCCAGCACGCCAGCAGTGACGCGGTCGGGTGCGCGGCGAAGCAGATTCCAAATGAACGGGCCGCCAATGCAGAATCCCAGGACCATGAACTCCCTGATGCCGAGGTGGTCCATCAGGCCCAATTGGTCATCGGCGTAGGAGTCCCACGGACGATCGATCTCCACCGGTCCTGATGACGCGCCGCCGTTCGCGTTCCGCAGGTCCATCGTGATGCAGCGGTAGTCGCTTCGGAACTCATCCATAGGATTGAACGGTGCGCCTTGCGAGAGATAGGCGATCGTCGCGTTCAGCCCACCGCCTGGAAGGACCAACAAGGGGAAACCTTCACCCGCCTCTTCGTAGTGGATTCGAACGGCACCTCTGTCATAGGTCGGCATCGCGGTTTCCTCCCGGTTCTGTCGTCCGCCGGAATCCGGGCGGGCCATGGCAATGGCAGGCTACCACCCGAGCGAAGGCACAGCCATGGGGCCTCATCCGACTGGCGAGACGACGGGGGACGGGGGGGCCCGCGTGTCGGCCAAGTGGACCGAACCGCACCTACACCTG
>Ga0170475_109753179_pt1 | contig 13627 bp, 10 predicted proteins | sample Soicark_Litter_5_FD_111474 | JGI IMG/M metagenome (GOLD analysis project Ga0170475, IMG submission 111474) | Avena fatua rhizosphere microbial communities from Hopland, California, USA. Combined Assembly of 48 SPs | reverse complement strand
CGAAGAACTTTCTGCCGGAATAGAACAAGTATTACATGAGGGAGAAAAGGGCATAGAAAAGCAAGAATTGCTGACCCGCCTGCGCTCACTCATTATGGATTATCCCCAGCTCGACAAACTGCCTTTCAGAGTAGCTATTAATAATGTAATTATCCACCGGTCCAAGCAACAATGCAATATATCCATTTCAGAAGCGGAAGCAGGACAATTGTGGGACAATAGATAAGCAAAGACAGTGCTGTAGTGATGGATTGAATATGTGAAGAAGGAAACAGCATTAAGAAACCCTGCATGCCGAGAATGAGCAATGTGACAAGTGAAAGCAGGGTTTCTTTCACTTTTAAATGGATGTGTGATGAATGGAAAATGTGTGGTAAAACGGATATATATATCTGTGGGTTTGGTAATAGCATGTGGCGCGGAAACAATGGCACAAACAGCGGGCGAAGGTTTTACAAACGCCACAAGTCAGGTAGTAACTTATTTTCAAAAAGGCACGACGTTGATGTACGCAATTGGCGCTGTTGTCGGAATTGTCGGAGCTATTAAAGTTTATAACAAGTGGAACAGCGGCGACCAGGATACGGGGAAAGTTGCCGCCGCGTGGTTTGGCAGTTGTATATTCCTGGTAGTAGTAGCTACTATCCTGAAGGGCTTCTTTGGTGTATAACCGAAATTATTAATTTACTAATATATCATTGGTATGGAAGCATTATTAAAGATAAAGCTACACGCTTATCTTATTGAAAACAATCCTGATTTGCTTTTGCATTTACAGGAAGAAAATAAAGTGACTGCCTACCTCGAAGAAAAAGTGAAGTTGGTACAGCCATTATTGGATCGCATTATAAGTGAAAGCGATCCGCCCTATATGGTAGAAGAGCGCTGCCTACATGAAATGACAGCGGACCTTAAACCGTCGAAGTATAACTATATCCGTATGATACTGGAAGAAGAGTTTGGTTCAGACTTTTCATCGAGGGATGAAAACGGCATATTGGTGTATGAAATTATCAACATCATTGGCATTTGCAATCCACTATTTGAAGCGTACCAATTCTCTGAAGAGAACCACGACAGTCGGGAACTGTACTATACGGTTACCGGCGCCATAAACGAGTATCTGGAAAACAGGTAAATAAAACAGGTGAAGTGAAGTATTGAAAATGTGTGTATATGGCTTATAACACCGCAAAGAAATTACAGGATAATATAACGGCTATCCGGGTGTTGCTGCAAAGTGAACCCGGTAAACAAATGCCGGATGCAGATGTACAGGCATTGCGCCTTTACAGCGGCTTCGGTGGCATTAAAGCAATCCTGTATCCTTATGGTGATATTCCATCCTGGCAAGAACTGGATGCTACAGAAGACGATATACGGTTGCATGGTAAGATAACGGAGCTACATGACCTTTTAAAAGAGCATCATTCCGATGGCCGCTACCATGAACTGGTGCAATCGCTTAAAGACAGTGTGCTTACTGCTTTCTATACGCCTTCCGTGATACCCCAGGTGCTGGCTACGGAACTGACCATGTGCCGCATACCACCTCAGCGGATATATGACCCAAGCGCGGGGGCCGGTATATTTATTACCGAAATGCAATCGCCGCATTTCAACTTGCAAGAAGTTACCGCAGTTGAAAAGGACCTGGTTTCGGGGCTGATGCTTACTAAAAGCCTTTCCGTATTGCCTGTGCACACCACTGTACATACCTGCGGATTTGAGGAAGCGCCCGTAAATGACAACGGGAAGTATGACATAATAACAAGCAATATTCCCTTTGGCAATTTTTCAGTATATGACCCTGCTTACAGAAGCAGTGCGCTTTCGGGGAAAATACATAACTATTTTTTTGCAAAAGGGCTTGATAAAATCGGTGATGGCGGGTTGCTGGCATATCTTACAACCGATGGCTTTTTAAACAGTCCTTCCAACGAGGCTGCCCGCCAGTACCTTTTTATGCGGGCTGATTTTGTAAGCGTGGCAGCGATGCCGGACAACCTCATGAAAGATACCGGCAATACAGAAGCGCCCACCCACTTACTTATTGTACAAAAGAATACCAGCAAAAAGGGATTTACACCCGAAGAAGAGTTGCTCATCAGTACAGTAGCACACGAAAACAAGCTGGGCCAGTATCTTCTCAATGGCTATATTCATCAACACAGGGAACTGATTATCGGGGATGAAATAAAAGAGGGTAAGAATCAATATGGCGATCCGCACATGGAGATATGGCAGCATGGCGATATTAACCAGGTTGGCGAATCGCTGTCCCATATTGTAAGCGAAGGGTTCACGAGCCGCATGGACAAGGGCGCGTTTTACAAGCTACAGGAATCATGGAATAAAAAGCAGGCCCCGAAAGGCAAACAATTTTCTTTTTTAGTCGTACCTGAAGTAAAACAGCAAACAACTGTAGCACAGTTGGGTTTATTCGATACCGCCCCGGCTGAATCTATTAATAAGGCTGCCGCCTATATTACCGGTACCGACGAAAAAATGGTGCAAAAGCAGACCGGCAGGCTGGTTAGCTCTATTACCACAGCAGGGCAGCCCGACCATGAGATATTAGTATTAATTACTGCTAAGAGCAAGACCAATAACCAATACCTGTATAAACTTTACTCCAATGTGGGCGAGTTACAGTTTGCTGCGAAATGGATGCAGGCATCGCAATTGAATGCTACTCTGCAGGAACTATCTACTACGCTAAAGCAATATGATTATCAATATCGCTACAATGGTGACCTAAGCCTGCAGCCGATGTTTGGATTAAGTGAGGATGGCCCTGCCGTATTTACAGGCTTAAAGGATTATTACAAGAATGGTACGCTTGTCATGCATAGAGGTAAAGCCGGTATAATACAGGATGTAGACAAAGAAAATGACCAGGCGAGCTTTCAGGCTTTTGATGATGGAGGCAAACACCGGAAGGTGTATGAGCAATATGTGCAGATCCGTGACAACTATTTTGAATTGTTCGGAAAGGAAAAGGAAATCCGGGGTGTTAGGTATGACGGGCTAAGAAAACGGCTTAATGATTTGTATGATGAGTTTACAGACACTTTTGGCGAACTGAATGCCCCCGGTAATAAAAGGCTTATCCTGAACGATGATGCATTCGGCCTGATGATGCTTTCCTCGCTGGAACGAAAAGAAGGAAACGGGTATACAAAATCCGATTTGCTGCGTGAGGGATTGCATACAACACAGGAAAAGTTTGTAACGGACGATCCTACAGAAGCCCTGGCCCGCTGCCTGAACGACAAAGGATTGGTAGACCTGCATTTTATTAGCAGCGCCATTCGTAAAGACGAGCAGGAGACTATCGCCATATTAGGAGAACATATTTATATCAATCCGGCAACCAATCGCTGGGAAACTTCGGATGAGTATCTGAGTGGAAACGTGGTAGAAAAGCTGGTTGCTTCTCGGCAAAAAATGGAGGAACAGCCTGACAATGAGCAGTACAGGCGTAGCCTGTCGGCCATCGAGAAAGTACAACCAGAGAAGATCCCTTTTGATATACTTGATTTTAACCTGGGTGAAAGGTGGATACCACAGGATTACTACTCGCGGTTCGCATCGCAATTATTTGATGTGAAGACAACTGTATCTTATTTGAGATCGGTTGATAGTTTTAAGGTAATAACAAATGGACAGAACCCTAAAATTACCGAAGAATACGCCGTAGACCCAATGCAGGGCCACAAAATGTATGGGTATAGCATTCTTGAACATGCGCTTGAAAACACATCGCCTTTTTTCTCCTATGAGATAGAAACAGTAACAGGCGATAAAATCCGATTGCCGGACAATGATGCCATTCAACTGGCTAACCGGAAGATTGAATCTATCCGCGAACAGTTCATCCAATGGTTGCGCGACCTGCCGGGGAATGAACAGCAGTCCCTTGAAAAGCTCTATAACGATACCTATAACTGTTATGTACTGAGGGAGTACGATGGCAGTCACCAACGGTTTCCGGGACTTAATAAAGAAGCGTTGGGTATTGAAGACCTGTTCAGCTCTCAAAAAAACGCCGTTTGGCGTATTGTACAAAACAGAGGCGCACTTATAGACCACGAAGTGGGATTAGGCAAAACGCTTACGCTTGTGGTGGCCAGCCAGGAAATGAAACGTCTGGGCATTATACGCAAACCAGCGGTACTTGCATTAAAAGCCAATATAAAACAGGTTGTAGAAACGTACCGAAAAGCATATCCACGCGCTCGAATACTGGCGCCCGGTAAAAATGATTTTACTCCAGCTAATCGTCAGCGCCTTTTTTTTGAAATAAAAAACAACAACTGGGACTGCGTTATTATGACCCACGACCAGTTTGGTAAAATACAGCAATCGCCCGATATACAACAGCAGATTTTCCAGCAAGAATTGGACAACCTGGAAAAAGATCTGTATACGCTCAAAGATATGGGTGAAGGTCAAATAACCAAACGCCTGCTCAAAGGGCTGGAAGTTCGTAAAAAGAACCTACAGGTTAAGCTGAAAGATGTGTTGTATAGTATTGAATCAAAAAAGGACAATGATATTTACTTCAATGATTTGGGAATTGACCACCTCTTTATAGATGAATCGCATAAATTTAAAAACCTGACTTTCACTACCCGTCATGACCGTGTAGCCGGGTTGGGCAACATGGAGGGCAGCCAGAAAGCACTCAATATGCTTTTTGCTGTACGTACACTTCAAGAGCAGTTCAATGCCGACCTATGCGTAACCTTTCTATCAGGTACGCCTATCTCTAATAGCCTGACAGAAATGTATCTAATTTTTAAGTATTTACGGCCCAGGGAGCTGGAAAGGCAAAACATTGAAAACTTTGATGCCTGGGCAGCAGTATTTGCCCGGAAGACAGTAGATTTTGAATTTTCAGTTACTAATGAAATTATTTCTAAAGAACGTTTCCGGCATTTTATCAAAGTACCTGAGCTGGCTTTATTTTATAATGAAATAACGGACTATAAAACCGCGCAGCATATCAAACTGGATAAGCCTGAGCTCGATGAAGAGCTGGTGAATATTCCCCCTACACCCGAACAGCGAGATTTTATAGAGCGATTAATGAAGTTTGCAAAAACTGGTGATGCCACTCTTATCGGCAGGCCGAAACTTTCCGACGAAGAAGATAAAGGCCGGATGCTGATAGCAACCAATTACGCCAAAAAAATGGCAGCAGATATGCGGCTGGTTGGTGCACAGTACGGCGATCATCCGGGAAATAAAGTGAATATCTGTGCCAGGAAGGTAGCGGATTTGTACCACGGAAGCAGTGAACATAAAGGCACACAAATAATTTTCAGTGACATTGGCACCCCAAAATCGCATGGGTTTAATATTTATGATGCTCTGAAAGATAAACTTGTAAGTGACTTTGGCATACCGCCACATGAAATAACGTTCATCCATGACTGGTCGGATGAGAAAAAGATCGACCTGTTTAAAAAGATGAACCGTGGTGAGATACGGATACTCATTGGCAGTACCGACAAGGCAGGCACCGGCCTCAATGTGCAAAGAAGGGTTGTTGCCATGCATCATTTGGATATACCGTGGAAACCTTCAGAGCTGGAACAACGCAATGGACGTGGCGCCCGGCAGGGTAATATACTGGCAAAGGAACATTATGGCAACAAGGTGAAAAACTACATTTACGCTGTTGAGCAAACGCTGGATAATTACAAATTCAATTTGCTCAAAAACAAGCAGACATTCATCAGCCAGATGAAAAACTGTGCTCTGCATACCAGGACTATTGATGAAGGTGCAATGGATGAGAAAAGCGGGATGAATTTCAGCGAATACATTGCTGTGCTTTCAGGTGATACTACGCTATTGGAAAAATCTAAACTGGAAAAGAAAATTGCAGTAATGGAAAGCCTTAAAGGCGCGTATTACAGGGAGCTTTCGAGATCCAAAGATAGGCTGAACTTCTTATTTAGTTTGCAGGAACAAGCAACGTGGAAAATAGAACGATATTCTAAAGACCAGGAGTTGTATAAAGGTCAGCTTTACTATGAAAAGGATGGCGCCAAAGCAAACCCTATCCGGCTTTCCGGTTGCGAAAGCGCCGACAGGGAAACGCTGGGCAATTACCTGATTAATTTATACCAGCAATCACAAACACCGATTGGCATAGTGGATGTGCAAAAAATTGGCATGCTTTACGGCTTTGATTTGTACCTGACAGTTAAAACTGTGCAGGAATATGATAAGCGTATTAATACCTATCGCGGCTTGTTTGTCCGTAGCCCTGTTACTTCTTTGGATTATACTTATAACCAGGGGTGTCTGAATGAGGACAATCCAAAGCTGGCTGTGCGTCATTTCCTAAATGCTATTGACAGAGTAGATAGCATGCTGGAAGAACAACATAAAAGCCTGGATACACTACAAAGAGACATTGCGATGGTTCAGGAAATTATTGCCAAACCGTTTGACAAAGAGGAAGAACTAAAGCAATTGAAGTCTTCGCATTCAACATTGGAAAGAGAGATAGCGGTGAAGATAAAGGAAAAGCAGATGGAGCAGGAACAACAGGCGAAGGAAAAAGATAAAACGGAAGCTCCAGCGGAAGTGTTACCCGAATGGGAAACCGAACCGGAACCATTGGAACCGCATAGAGCGACTTTAAAAGAAATACAGGCGGCTATGCCCAATAGGGTGCAGTTTGTAAGGCTGGTGAGAGATGATGATGTAACAGAATCGCGTGGACTAAGAAAATAAGTGGTGATGGCAAGTGTGTATGAGATTAACAAGGGTGTGAATAAAGCGATTGAGTTTAAGGGATTGAAGGCCCAGTATATTGCCTACCTGGCGGTAGGGCTGGTTGGCTTATTAATCCTTTTTGCGGTAGCGTATATAGCAGGGGTACCGGTGTACATAAGCCTGGGAGTTATAATGGTGCTCTGATTTGGACTCTTTACATGGGTCGGGAAGTTCAGCCACAAGTATGGACAGTATGGTGTAATGAAGGAGGCAGCGTACAAACGGATACCCCCTGCTATTGTTTGCCGCAGCAGGAACAAGTTCTTTGACATGATAAAAGTGGAGGTGAGAAATGGTAGTGGTGATAGTAATGGTAGTAGTAGTGATAGCAGCGTTCATGTTGCAGCTAAGGGAAGATAAAGCAGGTGTAAAGCAGCTTGAAAAGCTTTTGCCTATATACAAGGTAGAGAACGGATGTGTATTGTCAAAAAACGGCGACGTGACCGTGGTGTTCCGGTTGGAACTACCAGAAATTTTTACACTTTCCAATGACGAATATGAGACTCTTCATCACAACTGGGTCAGGTCGGTAAAAGTACTCCCTCCCCATACAGTGGTACATAAGCAGGATTGGTTTACCAAAATCAACTACGAGGCTGATTTTAGTAATGCAGATCAGAGCTTTTTAGCGGGTTGCAGTGAAAAGTTTTTCCATGAACGGCCTTTCCTTGATCACCAGTGTTACCTGATGATTACCAGGAAGGCTGTAAACAGGAAACCTGCAAGTTCTGTGTTTTCAAATTTGCTCAGGTCTTCCTTTGTACCACCTGATAGTATAAGCCCGGTGTTTTTAGAAGAGTTTCTTAACAAAGTGGGCCAGTTTGAAAAGCTGTTAGGCGATAGTGGTTTTATTAAGGTAAGGAGATTAAAGGAGGACGAGATAGCCGGTACAGCTCAAAGCACGGGGTTATTGGAACGGTATTGTTTTCTTCTACATGAAAAGCAAAAGCCGGTAATAAACGACATCATTTTTAAACCGGAATGGAAAATTGGTGAGCAATACTGCCAGCTATATGCGATGAGCGATGTGGAGGATCTGCCTGCGTTGTGCGGTCCGAGAATCACCTACGATAAATACAGTACAGACAAGACTAAGTTTTCTGTGGGTTTTGCGGCGCCTGTGGGCCAGTTACTATCCTGTAACCACATTTACAATCAATACCTGTTTGTAGATGATGCACAAAAGACGCTAAAGCGAATGGAAAGCAAGCGCAGGCGTTTGCAATCATTGGCAGCTTACTCGCGTGAAAATGCCATCAGCAGGGATGCTACTAATGCCTTTTTGAATGAAGCCATCGGCCAGCAGAGGTTACCGGTTAAAGCACATTTTAATTTGCTTGTGTGGACAGACAAACGGGAAGAACTGAACGAGCTACGCAACCAGGCTTCTGCTGCATTGGCGCAGATGGATGCGGTACCCCGGCAGGAAGTTAAAGGATCACCGCAAATTTTTTGGGCCGGCCTTGCTGGTAACAGCGCAGATTTTCCTGCCAATGACACGTTTGACACTTTTGCGGAGCAAGCAGTGTGCTTTTTCAACCAGGAAACCAATTATCGCTCATCGGTTAGCCCTATAGGTATCAGGTTGGGTGAACGGATAACGGGTAAGCCTGTACTTGTGGACATTAGCGATGAGCCAATGCAGAAAGGTATCATCACAAATAGAAATAAGATGATATTGGGGCCTTCCGGCTCTGGAAAAAGTTTCTTCACCAATTTAATGGTCAGGAGCTATTATGAGCAAGGCACACACATAGTGCTGATAGACGTAGGACATAGCTATAAAGGGCTTTGCACATTGGTCAATGGTTATTACTTCACGTATGAAGAAAAAAATCCAATACGGTTTAATCCGTTTTACCTCACCGCAGGCGATGTGCTGGATACGGAGAAAAAAGAATCCATTAAAACGCTGCTTCTTGCACTCTGGAAAAAAGACGATGAGGAATTTAAGCGCAGTGAATATGTGGCCCTGTCCAATGCCTTGACCGCCTATTATGAATACCTGGATAAAAACAAAAGCATTTTCCCTTGTTTCAATAGTTTTTATGAGTACTTGCTGGAGCATTATATGACCATCCTGAAAACGGATGGAGTGAAAGACAAGGATTTTGATGCAGACAATTTTATGTATGTCCTTCGGCCCTATTATCGCAACGGAGAGTTTGACTATTTGCTCAATGCTACAGAAAACCTGGATGTGCTGAATGAACGGTTTATAGTGTTTGAGCTGGATAACATAAAGGATCATCCGATTTTATTCCCGGTCGTAACGCTGATCATTATGGAGGTTTTTATTTCCAAAATGAGAAAGCTCAAGGGTGTGCGAAAAATGATTCTGATTGAAGAGGCGTGGAAAGCAATAGCCAAAGAAGGAATGGCTGAATACATAAAGTATTTATTCAAGACAGTTAGAAAATTCTTTGGTGAGGCAATTGTGGTAACGCAGGATGTGGAGGATATTATCAGCTCACCGGTTATTAAACAGGCGATTGTGAATAACAGTGATTGTAAGATTTTGCTCGACCAGTCGAAATACCAGAACAAGTTTGGATTAATACAGGAACTCCTGGGATTAACCGAAAAAGAGAAGGCGCTTATCCTGAGCATGAACAAATCTAACGAGCCAGGCAGGAAATATAAGGAAGTGTTTGTATCTTTGGCAGGAGTTTTGAGCAAGGTTTACCGCACCGAAGTCTCCCCGGAAGAGTACCTCACTTACACTACAGAGGAACGGGAAAAAGTTAAGGTTGCCGAATATGCCAAACGGTTTGGCAGCATGCAAAAGGGCATTAAGGCCCTGGTTGCCGAACTTCATCATCCGTAATCAATCCATTTTTTATCAACAAACACATTCATATGAAAAGAAAATTGTATGTAATGATTTTTGCGGCTTTTTCCGCCGGTTGCCAAATGGGTAGCCAGCCTGCCGATTCGCTTACAGGGCAGTATGTACGCCATGACGAGGCCCTTCAAGTTTGGGATACCCTTACACTTTCAAAAGTGCAAGGCCAGGCTGAGAACATGATAGCAGTCGTCAATACCAGTGGCACACTGTATAATGACGAAAAGGGAAAGCCGCTGCCTATTGTTCATAAAACAAAAAAGTGGACGGCTGTATACGACCCCGCCGCCCATACGCTGAGTATACAGGATATAGGCGACCTGTATTCTGTAGATATGGCCAACGGAACCCTGAGCAACGGTAAAGTAAAATTTACCAGAGTAAAGTAAGCAGTTGACTTATTATATGGTATGTGAATGCCCGTGTGTGTACGGGTGGGGGATCTTATTGTCTGAGGTGAATAAAAATTGTATGTATGAAAAGTGGAGTATGGAAATTATTCACGGTGGCCGTGGTGACTTTGGCTGCTATTATGTATAGCGGTCCTGTGAAAGCGCAGGACCCCGTGACAGAAGCGATTAAAGCGGCTGTTAAAAAGGCGATTAAAGCCATAGATCTGCAAGTGCAACGTCTCCAAAACGTTACGATCAGGCTACAGAATGTCCAAAAAACGGTTGAAAATACTCTCTCCAAACTGAAGCTCCAGGAGATTTCCGACTGGGTAGAGAAACAGCGGAAATTATATGCCGATTACTACGAAGAATTATGGAAGGTAAAGGCTGCGGTAATGTATTACCGGGAAGTAAAGGCCATTATCCAGAAACAGGTAAGCCTGGTAGACGAGTATAAAAGGGCTTATGGGTTGTTCCAGCAGGACAAGCACTTTACCACAGATGAAATCAACTACATCGGGGATGTGTATGCCGGCATGCTTGAAGAAAGCCTGCACAACATTGACCAGCTGATGTTGGTGGTCAATTCTTTTACCACGCAGATGAGCGACGCGAAGCGTATGGAGCTTATTGAATCGGCCTCCAGTAAAATAGACAAGAACCTGGACGACTTGTACCGCTTCAATAATAGTAATGCCATGCTTAGCCTGCGCAGGGCCAAAGACCAGCAGGAAATTGATGTGGTGAAAGCAATGTACGGCTTGCAGTAGTGGTAACTGTAATTAATAGGTATAAAAAAGAGTGAGATGGACGATAAGGCAAAAATTGAGAGGTTATTGCAAGAGCAAAGTGACTTATTGGCAGAGAAAGGATATACCGTAACAAATCTGCAATCGCCCAACCTGGACGGTCAATTGATGAGCGAGTTGAAGGAAAAGCTGATGAAGTTGTATTATCCACCAGCAGGAGAAACCGGTATAAAGTCAATGCAGGTGGGGATCACCGGGCTATTCAAAAGCAAGCGTGATGTGGTTGATTTTAAATTGAATTTTCTTTTTGATACGGCAAAGAAGGCACTACAGCTTACCAGCGTGGAGGCGCACCATAAGGAGCGTTGGAAAATACAGGTATTTTTTCATCCGAAAAACTGTCCTACCCCGAAAGAAATGTATGATTTGGTTCGCCCGAAAGCACGTAAGCCAAAACCAAGAATAATAAGCGAGGATTCGACACTAAAAAAAGGGCAAAGTATATGAAGGCAAGTATTAAAGCAAGAGGATGCAAAGCAATATTATTAGTGTTGGTATGTGTAAGCCTGCAATCAGTGTGCAAGGCGCAAACCTGGGACGAGTGGTTTAAACAAAAAAAGACGCAGAAAAAGTACCTCCTTGAACAAATTGCAGAGCTACAAATATATATTGGTTATCTGGAAAAGGGTTATAAGATTGTGCGCGATGGCCTGAATACTATTCACTCCATTAAAACCGGCGAGTTCAACCTGCACAATGCTTTTTTTACTTCTTTAGAGAAAGTGAACCCTGCTGTACAGGATTTTGCAAGGGTGGCCGATTTTATATCAGTGCAAGTATCTATTTACAACACTTATAGTAAAACGCTGGCAAATGCCAGGGCCTGCGGACAATTCACCGCTTCGGAGCTGGATATGTTTTACCAGTCATTCACCCAATTAATGGATGAGGTAATGCAAACGCTGGATGACATGGTACAAACCACTACGGATGATAAACTGAAAATGACCGATGATGACCGTATACGGCAGGTAACCGCTTTGCAAAAGCAATGTTTACAACAGCAAACCAATGTACTGAAAATGCAAAATGAAGTGCAGCTTATGGCCCGCCAGCGCATGATGGAAACCATTGAGATTAGCACATTGAGGAAAGTGTACGGTGAAAAATAAGGCTTTTAGAAAAGGAGGTAGTATGAAGTATTGTGTAGGTGTGATTATGATGATAGCGCTGTTTGTTACAAACCCGCGTAGATCATATGCACAGGAAGATGAAATACAGCAATTGATACTCGACGTGGAGAAACTTAACCAGTTCCGTCAAATCCTTCAGGATATGTACGATGGTTATAAGATCCTGGAGGGCGGCTACAACAAGATAAAAGACATTGCCAGTGGTAACTTCAAACTGCACCAGGTTTTTCTCGATGGGCTGTACCTCGTGAATCCTGCTATCAAGAAATACCATAAGGTGGCAGATATTATCCAGTACCAATTTGTGCTCGTCAAGGAATATAAGGCAGCTTTTGATATGTTGAAGGGTTCAAATATGTTCAATGGTAACGAACTCGATTACATATCCGGGGTGTATAAAAACCTTTTTAACGAAAGCGTTGGTGACCTGGATGCATTGTTAATGGTCATTACCGCTCAGACCTTTCGTATGTCCGACGATGAACGCATACAGGCTATCGACAGGATATATAGTGGTATGGAAAGCAAGTTGCTCTTCCTGCGGCATTTTAATAGCTCAGCGCATTTGCTGGCCCTGCAACGGCTGAAAGACTACGGAGAATTGAACGGGCTAAAAGGGCTGCATGGAATAAAATAATGTGAGAATAGATAACGAAAGGAGGATGTATGAAGTGGAGAAAGAGTATTGTGCTGGCAGCAGTGGTGATAACTATGCCTTTTGTAGTGCAAGCGCAGGTAGCCAATGAAATAAAAAGCCTGCAAACGGTACTTTCTGATTTATATAAAGAGCTGTTGCCACTTTGTGACAGTCTGATTGGTGTAGGCCGGGCTATCGGGTTATTTGCCGCTACCTGGTATATTGCCAGCCGTGTATGGAAGAGTATCGCAGCGGCAGAGCCCGTGGATTTTTACCCACTTTTCAGACCATTTGCCTTGCTCATGGCAATCGGGTTGTGGCCTGCTGTAATTGACATTTTTAACGGTGTATTACAGCCTACCGTAGATGGCACTTCTCTATTAGTGAAGAATAGCAATGCAACCGTAGCAACCCTATTGGCGCAAAAGGAGGCAGAGATTAAAACCACTACCAAATGGCAGGCACTGGTAGGCATAACCGGTGAAGGCGACCGCGACCTATGGATGCAATATGCCCATAAGGATGAAGTAGGGAAAGAGGGATTTTTTGGGGAAGTAAGCAACAGCGTGGAGTTTGCAATGGCTAAGATGAGCTATAATTTTCGCAATTCCATCAAACAGGTAATTGCTATAGTACTACAGATAATCTACGAAGCCGCTTCGCTATGCATTAACACATTGAGAATTTTCAAGCTAATAATTTTTGCGATTATCGGTCCGCTCGTACTGGGATTGGCGGTATTCGATGGGTTTCAGCATATCCTGCAAGTGTACCTTGCGAGATACATCAATGTTTTCTTATGGTTGCCGATATGCAACATCCTGGGTGCCCTACTCGGTAAAATTCAAGAAAACATGCTGAAGATTGACCTTACCCAAATTCAACAAAACGGGGATACGTTTTTCAGTAGTTATGATCTGGGCTATATCATTTTTATGATAATCGGCATTATTTGCTTTACCACTGTGCCCAGCATTGCAGATGAAATTGTATTTGTAGGTGGTGGCGGCGGT
>Ga0170475_133482854_pt1 | contig 13630 bp, 13 predicted proteins | sample Soicark_Litter_5_FD_111474 | JGI IMG/M metagenome (GOLD analysis project Ga0170475, IMG submission 111474) | Avena fatua rhizosphere microbial communities from Hopland, California, USA. Combined Assembly of 48 SPs | reverse complement strand
GTTGTAGCCAGACCTGCTAACGGTGATCGGCTAATTGTGTTAGACTTCCTACCGAGTCGTGATCTACCGATATAGCGCCGAGACCGTCGAACGGCTAACCAGGCAACTGCGAAAACATCACACAATCGGCATCCTGATTTTTGCCACGGCATTGTGTGTTGCCCCACTCGCCGTTGCCGACCTAAAGACAGCGCTGATCCAGGGCAGTGTATTAGCAATTGTGCTGTTTACCGTTTTCATGACCACGCGCCAGAAAGCGCGGTACAGAACGGTCAACATGCTCGAATCCGCATATCTTCGACTTGACGATACAAACATTGCGTGGTGCACTCGGTTCCGAAGCACAACCATTCAACGTGAAGACGTCACGGAAGCGTGTTTCGCACGCGATGGCATTTATCTCCGGGGCAAGTCTCGTCGTGAACGCTTGCAGATTTCTCCTGATCTCGAGAACTTTGAAGAACTGAACACCAGGCTGGAGCAGTGGTTGCCAGCAAACGTTCTTCGAACGGATTTGCGGGGATCGACCTTCTGGAGTTACGTGCGTGTGTACGTGATGTGGATAGGACCAGCGCTGCTGCTTTATGCCGCTATGACGAGTAGCAGGATACAGATTGTTCTGCCAGCAGCCGTTGTATCCGCAGTAGTCTTCGCCTGGTATTTCATTTGGTGCGGTCGTGTGATTCAGGAGCGGAAATATCGAATTTTATTCCCACTCGTTGGAGTGTTTGTGGCCGCGACACTCCTCCTGCGCGCATTCACGGTAGCCTTTTCTAACTGACCTGCGGAAGGACGCTGCAGGATCTTACGCCTGGCGAAAATACCGTCTCGACTGCTGCCGTGAGGTCAGCCTCCATCATGATTAGAACCTGTAGTACAAGCATTACAACGGCGGAACTGCCGCAATGGCGAGACCAGCCACACGGGCCGGTCGCGACCATACTATGAAGGCTGATCCCTGGGTACAGCCGATTCAAGGTCAGCCCAGAGTTACGTCTCTGCTTACACGAATGAGGATGTAATCCAAACGTTTCCCGGGTAAAGTATGGGGTTCTGTCGCAATATGTCCCGGTAGTCTCGCTGTCACTGCTGACGCGCGCGGGCATGCCACGTGCACTTAGAGAGCAGCCGAGTACAAAATCAGATCAAAGCCAGTCTTCCCGTACTCGCGAGTCCGGGAAGACTGAGCGGTTTAAACTCCGCCTCGAAGAGCCTCCGAACGATGGGTCCGTCGTCGGCGACGGAGAAACACTGTGCCGAGCCCTGCGGCACACAGAGTCCATGTTGCAGGTTCTGGCGTTGCGACGACTGCAAATCGTCCGGCGATGTCTCTGGGGGACTGGTTAAATGTCGTGTAAGTGACGTTGCCAATGTAGCCCACCGTGGAAATCGAAGCAATCGGACGCTGAGACACGTCGAACAAAGTCAGAGTGCCGGGACCTCCAATAGAAAACGAGAATCGCGGTGAACTGATGTCGTTTATACTTGCCTGGCCCATGGTGGCCGAAAACAATGTGCTGCCAGACAGCGACGTGCCGATACACGATGTAAAGGATTGCTGGCCAAGGAGGCCGCCCACAAAAATAGAGACGGTATTTGTGCCATCGCTTCCCTGAGCCGAAAACCCGTATACCTGGTCGATAATGTCACAACTGAACATGCCAGAGCCGGTAAGCCCCACAGGAGCGGCAATACATGCGGAACTGAACAGGCCCAGCCCAAGAATGAGTTTCTTCATTCGTTCCTCCGAATATTTTGTTTTGGAAATCTAAGTGCTATCGGATTACGGAAAAGAGTGTACACGCATGAGTCCAGGTTTGCAATAAAGTCGTGAAAGTTACTAAATTGATCCAGCGCGACCCGCTGAGAAAGTTCTTTTGCCGCTTCTTACCTGAGTAAGTTCGGAAATTCACGTGTAAGCGGGAAAAACACCTTTACTGGTCGGCCGCTCTGTGGCTGGAAAAATCCGAACTATGTACGCGAAGAGACCGGGACTTACGGAAGCTGGAGTGGCCCCCTAAATTGAGACAGACAGTTAAGGCTCAAATTTCATCGAATGGAGAAGAGAGCCTTGAATTTGTCACGAAGGAAGTTCACGAAGGAGTTCAAGGTGGCCGCAGTGCGCCCGGCCTCGTTAAGGCATCTGAAAACTTCGCAATGGAATCTAAAGACGCTGCTAGGATCTTAAGCCTGGCGAAAATACCTCTGCATCAGTTTCCGGAAGTCGGTTCTGCTGTATGGCTTTGACATGCACGGAACCTTTGCGAGAGAGGCAGGCAGCATCTCAGTGGTGTATCCGGTGATCAAAAGAATCGGAACACCGCCCGCCATAAGGTCTTCGGCAATCGGTGCGGAACTCTCGGCCCCGAGTTGCACATCGATCACGGCGCCGTTCGGTTCCGTAGTCTGCAACAGTGCTGTCGCGGCCTGAACCGTGCTTACCGGGCCCAGCACTTCTCCGCCGAGGCTCCGGATCATCCGGCCGAGGTCCATAGCCACCAGAAGTTCATCTTCGACGACCAGAATTTTCAACCCGTCCAGCGGCGCCGGCGTGTTCAAGCCTGGGTCACCGTCGGAAGCGGCAGGTCCTCCGCCGCGAGTGAAGTCTCGATCATGCATTCGATTCCATCCCTGCCAAAGCTCAGGACTGACGATCCGCCGAACAGATAAGGAACGCTGTTCTCCACAAGCTGAGTCCCAAAGCCCGTTCCTTTACGGGTCGGGGGAGTGGACAATCCGTGCTCCCGCCATATAAGCCGGAGCGCCGTCTTCCCGTCCCCGGCGGGACTGATATTCCACACCACCTCGACGCGGCCGTCACAAGCGTTTTTCGACAACGCCCCGTATTTTGCCGCGTTCGTGGCCAGCTCATGGGCCGTCATTGCGAAAGCATAACAGGCGCGGGCGGAGAGGCGAAGCTCCGGACCCTCAAGCCGGAAAGTCGTTAATTCCCTGCCTCCGATTGACTGCAATTCCAGGCGAATTACTTCCGCCAGCAAAGCAGACGTTTCCGGGCCCTGCACCAGCAGATCCTGACTCCGAACCATCGCATCGATCCGGGCGCAGAAGGATTCTCCAAAGCTTTCCAGTGACGAGGCACCCTGAATCGTCAGCTCTGACAACGCCCGCACCGTCATAAGCAGATTTTTTGCCCGGTGCTGTAGTTCGCCCAGCAGTACGGTGCGCTGACGTTCCGCATGCTTTTGTTCTGTGACGTCTTCGATCACCAGCAGGATCAGCCTCAGGTGATTGATGCGGCGGGCATTCAGCAGCATCACGCGACGGCCGATGCCTTCGAACTCGTGCTCCACCTCAAAATCATCGAAGCTCGAATTCTTCGGCAGGATATCTTCCAGCAACTCCCGCAGACGTGGAACATTCCACTGCCCGTTGCCCAGGCCGTAGATAAGCCGGCCCTCCACTTCACCCGGCCTTACCTGAAATACCTTGTAGAACGGTCCGTTTGCCGACCTGACACGGAGATCCCAGTCGAGGATCAGAAACGGATCGCGGAGCGCATCGACAATCTTCTCCGAGTACTCTTTCGCGAACTCCAGCTCGGTGTTGTCGCGCAGCGTCAGCACGACAAATATATCGTCGCTGCGCGTTGTAAGGCGCCTCGCGTTCAGTAAGACGACGCGTTGGCCAAGCTTCCCGAAGTCCTGCTCTACGCGGTGATCTGTGATCACTGCATCTTTTGCCGCAACCTCGTCAACAATGGCTCGAAGCTCCGGCGATTTCCAGAACGTGTGCCCTGCATCGTCCAGAGAGTGCCCGACCATGTCGCCCGGAGCCAGCTCCAGAAAACCCGCGGCAGACTGGCTTGCCGCCTGGATTGTGCGATCGCTTCTCAGGATCAGGATCGGTTGATCAAGGCTGCAGACGATCGCCTCCACCACATCCTCGCACTTAGCGGGTGTCGTGAACGCGGTGCTACGGAACAGGTTGCCGGCCGAATCAGGCATAGGTCCACAGAAAACGTCTGTAAGGCGACCACTTCGGAGTATATGTTACTGCGGACACGACGGTACCGGGGGGGGAATTCATGTGAGTTTTAATGGATTCTGTTACTCAGCCAACTTCGCCGCTGCCGGCGGGTGTGGCTGGATTTTCGGGAAGAAGCTCGGATATGGCCGCTTGCAGTTCTGTGGTTCGAAACGGTTTTGATAAACAAGGACCCAGGATCTGCTCCCGCTCTGTCGTCTCCAGCATCGCCGCATAGGCCGTGACGTACAGGATAGGGGTTGTCAGTTCGGCCCGGATGCGCCTCGCGGCCTCGATTCCATTCATAGAACCTGCCAAATGCACATCCATGATAACGAGGTCGGGTTTCAGTTCAACAGCCCGCGCAACTGCCTCCTCCCCGCGGGATGCAACCCCGGCTACCTCGTAACCCAGCCGTTCCAGCCGACGCTGAAGGTCAAACTGTACGATTAGTTCATCCTCCACAACCAGTATCCGCTCGTTCATCAGTTGTGAACCTGAGCCTCCGAGCCGGAAGCTGGAAACGTAATTACGCATCGCGTACCCTCGCCACTCTCAAGCCGAAAACTGCCATTTAATTGCCTCGCCAGGACGGAGACGAGCTTCAGCCCAAGAGACACCGTGTCCTCAACGGCAGTCTCGGAGGATAGCCCGACACCGTCGTCGAATACCCGAAGAACGCACTGGCCGCTCTCGCAATGCAGCGACAAACGGACTTCGCCATGCCTGCCACCAGGAAACGCGTGCTTCAGCGCATTTGTCAGCAACTCGTTCACGATCAGCGCGCACGGGATTGCGCTTGCGAGTTCCAGCGCTTCGCATGTTGTATCGACAATCACTCGCGTTCCATGGGGGTCTAAACCGTAAAACGAGATCAGATTATGTGCCAGCCGGCGAAGATAGAGGCCGAAATCGACACGCGCCAGGTCCGGGGAGCGATACAACAGCTCATGAATATCGCCGATCGTGCGAACCCGGTTCACGGCTTCTTCGAACATGGTTCGTGTCGTTTCATCGTCAACGGCATCGGACTGCAGCATCAGCAGGCTGGTGATTACCTGCAGATTATTCTTAACCCGGTGGTGAATCTCTTTTAGCAGTGCTTCTTTCTGTTCCAGCGAGTTTCTCAACTGCTCGCTCGCCTGCCGGCGTTCCGTGTCGTCACGCATTACCTTCGCAAAGCCGCGCAATCTTCCGGTGGCGTCATGCAGCGGGGACACCACCCCGCTGGACCAGAACCGCGCGCCGCCTTTCCGGATGTGCCAGCGCTCATCTTCCGAACGGCCGTTGGCGAGCGCTGTTTCGATTTCCCGCCGGGGCTCCCCGCGGGCTATGTCTTCCGGAATAAACAGCACCGAGCTGGGCTGTCCGACAACATCGCTTTCGGAAAAGCCGAGCACCCGCTCCGCTCCGGAGTTCCATGACACGATCCGGCCATCCGGGTCCATTTGGAACAGTGCGTAATCCCGTACACCATTTACGAAAAGCCGGAACCGCTCCTCGCTTTCCCGCAGCGCGTCTTCCGCCTCGCGGCGTTGCGTGATGTCCATACAGGCGCCACTCATACGGTCCGGTTCGCCGTACTCGTCCAGCAACACGTCACCCTGATCCATAAGCCAGCGCTGGCCTCCATCCGAGCGTTGTACACGAAATTCCGTGCTGAGGTGTACGCCCTCCTCACGGGTCCGATCGAAAGCCGCTACCACGCTCGCTCGGTCGTCCGGGTGAATCAGGGAATAAAACTGTTCAATGGTCGATATGTTCTGATCCGGACGAAGCCCAAACAACTCTCGGAGGTTGTCGTCGAGGCTTTCTCTGTTCGTCTTTATCTCCCAGTCCCAGGTACCCATGCGCGCAGCCTTCAACGCAATACGAAGACGGTCCTGTGTCTTTTCGAGTGCGTCGCGGGTCCGCTTATGCTCCGTCGCGTCGCGATTGACCTTGGTGTATCCGGTAAGCTGGCCGTTTTCGTCTCGAATCGCGCTGAGAATGCCTTCGGCCCAATATCGCTCCCCGTCAGCACGAAGCAGCCAGCGGGTGTCGTCAGCGGATCCTGTGCTTTCAGCAATGGAGAGTTCTGTCTCAGGGACGCCCTGCTCCCTGTCTTCCGCTGTAAACAGGATCGAATACGGCTTCCCCACGATTTCCCTTGCCGTATAACCATTTATTTTTTCCGCACCGCGGTTCCAGCTGTTCACGCGGCCATTGGGGTCCAGCGTAAAGATGGAAACGTCTGCAACGCCGTCAACCATCAGGCGAAATTGATCAGCGCCTTCGCGCTCAGGCAGCGCGTCTGAATTCCGGACCTGATTCCGGGACTGTTCCTGCTCCCGCCTGAACAGTCCCACCCTGATCGCAGCGGCCAGTTCCTCCGGCTTGGCAGGCTTTACGACATATCCCAGTGGCTCGGTGTGCTGCGCTCGCTCAACCACATCCCGGTCCGCGTAAGCTGTCAGGTATACCACCGGGACTCCACGCATCTGCAGCTGCTGTGCCGCCGCGATGCCGTCGATTCCACCAGGAAGCACGATATCCATCAATACGACATCGGGTCGGCTTTGCTCGGCCTGCGCGATGACGTCTTCACCCGAGGAAACTACGCCGATCACGTCGTAACCCTCAGAAGTGAGGTTTCGCCTTAGTTGTTCAGCCAGCATCCATTCGTCTTCCGCGATAAGGATGCGCTTCGTTGCCATGAATTGCCTTTATCCGCCCTGTTTTCTAAGCGGGTAAGGTGAACCGGAGGAGGAACCGGCTGACGACGCTCTCCGCGGGATAAGCGCGTGCGGCGACCTGCTCAGGATGTAGACGCGAGAAGTCCGTGAAAAGCGCAGGATTGTGCAGGCGATACCGCAATCCGCTACTGTAAGCTGGTCGCATTTTTGGCGCTTGCTGACGCGGGCGGCTCGCTAAAATCAATGGGTTACTGAGCCGCGATCCGTGAGGGAGCGGTTTACGACGGGCTGCTGGTCGGCGGCCACAGGCCCACGCTTACGGTGGGATGCTTATACTAAGGCCAGCGCTTGGTTAATAAGGTCTTGGATCTGCTCTTCGCGCTACCTCATCCGGATATGGACGTCGCATGCAAAAAGCTGAATCATCGGAAACCGAGGAAGAACTGGCGCTGGAAGCGGTCGCCACGCAGTCGGATATCAGCCCGCCGCGCGGAAACCCTTTTCCGATCGTTGGAATCGGCGCTTCGGCCGGAGGCCTCGAAGCGTTCGGACAACTGCTTTCTGAGATCCCCCCCGACACGGGCATGGCATTCGTCCTGGTGCAGCATCTGGACCCGCAGCATGAGAGTTTACTCGGGGAGCTGATTGGTCCGCTGACCAGGATGCCGGTAGTTACGGTATCGGACGGCGTACATGTGGAGCCCGATCACGTGTATGTCATACCGCCGAATACCACAATGGAGCTTCAGGACGGCGTCCTGGGCCTTGTTCCTCGCGAGGCGGGGCTGCATCTCCCCGTAGACAGATTTTTCTGCTCCCTTGCAAAAGTGCAGGGAAGCCGCGCAATCGGCGTGGTGCTTTCCGGCAACGCATCGGACGGAAGCATGGGCCTCCGTGCGATCAAATCGGAGTGCGGCATCACATTCGCCCAGGATGAACTGTCGGCGCGTTTCGGCGGCATGCCCCGTAATGCCGTCGCCACGGGTGCGGTAGATTTTGTCCTCAGCCCCACCCAGATAGCCAGAGAACTGGCGACCATAGCCCGGCACCCGTTTCTGGTTCCCAGCGAGCCGGGCGACGCGCGAACGGAAACCCTGCCCGATGGTGATGGCGACATGCGGCGGATCTTCGCTCTGTTGCATGCGGCCACGAAGGTGGATTTCACGCATTACAAGCCCACCACCGTGCGGCGTCGAATTGGCCGCCGTATGATGGTGCTGCGGACCGACACCATGCACGCTTATGCGCGCTACGTCGAACAGCATCCGGGGGAACTGCGCGAGCTTTACAGTGACCTTCTGATCAGCGTCACAAGCTTCTTCCGGGATCCGGAAAGCTTTCAGGCGCTGGGCCGGCTCCTGCTGGGCTCGCTGACCAGTCGCGGCCAGAATGACAAGCCTGTCAGGGTGTGGGTGCCCGGTTGTTCCACCGGAGAGGAAGTCTACTCACTGGCCATAACGCTGTACGAGCTGCTTCAGGAGAGGCAGCTCATGCTGCCGCTGCAGTTGTTCGGCACCGATATCAGCGAGATCGCCATTGAGCGGTCCCGTCACGGCCTCTACTCATCCAGCATAGAAGAGAGTGTCTCGCCCGAACGGCTGCGGCGATTCTTCGCAAAGATCGACAGCGGCTATCAGATCAATAAGACGATCCGGGAAAGCTGCATCTTTGCAAGGCATGACGTCATCAAGGATCCGCCGTTTTCGTCGCTGGATCTTGTCAGTTGCCGTAACCTTCTCATCTACCTGGATCAGAGTGCGCAGCGGCACGTGCTTCCCATATTTCACTATGCTCTGAACCCTTCGGGTCTGCTGATGCTCGGCTCGGCAGAGAGCACTGCAGCCGCATCGGATCTGTTCACCGCGCTGGATAAGGAGCATCGGGTCTACGCAAGAAACGCGACGCGTGCGCGGGTTCCTTTGGAGGTCAGCCTCGGAACGCCGCCTCGCGACTTCGCGTCCCTTCCGGCGTCTGCGGCGCCCTCGGGCGCTGTCGATATTCAGAAGAAGCTCGACAGGGTTATTCAAAGCCGGTATTCTCCCGATGCCCTGCTGGTAAGCAGCGACTTGCAGATCCTTCAGTTCCGGGGGCACACAAGTCCATACCTGGATCCGTCGCCCGGTGAGGCCACCCTGAACCTGCTGCGGATGGCGAAAGAGAGCCTGGTAGTGCCATTGCGCCGAGCCCTGCAGCAAGCGGCCGAAACCAACGCGATTGTCCGTGAGACTGCCGTCCTGCAGGACGGGACCGCGCGGCATGACGAGATCACGGTGGAAGTAACTCCCATTGTCGGGGCCAGCGCCGGCGAACACTACTACTTCATCGTCTTCGTCAGGGGCGAACGTTCCATCAGCTTCGGCGCGGATGGCTCAGACGGCCAGCTGCCCGTCGATGAATACGTTTCCAGTCTCCAGAACGAACTGGCAGATCTCCGCGAATATGTGCGCAATCTGAAAGAGGAGTACGAGGCCCATGCGGAGGAGCTGCGGGCCGCTAACGAAGAAGCGCGCAGCGCAAACGAGGAACTGCAGTCCACCAACGAGGAGCTGGGGACAACCAAAGAGGAGCTGCAGTCCGCCAATGAAGAGCTCACAACCGTCAACGAGGAACTGCAGAGCCGTAATCAGGAACTGAATGCAACAAACAGCGATCTGAGGAACCTGTTAAGTTCTGTGACGCTCCCTATCGTCATGGTCGATTCTGACCTTCGCGTCCGGCGTTTCAATAGCGGAGCGGCCGACTTGCTCGATCTTGGAGCGATGGACATCGGCCGGCCTGTCGGCCATCTGCGCGGCAAAATCGAGACGCCGCGTCTGGAGCTGCAGGTAAAGGATGTGATCGACACTCTGCACCCGGTATTCGAGGAAGTGCAGGACCGCGACGGACGCTGGTTCGCGCTGAGCGTGCGACCCTACCGCACGGTGGACGACCGCATCGCCGGAGCGATAATCACGTTTCAGGATATCGATCCGCTGAAGCGCGGACTGCAGGCCGCGGAAGCTGCTCGCGACTACGCGGAGGCAATGATCGAGACCGTGCGCGAACCGCTTGTCGTACTCGATTCGGATCTCCGGGTTCATCGAGCTACTACTGCCTTTTATGAGACGTTTCTGGTATCGCGTGAGGAGACCGAGGGCAGGTTTTTGTATGACCTCGGCAACGGCCAGTGGAACAGACCGCGGCTTCGCGAGCTGCTCGGCGCCGCTCTCTTTCGGTCCGAGCCGTTTCTCGACTTTGAAGTGGAGCACGAGTTCCCGCACGTCGGACGGCGAACCATGCGGCTGAACGGCCGCCGGTTGTCGTTCCCTCAATCCCGGGACAGAATGGTGCTGCTCTCGATCGAAGACGTTACCGAACGCCGTGAGATCGCGGAGATTCGTTTTCAGCGCCTCTTTAGACATCCAAAGACGGCATCGTCGCGGTGGACGTCGAACTTGGGACCGTCCGCGATGTAAATCCGTACTTTCTTCAGCTCACAAGTTATCCGCGTGAGGATTTTATCGGCCGGCCCGTCAGCGAGGTGGGGAAAATGCTCGGTATCCCGGAACTCGCCAGTGCCATCGAAGCTACGCGGCATGAGGAGATAGTTCGCCAGTACGACCTGCAGCTGATCACTGCCTCCGGAGAGAACATAAGTGTCGAAGTGGTCGGCAACATGTACAAAGTCGGCAGTCAGCCGGTGATCCAGCTGAATATTCGCGACATCACCGCCCGTAAGCAGGCGGCGAAGGCTCTGCGCGAGAGTGAGCAGCGATTCCGGCTCTTCGTGGAAAGCGTTCGGGACTACGCACTGTTTCAGCTGGACAGCGCCGGACTGATCAGGGCCTGGAACTCAGGCGCGGAGCATCTGCTTGGCTGGCGTGAAGACGAGATCATCGGCAGAGACACGACCCTGGTGTTCACGCCCGAGGACGTTGCAGGAGGCGAACCGCAAAAAGAACTCGAGACCGCGCGTACGCACGGCCGGGCAGAAGACGAGCGATGGCATCAGCGCAAAGACGGAAGCCGGTTCTTTGCTACGGGTGTCCTGACGCAGGTTTGCGATGAACAGAATAACCTGCTTGGGTTCGCCAAGATCATGCGCGACATCACCGCGCGCAAACAGCAGGAAGAACAGCTGCGACGCTCGGTGGATGAGAAAACGGCACTGGTGCGCGAGATCCACCACCGCGTTAAGAACAACCTTCAGGTGATCGTCAGCCTGTTGAGCCTTCAGGCCAGTCATACCAACGATCCACAGGTGGTGGCTGCTTTCGAGGAGACCGAAGGCCGTTTGCGAGCCATCGCGAGAATACACGAGCGGCTGTACGCGTCGGACGATCTGACAGAAGTGGAATTCGCCAGCTACCTGACGAACCTTGCCCAGGAGCTCGTCTCGCTGCACGCCGGCTCCGATGACCAGATCGAACTGGAGCTGGACGTAAGAGATATGGTGCTCCACATCGAGCGGGCGATTCCGCTCGCGCTGATTACAAATGAGCTGATCGTGAACAGCCTGAAACATGGGCTGCGGCATCGGCCTGGCCGCCTGATGGTTAGGCTGAGTTATATCGAGGGTAACCAGGCTGAACATAAAGGAGCGGAAGGTAAGAGGGAGCAAGGTAATCGGGAGCAAGGTAATCGGGACGAAGACGGGTGGGCTGAGGTGCGCGTCGCCGACAACGGACCCGGCTTGCCCCCAACCCTGGACATTTCACACACGGAGTCCATGGGATTGCGTCTGGTAAGCCTGCTGGTTCGACAGCTGCGTGCAGACCTGGTGATTGGCAGCGGGCCAGGTGCGGACATCGCCATTCGTTTCCCGTTGAAACTTGTCTAATGCGCAGGAGGAGTATCGCGTGAAGCAACGTGTTCTGATCGTCGAGGATGAGCAGATAGTCGCCGCGGATCTGACAACGAGGCTGGCGCGGATGGGCCACGAGGTCAGCGGTATTGCGGCGTCAGGCTGGGAAGCGCTCCAGCTTGCAGAGCAGTCCCGGCCCAACGTGGTCCTGATGGACGTGCGGCTTCAGGGAGAGATGACCGGCACTGAGGTGGCCGGGCTGATTCAGCGCAGCACGGGTGCCGCAATCATCTTCATCACGGCTTACGCGGGAGTACTTGTAGAGGATCCGGCCCAACTGCGCCCGCCGGGAATATGCCTGCCGAAGCCGTTCTCTGAACGACACCTGAAGGCCGCAATCGACTCTGTCACTGCACAGGCATGGCCTGGCTGAGAGATCAGCGCTGGCGTTTTTGTTTTTGGAACGGTTATTTTAAGAACGTCGCGTGCAAATAACGTGTCCATGTCGAGATGGCGGACACCAAAACTCTTACAGGCGTTCCCATGCCATTGCAAACAAAGCCCGTTTGCAAGCTGCGAGTCATCGGTCAGCGAAAGCAAACCGGCGGCTGTACCGTAATCGAATACGAAGGTGATGACGGTAACTTGTACCATCAGTTTGTTGCACTGGATGGCAGCTCTGTGTGGCTGATTACAAAGCGTCAGCAGGTGCGCAGCCGTTGAACTGACTCACAACAAGGCGATCGCCGTATCGGCTTACCCTCCCAGCGTACGAAAGAGAACGAAAGCGATGCCTCCCACGACAATAAGGCCGGCAAAAACCTTCTTGTTCCGCTTAGCACGGATGCGGTCCTTTGCCCGGCCTTTCTCCACCCAGGCTTTCCAGACAGCCTCGTCCAGCTGGGGCGTGGGCGGAGTGACGATAGCTGACTTCTGAGCAGAAGCACTCGACAATTCATCTGACATTAGAAACTCCTCAACGGATCTTGGCGGTCCGGATGCAGTCCGTGCTCTACTTTGGCGCGGCAGTCGGCAGGACGCGTCCGCCATGCGAGACCCACACGGCCGGGGGTCGGGCGCGGCGGCCGGGGCTTTCGCTCCTCAACGGCGGTAAGCGCCGCGTCCCTGACCGCTGCCATGTCGGCCTCAGTCAGCGTGATGCTACCCGCCGCGATCGCCGCCGGGTCGCAGCGTTCCAGCAACTGCCGGCACAAAAGCGGAAGATTTTGGACCTTCAAATCGTACCGGCGCACAATCGACAAATCCACTGAAACAACCACCTTTGTCCGTGAGCGATCGGCTGCGACGCCCTCAAACAAAAACCTCCGCGTCGATTGCGAGTTATCGAAGCTGAGAAGCACGAATTCCACGATGGCACCTCCTTGTGCGAGTTGAAGACACGCCTGACTTAGCGCTGCAGACGGGGCGCGCAAAGTCAGGTGAGTGTGCACAAATGGATGGGATTAAGAGCGCACGGGGAACAGGAGATAGAAGCGGCACAGAATCCTTTCGTCCGCATTAGCCGGACTTCAGCACTCGGATGTCAAGGATTCGGGTGTCTTGCAGCCTGAAATCGAGATGCGTATTCAGCCGGCGAGCCGTAGACCTCGCCAGGAGTTCAGAAGTTAAAATCGCGCTCCGAGTATAGCAGCAAAAGCAGATTGACGCTCAGATATCCAGGGCAACGTGGGTGCGCGCCGCGGTTACCACCGCGGTTCGCGCCGTCTGCCGCCGCCACCACCACCACCGCCGTTGCGAGGACGGTTTTGCTGTCCGCCCGATTCACGGGGCCGAGCCTCATTGATGTTAAGCGCACGACCGTTCAAATCCTGCCCATTTAATGCGTTGATAGCACGAGCAGCATCGCTGGCATTGCTCATTTCGACGAAGCCGAAGCCACGGGACTGCCCGCTGTCACGGTCGCGCACAACGCTCGCCTTCTCCACGGGTCCAAACTCGCTGAATGCTGTGGACAGATCGCTGTCCGTCGTCTGATAAGACAGGTTCCCTACATACAAATTGGTCATCGTAATACTCCTGGCTGCATTTGCAGCGTATCGGTGTTCACTGGCGAGCTAGTTCGGCCGGACGCAAAGGAGAGGCTAAAGATAGAGCGCGAGAGGGGCCGCACCCGGCGGCACAAGAATTGGACGCGGGCGGAACGCGTTTCGGCTCAGATATATTTTTT
>Ga0170475_100881947_pt1 | contig 13632 bp, 15 predicted proteins | sample Soicark_Litter_5_FD_111474 | JGI IMG/M metagenome (GOLD analysis project Ga0170475, IMG submission 111474) | Avena fatua rhizosphere microbial communities from Hopland, California, USA. Combined Assembly of 48 SPs | reverse complement strand
GCTCCCATGTCGACTGCGCTGAAGCTGCCGCCCCGCATGACCGTCGGCGAGTTCCTGGAATGGGAGCCCGACGACAGGTCTGGCGCACTCTGGCAACTGCGCGACGGGGAGCCGGAAATGATGGCGCCCGCCTCCGATCGGCACGGCTCCATCCAGGCTCGGCTCGCCTTCTTGATCATCGCGCACCTCGATTCCGGAGGCAGCCCGTGCCGCGTTGTCACCGCACCGGGTGTCGTCCCCGCCGAGCGGTCCGAGGACAACTGCCTCGTCCCCGACCTTGGCATCACGTGTGCGCCGCCGACCGGCGAGCATCTGATGCACCGGCCGCTGGTGCTGATCGAGATCCTATCGCCGACCAATGTTTCGAGAACGCGCGCGAATATGCGCGCCTATAGAACTATTCCGGGCCTGCAGGAGATCGTGCTGCTGCATTCGTCGGCGATCGTCGCGGAAGTACTAAGGCGCGGCGCCGATAGCGTCTGGCCCCAGCAGCCGGATATAATAGACGCGGCCGGCGCCCTGCGCCTGGACAGCATCGACTTCGTGGCGCCGCTGCGCGATGCATATCGGACCAGCGGTCTGATATAGCCCGGGTCGCCTTGACCGGCTGTCTCTGCCGGTATCTCCTGCAACATAACGAAATCCAGGAGAGAGCGAACCATGCATGACACGGTCATTCGCGGTGGGACGATCGTCGACGGCACTGGCAATGACCGGTTCGTAGGCGACTTGGCGATCGATGGCGACCGCATCGTCCAGGTCGGCGGCAAGGCGGGCCCGGCTAGGCGCGAGATCAGCGCCGACGGGTCGCTGGTAACGCCCGGGTGGGTGGACGTGCACACCCACTATGACGGCCAGGCGACCTGGGACAGCGAACTCGCGCCATCTTCCTGGCACGGCGTGACCACGATCCTGTTCGGCAATTGCGGCGTCGGCTTTGCTCCAGTCCGGCGCCAGCATCATGCATCGCTGATCGGCCTGATGGAGGCGGTGGAGGAGATCCCCGGCATCACCCTCTCGGAGGGCCTGAGCTGGGACTGGGAGAGCTTTCCGCAATATCTCGATGCGCTCGAGCGGATGCCCGCGCGATCGATATTGCGGCCCAGGTCCCGCATCATCCACTGCGCGTCTATGTTATGGGCGAGCGCGCCATCAACCGCGAGAAGGCGACCGCCGAGGACATCGAGGCGATGCGTGGCCTGACGCGCGAGGCGCTGGAGGCCGGCGCCTTCGGCTTCACCACCTCCCGCACCAACTCGCACAAGACGCCGACCGGCGAGATGGTGCCAGGCCGCTATTCCGAGGTAGAGGAACTGCTGGGCATCGGTTCGGCGTTCCGGGGCCTGCGCCACGGGGCATTCGGCGTCAACAGCGACTTCGATATCGAGAGCGAGGAGCTCGCCTGGATGACGCGGCTCGGTCAGGAAACCGGCCGACCGGTGTGGTTCCTGCTGACCGATCGCCCTACCGATCCCATTCGCTGGCAGCGGCTCATGGAGGGTGTGCGTGCCGCGCGTGCGCAGGGCGCGCATGTCACCGCACAGGTGGCGGGCAGGCCTGTGGGCGTCATGCTCGGCGTCGATACTGCGCTCAACCCGTTCTCGATCCGGGCGAGCTATCAGGAATTGCTGCAACTGCCGGCGCAGGAGCGGCTGGCGCGCCTGCAGGATCCCGCAGTGCGCGCAGCCATACTGAACGACAAGCCATCCGACGAACTGGTGCGCCGGTTGTCGCAGTTCCGCATGCAGATCACCACGCGCTGGGATCGCATGTTCGTCATGGGCGATCCGCCGGACTACGAGCCGGAAGCTTCAAGCAGCATTGCCGCGATGGCGAAGCGGTCGAACCATTCGCCCGACGAGGTGGCGTATGACTATCTGGCCGGTGGACTGGACAAGTTCCTGTTCTTCCCGATCGTCGGCTATAACGAGGATAATCACGACATCATCCGCACCATGCTGACATCGCCGGAAACCGTGCTCGGGCTGTCGGACGGCGGAGCACACTGCTCCTCGATCAGCGATGCCTCTTTGCCGAGTTGGATGCTCGCTCACTGGGGTCGCGACCGGAAGCGCGGGCCGGGGCTGCCGCTGGAGCTGATCGTCAAGCGGCAGACGAGCGAGACTGCGGACTTCTTCGGCTTTGCCGACCGTGGACGCCTGAAGCCTGGAATGAAGGCCGACGTCAACGTCATCGACTTTGAACGGTTACGCCTGCACGTGCCGGAAATCCGCTACGACCTGCCCGCTGGCGGGCGGCGGTTGGTGCAGCGCGTGGATGGCTATATCGCGACGTTCGTTGCCGGGATTCCGGTGTTCGAGCATGGGACGTATACCGGCGCTACTCCCGGCAGGTTGGTGCGGGCCGGTTAGGCCCGCTTCCTAGCACCTGGCGCCGCGTTCAGCGCTGGCGATAGGTTCGGTGGCAGGCGGAGCAGGCATCGCCCACAACCTTGACCTGCGCCGCAACCCCTTCGGCATCCCCTGCCTTGGAAGCTGGGTCAGCTTTTCGGCCGCCTCAACGAAGTCGCCGGCGGCTTTGCGAAATCCGGCAGGATCCGACCATACCGCTGGCAACGCTTTGGTCGGACCTTTGTCACTTCCGGCCGGGAAGGTGGTCGGGAACTGCGTCATCCACCGCGCCATCGCCTTCGCGGGATTCTCCAACGTCTTCACGTCGCCCTTCGCCGCAACCACGGCGCGAATGCCGGTGAAGTCGCCGCTCAGCAGGTTCTGCCCGGCCTGCCGGGTCTCGATGATGTTGAACTCCTGCGCCTGGGCTGCACTCGCCGCGGCAAGCGTCATCACCATTCCCAGCAAGAACTTTTTTGTCATACGACTCCCCTCTTTCGTTACGTGGACGCGTGGCCGCCGTGAAAATTCCGGGTCGCTGCACGAATCCCTTGGCAGGGGAGCGCACTGCCGGCCACATGGATGATATGAGCAAAATTGCCGCTGTTGCTGTCTACTGCGGTTCCCGGTCAGGGAACGATCCCGCATACCGCGCCGCCGCGCAAGCACTGGGCGAGGGCTTGGCACACGCTCATATCCGCCTCGTCTATGGTGGGGGCGGCATCGGACTGATGGGTGTGCTCGCCGACGCGGTTCTGACCGCTGGTGGCGAGGTGGTCGGAGTCATTCCCGAATTCCTGACGCGGCGCGAGGTGGCGCATGCAGGCAATACCGAGCTGATGGTCACCGATTCCATGCACAGCCGGAAGCAGCAGATGTTCGAACTGGCCGACGCATTTGTCTCGCTGCCAGGTGGCCTCGGGACGCTGGATGAGACCATCGAGATCATCACCTGGCGTCAGCTTGGACTGCACGACAAGCCGATCCTGATCTGCAACGTCGCGAGCTCCGCGGTCCCGTTCCTGGCGGCGATCGAAGCCGCGATTGCGGCCGGTTTCGCCGGCCCTGAAGTGCGGCAGCTTTATCAGGTGCTGGAGGGCCCTGCTGCTGTGCTGCGGCGGTTGGGCCAACTTCGCCCCGGCCGCTATACGGAAGCCCAGCGGCTGTAGTCGCGCCTTGCCGCGGAGGGGTGCTGGGGTTATATGCGCCGCCTTGGCCGGAGTGTAGCTCAGCCTGGTAGAGCACTGTGTTCGGGACGCAGGGGCCGGAGGTTCGAATCCTCTCACTCCGACCAGAAATAACCGATGCGCGAGGGCGGATAGGCCGCTTCACGTTGGTCGTGTCAGTGCTTCAGCGCGCGAATAGCAGAGCGCGGGATATGCGCTGCAGGTCACACCGTGGAATGCGGATCCGCTGTTTCCTGCGGCGTTCAGCATGATATGCTGTGTTCCACTTGCAGGTTTCGCCTCCTCTTGTTGCCACGAGAATGGCCATCTCAACCAGTGCATCGTGATCCGCATGAGTGATTGCCCGTCGCCGTATCGGTCTTAACCCGCGTGACGGTCGGCGGCTTCCTCATCGCGTACAACCGAGCTCCGCTACTGGAGATGTGTCTGCGGTTGTTGCCGCACTCATCGGCATCGACGGGTCATCGACTGGCAATAGGTGCTTGGGCAGTCGCACTGTTGCGCGCGATCTACGACATGGTGGAACGGATAAAGCGCGGACAAGCGCCGCGCGGTCTCGAGGGACTGCATTTGTTTGGTGAGTTGCAGAGCATATGACGATCCCGAAACCAGTCTGGCTATAAGCACGAGCATGCATGGATAGAGGGATGTGCAATCTGACCGTTTGCCTCCATTGCTGAGCCAGCGCGCGGCACTTGTTCCGTCGAACCACGCGGCAACAGCGGCTTGGCTGCGCTGGCGATATCTTTTGGTGCGAGCGCTGCGCTGGCCAGTCTATACGCTGTATGAACGGCGGCTTCTCACCCAGGTCAAGCTGCGCCCACCTCCGCGGCACGTCGGCATAATCTTGGATGGCAATCGACGTTTTGGCCGTCTGTCCGGCGTGATGGACCCCTTCAAGGTCTACGCTCAAGGAGCGCACAAACTGGACGAATTGCTCGACTGGTGCGGCGAGCTGTCGATCCCGGCGGTTACCTTATGGGTGTGCTCCACCGACAACCTGGCGCGCCAGCCGCAAGAGGTGGCAGGCATCCTGGGGGCGTTGGAATTGAAGCTGGCCGCGCTGGTGGATGATCCGCAGATTCACCGCCGTCGCGTCCGGGTGCAGGCAATCGGGCGGCTCGAGTTGCTGCCGGAGAGCACCCTTGCTGCTATCCGGGCGGCCGAGCACGCCACTGCCGATTATGACGCCATGCTTCTTTCTATTGCCGTTGCTTACGGTGGTCGCGAGGAGATTGTTGACGCAGTGCGTGAAATGCTGACGCAGGCGCTGGACGAAGGTGTGCCGTTGGCCGAAATCATCGACGGAGTCTGTCCGGAGCGGATCGGACGGTATCTTTACCTTGGCGAGACGCCGGAACCTGACTTGATCATTCGAACCAGCGGCGAATTACGGCTGTCGGGCTTCATGTTGTGGCAAAGCGCGTACAGCGAGTTTTACTTTTCCGACGTTCTTTGGCCCGCATTCCGCAAGATCGACTTTCTGCGGGCGGTGCGTGCATTCCAGCAGCGGCGCCGGCGCTACGGCCGCTGACCGAACAGGTGCTTGCGCAGGCGCGGCAGGTAGGTGCGCAGGAAGGTTCGCATCGAACCCTGCAACACGACGTGTTCTTCATGCAGCGCTTGAAACTCGCATCGCAGCTTATCGACGTGACGTTGTAACGTGTCGAGTTCGTCTTTTAGTGACCCTAGCCGCGCCTCCGCCTGAATTGCCCGCTCTCGTTGGGCGGTGGTCTCGGCTTGAGCACGGCTGCACTCGATGACAGCCAGTTCAGCCCGCTCTTTCTGCGCCTCGACCGTGCGCCGGGTTTTTTCGTGTTCCTTCGCGAGCGATCCGAGCTCGCTTGCCAGCCGCACTGACTCGGCGGTCTGCGTGTCCCGCTCCACCGTCAAGGCATCGTAGCGAACCCGGAAGTGCGTCAATTGCCTCCGCAGGGCCTCATGCTCATCGACCGCGCGCGGCACATACGGCGCGGCGGTCACCATCTCACCAGCGCGGTCCCTGACGAAACCAAGCGCCATGTATGCGGCATCGAGTTGCGCACAGATCCGCTTGAACTCGGCCAGAGCGTCCAGTCCGCGCTCCTCCTCCCAGACCTTGAGGCGGTCTATAAGATCGTAGGTCGCGCGCAACACGGACACTGCTTCGGGGTAGCCGCCGGGTGATGTGTCGCGCGTCCGCGATAACCAATACTCAGTCCGTTCGAGCGCAAAGCGCGCAAGACTGTTTCCGTAATGGGTTACGCGCTCGCGATCGACTCGCGACGTGTAGCGATTTGTCTTGTCAATCCACTGCGCCACGTTTTGGTGGGAAAGATGGTGAATAGCGGCTCCTGTGTCCTCGGTCACGCGCAACACGTTGTCAGAATGAATCTGGATGCCGCTGTGCACCGTGCTGCTGAAGGTCACGGCGCCGCGGCGAAACAAGCGGGTCTGATGTTCAGGCCAGTAATATGCCGCTTCGTCGTGCGCGCCGAGGATATAATGGCGTTGTAACAACCCATAGACGTCCGCACGCGGTGCTTCGAGTTCACCCTGAATGAAGCGAATTGCTTCAAGACTGAGACACTCGTCGTCATCGAGACAAATGATCCAGTTGTTGGTGCATTGCGCGACGGCAAAGGCACGAGTCTCTTCCACCGTCGGCGACCAGGGGACGGTTATCACGCGATCGGCGTATCTCGCGGCAATCTCGGCGGTGCCGTCGGTGGATGACTTGTCTACAACGATCACCTCGTCGGCGAAGCCGAGGGCGCGCACACATGTTCCGATCAACAATGCACGGTTGTAACTGACGACGACTGCGCTAAGGTTTTCGCGCAACGCGCCCTCCGACACTTAGCCCTAGTTCAGGCGCGTCCGCAGCTCATCCATCGCACCGCGGATGCGGTTGGCGGCAGCGCCCTCCGGCACCAGTGCGAGGAATCGTTCGAAGCAGCGCAAGGCGGCGCCGACGCGATCGAGCCGCTGGTTCATCACGGCCGCCTGGCGCCAAAGGTCTGCGTGGTCAGGCGCTATGCGAAGCATGTCCTCGATACAGGCGAGTGCGCCGTCGAAATTGCCGGATTGCAACCGCCGTGACACGATATTGTTCTGCAGTCGTAGGAGCACGCCGCGAGCGTTCATAGGCCGCAGCAGGCCGGGCCGCAGTTCGGCGTCTTGTCCCTCGATTCGCTTGAGCAGTACACGCAGATCGCGGGCATCGAGGGTCACGCCGCCTCCAAACACGTCGATCACCGCCTGCAGGCTGCGGCCTTCGAGCGCAACAAGGAAGTGCGCGGGAAAGTCCACACCATGCGCGCCCCATCCGGCCGCGCGCGCGGTATGCAGCCAGATGATGCCGAGAGCGACCGGCAGTCCCCGACGCCGGTGGATCACATTGATCAGGTTGGCATTGGCAAGATCGTCGTAGGTCTCGGCATCACCGGCATAAGTGTAGCGTCCGGCAATCAGGCCCGCGAGTGCTTCAGCGCGCATCGACAGGTCATTGGTGTCGATCATTCCGGCAAGCTCGACGGCGTCGCGTGCCAGAGCAGAGAGATGCTCGCGTGCGGCATGCCAGTCGGCGTCGGGCGCATCGATGCGCGCAAGGTGCAATGCGGCGTCACCGATATCGATCTCGGTGTCCGGCAACAGGCCGATCGCTTCCAGCGCCGCGCGTGGGTCGCTCATACGCGTCAGTGTGAGCGTGATGGGCGTCGGGTGCAAGTGATCCCGGCGCCCATAGAGAGGTGTGCTATTCCGCCGCCGGCAGGTAAATCTCCTTGCCCTTTTCCAGGAACTCCTTGCTCTTCAGTTCCAGACCGGCCAGCCGTTCGGCATCCTGCCGCAGATCCTGCGTGATCTTCATCGAGCAGAATTTTGGCCCGCACATCGAGCAGAAATGCGCGACCTTGTGCGCCTCCTTCGGCAGCGTCTCATCGTGGAAATTGCGCGCCGTGTCGGGATCGAGCGACAGGTTGAACTGGTCCTGCCAACGGAACTCGAATCGCGCACGACTGATCGCATCGTCGCGCAGCTTCGCGCTAGGATGGCCCTTCGCCAGATCGGCGGCATGCGCCGCGATGCGATAGGTGATCACGCCGGTCTTCACGTCATCTCGGTTGGGTAGTCCGAGATGCTCTTTCGGCGTGACATAACAAAGCATCGCCGTGCCGAACCAACCGATCATCGCCGCGCCGATCGCCGAGGTGATATGGTCGTAGCCAGGTGCGACGTCGGTGGTCAGCGGGCCAAGCGTATAGAACGGCGCCTCGCCGCATTCGCGAAGCTGCTTGTCCATGTTGACCTTGATCTTGTGCATCGGCACGTGGCCAGGCCCCTCGATCATCACCTGGCAGCCCTTCTCCCAGGCAATCTTGGTCAACTCGCCCAGGGTCTCGAGCTCGCCGAACTGCGCCGCGTCGTTCGCATCCGCCTGAGAGCCGGGGCGCAGCCCGTCGCCCAAGGAAAACGACACATCGTATTTGCGCATGATGTCACAGATCTCGTCGAAGCGCTCGTAAAGGAAGCTCTCCCTGTGATGCGCGAGGCACCAGCGTGCCATGATCGAACCGCCGCGCGAGACGATGCCGGTGACACGCTTCGCGGTCAGCGGGATGTACCCGAGACGCACTCCGGCATGGATGGTGAAGTAGTCGACGCCCTGTTCGGCCTGCTCGATCAGCGTGTCCTTGAACACCTCCCAGTCGAGCTTGTCAGGTTCACCATCGACCTTCTCAAGCGCCTGGTAGATCGGGACAGTTCCGATCGGCACCGAGGCGTTGCGCAGGATCCAACCGCGAATGTTGTGAATGTTGCGCCCGGTGGACAGGTCCATGACCGTGTCGGCACCCCAGCGAGTGGCCCACACCAGCTTCTCGACTTCTTCGGCAGCCCCCGATGTGACGGCCGAGTTGCCGATGTTGGCGTTGATCTTCACCAGGAAATTTCGCCCGATGATGACCGGTTCAAGTTCCGGGTGATTGATGTTGGCCGGGATGATGGCCCGGCCACGCGCGATCTCATCGCGGACGAACTCGGGAGTGATGAACTCGGGAATCGAGGCACCGAGATCCTCGCCATCGGCGAGGCGCTCCGCTGCACCCTCTAGCGCCTTCTGCCGTCAGAGATTCTCGCGATGCGCCACATAGATCATTTCTTCTGTGATGACCCCGGCGCGCGCGAATTCGAATTGCGTGACCAGTTGGCCCGGCTTGCCGCCGAGTACTGCGTGCTCGGCCGGGCACGCAGGCACCAGGCGATCACCGGACGCGCCTCCATTGTCGATTTCCTTGACGGTGCGCGCAGCAATGCGGTCGAAGCCGCGTTTGGCGATCCATCCGGCTCGCACCGGGGACAGGCCTGCAGCGAGGTCGATGGTGACAGTCGGGTCGGTGTACGGGCCCGACGTGTCGTAGGCGCGGTACGGTTCCTCGCGCGCGGTTGCATCCAACGCGATTTCGCGGAACGGCACGTGGATGTCCCCACGACCCGCCGGAGAGGTATAGATCTTGCGGGATCCGGCGATCGCGCCGGTGGTGACGCTGCTCGGGCGGGCGGCTGTCTTCGATTGGACGGTCATCGACGTCTCCTCAATCGCACTCGCGGGCTGTTCCGGGAAGAACGGGCGTTGCGATCACGGAGACACCCGTCCCTACGCCGGCATGACCCGGTTCAGGTTCAAGGGTCACCGCGCCGCTGCTGCAGGCAGCCTTTACGGTATCTCAGCCCCCTGGGCGGGGCCCCCCTCGGTAGCCAATTAACATGCGGTGCGATGGAAACCATGTCAAATGGACGGCCATGAAAAACTCTGCTGCTGTGCCGAAGTCCATCAGGGATAGCGATCGTGTGCGAGTATAAGGTCGATAAGTTGCGAGGTTGGTGCGCCATCGATGACTGTCGGTCGCGATGACGATCAGGCTCTACGCCTTCACCTGCGGCACGGTGACAGGCGAGTTCGGGCGTTTGATGGAGGGCGGCGAGGGCGACATCACTCTGCCGATTCCGGTCTACCTGATCGAACACCCAAACGGAGTGGCACTGTTCGACACGGGGCTACATACTGACTGTCAGCAAGATCCCTCCGGCCGGCTCGGAGCTCGGCTTGCCGGGCTATTCCAGATCGCGTTCACGGCCGGCGAAGAGGTAAGCGCGCGGCTTGCGGCGATCGGGCGTGATCCCGCCAAAGTCGATTTGCTCATCAACTCGCACTTCCACTTTGACCACGTCGGCGGCAATGCCCTGATCCCGAATGCGACGATGCTGGTGCAGCGTCGTGAATGGGACGCCGGGAGGGATCCCGACACTGCCGCGCGGCATGGCTACAATCCGAGTGATTTCGATCTTGGCCATAGGCTGCGCCTGATCGATGGTGAATACGATGTGTTTGGCGACGGTTCGGTGGTGTGCCTGCCGACCTACGGGCATACCGCGGGGCACCAGTCGCTACGACTGCGACTCGAGACCGGCGAGGTCGTGCTGGCTGCTGATGCCTGTTACTTTTGTCGAACGCTGCGCGAGCGACGACTGCCACGCTATGTACATGACAGAGAGGCGATGCTGGCCTCGCTCGATCGTCTGGGAGCGCTGGAACGCCAAGGAACGCGCATCTTCTTCGGCCATGATCCGGAATTTTGGCGCGGTGTGCCCCAGGCTCCCGAAGTTGTCGTATAACTTATGATTGGGCAGGCTGCTGTAGGACCCAGGTCCGAAACAACCTCAGATCGATGTTGCCGCCGCTGACGATCAGGCCAACGCGTTTTCCAGCCATGCGCGCGCGCTCGGCGAGCAGCGCCGCGAGTGGCGCCGCACCGGCACCCTCGACCAGATTGTGCGTATCCGTCCAATAGGCTCTGATCGCGTCGGCGATTTCTGCGTCCGACACCGTGACGACGCGCGCGGCGCCGGCCCGGATCATGGCGAACGCTTCCGGGTCAGGCTGGCGCACCGCAACGCCATCGGCGTGCGTCTCGGCGCGATTCAGCGCCACGACACGGCCTTCTTCGAATGAGCGCGCGTAGGCCGGTGCACCGCTTGCCTGCACGCCGATGATCTCGGTCTTCAGTCCGAGCAGATCACGCACCTTGATCGCACCGCAGATGCCGGAGCCGAGCCCGATCGGGACATACAGCGCATCGAGGGGGGGCGCGGCACGGAACAGTTCGAGTGAATAGGTCGCAACGCCTTTGACAAGGTCTGGCGCGAAGGATGGAGCAAATTCGTCACCGTCGGATGCGGCAAGTCGGGCCGCCTCGTCGCGCGCCGTTTCGAAATCATCACCATGTTCGACGAGCCGTGCGCCGAATGCACGCATTGCCGCATTCTTTTCCACGCTGTTGCCAAGCGGGACAACGACAGTGACGGGAATGTCGTAGCGTCTGCCAGCCCAGGCCAGCGATTGGCCATGGTTGCCACGGGTGGCAGAGACAATGCCGCGGACGTGTGGGCGTTCCCGGCGCAACCGCTCGGCATAGATCAGTCCGCCGCGCAGCTTGAAGGCACCCGTCGGAGTGTGGTTCTCGTGCTTCACCCATACCTGTGCGCCGCAGCGTTCAGCCAGCAACGGCCAGGCGTATTGCGGTGTGCCAGGAAAGCTGTCGTGCACCAGTGACAGCGCAGCTTCCAACTCGCTCAGCGAGAACATAGACCTGATCCAAACCGACACGGGCCGCCACCGGGATACCGGTCACAGCCCGCGGCATCGAAAAGGGAAGTCGTGCGTCAGGCGAGCTTGAGATTCGTGGCGGCAGCCTTGCCGCGCTCCATCGCCACTTCGTAACTCACCTTTTGGCCGTCATTGAGGCCTTTCAGCCCCGCAGCTTGTACGGCAGTGATGTGCACGAACACGTCCTTGCCACCGTCCTGCGGCATGATGAAGCCATATCCCTTTGTCGCATTGAACCACTTCACGGTCCCAACGGCCATTTCATTTGCTCCTTCCATTGCGCGTCCCCTGCTCGCGCGATTGGGGGTTGGGTGATTGGCGCGCAGCGCGCGCTGGTCAGGCGAGCTTGAGGTTGGTCGCGGCGGCCTTACCGCGCTCCATCACTACCTCGTAGCTGACTTGCTGGCCTTCATCGAGGCCGCGTAGACCAGCCGCCTGCACTGCGGTGATGTGGACGAACACGTCCTTGCCGCCTTCTTGCGGCATGATGAAGCCGTAGCCTTTGGTCGTATTGAACCACTTGACTGTACCGGTAGCCATTGTCTGGGAAACTCTCCGTCAGGGCGCGCCGAACAACAGCGTACGGCGCTGGGTCGACAACCGGCCCTTTGGAAACTTGAGGGCACCCGATCGACGGAGGCGCAGCAAGCCTAGCCAAAATGCGATTGCGTTACCCATCTGGCACAGAAAGGCCACAACCTGTCAATCACAGTCGTTTGTCGTTAACGAGTCTGTGTGCAGCAGCCAGTACAGAGTGCGAGAACCGTCGCAAGAACGAGAAGTCAGTGTATCAGAAGCCGCTACGCGATCCGCGCGATGTCATCACTTTCGCAAATTCGCCACCCGATGCTATGGCACGTCGTGCTGCTGAAAGTTCCGGATGATAGATGTGCCACACGTGGATCATTTCCGGCCAGATTTGCAAATCGACAGGAACGTCGGCTGATCCGGCCACCTGCGCGAGGCGAACCGCATCGTCGAGCAACGTCTCTGCTGCACCGACCTGGATGAGCAGCGGCGCGAGACCGCGCAGATCTGCGTAGATTGGTGCGGCATGTGGCGAACGCGGATCGGCACCGTTCAGATACTGCTTCGCCAAATCCAGGATGCCGGCCTTCTGCACCGTAGGATCGATCGCGGCCTTGCTGATCATGCTGTTGCCGATCGCCTCCATGTCTACCCACGGCGAGATCGACCAGCCACAAGCCGGCTGTGGTAATCCAGCATCGCGAATCGCAGCCATCGTCGCGACGACAAGTCCGCCGCCCGCCGAATCGCCGGCGATGGTGATCCCGGTCGATGGCACGCCGCCAACGGACAGCAGGAAGCGATACGCGGCGAGCGCATCGTCCACCGCGGCAGGGAACGGATGTTCCGGGGCAAGTCGATAGTCGATGGCCAATGTGCGTGCTCGTGCCGCGCGACCGACCTCGGCGACCAGGTGGCGATGGCTATCAAGCGAGCCGATGACATAGCCGCCGCCGTGCAAATACAGTACAACCTTGCCCAGATCCGCATCGGGGGTTGCCGTCCATTCCGATCTGATGCCGTTGGCATCGACCGTTTCCACAATGATATCGGGCGGCAGCCCGTAGGCGAGACCACGTGCATCGATATCACGGCGTCGCTGGCCGATGTCGTCCGAGCGCACCCGCTTGGCGAGCGTCTCACGCAGCGCAGCAATTTCGGGATCGCTCATGTCGCCGTCTCCTGCTTGTCATGCTTCCCGTCGACATCATTGCGCCGCAGGTCGGCCACCGGCAACTGGTAGAAGCGGGCGAACTCGTAGACAGTCGTATTGTCCTGGTTCCAGCAGACGTAGCCGCGGCAGTCGCGCGGACGAGCCTCGTAGACTGTGCAACGCCTGTTCTCGCCGAGGAACTGGCAAGTACCGAAGCCGGATTTGATGCGCTTGCTGCCCTTACGGTTGCGCTCGACGATGTGGCGCTCCTCGAAGTCGCGCACCGTGAGGCCAAGGAACCTGGCGAGCCGCCTGATGTCGTTTCGGCTGACTTCGACATATCCAGCCGTCCGACAGCAGAACGCCGGGCATTTCAGGCAGTCGAGCGACTCGCCGGTCATGCCGCCAGTCTGGCACAGGCAGGCTGGCGGGCAAGAGCGATCTGCGATCAGAAAGCCGCTGACATCATCTGTGGGGCCAGCAACGTCGGATTCTGTTGGTTATGCTCCACCATGCCGGCAGTGACCTGTGCGAGGGCAACGCCGGTCAACTGGATGGTGTTGCCATAGAGCTCGACAATCGCCGATCCGTCCGGCGCCTCGGATAGGCCGACGTTGCTGAAGTCCATCGGGGTCATGGTGTTCTCGAAGTCGAGCTTGTCGGTCGCGGGATTGAAGTTTGTTACGGCGTCATGGTGACCCGAGCCGATGAAAACAAAGGTGTTGTTCGGCCCGCCGCCAGTCAGTTGCTGATTGATCCCAAGCCCCG
>Ga0170475_105310541_pt1 | contig 13634 bp, 12 predicted proteins | sample Soicark_Litter_5_FD_111474 | JGI IMG/M metagenome (GOLD analysis project Ga0170475, IMG submission 111474) | Avena fatua rhizosphere microbial communities from Hopland, California, USA. Combined Assembly of 48 SPs | reverse complement strand
CTGGTCAACTTCGACACGATCAATACCAAATTGGACGCCGTCGAAGCAAAATGTGCTTCGAGCAAGATAAACAGCGTGCCCGCGGGCGGTATGCCGGTCGTCGCACCTTCACCTGGAGGTCAGTTTGGCGTGGTGAACTCTCGCCAGGATGTGATGCGCGCCCTCGATCTTGTTCTTGACTTCTACCGGGATAATGAACCTTCAAGTCCTGTGCCGCTATTGGTCGCACGAGCGAAGCGTCTGGTTCCACTTTCTTTCGTCGACGCTATCAAGGATCTTGCGCCCAGTGGCCTGAAAGACCTGCAAATTATAGCCGGTACCGTGGAAGAGCGTAAATAGATTGACAGGTGCTGATTGATTACGGAGGAAATCCATGCCTCAGGAGCAGGGCCAGAAATTCATTCAACGAAACCGTGCACCACGGGTTCAGATCGAATACGATCTGGAGACGTATGGCGCCGAGAAAAAGATTGAGCTGCCTTTTATCGCAGGCGTAATGGCCGATCTGGCGGGAAAACTGGAAGAACCGTTGCCGCCGGTAGCCGAACGGAAGTTTCTGGAGATAGACGTTGACAATTTCAACGATCGTCTGAAAGCGCTTCGTCCGCGCGTCGCCTTTACGATACCCAATGTCCTGTCCAACGAAGGCAACATGTCGATCGACATGACATTTGAAAGCATGGACGATTTCACCCCCGCCGCTATCGCCAGAAAAGTGGAGCCGCTTCGGAAACTGCTCGAAGCGCGTGAGCGTCTGTCACATCTTCTGACCTACATGGACGGCAAGGACAGTGCCGAACAACTTATCAATCAGTTGCTGAACGACCGGACCCTTCAGGAGGCGCTGGCCAGCCATACCGCCAGCACGGGCGACGCCGCAAACTGATCCTTCGTGACAGGAGAACGCATGTCTGACCGTCAGACGCTCGAGCAAGCCCAGCCCCTGCCAGTCGAAACCGTGCCGGAAGACGATTTCTCGCAACTCCTGAAAGGCGCCTTTCGTCCGCGCGACAGCGAACACGAAGAACAAATCCGAGACGCGGTCGGTATTCTTGTCGAGCAGGCACTCGCCAACACGAACCTGGTCTCGGCTGACGCGATAAGAACCATCCAGGCAATGATCGCGACCATCGACAAGAAACTGACGGAGCAGGTCAACCTGATCCTGCACCACGAGGCATACCAGCAGCTTGAATCGGCGTGGCGCGGTTTGCATCATCTGGTCAACAACACCGAGGTCGACCAGACGCTGAAAATCCGGTTCCTTTGCATTTCGAAAAAGGAGCTCTTCCAGACGCTGGAGAAGTTTGAAGGCACCGCCTGGGATCAAAGCCCGATCTTCAAGAAAGTATATACCGACGAATACTCGATGCTTGGCGGCGAGCCGTTCGGCTGCCTGATCGGCGACTACTACTTCGACAACAGCCCCATGGATTCCGCCCTTCTTGGCAACATGTCCAACATATGCGCCGCTGCCCATGCGCCGTTTATCGCAGCGGCCGCACCGGGCTTGTTCAATATGGAAAGCTGGCAGGACCTGATGAAGCCGCGCGATCTGACCAAGATCGTCGGCACGCCGGCCCATGCAAAGTGGACATCCCTGCGCAAGAGCGACGACAGCCGCTACATCGGCCTGACCATGCCGCGTGTCCTGGCGCGACTGCCCTATGGCGCCAAGACGGCTCCGGTCGATGCATTCGATTTCGAGGAAGAGGTCAACGGCACCGACCACCACCGGTACTGCTGGATGAACGCGGCCTATGCGATGGGTGTCAACATCACCCGGGCGTACAAGCTGTATGGCTGGTGCACGCGCATCCGCGGGGTGGAATCCGGCGGTGCGGTAACCAACCTGCCGGTGCACACTTTCCCGACCGATGATGGCGGCGTCGCCATGAAATGCCCAACCGAGATCGCCATCGACGATCGCCGGGAAAAGGAATTGGCGGATCTCGGCCTGATGCCGATCCTGCATCGTAAGAATACTGACATTGCCGCGTTCATTGGCGCGCAGTCATTGAACTTGCCTGACAAGTTCGATGACCCTGATGCAACCGCGAACGCCAACCTTTCAGCCCGCCTGCCGTACATGTTCGCGGTCTGCCGGTTCGCGCACTATCTGAAAGCGATGGTCCGTGACAAGATCGGAACCTTCAAGGAACGGGAGGACATGCAGAAATATCTGCAGCGCTGGATCACGAACTACATCGACGGGAATCCCGAGACTTCCTCAGAATCGGTCAAGGCCCGGCGGCCGCTGCGGGCAGCCGAGGTTGTTGTTGAGGACGTGGAAGGCAACCCGGGCTACTACAACGCCCGCTTCTACCTGCGGCCCCATTATCAGCTTGAAGGCGTGAATGTCAGCCTGCGCCTGGTTTCGAAGCTTCCGTCGCTGCGGGCGGCAGGCTGAGGTGCGTCTGAAGACAAGTCTTATCACATTCAGCTAGACAAAGGAGATTGTCGTGGCGGTCGACATGTTCATGAAGATTGACGGGGTGACCGGCGAGTCCAAGGACTCCGCCCATTCAGGCGAGATTGACGTGTTGTCCTGGAACTGGGCGCTCAGCCAATCAGGGTCTCGCCACATCGGCGGCGGCGGAGGCTCGGGCAAGGTCAATGTCTCGGACATGCAATTCGTCAAATACGTCGATAAATCGTCGACTGATCTCATGCTGTTCTGCTGCAACGGAAAGCATGTTGCGTCTGCACAACTGACCATACGTAAAGCCGGTGAGAGTCCGCTCGAATATTTAATTGTCAAAATGACCGATTGCCTGATCAGTTCACATACTGGGGGCGGCTCGGCTGGCGATGACCGCCTTATCGAAACGGTCGCCCTGAACTTCGCGAAGGTCGAGGTCGATTATACGCCGCAGAAAGAAGACGGTTCAGGAGACGCGAAAATGACGATGGGCTGGGACATTGCGAAAAACGAGAAAGCATCGTGAAGCTTTCGCCATGATTGCACTGGCCTTGAACAGGGCGGTGTTGGCCGACGGTGACCGACGGGTGCGCGTATGACCGCGTTGGGATCCCTGCAAGCCGAAATCGAGGCGGCGATGCAGGCCGTGCGTTCGGCCCCTGAGTCGATCGGGCCGCGCATGGCGCTGTTCCAATTGTCCGCCATTTGCGGCGACTGGTGGCGGTCCAGATCCCAGCTCGAAGTCATGGAGAAACTCGACGCCGAGTGCATGCTGCTTGCCCGCACCTATGGCCGCCTGATCGATGCCGAAGCGATGCGGGTACGTGTCTTCGCCGGCGACGATCCTCCGGTTGCTTTCGGCGAGCCGCCTTCATGGCTGGCAATGTTGGCAGAGGCGCTGCTGCTCGATCGCCAGGGCCAAGCCGAGGCAGCCCGAACTTTGCGCGAGACAGCCCGGCAAGACGCGCCAGCGCGGCCGGGCATTCTGGACGGCGAACCGTTTCTCTGGATCATGGACGCCGACCCGCGGATCGGTCCTGCGCTGGAGGTGATCATCGAAGGTCAATATCGCTGGCTGCCACTGGACTATCTTGTGGAACTCCGGGCCGCGCCGCCTAAAGCGACGCGTGACCTGGTCTGGCAGTCCGTTACGCTGCGGCTGTCAACGCAGACGGAGCTGTCGGCGTTTGTCCCGAGCCGCTATCCCGGGTCTGAAGCCCATCCGGACGACACCGTCCGATTTGGCAGGGAAACGCGCTGGATCGACAAGGATGGTGAGCAATGGGGCATCGGGCAGCGTTTGCTGGCCAGTGACCGGGGCGACCACGCATTCCTCGATATCCGCCGCCTGCGCTTCAACAATCCTGGATCCCACAACGATGGCTAGCGCCTTCGGCAAAGATCGTCTGCAACCATCCCTGTTCGATCGGCTGAACGACGAGCTTGCAACAGCATCGATTCAACTCAATCAGGATCGCAACGCGCTCCTGCCGCTGCTGGATGACGCGCAGAAGCAGGCGTTGTCGGCGCTGCTGGCCGACGAACGCCTGGAAAAGCGGCCGCCCTCTGGCGACAGCTTGCTCCCGTTCAGCACGCTGGGGGAGGAGGGACGCCTGCTGCTGGATCGTATCATTTCCGCGGAGATATTCCGCCGCCGCCAGACCCGGCGCTCGACAATGCTGACGGCCGCTGAACTTCGCATGATCGTCCTTCGGGACTTGCAGAATCTATTGAACACAACCGCAGCCGAGGCGGACCTCGACGGGGACGACAAACCGCTTAGCCGGTGGCCCTCGGTTCAATCCAGTACACTGAACTACGGCATTCCTGCGCTCGCCGGCAGAGTCCGTACCGCGGATGACGTTCTGGAGCTCGCACGGGATATTGAGCGGGCGATAGAATGTTTCGAACCGCGCGTGCGTCTGGTGCGTGTGCACGTTTCCGATGCGGCCGTCGCGGCTGGTCATGCACTCTCCAGCCCTCTGGAACTGACTATTGAAGGTGAGCTCTGGGGTTATCCTGTCGCGGAGTATCTCCAGGTACGCACGGTGCTCGATCTCGATGCGGGTCATGCCGAGGTGACGGGCACGGAGCGGCCGGCGTGATCAAGGACCAGCGTTTCCTGTGTTATTATGAACAGGAGCTGCGGTTTGTCCGTGACATGGCGGGTGAATTTGCCAGTGAACACGCGCAGATTGCCAATCGCTTCGGTCTGGACGCGGACAGTTGCGCCGATCCGCATGTGGAATGGTTGCTGGACGGGTTCGCGTTTCTGGCGGCGCGTGTGCAGCAGAAGCTGGATGGCGATTATGCTGTTTTTACCCAGCACCTTCTGGAGATGATCTACCCAGACTATCTGGCGCCGATGCCGGCGGCCGGGATCGCTGCGCTCGATCTGGCACCGGACGCACCGCCGCTTGAAGACGGCTTTACCATTCCGCAAGGCAGCCGCCTGCAAACCGGTATCGTTCCAGGTGAGGCAAGCCGCTGCACGTTTACGACGGCCCATGCGGTTACGCTGTGGCCGATCGAAATTGCTGAAGCGCGTTATTTGTCGGCTTCGGCGCTGGCAGCGATGAATGCCGGCGGAGGCGCGCGCGCAGGCATATTGTTCCGGATCAGAAGCCGCAATGCGATTCCGATCTCAACACTGGCGCTTGATCGTCTTGCAATCTATCTATCCAGCCGGGACCGCCTGGCGCACCTGCTGTATGAAGCGCTTATCGGCCATTGCATCGGAATTGCGGGTCTCCTGGGCGGGAAGCCTCGTGAAATATTGAGGCTGAACGGCAGCGTCTCCCGACTCGGGTTCGACGACGCCGAGGCTTTGTTGCCGCAATCGCCGCGTGGTTTCTCCGGCTTTCGCCTGCTGCGCGAATATTTTGCGCTGCCAGAACGATTTCTGTTCGTTGGTATGGACGGGCTGAAGCCGCTGATCCGCTGCGCAACCGGTCAGGAGGTCGAGTTCGTCGTCCTTCTGGACCGATACGAACCCGCGCTGGACAGCGTCGTGACCCGAGACCAGTTTACGCTGTTCGCGACGCCAATCATCAATCTGTTCCGGTCTCGCACCAAGCCGATCCTGATCGAGCCGCAGGATGACCAGCATCATGTCGTCGTGGATCGTTCCCGGCCATTGGACCATGAGGTGTTTTCCATAGCGCGGGTCGCTGGATATGGATCCAACGGGCAGGAAGTGCAATCTTTCAGCCCGTTCTATGCCGTTTCGGCTCGCACCCCGGGCGGAGCCGACGGCTATTATACCATGGAACGCCGTCCTCGGCTTCTGGGCGAACGCGAACGGCGGACCGGGAATGCCCGATCTTCTTACCTTGGCGGAGAGGTCTGGGTCGAGCTTTGCGACGCGTGGGCCGGACTGATTCAGCAACGACCGAAGCGGCTGGATGTCGATGCCCTGGTATCGAATCGGGATCTTCCCCTGCATTTGCCGCCGGGAGAACTGCAACTTTCGATCGAAGCCGGCGGGCCTGTCAGCGGCGCGCGCACCATTGGCAGCCTCTCCCGCCCCAGGCCGTCACCCGCGGCGGTCGAGCCGGAAGGCGGTGGGGTCTGGGGCGATGTTGCGTGGCGCCTGATCGGGCATCTTGCGCTGAATTACCATTCCCTGGTCGATGGTCCCGACGGTCGTGGCGCCGATGCGCTGCGCGATCTGCTGAAGCTGTACGCAGGCTCCGCCGAACCACAGATTGCGCGACACGTCGATGCGGTACGAAACGTTGCCTCCCGCACGGTGACGGCGCGCCTGCCCGGTGCTGCGCCAATAGCATTCGGGCGGGGCCTGGAAGTTACCCTCAATATCGCGGAAGCCACGATGCAGGACGGCAGCGCATTCCTGCTTGGCGGTGTCCTCGAAGCTTTCTTCCGGCGTTATGTCGCGCTCAACAGCTTTATCGAAACAGTCATAACCTCCAACGAACGGGGGGAGATCATGCGATGGCCGAGCCAACTCGGTTGCCGCCACCTGGCTTAGAGAGGGCGGATGCGGAACTACCGTCTGACCTGACGCCACTTCTGGCGAAGCCCGAGCGGTTCGGGCTGTTCGCCGCGCTGCGTCTGATCCAGTCCGCCTATCCGCGACATTCCAGGCTCGGCGAGGCGCGCAGGGCGCGGGATGAGCCGGTGCGCCTTTGCCAGCCGCCACACCTGCATTTTCCGCCGTCTGCCATTGCCGGCTTTGACGCCAAACAACCCGACCGCCCGCCTCGGCTCCTGACCTATGCTTTCGGCCTGTTCGGTCCGCAGGGTCCGTTGCCGTTGCACGTTTCACGCGACGCTTTCAGCCGCGCCCGGCATTCGTCGGACACCACGCTCGCCGATTTCTGCGACATTTTCCATCATCGGCTGCTCGCGCTCTACTGGCGCGCCTATGCCAAAGCCCGTCCCGCCGTCGAAAATGATCGGCCGAAACAAAATCCGTTCCGTAGCCGGGCCGGTGTGATTTCAGGGCTTGCCGGCCCGGCATTCTATGCCCGATCCGAATTGCCAGACGATTTTTCACTGTTTGTCGCGGGCTTGCTCGCTTTGCAAACCCGTCCGCCCGAGGCCATCGTCCGGCTTGTGTCGCTGTTCTTCGCGGTGCCGGTGAAGGTGCGCGAATTTGTCGGTGCGTGGCTGGACATTCCAGCCAACACGCAAACACGTATTGGGTTGCCCCGCGGCAATTCCCGGCTGGGCGAGTCTATCGTCGTCGGCAGCCGCGTCTTTCTCCGGCATCACCGCTTCCGGCTGATCCTGGGCCCGTTGAGCCTGAAACAATTTCTCAGCTTCCTGCCCAATGAAGAAGCCAGAACAAAGCTGGACGCGATGGTGCGCCGGGTGCCCGGAACCGATATCGACTGGGACGTGCAACTCGTTCTGCACCGGGACCAGGTTCCCAAGACAACCCTCGGGCTTACGACGCGCCTTGGCTGGACAAGCTGGCTCGATACGCGCCATCGCGATCGCGAGGCAGACGACCTGATCCTGCCTGGCCGCGCGTGAAGTCGCTCTTAAACGGACGGCGAACATGACAACGATCAACCCGGACCTCATATTCTCCAAGCTGGGCACGGCCGCGATGGAGTCGCTGCAACAGGCGCATGAATTCGCGAAAAAGCGCGGCGACAGCTACATTGAGCCGATTCACTGGCTGTGGGTCTGGCTGCAGGGCAACGCATACGATGTCCCGGTGATCCTGGACCATCTGGGCATGCCGCGGGAGAATCTGCTGGCAGACGTCCAAGGCGTACTGGGGAAACTCCGCCGGGCCAAATCATCAAGGCTCGACTTCAGCCGGGAATTTGAACTGACCGTCGAACGCGGCTGGGTGAGCGCCAGCCTGGCATTTGGGGAAAGCCGTGTCCGTACCAGCCATTTGTTGCACGGAATGCTGGACCAGCCCGAGTTGAAGCGGCTGCTTGTCGAAATATCCAGGGTATTCATAGCCATCGATGCTGCCACGTTGACCGCGCGGTATCAGGAACTCACGCGAGGTTCACCTGAAGAAGCGAGCGTCGCTGCAGCGGAACCGCCTGATGCGTCGGCCCAGCAACCCGCCACCGCCGCCGGTTCCGCACTGAATAAATTCACCACAGACCTCACCGCCGAGGCCAAAGTCGGCAAGGTCGATCCAGTATTGGGACGAGACAAGGAAATCCGCCAGGTCATCGATATCCTGATGCGCCGGCGGCAAAACAACCCGATCATCGTTGGCGAGGCCGGCGTCGGCAAGACCGCCCTGGTCGAAGGCTTGGCGCTACGGATCACAGCCGGCGATGTCCCGCCGCCGCTTCAAGGGATACGGCTTCTGCTGCTGGACGTCGCGGCCATGCAAGCCGGCGCGTCGGTCAGGGGCGAATTCGAAAACCGCCTGAAGGCCGTCATCAGCGACGTGCAGAAATCACCGCAGCCGATTGTCCTGTTCATCGACGAAGCCCACACACTTATCGGCGCCGGTGGCGCGGCGGGGACCGGCGATGCAGCCAACCTTCTGAAACCGGCGCTGGCACGCGGCGTGCTGCGCACCATCGCCGCCACGACTTGGTCGGAATACAAGAAACACATTGAGAAAGACGCCGCCCTGACACGGCGTTTCCAGGTCGTGCAGGTGAACGAACCGGACGAGGACACAGCGGTCCGCATGCTTCGCGGCCTGACGGGAACATTCGAGGAGTATCACAAGGTGCAACTGCTCGACGAAGCCCTGGAAGCGTCTGTCCGACTGTCGGCCCGCTACATCCAGGCGCGGCAATTGCCGGACAAGGCCGTTTCGGTCCTGGATACCGCCTGTGCACGGGTGGCAATGAGTCAGGCTTCCACGCCGCCGGACATCGAAGACTGCCGCCGGCGGATCAGCGATCTGCAGACGGAACAGATGCGGCTCGCCGGGGAAGCCCGCATCGGCGTGCCGCATCGGGAACGCGAGGCAGCACTGAAGGCCGAGCTCGATACGTTGCAGCAGGAGGTCGTTGCGCTGGATGACCGATATAAGGAAGAAGGCGATCTGGTCAGGCAGGTTCTGGCGCTGCGGACGACGCTGCGCGACAGCGACTCCGCGCCGGACACACTGCCCGAACTTGAGGAACTGCAGAAACGCCTGGCCCGCCTGCAAGGGGAAGCGCCGCTGATCCTGCCGGCCGTGGACCGGCAGGCCGTCGCATCGATCGTCGAAAGCTGGACGGGCATCCCCGTCAAGCGGATGCTGACGGATGAAATCGCCGCGGTTCTGCGCCTGCAAGACCTGTTGAAGGCCCGTATCGTCGGGCAGGATCATGCGCTCGAACAGATCTGCAAGCGGATCGAAACCGCCCGGGCGGGACTGGACAATCCCAGCCGGCCGAAGGGCGTTTTCATGCTCGTCGGCCCGTCCGGCGTCGGAAAAACCGAAACCGCGCTTGCCCTGGCGGAACAATTGTTCGGCGGCGAGGACCATATCATTGCGATCAACATGTCGGAATTCCAGGAAGCGCACACCGTTTCGACACTGAAGGGCGCACCGCCCGGTTACGTCGGCTACGGCGAGGGCGGTCGGCTGACAGAGGCCGTGCGGCGGAAGCCCTACAGTGTGATCCTGCTCGACGAAATCGAGAAAGCGCATCCCGATGTCCATGAAATCTTTTTCCAGGTGTTCGACAAAGGCGTCATGGAGGACGGCGAAGGGCGCCGGATCGATTTCCGGAATACGCTGATTTTGCTGACCTCGAACGTCGGCTCGGAACTGATCATGCAGATGGCATCCGATCCGGATCTGCTGCCGGAAGCAGACGCGCAGGCACGGGCGCTTCGTCCCACCCTGCTGCGCAGTTTCCCGGCTGCACTGCTCGGCCGCCTGCTGGTCATACCGTACTTTCCGCTCAGCGAAACGACATTGAACGAGATCATCGGCCTTCAGCTCTCGCGTATCGCCCGGCGGATATTGGAAAGTCGCGGCGTGCCCTTCACCTACGACAAGATGGTGGTCGATTTGATACGCAGCCGCTGCACCGAATTGGAAAGCGGTGGCCGCATGATCGATGCCATCCTGACGGGAACCCTGCTGCCTGCCGTCAGCCGCGAAATCCTGAAGCGTATCAGCGCCGAGCGGCCGCTCGCGCGTGTTCATGTCAGCGTTACCGGTGATCATCTTGACTATGTTTTTGACTGAGAACGGTGCCATGATGGCAGCCGAGGTGTAGGAGGATGACGCTGCTTCTCATCCTGACCTTGGAAGGCACCACCGAGCGCCGCGAGTTGGACGCTGGCAGCCTGACGGTCGGGCGTGCTGACAATAACGACTGGGTCCTGACCGATCCCACGGCCCGGCATGCGCTGTCGCGGCGGCATTGTCGTTTCGACATGGGAGCACGAGGCGCGACGGTCACCGACCTCGGCAGTACGAATGGTACCCGTGTGGATGGACAACTGCTCGCACCTCATACGCCGACGCCGCTGCACCACGGGCAGGTCGTTGAAATCGGCATGCGCCACGTCATGGTGGAACTGACCGAAGCAGCGGCGCTGTCGGACGAATTGCCGGCTTTGGGCATGCCCTCGGCTGATCCGGCCGTGGGCGTCGGCGGTGTGAGTATGCCGCGCCGGAGCCAGCTGCGCCGACCGGCTGCCGCGGCGCCGGCACGCCCGCAGAAAACGCTGAAGGGGGCGCTGTTTGAAGAGGCGGAACCCGACGATTCACGGCCGGTGCCTCCGCTCCAGGGCGATCCGCTGGCCAATGCTTTCAAGGACCATCTGCCACCGCTGCCGCGCAACCACAGAAACACGGTTTTGGATGAGCGGCCGAATACGGCGGCGGCGCCACATCTGGAAGCCTTGCTCCCGAATCGTCAGTCCGGCAGCGGCGCACCGGGACGCTGGAGCGATGGCGTATTCCGTGATCCGCTGGAATCCTTCAATCCCGCTGCGCGGCAGAAACGACAGGCGCCGGAGCCCAAGGCGCTGGACTCGGCACCGAACTCCCGGCCGCCGTCCGATACCGAGCATGATCCTTTCGGCCTGGGCCTGGCGGAGCAGGCAGCCTCGTCGCGGCTTAAACCGAAGGAAGAACCGGCCGCACCACCGCGATCCCGGCGGGAATCGCCCGTTGCCAGCGCCGAAAACAGTCGCGGCACTAATGCAACGAAAGCCGACGACACGACAGGTGCGGCGCTGCGTGCGGCGTTTCTTGCGGGTGCGAATCTACCGGCCTCGGCCGCCGATGACCGCACCCCGGAGGCGTTCTTCCGCGAAGCCGGCCGCATGTTCGCCGGTCTCGCCGATGGGCTGCGTGAACTTCTCGCCGTGCGTGCCGTCATCAAGAACCATGCCGGGCTGGACCGTACCCAGATCAGCGCCACGCTGAACAATCCGCTTAAGCTGTCGACCAATGCGCAAGAAGCCGCGGCTTCGTTACTGGGGAAGCCGGAAGACGGATACATGGATCCGCTCATGGCCGTGGCGGCCGGTTTCAGAGACTTGAAGGCACATGAACTGGCCGTGCTCGACGGCGTGCAGTCGGCCGTCGACTAACTGCTGGAGCTGTTCAATCCATCGACATTGGAGCACGAGCTGGACGACAGCGGCATGCTGTCCAACCTGCTTCAGGGCGGCCGGCGGGCGCGGCTGTGGGAGTTGTACCAGGAACGTTACGAAGATATCGCCCGGTCCGCCCGCAGCCATTTCATGGGCCGCCTGGATGATGCGTTCCGCACAGGCTATGCCCGCAAATCGGCGGAAGTGTCCGAAAACACGGACCCGCCGGTTGCGCAACGGCCGGGGACGTTCCGGCTATGATCCGCACCGCCTGCATCCTGTCGCTCACCGCAACAGTAGCGTTGTGTGGGTGTGGCGGCAGCAAGCCGCCGCCTCCGCCGCCGCCAACAACCGTGTCGGCCAAACTGGTCGCTGCAGCCGACGTCAATCCTGATGGCACCGGGGCACCCGAGCCGCTGCGTGTGCGGGTGATGCAGCTTGCCGGAACTGGCGCTCTGTCACAGGCGGATTTCTTCACATTTGACCAAGACCCGGCAAAAACGCTCGGACCCGATCTGCTGGGCACAGAGGACGTCGTTCTCAAGCCGGGACAGACGCTTTCGGTCACGCCCGCAGTCAAGCCGGAGATAAAATTCATCGGCGTTGCAGGCGCCTATTACGCAATCGACAAGGCGCACTGGCGGGCCTGGGCGCCGGTGAAGCCGAATACGGCAAGCAGTTTTATTGTCAAGCTGAATGCCGCCGGCATAACCATTACGGAAACCGGTGGATGAGCACCACCAGCCGCGTCGTCTGGTCTGAAGGCATGTTCCTTCGCACCCAGCACCTGCAGCAGCAGGACCGCTGGGTGGAAGCGCTGGTTCATGCCGTCACGCGGCATGTCCGGCTGAACACCTGGGGATTCCAGCAGATCGAGCTCGACCAGGGCCTGCTTGCGCAAGGCAAGATCGCGATCCGGCGTGCCAGCGGCATCATGCCCGACGGAACGGCGTTTTTCCTGCCTGACGAAGCACCCGGCCCGGAGCCGATCGACATTGCCGCGGCCGCAGCGCAAACCATCATCTATCTGGCGCTGCCGGTGCAGGTTGCCGGCTCCGCGGAGATCGACCTGCCCGGAAAAGAAACCACCGGCGCCCGCTACATGACGCATGAAGCGGATATACGCGACAGCCTCGCCTATGCCGACGGCGTGGCGCCGATCCATATCGCCAAGCTGCGGTTCCAGTTGCTGCAGGGTTCGGTGGCGCGGGATGCCTATGCGTCCCTGCCGATGGCACGGGTCTCTGCCGTCATGACCGACGGCGCTGTGGTGCTCGACAATGAATTTCCCATTCCCTGCCTGACATTTGCGGTTTCCCCATACCTGACGGGCATTGTTGACGAACTGGCCGGGAAGCTCGCCAGCATTGCGCGCGAGCGTGCCGCCTTCGTCACCGGCCGCCGTCCACAGGGGGCCGGCGATCTTGCCGATTTCATGGCGCTGCAGCTCTGCAACCGGTATCTGTCGGCGGCGCGGCACCTGGCAGCGCAGCGGGCGGGCCATCCCGAGGATCTATACCGCTGGCTGCTGGAATTCCTCGGCGAAGCCTCGAGTTTTCGCACCGATGATGCCGTGGCCCCGGAGATCGAGCCCTACCGGCATGGCGAACCCTGGCTGGGTTTCCGCCCGCTGATCACGGAGGTCCGGCGAATCCTGCTGGAACTCGCGCGGCCCGACCGCAAGGCCATTCCGATTCCGCTTCGCCTGTTCCCCAGCGGCGCCCGTGCGGCGGAGGTCCAGGATACGTCGCTGTTCACCGATTCGATTTTCTATCTGGCGGTGCAGGGCCGGGTGGCGCCCGACGTGATTCGCCAGCGCCTGCCGGGGCAGATCACCATCGGCCCGGCGGAAAATCTGGAAGCGCTGGTGCGGGCCGCGGTCCCCGGCATCCCGCTCCGGCATGTGCCGATGGTGCCGCGTGAGATCCCGGCCCGCCGGCAAATGATTTATTTCGAACTCGACCGAAATAACGAGTTCTGGATTCGGTTGCCGCAGTCCGCCGGCCTGGCCATCAACGTCAACGGCGATCTGCGGGAAGGGATGGAGATGGAGTGCTGGGCCGTCCGTAGTTGAAACGTTCCCAAGGGAGCATGCGCGGCGCAAGATGTCCGACGACGACCCTTTTGGCTTGATGGACAGCGACCGGACGCAGTTCGCCCGCCCAGTGCCCGGCGGGCGTTCGGCCCGCGCGGGCACGGCCACGCGCTG
>Ga0170475_104173625_pt1 | contig 13639 bp, 15 predicted proteins | sample Soicark_Litter_5_FD_111474 | JGI IMG/M metagenome (GOLD analysis project Ga0170475, IMG submission 111474) | Avena fatua rhizosphere microbial communities from Hopland, California, USA. Combined Assembly of 48 SPs | reverse complement strand
CGGCACTTGACCATTCCAATGCCATGCGGGGAAGGGAGGAACAGCGATGGCTCGTCTCGACGGCAAGGTGATCCTGATCAGCGGCGGTGCGCGTGGCCAGGGCGCGGCGGAGGCACGGCTTTGTGTCGCAGAGGGCGCCCGCGTCGTGATCGGCGATGTGCTCGAAGCCGAGGGGCGCCGGCTCGCCAGCGAACTCGGCAACCTGGCTGCGTTCGTACGTCAGGACGTGACGCTGGAAAGCGATTGGCAGAAGGCGATCGATGCGGCCAGTGCGCTGGGTGGCCTGCACGGCCTGGTCAACAATGCCGGCATCTATCAACCAAGCACGCTGATGGAAACGGCTACCGAACTGTTCGAACGGCACATGCGGATCAACCAACTCGGTTGCTTTCTGGGCATGAAATCCGTGGTGCCGCTGATGGAGCGTTCCGGCGGCGGCTCGATCGTCAACATCTCTTCCGTTGCCGGGCTGCGCGGCTCGCCAGGCGCGATTGCCTACAGCGCCACCAAGTGGGCGCTGCGCGGCATGACCAAGGCAGCCGCGATCGATCTGGCCCCGCGCCGGATACGGGTGAATTCGGTGCACCCCGGCCCGATCGACACCGAGATGCTGAAGGTGCGCACGCCGCAGCAGAATCAGCATCGCGTCCAGCAGGTGCCGATGAAGCGCATGGGCACGGCCGAGGAGGTTGCCGGCCTCGTGCTGTTCCTGCTGTCGGACGAGAGCGGCTACATCACCGGCGCCGAGGTCGCGATCGACGGTGGCGCAACATTGTGATGTGCCGGCTCGCGCTCTTGCACCACCCCACCCCTTCGCGCATGTTCGGGCGCGGTGGATTGGGACCCTGGCCGCAACATCCTGCGGAGCCCAGCTCCTGCACCTGGGCTTTGATTATGAAGGATTGATCGGATGCGCATTGCGGTGCTGAAGGAACGCCGTGCGTTCGAAACACGCGTTGCGGCAACGCCGGAGACAGTCAAGCGCCTGATCGGTCTCGGTCTGACGGTGGCGATCGAGACGGGGGCGGGTGCGCAGGCGGCCTTTCCTGATCAGGAATACAAGGATGCAGGCGCCGAGATCCTTCCTGATGACGCCACGGCTCTCGCCGATGCCGGCATCGTGTTCGCCGTGCAGATGCCGTTGCCGGAGCAGATTGCGCACATCCCACGCGGCGCGTTGCTGATCTGCACTGCCAGTGTCTTTGCGGACCCAGACTTCGTGTCGAAGCTGGCGGAGGCCGCGATCGATTGTGCGGCGATGGAGCTGTTGCCGCGCATCACGCGGGCACAGGCTATGGACGTATTGTCGAGCCAGGCGAATCTCGCCGGCTATCGCGCTGTCATTGAAGCCGCGGCTGCGTTCCAGCGCGGTTTTCCGATGATGATGACGGCGGCCGGCACTGTCCCGCCGGCGCGATTGTTCGTGATCGGCGCCGGCGTCGCCGGTCTGCAGGCGATCTCCACCGGGCGGCGCCTTGGCGCCATTGTATCTGCGACTGACGTTCGTCCGGCCGCCAAGGAGGAGATCAAGTCGCTGGGCGCGAGTTTCGTCGGAGTGGAGGACGAAGAGACCGCGAGCCAGACCGGGGCGTATGCCCGCGAGATGAGCGAGGGTTTCCGCCAGAAACAGGCCGAACTGATGGCGACAAGCATTGCCAAGAACGACCTGGTGATCTGCACGGCGTTGGTAATGGGTCGTCGCGCTCCGGTCATCGTGACCGAGACCATGGTTCAGTCGATGCGCCCCGGCAGCGTGATCGTCGATCTTGCCGCCGATTCTGGTGGGAACTGCGCAGTGACCGTTCCAGGCGAGCGTATCACCACGTCGAATGGGGTCGCCGTCCTTGGATATCACAACTGGCCGGGGCGCATCCCGGTCGCCGCGTCCTCGCTCTATGCGCGCAACCTGCTGACGTTCCTGACCACGTTCTGGGACAAGGACGCGCAGGCACCGAAGCTGCCCGAGACCGACGATATCGTGAAAGGCGTGCTGCTGACCCGCGGAGGTGCTGTCGTGCACCCACAGTTTTTGCCTGCGCAGGCGGCGTGAGCCGGGAGACACAACGATGAACCCGAACCAACTGGCCGACGAAGCCGATCGGCTGGCACAGCGCGCCAACGAGCTTGCCGTCCACGCCCACAACATCGTTGCCGGCACGGCGGGTATCGTTACCGAGGTCGAGCCGATCGTCTTCCTGCTGGCGATCTTTCTGATGGCCTGCTTCGTCGGGTACTACGTGGTGTGGAATGTCACGCCGGCGCTGCATTCGCCGCTGATGTCAGTGACCAATGCGATTTCGTCGGTGATTGTGGTGGGTGCGATGCTGGCGACCGGACTGGGTACCAGCGGCTGGGCGATGGCCTTCGGCTTCCTCGCCGTCATGCTGGCGAGTGTCAACATATTCGGCGGATTCGTGGTGACGCAGCGCATGCTGTCGATGTTCAGGCGTCGGCAGTAGAGGGCTCGGGCGGATGTCCGCAAATCTGACCTCGATCGCCTACCTCGTCGCCGCCGTTCTGTTCATCCTGGCCTTGCGCGGCCTGTCCTCGCCGGTCACGTCGCGCCAGGGCAACCGCTTCGGCATGATCGGAATGGGTGTGGCGGTGGTCGCCACGCTGGCCCAGCATGGCATGGGCGGCCTGGGATACGGGCTGATCTTCCTTGGCATCATCATCGGCGGCGCAGTCGGCACGTTTGTCGCTCTGCGCATTCAGATGACTGCGCTGCCGCAGCTGGTGGCCGCCTTCCATTCGCTGGTGGGTCTCGCCGCAGTGTTCGTCGCTGCCGCAGCCTTGAATGCGCCAGAGGCGTTCGGCATCGGCACCGTGCGCAACATCCACACTGAGAGCCTGATCGAGATGTCGCTCGGGCTGGCGATCGGTGCCATCACCTTCTCCGGGTCGCTGATCGCGTTTGCCAAGCTGCAGGCGTTGATGAGCGGTGCACCCTTCGTGTTCCCCGGCCAGCACAAGGTGAACCTCGGCTTGGCCGTGCTGCTGGTCGTGCTGATCGTGTTGTTTGTCGCAACCGGCAGCCAGGCGATATTCTGGCTGATCGCGCTGCTGGCGTTCGGTCTGGGGTTCCTGATCATCATCCCCATCGGCGGGGCCGACATGCCGGTGGTGGTGTCGATGCTGAACAGCTACTCGGGCTGGGCGGCGGCCGGCATCGGCTTCACCATCCAGAACCTGGCGCTGATCATTACCGGCTCGCTGGTGGGCGCCTCGGGCGCAATCCTGTCCTACATCATGTGCAAGGGCATGAACCGCAGCATCATCAACGTGCTGCTGGGCGGGTTCGGCGGTGAAGGCGTGGCCGCGGCGGCAACTGGTGCAGCGGCTGATCGGACGGTCAAGAGCGGAGCTGCGGAGGACGCAGCGTTCATCATGAAGAACGCCTCCAAGGTGATCGTCGTGCCGGGCTACGGCATGGCGGTGGCGCAGGCGCAGCACGCGTTGCGCGAAATGGCGGACACGCTGAAAAAGGAGAACGTCGAGGTAAAGTACGCCATCCATCCGGTGGCGGGGCGCATGCCAGGCCACATGAACGTGCTGCTGGCCGAGGCCAGTGTGCCGTACGATGAAGTGTTCGAGCTGGAGGAGATCAATAACGAGTTCTCCACCGCGGACGTGGCCTATGTGATCGGGGCAAACGACGTGACCAATCCGGCAGCGAAGACCGATCCGTCCTCGGCGATCTATGGCATGCCGATCCTGGACGTGGAGAAGGCCGGTACGGTGCTGTTCGTCAAGCGCTCGATGGCCTCGGGCTATGCCGGCGTCGACAACGTGCTGTTCTTCCGGCCAAACACCATGATGCTGTTCGGCGATGCAAAGAAGATGACCGAGGAGATCGTGCAGGCGCTGAATCACTGACGCCACGGAGCGTCCTGGAGGGCGAGCATGAACGAACAATCGGGCGTGAAAGAGCAGGTTCTGCTGCGCCGCCACGTGGATGGGGTGGCTTGGCTAACGCTGAATCGGGCTGCTGCGCGAAACGCGTTGTCGATGGCGCTGATGCGGACACTCGTCGATGAGCTTGTTGCGATCGAACACGACGCTGCGGTCAAGGTGGTGGTGATCGGCGGTGCCGGCCCGGCATTCTGCGCCGGGCACGATCTGCGCGAACTGCGCGCCAATCCGGATCGCAAGTCCTATGAGGCCACTTTCGCACTCTGCTCGAAAGTGATGACCAGCATCGTGCGGCTGCCGAAGCCGGTGATCGCACGTGTGCACGGCATTGCCACGGCGGCTGGCTGCCAGCTTGTGGCAACGTGTGACCTGGCCGTCGCGACGGACACCGCCCGGTTCGCCACGCCAGGCGTGAACATCGGGCTGTTCTGTTCGACCCCGATGGTGGCGCTGTCGCGCGCCGTGAACCGCAAGGCAGCAATGGAAATGCTGCTGACCGGAGACTTGATCGACGCGCGGCGTGCGTTCGCTCTCGGGCTGATCAACCGGGTCGTGGCAGAGGATAGATTGGACGCGGAGGTCGCGGCCTTGGCCGGTCAGATCGTTGCCAAGAGTCCGCTGACACTCGCCATCGGCAAGGAGGCGTTCTATCGCCAGGCCGAAATGGGACTGGACGACGCCTATGCCTTCGCTTCAGAGGTGATGACGCAAAACATGCTGGCGCGGGACGCTGCCGAGGGGATCGATGCGTTCCTGGGCAAGCGCCAGCCGGTCTGGTCGGGCACTTGATTTCGCCAGCGTTCGATCACTGATCTCCGTTCCGATGAAAGACCCATACGAAGTTCTTGGCGTTCAGAAGACCGATAGCGATGCGGCAATCCGTTCTGCTTACCGCAAACTGGCGAAGCGCTATCACCCCGATGTCAATCCAGGCAAACCGGAGGCGGCCGAGCGTTTCAAGGAAATCAGCGCCGCCTATGACCTGCTGGGCGACAAAGAGAAACGGGCGCGCTACGATCGGGGCGAGATCGACGCCGCAGGCAACGAAGTGCCGCCGCAGCGGCCGTTTTACCGTGACTTCGGTGACGCGGCTGGCAGGGAGAAGTATCGCGCGGACTCCGGCTTCGATCCCGAGGACCTGGAGAGCATCTTTGGCCAGGCGTTTGGCGGACGCGCGGGCACTGGCCGGCGCTTTTCCATGCGCGGGCAGGACGCGCACTATCAGCTCGCACTCGACTTCCTCGACGCAGTCAATGGCGCCACGCGCCGCATCACTCTGCCAGACGGGCGGACCTTGGACGTGCGCATCCCCGTTGGCGTGGACGATGGGCAGGTGATCCGACTGAAGGGGCAAGGGATGCCCGGCATCGGCGACGGTGCGCCCGGCGATGCACTGGTCGAGGTCGCTGTCGCGCCGCATCCGCTGTTCCGTCGCGAAGGCGATGACATCATCGTCACTCTGCCGGTGACGATGCAGGAAGCGGTGCTGGGGACTTCGCTGGAGGTGCCGACGATCAAGGGACCGGTTCGCCTGACCATTCCGCCCAACTCAGGCCAGGGCACAAGATTGCGGTTGCGCGGACGCGGGATCCACGGAAGAGGCCATCAGTTCGTTGAACTGAACCCTGTGCTGCCGCCTGTCGAAGAACCGGAACTGGCCGAATTCTTACGGGGCTGGAAGCCACATCATCCATTCAATCCGCGCGCTGGGATGAGCAGCGAATGATGGATATCATCGCCATTACCGCACTTTTCCCCGATCTTACTCAGGTCGAGGTGACCGCTTGGGTCGAGCGTGGCTGGGTCTTGCCCGACACCGGTGAACGCGGTCTGGTATTCCGCGACATCGACGTCGCGCGCGTGCGGCTGATCCGCGACCTTCGGCAGAGCATGGATGTCGCCGAGGATGCGATGCCGCTGGTGCTGTCGCTGCTCGATCAGGTCTATGAACTGCGCAGTCGGCTGAAGTCGGTCTTGCGCGCGGTGGAAGCGCAGCCGGGTGACGTTCAGCGCGCCGTACTCGCCGCCATCGAACCAGATGTCGACTACGACCGGGGGCCCGTCGGGATCTGATTCGCCGTGTGCTGAAAGCCTGCGACGATCGTGTAGTCGGCACCGGACCTTGCCCCGGTCACTGGCAGCACGATGCTGGTCTCGCCGGGGGTCAGCGTCACGCGATCGACGTTGGACGGAAAGCTCGCGTGCATCAGGTAGACATGCTTGTCGAGGATGTTGTCGCCGTCCACCACTGCAACGAAGATCGGTACGTCGGTTTCACGGCCCGCCATGCCGGGACCGCGCGTCAGCTCCACCAGGACGCTGACGGTGATGGCGAGCTGATCCCTGCGGTCGCCTTCGGTGCAATTGCCTCGCATTCCGACGACGCGCGCATGCAGCACCAGATCGGTCAGATCACGTCCCGCGCTGTCCGGTCGATAGGCGTTGAGGTCTGCAGCGTTGCCGAGGATTGCCGTACCCGGGCAGGCGGGAGGGAATTCATTGCGCGCCGGTCCGCATGCGACCAGCGCTGGCAGCAGCATGGCGAGCAGGGCAGCGCATGGCGCCCACCCAAGGTTCGACAGTCGTGCGGACATCAGCGACTCGTTGCCGGGAGGTCAGGGGGTGGGCATAGTCGGAGCCGGCATGGCGGTCTACACCGAAGTCACTGATGAGGCGCTGGCCGCCTTCCTGACGGATTACGATCTCGGGAGCATGGTGGCGTTCCGCGGCATCGCCGAGGGCGTTGAAAACAGCAATTATTCTCTCCGCACCACCGCGGGCGACTTCATTCTGACCTTGTATGAAAAGCGGGTCGATCCGGCGGAATTGCCGTGGTTCCTGGGGCTGATGGAGCACCTCGCCAAGCGCGGCATCGTCTGTCCGCTGCCGGTGCGTGGGCGCGACGGCGCAGCGCTGCGTCATCTCTCGGGGCGCCATGCGGCAATAACCAACTTTCTTCCCGGCGTCTGGCCCCGGCGGGTTCGACCGGAACATTGCGGCCCCCTCGGAGCGGCGTTGGCAGCGCTGCATCTGGCCGGCAGCGATTACCAGCCTACCCGGCGGAATGCGCTGGGTCCGGAGGGCTGGAGGCCGTTGCTGGCGCGGTCGGGCGCGCGCGCCGATGAGGTGCGTCCAGGCCTCGCCGACGAGTTGCGACGGACCTTGGACGAGATCGTCGCGGCATGGCCGGACGGGCTGCCGAAAGGGCACATTCACGCCGACCTGTTTCCCGACAACGTGTTCTTCCTGGACGGCAGGCTGTCGGGACTGATCGACTTCTACTTCGCTGCGACCGATATCCTGGCCTACGACGTCGCCGTGTGTCTGAACGCATGGTGCTTCGAGTCGGACTTCTCGTTTAACGTCACCAAGGCGACGGCTCTGCTGCGCGCTTACGACGCTACCCGCCCGCTGTCGGATGCAGAGCGAGCAGCGCTGCCGGTGTTGTGTCAGGGCGCTGCGATCCGGTTCCTGCTGACGCGGCTGTACGATTGGCTGAACACGCCGCCTGGCGCATTGGTGACGCGGAAGGATCCGCTGGAGTTCTTGCGGCGGCTGCGCTTCCATCTCACGGCCGGAGACGAGCACGGGTATGGCCTCTGAGGAAGTGACCGTGACGCCTGGTCCGCCATCCGCCGAGGTGGTGGAGATCTGGACCGACGGCGGCTGCAAGCCGAACCCAGGACCGGGCGGTTGGGCGGCCATACTGCGTTTTCGCGGTGTGGAGCGGGAGCTGTCGGGTGCGGAGCCGGCGACGACGAACAATCGCATGGAACTGACCGCCGCGGCGTCCGCGCTGGAAGCGCTGAAGCGTCCCTGCGACGTGGTGCTTCATACCGACAGCGAATACGTGAAGAACGGGGTGACGCGCTGGCACGAGGGGTGGGTGCGGCGCAGATGGCGCAACGCGTCCGGCGATCCGGTGGCCAACATGGAACTGTGGCAACGGCTGCTGGCGGCGGCCAAGTCGCATCGGATCGAGTGGCGCTGGGTGCGTGGCCATTCGGGCGATCCGATGAATGAGCGGGCGGATCAGTTGGCAACCGCGGCACGCGATCAGGCGCCCCCTCCCCCGAACCCCCCGCCGCGAGGGGAGGGGGAGTAGGCGGCAAGCACGCGGGCAAGGTTCTTGCCGACCTTGGTCAGCGCCTCTTCCCACGGGAACAGGCCGAAGCGGTCGAATTCAGGAACCATGGCGCCGCTGGGCAGCATAAATGTGGAGCGGCAAGTCAGCGTTTCAGGGGACGGCAGTTCTGGCAGCGCCCAGGCGAACAGCGCGAGGTCCTTGTCCCGCATATAACTGTGCACACCGAGCGGACGGAGTTCACGCTCGTGGACCGACAGGCCGGTTTCCTCCTCTAGCTCCCGCACGGCAGCGGAGGGAAAGCCCTCACCGGGTTCCGCCAGTCCTTTGGGGATGTCCCAGCGCGGCGAGCGGGTGGCATGCCCGAGCAGAATCCGGGTGCCATCGGTAATGACGACGCCACAGGACGTTCGCTTTGGCATGTCAGCAGGGATGGGCCACGAACCGCGTGGCGGGCGCGACGAATTCTTCCTGCGCGGCGACGGTCAGGATCTCACGCGAACCGGCCTCCGCGGTGCGACGAAGCAGACCGTGGACGGCGGAGCCGGCTTCCTCCAATGCCTTTACAGCACTGCCGGAAGCGATGCGGTGGAACAGGAACAGCGCGGCAATCGCATGGCCTGCACCATTCACGGCGACCGGCAAGCGGGGCGTTCGCAGCAGGTGAAAGCGGTCGCCCTCGGCGACAAGCAGATCCATATGGTCCCCGGGCGTCAGCTCGGTCTCGAGACTGGTCAGCAGCACGCAGCGCAGGCCGTCTGGGCGCATCCTTCCGGCCAGGCTCTCGGCTGCGCGCTTGGCGTCCGCCAGAGAGGCGCAGTCGATGCCGGTCAGGCGTTCCAGTTCGAACCGGTTCGGCGTGGCGATGTCGGCTTGAGGCAAGGCGTGATCGCGCAGGAACTCCTCGATACCCTCGCGCACGTAGACGCCCTCTTCTTCGTCGCCGATCACCGGATAGCAGCAGTAGATCGCGTTGGGATTTTCCTGACGCACCCTGGCAACAGCGTGAAGGATGGCACTGCCGATCCCGGCATCACCCATATAGCCGGAGAGCACGGCGTCGCAACGCCGCAGCACGTCGCGGGCGGCGATCCCGTCGACCAGCTCACGCACGGCATCGCCGGTATAGACCTGGCCGGTCCAGTGGCCGTAGCCGGTGTGGTTGGAAAACTGCACGGTGTTGATCGACCAGACCTCGGCGCCGAGACGCTGCAGCGGAAACACCGCGCTGGCATTGCCGACGTGGCCATAGGCCACCCAGGACTGGATGGAGAGGATGTTCATGCTGCAAAGATGTAGCCCTGGCCTCTCGGTTACGCGAGGGCGGCCGTCATTGGGCTATCCGACCGCGGCGGCTGAGCTTCTGGCTGGCGGGGCCTAGTCGCCAAAGAGCGCGCGACGGTATAACTCGCCGGCCTGACGTTTCGCGGAGGATCTCATGCGACTGGCTGTGCAGGGCGCGCTGTGCGCGGGGCTGGCAATCTGCGCAATGCCGGCGATGGGCCAGACGCTCCGGGTGGGCGTCAGCTCGGCGGTCACCAGCATCGATCCGCATTATCACAACCTCGCACCGAATATTTCGCTGTCGGCGCAGATCTTCGACCCGCTGGTGAACAGCGACGCGGACGCACACCTCGCACCCGGTCTGGCGCTTTCCTGGAAGTTGGTTGCACCCGACACATGGGAATTGAAGCTGCGGGACGTCAAATTCCAGAACGGGAATGAGTTTGTCGCCGATGATGTCGTGTTCACCATGAACCGCATTCCCAAGGTGCCGAACAGCCCGAGTAGTTTTGCCATCTACACCAAACCAGTGACGACCACCGAGGTGGTGGACTCCCACACGATCCGCCTGCACACCGACGGCGTCTTCCCGCTGCTGCCGACCTATCTTGCGCAGTTCTTCATCGTCAATCGCAAGTCGGCCGAGGGCATGACGACCGGGGACTTCAACAGCGGCAAGGCGGCGATCGGCACCGGTCCATTCCGCTTTGTCTCGTTCAAGCCGGGTGATCGGGTGGAATTGGACCGCAACGACGATTACTGGGGCGGTAAGCCGGTTTGGCAGCACGTGGACTACCGCTTCATTCCAAACAATGGGTCGCGCACCGCGGCGCTGCTCGCGGGGGATGTCGACTTCATCGGCTTCGTGCCGACGGAGGATTCGGAGAAGCTGCGCAAGGACCCGAAGGTCAAGCTATGGGAGCGGCTCGGGCTGCGGCTGATCTTTCTTGGCCTCGACCAGTCGCGCGACGGGCCGAGCCCGTTTGTCTCCGGTCCCAACGGCGAGAAGCTGGAGAAGAATCCGCTGAAGGATCGGCGGGTGCGCCAGGCGCTGTCGTTGGCGATCAATCGCAAGGCGATCGTCGATCGCATCATGGAGGGCGCGGCGGTGCCATCCGGTCAGTACTTGCCGCCCGGTGTGTATAGCTATGATCCGGCGATCAAGCCGCCGCCGTATGACCCCGAGCAGGCCAAGAAGCTGCTTGCCGAGGCTGGGTTTCCCAAGGGTCTCCGTATCGCGCTGCATGGCCCGAATGACCGCTATGTCAACGATGCGAAGATCATCCAGGCGATTGGGCAGATGTGGACCCGGATCGGCGTGCAGACCGAGGTCGATCCGCTGCCCTGGTCCAGCTATGTCGGGCAGGCGAACAAGCAGGCGTTCTCGGCTTTCCTGTTCGGCTGGGCAGCGGCACGGCAGAGGCGTCGGACCCGCTCATTGCGCAGAATGCAACGTTCGATCCCGCGAAAGGGTGGGGCGCTTCCAATCGCGGCCGCTACTCGAATCCGGCTCTCGACAAGCAGATCGGCGAGGCGATCCGCACCGCGGACGATGGGGCACGGGAGAATTCGCTGCAACAGGCGCAGGAGACGGCCTTCGGCGACGTGGCGCTCATACCTCTGCATATACAGAAGAATATCTGGGCGACACGGGCGGGTTTCAGCTTCGTGCCGACCGTCGGTGAGACGCTGCATCTGGTCGACGTGAAGCAGGGGAAGTGAGGAGCCACGCAAGTCTCTGGCACCGCCCCCTATCCCCCTCCCGCAGGGGGAGGGGGAGTGTTGTTGTTGCTGCTGGCAGCGACAGTTTCGCATGCCGCTAACTCGCTGTGCCTGGGCGGAAGGCGGCGATGCGACGATGCAGGCCTACCACGACAACGAGTGGGGCGTGCCGCATCATGACGATCGTGCGCTGTTCGAGCTGTTGACACTGGAAGGCGCCCAGGCCGGACTTTCCTGGCGCACCATTCTGGCGCGGCGCGAGGCGTATCGCGAGGCATACCATGGCTTCGACATCGCGCGCGTCGCCGCCATGCGGGACACCACGCTGGAGAAGCTGCTGACATCGTCCGGCATCATTCGCAACCGGCTCAAAGTCTATTCGGTGCGCGATAACGCTCGCGTGGCGCTCGCGGTGATCAAGGAACACGGCAACCTGGATGCGTATCTATGGTCGTTCGTCGACGGCAATCCGGTGATGAACGGCTGGACCCAGTCGGGCCAGGTGCCGGCGAAGACCGCGCTGTCGGATCAGATGAGCAAGACGCTGTCGAAGCGAGGCTTCCGGTTCGTTGGCTCAACCATATGCTATGCCTTCATGCAGGCGACCGGTATGGTGAACGATCATCTGGTCAAGTGCTTCAAGTACAAGGGGGCCGGTCATGCAGAACACTGAAGAGATCTGGCGTTTGGTTGATGCCAAGAAGGATGACTTCGAGGGACTGAGCGACCGTATCTGGGGCATGCCCGAGCTGTGCTATGGCGAGTTCCGCTCCTGCGCCGAACATACGGCGATGCTGGAACGGCAAGGATTCCGCGTGACCCGAGACGTCGCCGGTATACCGACCGCGGTCATGGGCGAGGCGGGAGAGGGCGGCCCGGTGATCGCGATCCTTGGTGAATTTGATGCACTGCCCGGCCTGAGCCAGGAGGCCGGCGTGGCTGAACCGAAGCCGCTTCCGGGCGACGGCTATGGCCATGGGTGTGGGCACAACCTGCTGGGATCGGCGTCGATGCTGGCGGCGACCGCCGTCAAGGACTACCTGGAAGCGCACGGCATCAAGGGGCGGGTCCGCTACTACGGCTGCCCGGCGGAAGAGGGCGGCGCGGCGAAAGGCTTTATGGCGCGCGCGGGCGCCTTCAGCGACGTGGATATGGCGATCTCCTGGCATCCGGCGGCATTTTCCGGCGTGAACGAGGCGGTATCGCTTGCCAATACCCGCATCGACTTCACCTTCCACGGTCGCGCCTCGCATGCCGCTGCCGCGCCGCATCTTGGCCGCAGTGCGCTCGATGCCGTCGAACTGATGAATGTCGGCGTCAATTACATGCGGGAGCACATGCCGTCAGACGCGCGCGTCCACTATGCGCTGCTCGATGCCGGTGGCATTGCGCCGAACGTCGTGCAGGCGCGCGCCAAGGTGCGCTATCTGATCCGTGCGCGCGAATTGCCGGAACTGACGCGACTGATCGAGCGCGTGCGCAAGATCGCCGAGGGCGCGGCGCTGATGACCGAAACGCGGATGGAATCGCAGGTGGTCAGCGCGGTGTCCAACCTGCTGGCCAACACGCCACTGGAGAAGGCGATGCAGGACAGCCTCCAGCGCATTGGCCCTCCGCCGTTCGATGATGCTGACCGCGCCTTCGCGGCGAAGATCCAGGCGACGCTGACCGACGAGGACATCGAGGCCGCATACAAGCGCGTCGGCTTGCCGATGCAGCATGGTGTATCGCTGTGCGACCAGATCGTGCCGCTGGACGCGAAAAGCGCGCCGATGATGGGATCGACCGATGTGGGCGATGTGAGCTGGGTGGTTCCGACCGTGCAGGCCCGCGGCGCCACCTACGCCATCGGCACGCCAGGCCATTCGTGGCAGCTCACTGCACAGGGTAAGATGCCGGCCGCGCACAAGGGGCTGGTGCATGTGGCCAAGGTGATGGCCGGGACTGCTGTCGACGTGATTCGCGACGAGGTGCTGCTGGCAAGGGCGAAGGCAGATCACCAGGCGCGGGTGGGACGCAATCCGTATGTGTGCCCGCTGCCGGATGATCTGGAGCCGCCGATCAAGATGTCGGCTTGACGTCGGGCGCCGGCAAGCTGCGGCGCAACGTGGCAGAGGTCAGTGGCGGGCTTCCGATGCCATCTGCTGCAGCGCACCGGGATTGCGAATGGTGATCGTGCAGCGGTCGATGGCGAGGGTGCCGTCGCGTCGCAAATGCCCGAGCAGGCGGCAGACGGTCTCGATCGTCAGCCCGAGATGATCCGCGATGTCAGTCCGCCCCATCGGCAGCGCCAGCACGTTCGGCCGTGATTGGGGCAGGCGCTCTGCCATCTCCAGCAGGAAGCTGGCGATCCGCTCCGACGCCGTCTTGCGTCCGAGCAGCACCAGTCGCGCATGGGCCAGGCGCAGGCTGATCGAGGCGACGTCACGCAGCCGCCGGGCCAGCGTCAGATTTGTGCTGGCCAGTGCGTCCACTGTCCGGCGGGGATAGCGCCGCAGCACCACATCCGATACCGCCTCTGCGGTGAAGTCATAGCAATCCAGGGCGTCGAACCCGAGCAGGTCCCCGGCCATCAGGAACTCACAGATCTGGCGGCGGCCGTCTTCCATCAGCTTCACGATCCGCACGCAGCAGGCG
>Ga0170475_107423215_pt1 | contig 13654 bp, 7 predicted proteins | sample Soicark_Litter_5_FD_111474 | JGI IMG/M metagenome (GOLD analysis project Ga0170475, IMG submission 111474) | Avena fatua rhizosphere microbial communities from Hopland, California, USA. Combined Assembly of 48 SPs | reverse complement strand
TTTATTGATAATTTTCATGCAGACTTATCGATAATATCCTGTAGAGGGATAAATGAAGATGGTGCATACGAAGCAAATCAAATGCAAGCCTTAGTTAAGCAACATATGATCAAAAATTCAAAAGCCACAATACTTCTATGTGATAGTAGTAAATTCAATCAATCCCATTTCTACAAATTAAGTTCGTTTAAAAATATTGAAGCTATAATAACTGACAAACAGCCATCCCCCAAAATATTAAATAGTATCTTGGAGGATAGCTGTGAAGTGCTTTATTGATATATTTAATTTACATGATCAAACTTATTGGTAAAGGTGAAATTTAGTGTAGGTTTGCCTAATTAATATGGATATATTCTTTAGTAATAATTGTGATTTTTTAATTGACAAGCAATATAAACTATGATATCATTATACACTGCATTAAAAGTCTATTGTCATGCCAAAAAACAGGGAAATATTTTTGTTTGAATACATAATTATAACATATGCGAATAATTAAGGCAATAACTGTTAATAATATTTTAATGTCAAGAATAGGTTTATTATATGTTTTTATTTAAAATTATATACTTATTTTTATTTACAATTTTATACTTGTTTTGATTTATAATTTTACATAATATAATTCTAATTATGTGAAATTTTAAAATATTCCTAGTAAAAGTCATAAGTTTATGAGGTGATATAAAGATGGTACAACCCGTAAAATTGGGTAGAAACACCAGAATGAGTTTTTCTAAAATACGAGAAGTACTGGAAATGCCAAACCTGATTGAAGTTCAAAAGAATTCATATCAGTGGTTTTTGGATGACGGGCTAAGGGAAGTTTTCAGAGATATTTCTCCTATCATGGATTATACTGGAAACTTAATTTTGGATTTTGTGGATTATTCCCTGGATGATTCACCAAAGTATAGTGTCGAAGAATGTAAAGAAAGAGACACTACATACTCGGCTCCCCTAAAAGCAAAGGTGAGATTAATTAACAAGGAATCTGGAGAAGTAAAAGAGCAGGAAATCTTTATGGGAGATTTTCCTCTAATGACAGACAACGGTACCTTTATAATTAATGGTGCAGAGCGTGTAATTGTAAGTCAGCTTGTAAGATCCCCCGGTATTTACTATTCAATGAAATTTGACCGAGTAGGTAAGAAGTTGTACTCTAATACAGTTATTCCTAATAGAGGTGCATGGCTTGAATATGAGACGGATTCTAATGATATCCTGTCAGTGAGAATTGACAGAACTAGAAAACTGCCTCTTACTGTACTTTTAAGAGCTTTAGGGTACGGTACTGACTTCGAGATTACACAGTTGTTGGGTGAAGACGAAAGAATTTTAGCTACTATCCAAAAGGACAATGCTAAAACATATGAAGAAGGTTTAATTGAAATATACAAGAGGTTAAGACCGGGTGAACCACCTACGGTTGATAGTGCAAAGAACCTTATTAATAGCTTGTTTTTTGATGCAAAGAGGTATGACCTCGCTAAATTTGGTAGGTTTAAGTTTAACAAGAAACTTTCTATTGCAAATTCAATTAACGGCCAAATTGCAGCTGAAAACATTGTTTCAGCCGAGACTGGTGAGATTTTGGTCCTTGAGGGACAGGTTATTGATAGGAAAAAGGCAGAAGAAGTACAAAATTCTGGAGTAAATGTTGTAAATGTACTAGTAGAAGGCAAACCAATTAGGGTAATAGGAAATAATACAGTTGATATTCGTGAGTTTATTGATTTTGATGTTTCTGATATTGGTATTACTGAAAGAGTTCAGTATGCTGTTCTAAAAGAAATACTGACAAATAATATTGAGAGGGATCAAATCAGGAAGGCTCTTAAGGAGAAAATCAATGATTTAATTCCAAAACATATTACTACTAACGATATTATTTCATCAATAAACTATATAATCAATCTTGATTATGGAATTGGGACAGCTGATGATATTGACCATTTAGGAAACAGAAGGTTGCGTTCTGTAGGTGAGTTGTTGCAGAATCAATTTAGAATAGGTTTATCTAGAATGGAAAGAGTTGTAAGAGAAAGAATGACCATTCAAGATATCGATGTAGTTACACCACAGGCTCTTATTAACATTAGACCGGTTGCTGCATCCATAAAGGAGTTCTTTGGGAGCAGTCAATTGTCACAGTTTATGGATCAAACAAATCCACTTGCTGAGTTAACTCATAAGAGAAGACTTAGTGCATTGGGACCTGGTGGACTTAGTAGAGAGAGAGCGGGCTTTGAAGTCCGAGACGTTCATCATTCTCACTACGGTCGTATGTGTCCTATTGAGACCCCTGAAGGTCCAAATATCGGACTGATAGGATCTCTGAGCACTTATGCTAGAGTTAACGAGTATGGATTTATAGAATCACCATATAGAGTAGTTGACAAAGAAAATAGAACCGTTACAGATCAGATAGAATATTTAACAGCTGATATAGAAGACCCATTTATTATCGCACAGGCTACAGAACCACTCGATGAAAATGGTAAATTTATTTCAAGAAAAATTATTGCAAGGTTTATGGATGAAATTTTGGAGGTTGAGAGCAACAAGATTGACTACATGGATGTATCTCCAAAACAAATGGTATCAGTGGCTACCGCAATGATTCCATTCCTTGAGAATGATGATGCTAACCGTGCTCTGATGGGTGCGAACATGCAACGTCAAGCAGTACCACTTATAAAGTCACAATCTCCAATTATAGGTACTGGTATTGAGTACAAGGCAGCTAGGGATTCAGGTGTATGTGTTATTGCTAAGAATGCCGGTATTGTCGATAAAGTATCAGCAAGTGAGATAACAATTAAAACTAACTCTGGACAAAAGGATACTTACAAGCTTCTCAAATATATGCGTTCAAACCAAGGTACTTGTCTAAATCAAAGACCTATTGTTAGAAAAGGCGAAGTTATTGAGAAGGGTGATATCTTAGCAGATGGTCCATCTACAGATAATGGTGAAATTGCACTGGGTAGAAATATTCTCATAGGCTTTATGACTTGGGAAGGTTATAACTATGAAGATGCTATTCTGATCAATGAAAAACTTGTAAAAGAAGATGTTTATACCTCTATTCATATTGAGGAATACGAAGCTGAAGCTATAGATACAAAGCTTGGTCCAGAAGAGATAACTAGAGATATCCCAAATGTTGGAGAAGAAGCTCTTAAGGATCTTGATGATAGAGGAATTATTAGAATAGGTGCTGAAGTCCGTTCTGGAGATATCTTAGTAGGTAAGGTTACTCCTAAGGGAGAAACAGAGCTTACTGCTGAAGAACGTTTGCTTAGAGCCATATTTGGTGAGAAAGCAAGAGAAGTTCGTGATACATCACTTAGAGTTCCTCATGGTGAATCAGGTATTATAGTTGATGTCAAGGTATTCACTCGTGAGAATGGTGATGAGTTGCCACCGGGTGTAAATCAACTTGTTAGAGCATATATCGCCCAAAAGAGAAAGATTTCTGTTGGAGATAAAATGGCAGGAAGACATGGTAATAAGGGTGTTATTTCAAGAATATTACCTGAAGAAGATATGCCTTTCCTACCAGATGGTACACCTTTGGAGATAGTGCTAAATCCTCTTGGTGTTCCTTCACGTATGAATATTGGTCAGGTGCTTGAAGTCCATTTAGGCTATGCAGCAAAAGCACTCGGCTGGAAGATTGCTACTCCTGTTTTTGATGGAGCAACTGAAGAAGATATTAGAGAGACATTGGTAAAGGCAGGGAAAAATTCTGATGGTAAAACTGTTCTTTATGATGGTAGAACAGGACAGCCATTTGATAATAGAGTAACAGTTGGGTATATGTATTATTTGAAGCTTGCCCATCTAGTAGATGATAAAATCCATGCTCGTTCGACTGGTCCATACTCATTGGTAACTCAGCAGCCTCTGGGAGGTAAAGCTCAGTTCGGTGGGCAGAGATTTGGAGAAATGGAAGTTTGGGCTTTGGAAGCATATGGAGCTGCATACACACTACAAGAGATTCTAACAGTAAAATCAGATGATGTTGTAGGTAGAGTTAAGACATATGAATCCATTGTTAAGGGTGAAAACATACCTGAACCTGGAATTCCTGAATCATTTAAGGTACTCATAAAAGAACTTCAGAGTCTTGCTCTTGATGTTAAGGTTTATTCAGAGGAGTCAGGTGAAGTTGCTATTAAAGAGTATGTTGAAGAGGATCTTGAAGAGTTGAATGTTAACATCGAGGGTAGGGAAGATGAAGTAATTCTCACAAATGATTTTGATGAACTAAAAGATGATATTCTTATTGATGATGAGTTGGATATTGATGACCTAGATGACATAGGAAGCATCAGTACTGGAGACAATCTTGAAGAAGAGTTGACTGAAGAATTATTTGCAGACGAGGAACTTAGTGAAGACTTTGACGATGAGGATTTTTAAGGGAGGGAGATAAGCTATGTTTGAACTAAACAATTTTGATTCTATAAAAATAGGATTAGCTTCTCCGGAAAAGATCAGAGAATGGTCAAAAGGCGAAGTAAAAAAGCCTGAAACAATAAATTATAGAACTTTAAAGCCTGAAAGAGATGGCTTATTCTGCGAAAGAATTTTCGGTCCTCAAAAGGACTGGGAATGTCATTGTGGTAAGTATAAACGGATTAGATATAAGGGTATTGTATGTGATAGATGTGGCGTTGAAGTTACTCGTTCAAAGGTTAGAAGAGAGAGAATGGGTCATATTGAGTTGGCAGCACCAGTTTCTCATATTTGGTATTTCAAAGGAATACCAAGTAGAATGGGTTTGATTCTGGATATGTCACCAAGATCTCTTGAAAAGATTTTATATTTTGCATCATATGTTGTTATTGACCCAGGACAGACACCATTGTCAAGAAAGCAAGTTCTAACTGAAAAGGAATACAGAGATAGTGTTGATAAGTTTGGACTTAGTTTTAAGGCTGGTATGGGAGCTGAAGCGGTAAAAGAACTCCTTATGCAATTAGACTTGGATAGTCTTTCAAAGGAATTAAGAAATGATTTGATAGATTCTACTGGTCAAAAGCGAATTAGAGCTGTTAAAAGACTCGAGGTTGTAGAGGCATTCAGACTTTCAGGAAATCACCCTGATTGGATGGTTCTAGATGTAGTACCAGTTATCCCGCCTGAGCTAAGGCCTATGGTACAGCTTGATGGAGGAAGATTTGCTACATCCGATTTGAATGACCTTTATAGAAGGGTTATTAATAGAAACAATAGATTGAAAAGGCTTCTAGATTTAGGAGCTCCAGATATAATTGTTAGAAACGAAAAACGTATGCTCCAAGAAGCAGTTGATGCTCTGATTGATAATGGTAGAAGAGGACGTCCTGTGACAGGACCTGGAAATAGACCTCTTAAATCACTATCTGATATGCTTAAGGGTAAGCAAGGTCGTTTCCGTCAAAACTTGTTGGGTAAGCGTGTTGACTATTCTGGACGTTCAGTTATCGTTGTTGGACCAGACCTTAAGATATTCCAATGCGGTTTACCTAAGGAAATGGCACTTGAGTTGTTTAAACCATTTGTTATGAAGAAACTTGTAAACGATGGCTTGGCACACAATATCAAGAGCGCGAAGCGAATGGTTGAGAGAGTTAGAAATGAAGTATGGGATGTATTAGAGGAAGTAATTAAGGATCATCCAGTATTACTAAATCGTGCTCCTACACTCCATAGACTTGGTATACAAGCCTTTGAACCTGTTTTGGTAGAAGGTAGAGCTTTGAAGCTTCACCCACTAGTATGTTCAGCCTACAACGCTGACTTCGATGGTGACCAGATGGCTGTTCACGTTCCATTGTCTGCAGAAGCACAGGCTGAAGCAAGATTTTTGATGTTATCAGCAAACAATCTTCTAGCACCAAAGGATGGCAAGCCAATAACTGTTCCTACGCAGGATATGGTTTTGGGTAGCTACTACCTGACAATAGAAAAGCCAAACGAACCGGGAGATGGTAAGAGCTTTAGTGACATGGATGAAGTTATTATGGCTTATGATGAAGGTGTATTAGGACTTCATGCACAAATAAAGGTTCGAATTGAAAAGGAAATTGACGGAGTTAAGCAGAAAAAAATTATTTCCTGTACACCAGGAAGACTTATTTTTAATGAGGCAATTCCTCAAGACCTTGGCTTTGTTGACAGAAGTGATAAGAGTAAGTTATTTGACCTTGAAATCAACTTCTTAGTCGGCAAAAAAGAGCTTGGTAAAATTATTGACAAATGTATTAGGGTTCATGGTACTACTAAAACCGCTGTTATTTTGGATAAAATAAAATCGTTGGGCTTCAAGTTCTCAACTAAAGGTGCTATTACAATTAGTGTATCTGATATGGTTATCCCTGAGATAAAGAAGCAATATTTGAAAGAAACTGAAGTTACAATTGACAATATTGTCAAGCAGTATAAACGAGGACTTATTTCAGATGAAGAAAGATATAATTCTGTAATAGCTACTTGGACTGAAACAGGTGAAAACATCACCAAGGCACTTATTGATAACCTTGATAGATTCAATCCAGTATATATGATGTCTCAGTCTGGAGCGAGAGGTAATATCAATCAGATTAAGCAGCTAGCCGGTATGAGAGGTTTGATGGCTGATACATCTGGTAAGACAATTGAGATACCTATTAAGTCAAACTTCCGTGAAGGACTTAATGTTTTGGAATTCTTTATTTCAACACATGGTGCTAGAAAAGGTTTGGCCGATACTGCACTTAGAACCGCTGACTCTGGTTATTTAACAAGACGTCTAGTTGATGTAAGTCAGGATGTTATTGTTAGAGAGTTGGATTGTGGTGCTGAAAAGGGTATTGAAATAACCGATGTTAAGAGTGGTAGTGAAATAATTGAGCCATTATCCGAAAGGCTTGTTGGTAGATATACGATTGAAGATATATATGATGCCAAAACAAAAGAGCTAATCGTAACTAAGGATGATGCTATTGATGAACATACTGCTGATAGAATAGTTGATTCTGGTGTCAAGAAAATTAGGATAAGGTCTGTTCTCACGTGTCAATCTTTAGTTGGTGTCTGCGCTAAATGTTACGGTGCGAACCTTGCAACAGGTGATGCTGTAAATGTTGGTGAGGCTGTTGGTATTATAGCTGCTCAATCAATTGGTGAACCTGGTACACAGTTGACGATGAGAACCTTCCATACCGGTGGTGTTGCTGGTGACGATATTACTCAAGGTCTACCTCGTATAGAGGAACTATTTGAAGCGAGAAGACCAAAGGGTCTTGCAATAATATCAGAAATACCTGGTACTGTTAAATTAGCTGACTCCAAGAAAAAGAGAGAGGTTATTGTAACAGCTGAGGATGGAGAAACTAAGTCATATCAGATACCTTATGGATCAAGAATTAAGGTTTATGATGATGATATCGTTGAAGCTGGTGATGAATTAACTGAGGGTTCTGTAAATCCTCATGATATCTTGAAAATAAAAGGTCTCAGGGGAGTTCAGGCATATCTTCTGCAGGAAGTTCAAAGAGTTTACAGAATGCAGGGTGTTGACATCAACGATAAGCACATTGAGGTAATTGTTAGACAGATGATGAGAAAAGTTAAGATTGAGGACTGTGGTGATACTAGCTTATTACCAGGTGGCTTAGTAGATATGCTAGAGTTTGCTCGTGAAAATGCAATAGCTCTTGAAGCTGGTTTAGCGCCTGCTACAGGTGAACGTACACTATTGGGTATCACAAAGGCTTCACTTGCTACTGATTCATTCTTATCAGCTGCATCCTTCCAAGAGACCACAAGAGTTCTTACAGAAGCAGCTATAAAAGGCAAGATTGATCCTCTAGTTGGCTTAAAAGAAAATGTTATCATTGGTAAACTTATCCCAGCAGGTACTGGTATGAGTAGATATAAAGATATTAATATCAGCACTGTTATTGAATAATTAAGGAACAACTAAATAATAAAACACGATTTTGAAGGGAGAAATTTTCTGGCAAGACAAGGCGGAGGATGGCGTAATAATTACTTTATTGCAACTGACGACAACGAAGTATTGACGGAAAATAGCCCCTTCAAAAATGTGAAGTTATTATTTAGTTGTTCCTAAGCATCAAATATTAATTTTACTAAATTTAAAGCGACCATATTGATGTGGTCGCTTTAAACTTATTTTATGTTTTTGAAGAACTCTGTTATGCAAATTCTGTATGCTTGACAAAAGCTGTAATAGAGTGATAAAATAGTTCAGTGCATTGAAATCGTGCTTTTTTTTGTGCGCATATTTCGATTACATGATAAGTTCTCTAACTTATAAATCGTAAATTGGAGGAGTAAAATTGTTGGATGATCTTAAACACTATAAAAAAGCAGTTGGTGTGAAACAATCAACAAAGGCTATAGAAGCTGGCAACGTAGCAAATGTTTTTATTGCAAAGGATTGTGAGCAAAGAGTGGTAAAAGGTATTATTGAGCTTTGCGACAAACAATCTCTACCTATAACATATGTAGAATCCATGAAACAATTAGGGAAAGCATGTGGTATTGAGGTTGAAGCTGCGGTTGCATGTATCCTAAAATAAGAGATATACTTTTTGAATAGCTTATATTTATTTATTCCTATATAATTTTTGTTGGGAATATATATAAAATATATAATAATTTCCTTTGAAAGGAGGTGTACTAATGCCAACATTTAATCAGCTGGTTAGAAAGGGCAGAGAGGTTATCATAAAGAAATCAACTGCTCCAGCTCTCCAGAAGGGATTTAACTCAAAGAAGAAAAAGGCAACAGATATTAACAGCCCTCAAAAAAGAGGTGTTTGTACTGTTGTAAAGACTTCAACACCAAAGAAACCAAACTCAGCACTACGTAAAGTAGCGAGAGTTCGTCTTACAAATGGTATAGAAGTAACTGCTTATATTCCTGGAATAGGTCATAACCTACAGGAGCATAGTGTTGTTCTTATCAGAGGTGGAAGAGTTAAAGACTTACCTGGTTGTAGGTACCACATAATTAGAGGTACTCTTGACACTGCCGGAGTTGCCAAAAGAATGCAGTCCCGTTCAAAATACGGTGCTAAGCGTCCTAAGGCAGGTGCCGCTAAAAAGTAATACCACAGCGTGCTGACAATTTAAAATGTTAAGTGCTTAGTACGTGATTATATATATTTTGTTAAAGAGAAGATAGGTTTTAAAATCGATCTATTATCTATTAAACTAGTAAGGTATATTAATGTACTTGCGCTGACGACGGTTTAAACCACGAGTACCTGTGATACGTTGAATGGGTTCGCCCATTCAAAATGTTATCATAAAAGGAGGGAAGTAAAGTGCCAAGAAAAGGTCATATTTCAAAAAGAGATGTTTTAGCTGATCCAATGTATGGCAGCAAAACACTTACAAAATTAGTAAACAATATAATGTATGATGGAAAGAAGGGTGTATCTCAGCAGATTTGCTATGATGCATTCGATATTATTAAAGAAAAAACTGGCAGAGATCCTCTAGAAGTTTTCGAAGAGGCTTTGGCAAACATTATGCCATTACTTGAAGTAAAAGCTAGAAGAGTTGGTGGTGCAACATATCAAGTTCCTATGGAAGTTAGACCTGAAAGAAGACAAGCTTTGGGATTAAGATGGCTTGTTGATTATTCTCGCAAAAGAGGCGAGCGTACTATGAAGGAAAGACTTGCAGGAGAATTGCTAGATTCTATCAACAATATGGGTGGAGCATACAAGAAAAAAGAAGATACTCATAAGATGGCTGAAGCTAACAGAGCATTTGCTCATTACAGATGGTAATATAGGCTTCTCTATTTCCTAGAGAAAGGCTTATGGTTGCTTCTAATTACAAATACAAAAACTATTGAAGAATTGATTATTAATCAATTTGGACTATCGTGAAAGGAGGGTAATCATGCCCAGGCAATTTGACTTGTCTAACACAAGAAATATAGGTATAATGGCTCATATCGATGCAGGTAAAACTACAACAACAGAGCGTATACTGTTTTATACAGGAAAAGTTCACAAGATCGGCGAAGTTCATGAAGGTGCTGCTACAATGGACTGGATGGAGCAGGAGCAGGAAAGAGGTATAACAATTACTTCGGCTGCAACTACTGCACAGTGGAAGGGTAACAGAATAAATATTATTGACACGCCGGGGCACGTTGACTTTACTGTTGAGGTTGAAAGATCTCTTCGTGTACTCGATGGTTCAGTAACAGTTTTCTGTGCTAAGGGCGGTGTTGAACCCCAGTCTGAAACAGTTTGGAGACAAGCTGATAAGTATGGTGTTCCACGTATGGCATATGTAAATAAGATGGATATTATGGGAGCCGATTTTTACAATGTAATCAGTATGATGAAAGATAGATTACAATGTAATGCGGTACCAATTCAATTACCAATAGGTAGTGAAGATAGCTTTACTGGTATTGTTGATTTGGTTACCATGACGGCGCATATTTTTAAGGATGATCTAGGTAAAGATATTGAAGAAATCGCTATTCCTGACGACTTGAAAGATGTTGCTAAAAAATATCGTGATTTATTATTAGAATCAGTTGCTGAACAAGATGAAGAAATGATGATGAAATATCTTGAAGGTGAGGAACTCACTGAAGAGGAAATAAAGAGGGGTATCAGAATTGCAACACTTGGTGTAAAAATGATTCCTATCACTTGTGGTTCATCATATAAAAATAAAGGTGTACAACAAATGCTTGATGCAGTTATTGACTACATGCCTTCACCTCTTGATGTACCAGCTATAAAGGGTATATCACTTGATGGAGAAGATGAGATTGAAAGACCTGCAGATGATAATGGTCCATTCTCAGCACTTGCATTTAAGATCATGACTGACCCATTTGTTGGTAAGCTCTGTTTCTTTAGAGTGTATTCTGGAACATTGAACTCAGGTTCTTATGTTCTTAATTCATCAAAAAACAAGAGAGAAAGAATCGGAAGAATTCTTCAAATGCATGCAAACCATAGAGAAGAAATACAGGTTGTATATTCTGGAGATATTGCTGCTGCTGTTGGTCTTAAGGATACAACAACAGGTGATACTCTTTGTGATGAAAACAATCCTGTAATTCTGGAATCAATGGAATTCCCAGAACCTGTTATTTCAGTTGCAATAGAACCAAAGAACCAAGCAGGACAGGAAAAAATGGGTATTGCTTTAGCTAAGCTTGCAGAAGAAGATCCAACATTTAGAGTTCATACTGACCATGATACTGGTCAAACAATCATTGAAGGTATGGGTGAACTTCACCTTGATATCATTGTTGATAGAATGATGAGAGAATTTAAGGTTGAAGCTAATGTTGGTAATCCACAGGTTGCTTACAAGGAAACTATACGTAAAGCTGTTAAGTCTGAAATGAAGTATGCTAAGCAGTCTGGTGGTAAGGGTCAATATGGTCATTGTGTTATCAATATTGAACCAAGAGAACCAGGTGCAGGCTACGAATTCGTTAACAAAATCGTTGGTGGTGCTATTCCTAAGGAATACATTGCTCCAATTGATGCAGGTATACAAGAAGCCATGAAGGCGGGTGTACTTGGTGGATACAGTGTAGTTGATGTAAAAATAACTCTTATTGATGGTTCATATCATGAAGTTGACTCATCTGAAATGGCATTTAAGATTGCCGGCTCAATGGCATTCAAGGATGGATGTAGGAAAGCAGATCCAGTTATCCTTGAACCAATAATGAAAGTTGACGTTACGGTTCCTGAAGACTATATGGGAGACGTTATGGGTGGACTTAACTCAAGAAGAGGACGTATTGAAGGTATGGAAGCACGTGGTGGAGCACAAGCTATCAGATCAATGGTACCACTATCTGAAATGTTTGGATATGCAACAGCACTTCGTTCATCAACACAAGGTAGAGGAACCTTCTCAATGGAGACAAGTCACTTCGAAGAAGTGCCTAAGAGCATTCAGGAGAAAATTCTATCAGGTAAGGGTGAATAATTAAATGTTAATTGCAAGAGTATAAAACTCTTGTTAAGGAATAAATAAATAATGAAGCCAGATTATGAAGGAAGTATTTTCTGATAAGATGAGGTGGAGGAAGGGCGACAAAAGTTATTTTGTTGATACTTCCTACATCAAGTATTGTTATAAGATAACCGCTTCAGGAAAAGGAAGATATTATTGAAATGTTCCTAAATAATAAACCAAAGACCTACTAAGTAGCGCAACGCGCTTAAATGAAAGGATGGATATTTTAAAATGGCAAAAGCTAAATTTGAAAGAAACAAACCACACGTTAATATCGGTACAATTGGTCACGTTGACCACGGTAAGACTTCTTTAACTGCAGCAATCACTAAGGTTCTTGGCTTCTTAGGAAGAGCGGAATTCAAAGATTATGGTACTATTGACTCTGCACCTGAAGAGAGAGAAAGAGGTATCACAATCAATACTGCTCACGTTGAGTATGAGACTGAGACTAGACATTATGCTCACGTTGACTGCCCAGGTCATGCCGACTATGTTAAGAACATGATCACTGGAGCTGCTCAGATGGATGGAGCTATACTTGTTGTTTCTGCTGCTGATGGTCCTATGCCTCAGACAAGAGAGCACATTCTTCTTTCTGGACAGGTTGGTGTTCCTTATATAGTAGTATTCTTGAATAAATGCGATATGGTTGATGATGAAGAACTTATCGAGTTAGTTGAAATGGAAGTTAGAGAACTATTAAGCTCATATGACTTCCCAGGCGATGATACTCCAATAGTTAGAGGATCAGCTCTTGTAGCTCTTGAGTGTACATCTAAGGATGCTACTGCTCCTGAATATGCTCCAATTCATGCTCTTATGGCTGAAGTTGACAGATATATTCCAACTCCTGAGAGAGCAACTGATAAGCCATTCTTAATGCCTGTAGAGGATGTTTTCTCAATTACAGGTCGTGGTACTGTTGCTACAGGTAGAGTTGAAAAGGTATCGTTAAAGTTGGAGATGAAGTTGAAATAGTTGGTTTAATGGAGGCTCCAAGAAAGACAGTTGTTACTGGAGTTGAAATGTTCAGAAAACTTCTTGATCAAGCACAAGCTGGTGATAACATTGGTGCTCTTTTAAGAGGTATTCAAAGAGATGATATTGAAAGAGGTCAGGTTATTGCTAAGCCAGGATCAATTAAACCTCACACATATTATGAAGGTCAAGTTTATGTTTTGACTGCTTCTGAAGGTGGAAGACATAAGCCTTTCTTTAATGGATACAGACCACAATTCTATTTCAGAACTACTGACGTTACAGGTGTTATCGAAATTCCAGAAGGAACTGAGATGGTTATGCCTGGTGACCACATCACAATGAAGATCAAATTGATCACTCCAATCGCTATGGATGAGGGACTTAAGTTCGCTATCCGTGAAGGTGGAAGAACAGTTGGTGCTGGTAACGTTTCAAAGATTATTGAATAATAATAGTTTAAATAAATAAGAACCAATTAATGTTATCTAAACTAACAAAAGAGACAAGTCTATATTAGGCTTGTCTCTTTTAAAAACGAAAACTGACTTTATTTAGGTCATCGGAGATAAATAACTTTAAGATTTACTTTTAGGAAAACTTATATACGAATCCAATATTAAACACTTTGGAAGCAGTTAATAAG